>OEIU01000131.1_pt1 | contig 75532 bp, 79 predicted proteins | sample 1539221 | NCBI WGS metagenome assembly OEIU01 (sample SAMN03792071, study PRJEB22550) | activated sludge metagenome | feature: wastewater treatment plant; material: activated sludge; isolation source: Wastewater treatment plant of a petroleum refinery complex | place: Argentina: Zarate | collected...
CTCACGCGGCCTGAAACACCACACCGGAAGTGACAACCAGACCTTCAGCAGTCCCCTGCTCATGTGTTCCTCTCGTCGTCGGTACGTCTAGCGCGTCAGGCGTCCCACCACGCGGCGCGTAGCCCCGGGCGCGTGATGCTGCGCTGCTGCGCGGCCAGCGGCATGGGGGGCAGGCGGAACGGGTTGGCGGCCGCCGTCGCGAGCGCCCTGTCGGGGTGAGGCTCGATGAGGGTGCCGAGGTGGTCGGCGGCCTCGAGTCCCTTGTACGTGAGGTCCTCGTCGACCACGGTGGGGAGCTCGGGGCATCCCAACTGCTCCCACTCGTGCCGCCACCGCCTCGCCAACCACCAGGCGGGGGTGGTGATCGGCCCTCCACCGATCGCCACGGCGTAGCCGTGCTGGGAGATGACCTCGGATCTCGACGAGCCGTGCAGGAACGGAACGGCGAGCAGGTGGCGGAGGACGTCGGGGTTGCCGATGTCCAGACGGTCGAGCCAGTAGCTGCGGAAGAGGAGGTGGCGGACGTGGTCGGGGATGCCGGCCTCGACCGCCTCCGCGTACGCCGACACGGGGGGCCCGGCATTCGGGACCATGAGGGGTGTTCCCCATCCGGTCGGCTCCCCTGGCAGTGCCGTCTCGTGGTGCCAGCCTCGGATGTCGTGGACCCGGCGGGCCATGTCGGCACCCATGGGGGCCGCCACGACGCGTGTCGTGCGGACGGCTCGCACTGCCCGCCACTCGACGGCAGCCTCGGCCTGGAGGAGCGCGTCGACCCGCATCGAGGCGACCCAGGACAGCGCATCGGTGAAGTCCCCGTAGACGACGATCATCTCGACCTCCTCGGCGTGGCAGCACCGGGGCCACGAGGGCCGGTCGGGGTCCACCTTCCAGCCAGCGTCCATGGTTGGTGGGTGTGGCTCCGGTGCCGTCAGTGTTATTTAACACAGGTAGTGTGTAAAATGCTAGTCACCTGCGGAGAGGAGGCCCGATGACGTACGTGATCGCCCAGCCATGTGTCGACGTCAAGGACCGCGCCTGCGTGGACGAGTGCCCGGTGGACTGCATCTACGAGGGTTCACGGTCCCTCTACATCCACCCTGACGAGTGCGTCGACTGCGGCGCATGCGAACCCGTGTGCCCGGTGGAGGCGATCTACTACGAGGACGACCTTCCGGACCAGTGGAACGGGTACTTGTCGGACAACGCGGCGTTCTTCGAAGAGGCTCTTCCCGGCCGAGAGCAACCTCTGGGGTCGCCGGGAGGGGCCGAGCATCTGGGCGTAGTCGACGCCGACGCGCCGCTCGTCGCGTCCTGCCCGGTGTCGGATAATGCGTAGCAAGCGCTTGCGACCGGAACCCCGGCCCACGGTGTCGGGTGCCCGAACGGACGGAGATGCACCGACATGGCACGAGAGTCGACGGGGAGCGCAGGGCCCGTACCGGAGGGCACCAGGCGCCGGGTCCTGCTGGCCATCCGCGCCGCTGAGCAGCCCCCGACCGTGGAGGACCTCTCGTCGGCGCTTGACGTGCATCCCAACACCGTGCGCCAGCATGTCGGCACCCTCGAGGCAGACGGTCTCGTGGCCCGCGGCCGGCAGCCCACCGGTGGCAAGGGGCGTCCGCGGGCGGTCTATCGCGTCACCTCACGTGGTGAACGCAGTGGTGATCGCAACTACGAGCTGTTGGCCCGGGTCCTCGTCGAGCGGCTGGCCTCCGACGGTGAGAGCCCGGTTCCACAAGCACGGGAGGCGGGGCGGTCGTGGGGTGCCCACTTCGGCGAACCTGTCGCCGAGGGAAGCCCCGATGCCGGCTCCCTCCTGCTCGACTTCCTCGAGCAGGAGGGCTTCGAGCCGGTGCCGGGACCTGGAGGTCGCGTCGACGAGGTCTCGCTGCGCAACTGTCCGTTCCGTGAGCTCGCCGACAGCCATGGAAACCTCGTGTGTTCGCTGCACGAGGGGCTCCTCGAGGGACTGGTGCACGGTGAGCACGCCGCAGCTGACGAGGGTGTCCACGTCGACCTCGTGCCCTTCGACACGCCGAGTACCTGTCTCGTCCGCCTCTCGAGGCCCTCGGGCTGACTCCTCGCCGCAGACCGGGCACGATCCCGGGCGGAATGGATCAGTGGTGGACTCGACTGGGGCCGCCATGGGGGGTCCACGGTGAGTGACCCGCTGCGAGTCGCAACCCTCGACGAGATACCCGTCGGTGGGGGCATCGCCATCGACAGGGAGGTCACCGGCACCGATGACGACATCGCGCTGGTGCGTGACCCGCAGGGGCGGGTCTGGGCGATCAATGACACCTGCACGCACGAGACGGCTTCGCTCGCCGAGGGGTGGGTCGAGGACGATACGGTCGAGTGCCCACTGCACGGCTCGACCTTCTGCCTGCGAACCGGCAAGGTCCTCAGCCTCCCGGCTACACGCGACACCAAGGTGCACCGGGTGGAGGTTGTCGACGGACAGGTCCTGCTGTACCCAGACCAGAGCCCCTGAGAACGTAGGAGAGAGGTGCGGTATGGACGCGGTGTCACTGTCGATCGTGGCCGAGGAGGAGCTCGAACACGCCCGTGGGGCGTCGAGCTGCCGGTCGGCCCGCACCATCCACGGCGGCCGTGATCGGGTTCTCCGCGAGACGGTGATCGCGCTGCTGGCCGGTCATGATCTTGCCGAGCACGAGAGTCCCGGCGAGGCCACGGTCCAGGTCCTGCACGGTCACGTCCGCCTCGTCAGCGCCGGCGAGGCGGTGGATGGCATCGTCGGCGACCACCTGATCGTCCCCCCCGATCGTCACGCACTCGCGGCGGTGGAGGACTCGGTCGTTCTCCTCACGGTCGCGAAACCCGCGTGGTGACGCGGGCCGGTGGGGCGGGGCAGGACGGCTCGCAGGACCTGGCGCGCCTGACCCGGTGGGAGGACTCGGGGGGTGAGTGGGCGGTCCTTACCGTTTCTCCGCGCTCGGTGACCATCGCGCTGCTGAGCTGTGACGCCGGTGAGGAGATGGACCGCCTCACCACCACGGACCCGGCGGTGCTCCGGCTCGTGGGATCGGGAGGCATGCCCGGTCACCGGTGAGCGCGCCGCGGACCTCGTTCACCGACTGACCGTGAGCACGCCCCGCGCCCCGTGCTCGGCGTCGGCCATGACATGGCTGACGAACGGGTAGTGGCCCGGCTCGGTGGCCGTGAGCTCGACGAAGCCGCCCTGCGCCACCGACAGGCCGAGCACCTGGGATCCGCCGACATCGTCGCCGACGCCTCCGCGACGGTGGTCTAGCAGGTAGCGGCCCTCGCTCCACACGGTGTCGAACTGGGACCCCACGACGTGGAAGGCGGTGCCGCGGTTGGGACCGGCGGCCAGAACCCAGAACCGGACCCGATCCCCGACGCGAGCGGTGAGGGGACGCGCGGAGTACTGGTTGGCGATCCCGTTGAACACGACCGCATCGGGCGCGTCTGCCGTGGCGGTGGCAGCCTCCGCGTCGACCTCGCGGATCTCCGTGCGACCGTCCCCGTCGAGGAAGACCTCGGACTGCATGAGCAGGTAGTCGTGGTCGACTCGGGGGAGCCCGGCGGGCTCGATGATGACGGCACCGAACATCCCGGCCGCGATGTGCGCGCTCATCGGCATCGTGGAGCAGTGGTACATCCACACCCCGGCGCGAGTGGCGACGAACCGGTAGGTCAGCTGCCCCCCCGGGGGGACGGTGCGCATCACCTCGTCGGGTGCGCGTACGCCGGCATGGAAGTCGACCGAGTGGCCCATCGACCCGTCGTTGACGAGCGTGACCACGAAGGTGTCACCGACCCGCCCGTGCAGGGTGGGCCCCGGGACGGAGCCTCCGAACGTCCACCGCTTCTGTCGCACTCCGGGGGCGACCTCGAGCTCGACCTCCTCGACGCGGAGGGTCACCCGGTGGGTTCGGGAGTCGGCCAGCGGCGGCACGTTGGCGTCGACGGCACGGAAGGACGAGTCGAAGCCACCGGTCAGGTCCACCGGCGGTCCGCGGTCGGCTGCAGCCGTGGACGGGTCGGGGGAGGCCGGTGCTGCCCCGCCCTCGACGTGTACCTCCAGGACCATGCCCATCTGGCGGTGGCCGACGACCGTACACCAGCCCTCGGCATCCGTGCTCATCACGCCGACGTCAAGCGACGCCGACTGACCCGGCATCAGGCGCTTGGTCTGCAGGTCGCCCCCGAACGCGAGGTCGTGGGGGGAGCTGTCGTCGGTGTTGACGAGGTCGATGACCAGCCGGTCTCCCGCAGGCACTTCGATGCTGGAGGGGGAGTAGCTCATCTCGCGTGCTTCGACCCGGACCCGGGTGGTGCGTCCGGTCGCCGCCACCTCCACCATCGGCCGGTCGCCCGAGACGCCTGCTGCGATGCCTGTCGTGGTGAGCCCGGCCGCGGCGGGGTCCGCGGCCACGCCCAAGGAGATGGCGAGAGCGAGACTTGCCACGGCGGTCACGACCTGGGGCATGGGCGGTGTCGCAGGGTGGCTCCTCGCCGGCGCCGGGGGTGGTGGCGGCCCCGGTTCGGCGACGGCCCGTCGGGCGGACACCGCGGCCCGGACCGCACCCAGGAGTAGGAGCACGAAGGTGACGAGCGCGACCAGCACCAGGGTGGCGACGAGGACGCGGACGGTTCCCGGCACGGGCAGCAGGCACAGCAACAGCCCCAGGTTGACGATCACGACACGCCACAGCCAGGCCCGGTCGAACCATGCCGACGCGGCGCGGACAACGGAGGGTCCCCCGCCGAGGACTACGGGGATGAGATGGGACAGGGCGCCGAAGAGGAGCTGTGCCCCGAAGCCCACGGCGATCACGGCCGCCAGGGTCCCGTACCGGTCGTCGACAACGGCCCACGAGGGCGCGGTGCCCAGCCACCAGCCGAGCAGGACGATCGCGACCGCGGCCCAGGCCAGCGCGGCGAGGGCCGAGACCGTGGCGAAACGGCGCGGAGGTGCCTGCCGGGCCGGGGCCACGAGGGCCCGCCCCCACCAGGCCAGTCCCGCGGCGTAGGCCGCGAGGCCGGCCAGGGCCACGAGCCGCGGGCCGGCGACGGCGCCGCTGGCCAGCAGGACGACACCGGCGATGAGTACCGGCAGCGCCTGCCGGGCGAGACCTTCGGCGCGGTCGTCCATGCGGGTGCGCAGCATGGTGGGCCACAGCGTGACGAGAGTCCCGGTGACAGTGAGGCCGAGCCAGCCGAGCACCATCGTCATCGAGTGGGCGACGAGGACGCGTGCGTGGAGGTCGTCGTCGAGGCCCCGGGCGAGCCAGGCGCCGAGAGAGGCGCCCACCGGCAGGAGGGCTGCGGCGGCGAGGTAGTAGCGCACCGTGATCCGGAACCGTCCGGGCAGCGCGTGGCGTAGGCGACGCCACAGCGCCGTGCCGTGCCACACGACGGCGGCGGACACGGCGCCGGCACCGGCCAGGGTCAGGGGCCACCACCCACTGGGTACGCCGACGAACACGCCTCCGGACCCGACGAGCAGCAGCAGGATCCGCCGGTTCTGCCGTGCCCGGTCGTCCAGCGCCTCTGGGGTCTTCAGGAGCGCTTGGGTGAAGTGCGTGCTCCAGACCAGGGCCGAGTGCGTCAGCGCGCCGAGAAGGACGAGGTGCACGAGCAGCCAGGTCGCTGAGGGCACGAAGGGGTGGGCGGCGGCCACGAGGGTGGCGGCCCCGAGCCAGACGACGGCTGGCCGGTCGCGCAGGGGGAACCGGGCGCGCGCGCTGGTGTGCGTGGGGGGCGTCATGAGGGGATGCTCCGCAGGGTGGTGTTGGTGGCGTCCCGGGTGGGGGGACGGCGAGCTGCGAGGATCGCGCTCCCCGCTGCGACGATCGGGACCCCCAGCAGCGCGATGGCGGTACCGACCCCCCCGGCCACGGTGAGCGGGTGGACGCCTGACACGTCCCCGGCCACCCGCACGGTGAGGGACACGTGCAGCAGTGCGAGCGGCATCCAGAACAGGGGTCGGTACGGGACAGCCCGACGGAGCACGGCGGGAAGGATGACCGGCGCATGGGCCAGGACCATGCTCATCGCGAAGCCGAGGAACACCGCGTGGACCACCAGGTCGTGGCCCCGGGCCGTGGTCGTCGTCGCCCCCAGGACCACCCAGGCGGAGCCGGCGAATCCCAGCCAGACGTAGCCCATGAGCATGGAGGTGGCGGCGAAGCGGGGGAGCCCCGTGCCGTGGACGAGCCGGACGGCGACGTCACGAGGGCCGAGCCAGGCGACCAGCACGACCAGCACGACGCCGAACGCCCTCGACCCCCCGGCCGGGGCGAGCACGGTCGACAGGGCAGCCGCGGCGACCAGGACGCTGAGCTGCGCGAGGGTGCGACCAGCGCCCCCGGCAAGGTGCAGCCGGGCCAGCTCGACCCGTTCCGCGGTGATGGTGAGAATGACGAACCCGGCCAATAGCGGCACCACCACCCCGGCCTCAACCCGAACCCAGAGCAGCACCGCCAGCGTGGCCAGGACCGCGCCGAGCGCCTCCACGAGGACGGTGTCGTCACGCCGACGGCCCCAGAGTGCGACGAGCACCATGAGGAGCAGCACGGCTCCGTCGAGCAGGAGCACCTGACCGAGTGTCCTCGGGACGGGGGCCAGCAGCGCGAGCCCGCCCAGGCCCAGCAGGGCCGGGGCCGCGTACCCCCACGGGGACCGCAAGGCGGAGGCCCGCTCAAGGGCGATGAGCGTGCCAAGGAAACCGAGCACCATGAGCGGCCCGTGGATGTCACCGAGCCGCGTGTCGCTCACCGGCGCCGGCGCTCCCAACAGCACCAGGCCCGCATCGACGCCGCCGAGCAGGCTGGCCCCAGCGGGCAGCAGGAGCCAGGTACGGCCTCCGGCCCTCACGGACGTGCGGCGGGCGCCGGTGGCGGGGTCAGGACGTCGACGCGTTCCCACTCGGGCCCCGCGAACGCAATGGCGGCCGCAGGGAACAGGCCGTTCTCCTCGCGGTCGATGTGGTCCCGCAGCGCCCGTTCGAAGATCGGCATGACATCGGCACGCCCAGAGGCCACCTCGGCGAGCAAGTCCTCGAGGGTGACGTGCTCGTCGCACAGGGAGCGGACGTGCTCCGTGAACTCGACGTCTTCGGCGAGCACGGCGAACATGCCGACCTCCTCGGCGTGGGTGTGGGGACGGAGGAGGCCCCGGAGGCGGTCAGCGGCCCGAGCCACGTCGGTGCCATCGGCGGCACACGCCCGCCGCAGGTCGCCACAGGCGTTGACGATCTCCACGTGCTCTGCCATGAAGCGGCCGACCACGGCGACGCTCTCGCATCCGCAGTACGAGCACACGCGAACCTCCTCCGTCCGGCTCAGGCGCGGGTGATCCGCAAGCGCCAGGCGTCCGGCCCTTCGTCGAGGTAGGTGACGGTCACGGGTCCCTCCCGGTCGGCGATCTGGGCCAGGAGTGGCTTCGGGTCGTGCGGCGCGACGAGGATCAGCGAGCCCCCCGCGGGGATGGCACCGAGGGCGCCGAAGACGGTGGCGTGCCGAATAGCGTGGGGGATGGCGCGCACGTCGAGCTCGGGGACGCCGTGGTCCTCCTCACCGCATCCGCACTGGTGTGCCGCGGGGGTGAGGGGGATATCGGTCCTGCTGTCCATGGTGCCTCCCTGATGGTGAATAAGTCACACTCATGCTGTCATAAAATCTTCAGGGCCACGAACGAGGACGGCGTGACGAAGCGCACCATAAGGGCGCGCGGTTCGCCGATCGGCGGCCGCGCTTCCGGACCGGGGTAGGGCGGTCGTGGCCTGGCGCCCGCGTTTGCGTGAACCCCACCTACCGGGTGGCAAGGGCGAGGTGGCGCTCGCCATGGAATGGCGAGCGGGCACCCGGCTGCGGCCTGCCTCATGTGCGATGTCGACGCCGAGTCCTGCGCCATGCGCGCGACACCGCGATCCCCATCTGTCAACGTCGGCTGAAAATGAACCCCCTGGCGTCGGGTGAAATCGGACCCCTGTCGTTGGGTTGTCATGGTCAGTCCTCGGCTCCCACGGGGGTGGGGACGCGGCCGAGGTCGCGGTTCTTGAGGCGGTAGGAGTCGCCTTTGAGGTTGACGACGTCGGCGTGGTGGACGAGCCGGTCGATCATGGCGGCGGCGACGACGTCGTCGCCGAAGACCTCGCCCCAGCGGCCGAAGGGCTTGTTGCTGGTGACGATCAGGGAGGCCCGTTCGTAGCGGGAGGAGACGAGCTGGAAGAACAGGTTCGCGGCTTCGGGCTCGAAGGGGATGTACCCGACCTCGTCGACCACGAGCAGCGGGTAGCGGCCCAGGCGGCGCAGCTCGTCCTGCAGGCGCCCGTCGTGGTGCGCGGCGGCGAGGCGGTCGACCCACTCGGAGGCGGTGGCGAACAGGACGCGGTGCCCGGCTTGGCAGGCGCGGATGGCGAGCCCGGTGGCGAGGTGGGTCTTGCCGGTTCCGGGCGGTCCGAGGAAGACGACGTTCTCCTTTGCGTTGACGAAGTCCAGGGTGCCCAGGTGGGCGATGGCCTGCCGGTTCAGGCCGCGGGCGTGGTCGAAGTCGAACTCTTCGAGGGACTTGCGGGCGGGGAAGCGGGCGGCGCGGATGCGGCCCTCGCCGCCGTGGGACTCGCGGACGGCGACCTCGCGTTGCAGGCACGCGGCGAGGAACTCCTCGTGCGTCCAGGACTGCTCCCGGGCACGTTCGGCCAGCCGCGGGATGGCCTCGCGCAGCGACGGCGCCTTCAACGCCCGGGTCAGGAACGCCAGCTCGGCCTCGAGGTCCCGCGACGTGGGCTTGGCTGGCATCAGTCGACCTGCCCGTCGGTGATCCCGAACGCGGCGTCGTACACACCCAGGTCCCGCTCCTCCACCACGTCCGGCTCCAGCCTCGGAGTGGGCGTGCGGGCCCGGGCGGCCAGGGTGAGGGCGGCGGCGTGGTGGGCCGGGTCGGTCACCGACTGGTGCCGTGCCCAGCACCGGTGATGCTCGGCCACGACCCGCTCGCCGAGGGTGACGCTCACCGTGGTCAGGCCCGCAGTGATGTCGACCTTGCGGCCGACCGCGGCCGGGTCGACGGAGTAGTCGTTGCCGTCGACGCGCACGTAGTGGTCCCGCGGCAACCGGACCTGCCGGCGCCACCCGACCGTCGGCGGGACCGGGGGCAGGGTCAGCATCGCCGCCTCGTCGGCCTCCCACCGGGAGATCGGGGCACACCCGAGCCGGCGCACGATCCGCTGGTTCGCGACCGGCAGCCACGCCCACAGCTGGGTGTTGAAGTCCGCCGGGGAGTCGAAGGTGCGACCGGGCAGGAACGAGGTCTCCAGGTAGCCGTTGCCGCGTTCGACGATGCCCTTGGCCTCCGGATCCCCCGGGCGGCACTGGTGCACCCCGCAGCCGAGCACCCCGCGGAAGGCGTCGAAGTCCTCGGCCAGCCTCGGCTTCCCGGCCCGCCAGGACCCGACCGCGGACTCGTTGTCCCACACCAGCTGCCGCGGCACCGCGCCCAGGTGCTCGCTCAGGAGCAGCCAGTGCCCGGCGATCAGGTCCGGTGCCTGCCGCGAGGGGATCATCACCGCGAACAGCATCCGCGAGTACCCGGCGGCCATCACCAGCACCGGCGGACGGCCCACCTGCCCGTGCCCCAGCGGGATGTCCACGGGCGGGAACCACAGGTCGCACTGAACCCGCTCCCCGGCCACGTACGTCGTCCGCGACGCCGGGTCCGGTGGCAGGTACACCGGCCGCAGCTCCCGCACCCGGTCCTTGAGCACCGTGATCGAGCGTTCCCACCCGACCCGCTCCGCGATGACCGTCGCCGGCATCCGCGGATAGGACCGCAGCAGCTCCCGGATCGCCGGCTCGAAGCTGTCCACGCACGAGCCCTTCGCCGGCCGCTGGTACCGCGGCGGGGTGTCCCGCGCCAGCGCCCGCCGCACCGCGTTCCTCGAGATCCCCAACCGTCGCGCGATCGCCTTGATCGGCATCTCCTCGGCCCGGTGCAAACGGCGGATCTCCGCCCAGTCCTCCACGCTGATCACCCTCCACAGGGTCACCGAGGGGGTTCGTTTTCACCCGTCGATCAGGGGTCAGTTTTCACCCGACGCTGACACCATCGCATGTCCTGATGTCGGACCAGTCCCATGGGCGAGTGTGGCGATGCCCAAGATGACCCGAGTGCTCGCCCGCCGCAGCACCGGGCGGTCTCCTTCGAGCCACTGCAGACGCGTCCGCCGACGTGGTCGTAGATCAGCGCGTGGCCGGCTGCGTGGCCCCGCCGCCCTCGGCGTACCGGTCGGCGACAGCCCGACGCTTGGGCTCCTCGTGAGCCGCGACCGCGTGACGGCGTCGTCCTGGCGGTGGTGGGGTGCCGAGCTATGCGAAGCCCTGTGGGGCACGGCCCCCGACGTGCCCCACGGCTCGCTACCCACCGACCTTGGCTCGGCCGCCGACCGTCGGGAAGAGAGAGGGCGGCATCGAGGTCACCTGGGACACCGGTGCAGCGGGCGTGCGGACGGTGGAAGTGCGTCGACCCCACGCCCAGGCCGGCACAACATGACCGACGAGTTCGTGTCGCGGCACGAACGGACGCCGCCAGGACCGGCTGTCGCTGCTGGCGTCGCGGTTGTCGCCGAGCAGGAAGTAGTGGCCTTCCGGCACGTCGTACTCCGCGGTGAACACCGAGGGCGTCGCGTACGGCTCGGCCAGCGGACGGCCGTCGACGAGGACCTGGCCCAGCCGCAGGGCGAGGTGCTCCCCCGGCAGGCCGATGACGCGCTTGACCACGTGGCGCCCGACCTCGCTGGACGCGACGACGACCAGGTCGCCCCGGCGGACCGGGGTGGTCCGCCGGAGCCTCCTGGTCGGCACCAGCCGGCCGTCGCGCAGGGTGGGTGACATCGAGATCGAGTCGATGCGCGTCAGCCAGGCCATGGTGGGCTCCCCGTCAACGTCTCAGTGCGCGTGGGCGTGGTGGGCGTGCTGCTCGTCGTGGCCGTGGCCGTGGTCGTGGCCCTCGGCGTACTTGAAGAACGAGACGTACGCCTGCATGTACCGTCGCGCCGCGTCGAGGTCGTCGGGGTCGAAGTCGCGGAGGGAGACCGCTCGGTCGAAGCGGCGCTCCAGCTCCGCCCACCGCTCGTCGGCGACCAGCCCACGCAACGGGTCGATGCTGCGGCGCTCGATGGCCAGGTCGGCGGCGGCCACCTCGGGTGGGATGGGCGTCCAGGCCGGCTTGATCCCGTCGAACCCTGCCCCCTCGCCGGCCCGGTGGACGCGGACCAGGGTCTCGAGGAACCACCGGTCGGCCACCTCGGCTGCCTCACCGCCGGCAGCCCGGACGCGGCGGGCCTTGTCGTACGCCTCCCGCACCTCGGCCTCGCCGTCGGGGTGGACCCACTTGAGGGCAATGTTGACGTTGCCCTCCTCGAGGGCCCGGCGGCCGTCGACGACGGCGGGGCCGTCCTCGGTGTCGCAGTGCGCGGAGGCGGGGCGGACCAGCAGGTCGCGCAGGGTCTGGATGACGTTCATCTCGGTGTTCCTCTCGGCGGTCAGGTGGTGCTCGTCCTGATGGACCCACCGTCGCGCGGAACGGACCGGCGCGCCTTGACGCCGGTCAAGCCCCTCGGGCGCGGAGGTCGAGTGCGCCGGTATCGAGGATGTCGACGTGCGACCCCCGGACCCGGATGAGGCCGTCCGCCTCGAGCGCGGCCAGGCGCCGGCTCAGGGTCTCGGGCGAGCTGCCGAGGAAAGTCGCGACGTCCTTCTTGGCCAGCGGCAGCGTCACCGTCGCCGCCCCGTCGGGCCCCCAGGAGGCGGGCAGGTCCAGGAGGTACGCGGCCACCCGCGCCCCCACGTCCGCCAGGGTGCGGGCGGCCAGCATCCGCTCGGCGCCGGCCAGCCGCTCGGCCAGCGAGCGCATCATCGCCACGCCGATGTCGGGGTACTTCCTGATCAGCCCGCGCAGGGCGTCGTGGTCGATGACGCACACCCGGGACGGCTCGAGCGCCACGCAGTCCTGCTCGGGCCGGTCGCCGGTGAGGAACCACACCTCGCCCGCCACCTGCCCCGGCCCGAGGACCTGCAGGATCGTCTCCCGTCCCTCGGCCGTCGTCGTCGACAGCTTGACCCGGCCCTCGTGGACGACGAAGAGACGCGCCTGCCGCTCCCCGGCCCGCACCAGCGTGGCACCCCGCTCCACCGACACGGGGCGCGCGTACGCCGCGACCTCCTCCTGCTGCTCCCGGGTGAGCGGCTGGAAGATCGGGACGAGCGCGACGCAGGGCTCGCTCATGTCAGCAGTATCGACCGGGGTGCAACTCAGTCGGCAACGGCTCGATCAAGCCCGACATCGACTGGCCTTCACAGCGCACGAGCTTTGCAGGGGTGCGGGTTCCTTCGCCAGGTTCCACCACTCGATGTGGAGACAAGAGAGTTGGCGCCGTGCAAAAGAGCGGTGGCGTCGATCGATCGCTTGTCTGTCGCCCGCTACGCCCGACCGCGTCGCCGGATGCGGGAGGCGCCGAGCGAAGATGTGGACAGTTGGACAGCTGAGGACACGGCCCGTAGATGGGGCCAGCCAAGGACGTCACCCCGACGATCTTCAGGAGTCACACAATGCCCATAGCGTCAACGTCGATGTGCTGCACTCCACCGCCTGTCGACCGGCCGGATTGCGGCACGTGCGGATGTGCGGGCAGAGGCGATCCGGGACGGATAGCCTCCGTAAGTGGATATCTGGCAACTTTATGGGGCCTACGCGACGCCCGAGAGTCGTCGCCCTCTCAGTGACGAACAGCGGCAACTGCTCGCCGTGTGCGACCTTCGCCAAGAGGTGAACTCGGGAGGGTTCGACACTTACCTGCGCTTCTGGGGCGCAGACACGGCGCCCGATGCACTTGCGATCGTCGAGGGCGCTCTGGGTGAGCCCTGGCGACAGGGTCTGGTTGAGGCCTTGGACATCTTCGGTACTGCGAACCCTTCGACTGCCGATGAACGGGCGGAGGTGCTCGACGATGCCGCCGAGGCCGACGACATGCTGGGGATGCTCGATGAGCGCTTCTACGAACTGGAGGGCTCGCAGGACGCGGATGCCGCGCTGGGCCAACGTGCGGAAGCGCTCAGCCCGTGGCCGGACGCTGGCACACCAAGTCCAAAGCGCCGCCTTTGGGGTCGGAAGTCGGACTAGGCACCCGCCGATCTTCGGCACGAGGCGGACACCCGGACCTGCGTCTAACCGCCGCGAGTCGACCGGTCTCGCGACCTCTCGATCGATGTTCGGGTCGGAAGGGGGTTCAGCGCGCGTCTGCCTCGGCCAGCAGGGCGGCAGCCTGACGGACCATGGTCTTGGCCTTCTCGACCGTGATGAGGGCCGGTGAGTAGTGCGCGGCGTCCTTGTCGGCGAGCAGGCGCCGGAGCTTGCTGGGCAGGGTGGGGTCCCGTAGTGCAACGTCGCCGAGGAGCTCAACCGCCTGATGGTGGTCCTGGCCCCGGCTCCACTTGCCGAGGCTGAGCCCGCAGATGGCATCGGCTGCGGCGATGCCGGCCAGCACGGCCAGGGCGGCCGCGACGTGTGCCTCGCGGCGATCTTCGGTGAGGACGAGTTCGGCGACCTCGAGGAACGCGCGGGCCTGGTCGCGGCGGGCGCGGCACTCGGCCGGCGTGCACGCCACCACACGACCGGAGCGGCGGGGGGTCATCGCAGCTCCCGTAGCAGCTGGACGAGGCGTTCGCCGCAGACGGGGATGTCCTCGACGCGCCATGACTCGACCAGAGGGTCATCCTCGTGGGCCATCTGCCGCAGTGTGGCGGGGGTGAGGTCGACGATCTGGGCGGCGTTGCCGGTCCAGGCTCGGATGCCCCGGTCGAGGCCGTCGAGCTGGCTCAACCACACATCCTCGTCGAACTCGGCCGACGGCTCGGGCCGGACCAGCAGCACGTCGATGTCGCTGTCGGCGTTGGCGGCGCCCCGAGCGAAGGACCCGAACAGGCCGGCGTGAAGCGGCTCGACCCGCCAGCCGGCCACCTCCTGGCGGATCCTCTCGACGATCTCGTCCCTGACCCTGGTCAGCGCCTCGATGTGGGGCACGGCCACGTGGTCCCGGTTCAGGCGATACAGGGGGTAGCGGGCGGGGGTCGCGACGAGCACGACCCCCTGCCTGACCAGCCGCGCCAACACCTTCCGAACCCCCTCGTCGCTGCCGTGGCCGAGCCGACGGTGGATCTCGGCCGCGGTGCACTCAGCGGTCGTGGCCGCCAACACGTGCAACACCCCGGCATCGAGCGTGGGTGCGACGGTCGCGAGGGGGAATGAGAGGTCCACGCGACGATGATCCAACTATTTTTGGGATGAGTCAACAATAGTTGGAACGCCGCTTGAGTGCCAGCGCCCGCGAGACGCACCCGCCGACAGACCAGCGACTTGCCCCCTATCGCCGCGAACGAGGCAACACCGGACATTCCTGGCAGTTACGGGATGGCGATGCGAGGCGTTCCGCTCGTCATACCGGATCGGTGATGGGGGAGCTCTCGGCCGCCGACTCATTCTCGGCGGGACCGTCCTGTGACGAGTAGTCGGTCGACGAGAGGCTGGAAGGACGGACGGGCTCTCGTTCTTCGGTATTGCTCGGAGACTCGGGACGCAGCTTGGGCGGCGCGGCAGCCCACGTCTTGAGGTCCCCCAGGACGCTGGCATAGAACGTGTCGACTGCGGTGAGGACGGAGTCGATGAAGGCACCGCGCCCACGTCCACGCTTCGCTCCCAAGGGGCTGGTGAGGGCAACGCGGAAGGAGCGGATTTCCCGCGCGGGGTCGGTGACGAGAACGGCCGGGTTCTCTCGGACCACCTTCAGGAGCTCGGCGCTCGATGACCCCCTGGAGTGGGCAGTCATGCACTCGATGCGCGTGGAGTCGCTCGCGTTCTTCAGCTGGCGAGTGAGCCAGTTGACCCGAGTCGTGGGGCGACCTTCCCTCGGCGCGTCGATGTCCACGTGGCAGGTGACCTGCCCGGCGCGCAGGTCCGCCGTGATGACCAGGTGACCTGCCGTGTCCGGGATGCGGATCACGCCGGAGAGCTGGGACGAGGAAGCGAGCTGCTGCGTCAGCGCGCTCGCACGCAGGGTCGGGTCGGCCAGTTCCTTACGGGACAGGACCGGCACGACCTCGGTGCCCAGCCGGCGCCCGAGGCTGAGGCTGGCGAAGCGCAGGAGAGCATCAAACCGGGAGACGACCGTAGCGATGCCCTTGTCCGTGGCCCTGAGCGTCCCGGCCGCGACCGCGTCCCGCACGGCGGTCCAGGACTCGCCCATGTCGTCGAACTCCAGAGCGCCGCTGCGAGTGTGCTCGAGGTAGCGAATGAGCTCACCGAGGATCCACGCCTGATCAGGGTCCGCCACCCCGCGGAACTCCTTCTGCATGACCGCCTCGGCCAGGACCTGTGACCACGACAGGTGGTGCATCTCGACCTTGCGCAGCTTCCGCTTGTCGACCTTGGTGGGGTGCTGGCCCGCGACGGCGGGGATCTCGTTGCTGATCGTCAGGAGCGCGTCGAAGGCTTGGTCACGTGCCACGTCGAGGTAGTTCTCGAGCTGCTCCGCCACCAGGTCGTTGCTGCCGGTCTTGACCTCCACCAGCGCCGTCCACGACTTGGAGCCTCGAGAGACGCGGATCAAGCCGTCGGGGTAGACCTTCTTGTCCCACAGAATGAACGGCACCTCGATGTAGCACTCGACAGCACCAGCCGGCGCACCGAGCGGCTTGAGCAGTGCGCGGTTGAACTCCTTGACCGCGCTGAGCACCGCCAGCAGAGCTGACGTGGCTCGCCTCTCCTGCTCTTCAGCGCCATTGATGCCGGACGTTGGAATCAGACGTGCTTCGTGCCAGGCCTGCTCGACCATTCTTCGTCGCTCCCCGGTGTGACGGATGTGGTGTCCTGCACCGTACCTACATGACGTTGCCGACGTGCGGACCTTGCCGTAGAGGGATGCCGTAGGCACCGCGTGGCAGGACCATCCGGCGTTGGTGCTGCTCCTTTAGGTGGCATTCGACGCGGTGCAAGTCGTCGTCGGCTGACCGGTGCACTCTGGCTGGCCCATTCTCCGTTGGCGCACGCGCTGAGCACCTAGGGTGACGCTGACCAGAAGGGGAGCACTGGATGACTGACGGCGGGGTTGGGAAAGAAGCGGTACCCGAGCACGACGTGGACGACGTGACGCTGGCGAGTGATCTCGCCGGCGACGAAGCTGCGGCGGAGATCGCCGAGGCGGTCGATGGTCGGCGAGGCGTTGCTCGGCGGTACGTCCTGTGGCTGAGACGGCGCCACCCTGAGGCCACGCCGAGTGAGCTGATCGAGACCCTCGAACGGCACTATGTGACTGCGATCAGTGCTGCAGGAGCCGCGGTGACCGTGGGATCGATCGCTGTCACTGTGGGGATCGACCTGATCCCTGGCGGCGGAGCCGTCAAGACCAGTGGCAAGGCAGCCGCGAAGACCGCAACGAAGGTGGCTGCCAAGAAGGCGATGAAAGAGTCGCTCAAGGCCGCGAGCAAGAAGGCTGCGCTGAGCGCGGCAAAGCAGGGCGCGAAGAGGAGCGCCAGCCTCCTTCCCGCTGGTGACGCCAAGATCCAGTTCGAGATCACAGGGCTGTTCGGTCTCGCCGTCGCAGAGGTCCACGGTCTGGAGCTCGATGACCAACAGAGCCAAGCCTTGGTGTACGGCCTCGCGAACGGTCAGCTGAGCCAGGATCGAATTGCCGAGGTGGCCGCCACGGTGGCCGGAACCGACGAGGGGCCCCTCGGGTCCGTCGGCCAGGCCATCGCCCAAGGGCGAGACGACTGGGGGCACTGGGCCGACACCCTTGCCAGGTCTCTTCCCGGCGGACGAGCACAGGAGCTCGTGCGGGGCATGGAATTGGGCGCCTTGGACGACCTCCGTACCTCGATGAACGACGGTCAACGCAGCGTTGTCGAGTACGGGATGGGCGCCGCCGTCGGCGGCGTGACTCGCTTCGTGTTCGGTCGTCAGGTCGTGGAGTCCGCTCGCGAAGCCTTCTCAGAACCCCCCGACACATTCCCTCGGGCACTGCACGTCGATGCAGCGACAGATCCGGAGGAGAAGGACCGTAACCGCGCCTTTCTCGCTCTGGAAGAAGCGGCGAAGTCGGCCGGCAGCCGTATCGGGACGGGTGCGGCCGCCGTGGGCTCAGGAGCAGCGAGCGCAGCCGGGGCCGTCACGAAGCCGTTCCGCCACGTCGACCGGGACGGGGACGGGGTTCCCGATGAACCGCAGGCCGTCACAGGCCTCAAGAACGCGGCGTCCGCCGCCGGTCGACTGACTCGCCCCTTCCGGAGCGTCGATCTCGACGGCGACGGGATTGCTGACGAACGGCAGGCCATCACCGCGATCAAGGGTCTGCAGCGGTCGGTGCCGCGACCGCGACGCTCTCGTGACCAGGAAATCCTGGGAGACAGCCAGAAGACCGAGGAGTAGGAGTCCAGATTCAGCCGACGCGGGATGCCGCAGCTACGCGCATCGAGCTCGGTCCTGACCGAAGGAGGCGGAGGCCGGTCGCGATGAGCCAGATGAGCCAAAGGACCAAGCCGAGGAGGCCGACGAAGATCAGCGGGGAACCGTCGGCGACCGCGAGGTTGCCGACGCCCACGACGAGCATCAGGCCGCCACCGGTGAGCCCGAGGACGCGCTGCCACGGTCGGGTCAGCCCGCTCGCGTGCGTCGCGAGAGCCAGGCCGACCGCGGTGACGCCGAGCATCGGCAGGACGAACGCGAAGGCCGCCGCGTGGACGTGCCAGACGAGCTCGAACGCGCGCGACGCCTCGGTGAGGCCGTCGGCAGAGACCGCGAGCCCGACCTGCAGGACGTTGACGAGCACGAAGACCGCCGACGCCGCCGCTCCGGCCGCCACGGCGAGCCGCGACCACAGGGCGCCGGCTCCGCCGCGCCGCTCGACGATGCCGTGCAGGCCGGTCACGAGCACGAGCAGCAGCGGCAGGTACACGGCGACGATCCCGGCCGCGACGGCGACCGGGCCACGCTGGGCCGCGAAGTACCTCGCGACCTCGTCGATCGGGGTGTCGTAGCCCGGTGCTCCCGCTGCCGCGAGCACCACGTTCTCCGCCACCACGCCGACCGCAACGGCGATCGCGCTGGCGCCGACGAGACGGGCCCCGGCGGGCCGGCCGGAGGGGGCGGTTGGTTCCGCCGCGGGGAGGGTGCTCTGGGTGGACGACATGGTCGGGCTCCTTCGAGGGGTGGGGGGCAGCGCCCGGACGAGCGCAGGGTCGGATGGCGGCCGGTCACCGAGGACCGCCACGAGGGGGCGAGCGGGGTCAGCCGCCGAGCGAGGCCACGAGGGCGGGGACCGGGTGGAGCCAGGTGCTGGCGTTGGCGGCCGCCAGCAGGAGGAAGGCCGCGCCGGCCGCGCCGAACAGGCCGGCCCGCAGGAGCCACGTCGGCTGCGGCGACGGACCCGACCCGCGGACCCGCCACCGGCGCCACACCGCACCAAGGGCCAGGACGGTGAGCGCCACCCCGGTGACGGCCGCGAGCACCGCGAACACCGCGTGGTACCAGGTGAAGTCGCCGAGCAGCGCCCCGGCGACGCCGCCGACCGACGCCGGCGAACCGGCCTCGACGGCACCCCGCAGCTCGCCCAGCACACCGCCGACCTCGCCGGACCCGCCGGCCGGCAGGAACGACGCCACGGACGCGAAGGGCGCGGCCGCTCCCTGGAGGTTGGCGAGCAGCAGCGTCACCGCCGCGAGCAGCCAGACGACCGCCCCGGCGTACGCCGACCGCAGCAGCCACCGACGACCGCCGCGACCGGAGGCCTCCGCACGCCGGCGCACCGACGCCACGAGACCCACGAGGACGACGACGAGCAGGCCGGCGAGCACCGCCTTGACGACGTGGAACTCCCGCCACACCGTGGTCAGCTCGGCCAGCGCCGCCGAGTCGGCGACCGAGCCGGGCAGGTCGGCCCGCACGAACGCCGACTTGGTCGCCGCCACGAGCGACCCCTCCCCGCGGAACCCGCGCAGGGCCGCATAGCCAGCCGGGACGAGGAAGACCGCCGCGGTCAGGAGGACCGCCGACGGCAGGAGGCGACGACGCCTCGGCGCAGCAGCGCTCGGGGCAGAAGACGAGAGAGACGCGGTCACGGGAGGTCCTCCGATGCGGGTTCGACGACGTCGGACACGCTACTTTACGGCGTAAAGAAACGCACGCGTCGGCACGAGGAGTCAGGGATGGACCAGGGACAACCCGCAGGGCGGGGCTCCCTCACCGTCGAGCGCATCCTCGAGGAGGCGATGGCCCTCGCCGACGCCGACGGCCTCGCCGGGCTCTCGATGCGGGCCCTCGGCAAGCGGCTCGGCGTCGAGGGGATGGCCGTTTACCACCACGTCGCGAACAAGGAGGCCCTGCTCGACGCCCTCGTGGACGAAGTCTTCCGCGAGATCGCGCTCCCCGAGGGCGAGGACTGGCGCGACGGGCTGCGCACACGCTCGGTGTCGGAGCGCCACGTCCTGCGCCGGCACCCGTGGGCCATCGGGCTCGTCGAGTCGCGCACCGCGCCGGGCCCGGTGACGCTCGCCCACCAGGACCACGTGATCGGCTACCTGCGCGCCGGCGGCTTCGGCGTCCGCGCGGCGGCCCAGGTCCTCGCCTTCCTCGACGCCTACGTCTACGGCTTCGTCCTCCAGGAGGTCGCCTTCCCGAGCGACCCCACCCCGGTCGTCGACACCCTGCGCGAGCCCGAGGGATCGACCAACCCCTACCCGCACCTCGCGGCCGTCGTCACCGAGGTCGTCGACGCCGGGTACGACTTCGCCGAGGAGTTCGACGTCGGCCTCGAGCTGCTCCTCGACGGCATCGCCTCGCTCCGCGGCTGATCACCCACCCCCGGACACGACGACGCCGCGCCACCCGGCGGGGTGGCGCGGCGGTCAGCGGGACGTCAGCGGCCGAAGAGCTTCGAGAGGAAGCCGGTGCTGGGCTCGTTCTCGTGGCCCTGGCAGCGGTCGGCGGAGCGCACGCCCCGCATCACCTGGTCGACGTGCTGGCCGCAGCCGGCCCAGGTCGTCTTGCCGCACTTGCGGCAGCTCACGGCTCGGCACATGGGTGTCTACTCCTACGGGGAAGGGGTGGTGGGTCGCCGACCAGCATACCCCATGGGGTATCTAGGACTCCAGTCGCCGGAAGAGCACCACGGAGTCGAGGGCCGGGCGGTCGGCGCCGTCGACCGGCCGCTCGCGCAGCTCGGCCGAGACGACCTCGACCGGCAGGTCGGCGACCGCCGCGACGACGGCCTCGGGATCGTGGAGCACGGCGGCGTCCTGCGGCCCGCCGACGCCCTCGGCGAGGTTGCGCTCGGCGTGGCAGACGACGAGCACCGAGCCACCCGGCCGCGCGGCGGCCACCCCGTGGCGCAGCGCGACCCGCCAGTCGGCGTCGGGCAGCTGGAGGTAGGCGAAGAGGACGAGGTCGTACCCGCCGCCAGTGGTCGGCGCGGGAGCCGGGGCCAGGGCATCGGCGACGACGGCCCGGAACGGTCCGGCGCCGACACCCCCATCGAGCCGCTCGGCCGCGATGTCCTGCGCGCGCTCGACGGCGACCGGCGAGAAGTCGGCCGACGTGGCGTCCCATCCCTGCTCGGCGAGCCAGAGCGCGTTGCGCCCCTCACCGGCGGCGATGTCGAGGGCACGGCCGGGCGTCATCGGCCCGACCACCTCGGCGACGAACGCGTTCGGACCCACCGACCACACGAGGTCGGCACCGGCGTACCGGGCGTCCCAGGCGGCGGAGTCCATCAGGCGAGGGAGAGGAAGAGCTTCTCCATCGACTCGACGTCCATCGAGCCCTGCTGCGGGTCGGTGATGCACTGCCGCAGGCCGAGCGCGATGACGGCGAAGCCGGCGCGGTCGAGGGCCTTGGAGACGGCCGCGAGCTGCGTGACGATGTCCTGGCAGTCGCGCCCGTCCTCGATCATCTTGAGGATGCCGCCGATCTGGCCCTGGGCGCGCTTGAGCCGCTTGACGACGGCCTGCATCTCGGTGGGGTCGAGCTCCATGCTGGCTCCTCGGGCGATCGTGGACAAGGACTCGATGGTACCCGGGGCGGTACCCGCCACGGGGCCGGTCGAAGCAGGCATCGGAACTCCTTCGGGTCAGGCTGCGACGGTGCCGGTGACGACCGGGTGGCCGGCGGCGATCCAGGCGGACGTGCCTCCGTCGACGCTCACGGCGTCGTAGCCGAGACCGTTCAGGAGGTCGGTGACGGCGCGGCTGCGGTTGCCGGTCGCGCAGATCACGTGGACGGGACGGTCCTTCGGGATGGACCCGAGGACGGTGGTGACCCGGGAGAGCGGCGCGAGCACGGCCCCGGGCACGTGGCCCTGGACGTACTCGCCGGGCTCCCGGACGTCGAGGACGAAGGCGCCGTCGCGGTGGCGGGCGGCGAGGGTGCGGATGTCGGTGGTGCGCGTCATGCGGTAACTATACCCCAGGGGGTATGCCCTCCGTCAATCGCGCACCACCACCGCCCGGGCCTCAGCCCGCGGTCTGCGCCGCGACCTGGGCGCGGACCTCGTCCATGTCGAGGCCCTTGATGCCCTCGACGACCTGCTCGAGCGCGGCGGGCGGGAGGGCGCCGGCCTGGCGGAAGACGAGGATGCCGTCGCGGAAGCCCATGAGCGTCGGGATCGAGGTGATCTGCGCGGCGCCGGCGAGCGCCTGCTCGGCCTCGGTGTCGACCTTGCCGAAGGTGACGTCGGCGTGGGTCTCGCTCGACTTCTCGTAGGTGGGCGCGAACTGGCGGCACGGACCGCACCAGGAGGCCCACCAGTCGACGAGGACGATGTCGCTCTCGGTGATGGTCTTCTCGAAGGTCTCGGCCGTGAGGTCCACGGTGGCCATGTCAGCTCCTTGGAATGCTCGGGAGATTCTCTGTGCTTACGGATGGGAACAGGATACCCCTCTGGGTATATTCCGGACACCACCCGATCAGGAGGAGAACACCCACGATGGTCGAGATCATCCCCCTTGACACCCCCTCGCTCGGCGACCGCAGCTATCTCGCGCACGACGGGGAGACCGCCCTCGTCGTCGACCCGCAGCGCGACTACGACCGGGTCCTGCAGCTGGCCGAGGACGCCGGCGTGCGCATCACCCACGTCCTCGAGACGCACATCCACAACGACTACGTCACCGGCGGACTCGCCCTCGCCGAGGAGGTGGGCGCCGCCTACCACGTCAACGCCGAGGACCCGGTGGCCTACGACCGCGTCCCGACCCGCAGCGGCGACGTCATCGAGGTGTCGCCGTCGATGACCCTCACCGCCATCGCCACCCCGGGGCACACCTTCACCCACCTGTCCTACGCGCTCTCCTCCCACGGCGAGGACCTCGGCGTCTTCACCGGTGGCTCGCTCCTCTTCGGCTCGACCGGGCGTCCGGACCTCCTCGGCCCCGAGCACACCGATGCGCTGGCTCGCGCGCAGTACGCCTCGGCCCACCGGGTGGCCGGCGCGGTGGCCGACGACGCAGCGGTCTTCCCCACGCACGGCTTCGGCAGCTTCTGCTCGGCGACCCAGTCCGACGCGACCGCGTCGACGATCGGCCGCGAGAAGCGCGAGAACCCCGTCCTCACCCAGGGGGAGGAGGAGTGGGTCCGCGACCTTCTCGACGGCCTCGACGTCCACCCCGCCTACTACGCGCACATGGGTCCGGCGAACCTCGCCGGGCCGGACGCGCCCGACCTCGCTGCTCCCGAGCCGGTCGACACCCGGGCGCTGCGCACGCGCATCGAGCGCGGAGAGTGGGTGGTCGACCTGCGGACGGGGACGGCCTTCGCCGCCGGCCACGTCCCCGGCACGTTCAACATCGGCGTCGAGGGCCAGTTCTCGACCTATGTCGGGTGGCTCAAGCCCTGGGGCGCGGACCTCACCCTGCTCGGCGAGACCGCCGAGCAGGTGGCCCGGGCCCAGCGCGAGCTGGTGCGGATCGGCATCGACCAGCTCGCCGGCAGTGCGACGGGCCAGCCGGCGGACTGGACCGACGGTGAGCTCGGCTCGTTCCCGGTGGCCACCTTCGCCGACCTCGAACAGGTGCGCCACCACCGCCCCGTCACCGTCGTCGACGTCCGCCGGGCCCGCGAGTACGAGGCGGGGCACATCCCGGACGCCGTGAACATCCCCGTCCACGAGGTCCTCGACCGCGCCGACGAGGCGCCCGAGGGCGAGCTGTGGGTGCACTGCGCCGGGGGGTACCGGGCCATGGTCGCGGGGAGCATCCTCGCCGCCAGGGGCCGCCGGGTGGTGGTCGTCGACGACTCGTTCGACAGGGCCGGGGAGGTCGGCCTCCTGGGCTGAGCCCACCTTCACGGAGGCTTCACACGCGCCACACCGGGCCCTTCACGCTCGTGCCGTTCTCTGGTCGTAGGCATCCACCACGACACGAGGAGCACACGATGAACCGCACGATCCGCACCACCGCCGCAACGCTCGGGGCCGGCGCCCTCCTCGCCGGCGGGCTCGCCGCGGGCCAGGCCTTCGGCGTCCAGCTGCCCGGAGCCGCTCCCGCCGCTGCCTCGAGCGCGGCCACCACCACGACGCCCGCCGTCACCGCCGCCCTGCGCTTTGCGAGCGACGAGGAGCGGATGGCCCGCGACCTCTACGCCGCCATCGCCGACCGCTACGACGGGGCCCTCCCCTTCAGCCGGATCACGACGAGCGAGCAGCGCCACCTCGAGGCCGTCACCGCCCTCCTGGCGCGCTACGGCATCGCCGACCCGAGCGCCGGCAAGGCCGCCGGCAGCTACGCGGACCCGACGGTGCAGAAGCTCCACGACGCGTGGTGGACCCAGGCGCAGCGCTCGCTCGACGACGCCTACGACGTGGGCGTCGCGCTCGAGCAGCGCGACATCGCCGACCTCGAGAAGACCATCGCCGGAGACCTCCCGAGCGACGTCGACGCCGTCCTGACCACCCTGCTGCGCGCGTCGCAGATGCACCTGCGGGCGTTCACGGCCGCGGCGAACGGCGAGACCGTCACCGGCGGCGGGATGATGGGCGGCCGCTGGTCCACCGACGGCACGCCCGGTCAGGGCCGCGGCGGGATGATGGGCCGCTGGGGCAACGGGCCCGGCCCGGCGGACTGCCCGCTGCTCGACGACTGACGGGTCAGGAGGCGCGCGAGGCGGCTGCCACGGCAGCCGCCTCCGCGTCGTCCGGGGCCCCGAGGAGCACCGCGACCCCGAGCTTCCCGAGCGTGTGCTCCATCCCGGCACCCATGTGGCCGGCCGCGACGGCGCGGACGCCGTGGGTGCGCAGGTAGCGCACGACCCGCGCGTGGTGGGCCCCCGACCCGCCCTCGTCGTGGGCGACGTCCCAGCGGACCTCCTCCTCGGTCCAGCCGGTGACCTCGCCGTTCCGGACGGTCGCCAGCGCCACGGTGTGCGCCCGCCCCCAGGCGGGACCGAGCCGGCGGCCGGGCGCGACGGGGAGGCAGACGACGACCTCCTCGGCCACGGCGTCGGTGGGCTGCTCGGCAGGGCGCTCGGTCACGGGATCCTCCTCGCTGTCGGTGTGGTCACGATACCCATGGGCGTATCCGTCAGGAGGCGGGCCGGTCGGTCGGCAGCCGGAGGACGAAGCGGGCCCCGCGGCCCGGGCCGTCCGAGGCGGCGGTCAGCTCACCACCGTGCGCGCGGGCGATGCCCCGCGCGACGGTGAGCCCGATGCCGGACCCGGTGTCGGCACCCTCGCGACGCCGGCCGGCCACCCGGTAGAAGCGCTCGAAGACGCGCTCGAGGTCGTCGGCGGCCAGGCCCTCGCCGGTGTCGGCCACCGTGACGACGGCCGCGCCGGCCTCTGGCGCCACCCGCACCTCGACCCGGCCCCCCGGTGGCGTGGCCCGCACCGCGTTGCCGACGAGGTTGGTGACGACCTGGGCGACGCGGTCGGGGTCGACGACCGCCTCGACCGGCCCGGTGGCGGTCACCACGAGCTCGAGCCCGGAGTCCTCGGCCTGCGGGCGCAGCCGCTCGGCGGCGGCGGTCACGACGGCCGCGAGGTCGGCCCGTCGCGGCTGGAGCGCGAGCCGACCCTCCTCGGCCCGGGAGAGCGCCGAGAGGTCGTCGGCGAGCCGCCGCAGCCGGCGCACCTCGTCCGAGACCTTGCCCAGCTCCTCCGGACCGGTCGGCAGGACGCCGTCGATCATCCCCTCGACGTAGCCGTCGACCACGGTGAGCGGCGTGCGCATCTCGTGCGCGACCTCGCCGAGCAGCCGGGTGCGGCGGGCCTCGGTCTCGGCGAGCGCGCGGCCGAGGGTGTTGACGTCGTCGGCGAGCGCGGCGAGCTCGGTCTCGTGCGGCGGCTCGACCCGCACGTCGTAGCGGCCCGCGGCGATGAGCCGGGTCGTCTCACCGACCCGCTGCAACGGGCGGACGAGGCGGGCCGCGGCGAGCACCCCGAAGCCGGCGGCCGCGACCACCCCGACGAGCAGGCCGATGCCGATCGCCTGGGTCAGCGCGTCGACGACCTGGGTGCGCACCTCCTGCTGGGTGCCGAAGCCCGGACCGCGGCCCATCATCTGGCCCATCCCGGTCGAGCGGTCGAAGATGACCGGCGTCAGCGCGCGGACGACGACGACCGTCGCGAGGCCGCCGAGCAGCGCGACGACGAGGTGGCTGAGGACGAGGCGGACGGCGACGCGGTTCACGGCTCCCCCTGGGGGCGTGGCAGGAACTTGTACCCGACGCCGCGGACCGTCCCGATGAGCCGCGGGTCGGTGGCGTCGTCGCCGAGGGCGCGGCGCATGCTGCGGACGTGGACGTCGACGACCCGGGCGTCCCCGTAGAAGTCGTAGCCCCAGACCTCCTCGAGCAGCTGGGCCCGACTGAACACTCGTCCGGGAGAGGCGGCGAGCGCGTGCAGGAGGTCGAACTCGAGCGCGGAGAGCCGCACCTCGCGCCCACCGACCCGCAGCTCGCGACGTGCCGGGTCGATCTCGAGGCCGTCGAAGCGCAGCACCCCGTCGTCCGGCTGGCCCGCGCCCGGCGCTGCTGCGTCGCGGGTGCGGCGCAGGACGGTGCGCACCCGCGCGACGACCTCGCGGGGGCTGAACGGCTTGGTGACGTAGTCGTCGGCGCCGGTGGCGAGGCCGACGAGGGTGTCGGCCTCCTCGGCCCGCGCGGTGACGAGGATGACGTAGACGTCGGAGTCGCGGCGCAGGGTGCGCAGCACGTCGAGCCCGTCGAGGTCGGGCAGGCCGATGTCGAGGAGGACGAGGTCGGGGGCGCTGCCGTCGGTGGCGAGCGCGCGGCGCAGGGCCTCGGCCCCGGTCGCGGCCTCGGTGACGAGGTGCCCCTCGGCCTCGAGGTAGGCGCGCAGCACCGTGCGGATCTCCTGCTCGTCGTCGACGACGAGGACGCGTCCGGCCATCCGACCTCCTGGAGCGACCGCGCGCCCGGAGCGAGTGCGCGGCGCCTGACCCCAGCGTAGGAGGATGCGGGCATGCCCCTGACGCTGACCCGCGCCCTCGAGGCCGTGCTCGACGGCGAGGACGCCGAGGCGCTGCGGCGGGCCACCGCGCGGCTCATCGAGGTGTACCGGTCCGGAGCGCCGCCGTCGGCGCAGGTGCTGCGCGACCCGGTCTCCGCGGCGGCCTACGCGGCCTACCGGATGCCGGCCACGCACGCGGCCGTGTCGCGGGTGCTGCGGTACGCGGCCGAGGTGGTGCCGGGGCTCGCGCCCCGGTCGCTCGTCGACGTCGGCGGGGGAACCGGTGCGGCGGCGTGGGCGGTGGCCGAGGCCTTTCCGGGGCTGGGGTCCGTCGAGGTGCTCGACGGGTCGGCGGATGCCCTGGCGCTGGGGGCGCGGATCGCCCGGAACGGGCCGTCCGTGCTAGCCGGGGCGCGGTGGACGCGGCGCGACCTGGCCGCGAATGCGCCTCTGCCGCAGGCTGACCTGGCGACCGTCAGCTACGTCCTCGGCGAGCTTCCGGACGACCTGGGCGGGCGGGTGGTGGACGCCGCGATGGCGGCCGCGGGCGTCGTGGTGGTGGTCGAGCCCGGGACGCCGCGGGGCTTCGCCGCGGTGCACGCCGCCCGCGAGCAGCTGCTGGCCGCCGGGTGGCACCTCGTGGCCCCGTGCCCGCACGAGGACGCCTGCCCGCTCGCCGCCGCCGGCGACTGGTGCCACGTCGGGGTGCGGCTCGACCGCACCGCGCTGCACCGCCGGCTCAAGGGGGCATCCCTCGGTCACGAGGACGAGAAGGTGTCGTACGTCGTCGCCCGGCGGGAGCCCGCCGCGCTGCCCGAGGGGCGCGTGCTGCGGCATCCGGTGACCCGCAAGGGGATGGTCCGGCTCGAGGTCTGCCGGGCCGACGGGAACGCCGCCGCCGAGGTCGTCAGCAAGCGTCAAGGCCCGCGGTACCGGGCCGCGCGCCACGCCGGGTGGGGGGACCGGTGGCCGATCGGGGGAACCGACCCGGCAGACTGACCGTTGACGCCGCTGGACAGGATCCGGCGGTAGCGTCGGGATTTCAGCACCACTAGACAACCAGGAAAGGTCCCATGTCGACCAAGAAGGACATCGCCCAGGCCGTCGCCCAGCGCACGGACGTCTCCGCGTCCGCCGCGGAGGAGATCATCAACGCGGCGCTCGACGTCGTCGGTGAGCACCTCGCCAAGGGGGAGGACGTCAAGCTCGCCGGGTTCGGCAGCTTCGAGACCCGCGAGCGCGCCGCGCGCACCGGCCGCAACCCGCAGACCGGCGAGGAGATCCAGATCGCCGCGTCGACGTCGGTCGGCTTCAAGGCCGCCGCGCAGCTCAAGCGCGCCGTCAACGGCTGACGCAGCAGCACACTGCGCCACGGGGCGCCGACCACCACGGTCGGCGCCCCGTGCGCGTGTCCGGGGGGCTGCGGGCGCGCGGCGCCGGCGGAATATCTTGAGAACGGTTCTCATTGAATGGGGTGCGGCCGGACCCCCACCGGTCGCGACCACCGCACCGCTCTCGAAGGAGTGAGGCCACCCATGGCGAAGACCTCCGCCACCGCCCGCCCGACGATCACCCTGCGCTCGAGCGCCGGGACCGGGACGAGCTACGTCACCGAGAAGAGCCGCCGCAACGACCCGGACCGCCTCGTCCTGCGCAAGTACGACCGCGCCGTCCGCCAGCACGTCGAGTTCCGCGAGACCCGCTGACGCCCACTTATTGCGAATCACCCACCTGGAAGGCACCCTCAGGGCGCCGAAAAGGTGGGTGATTCGCAATAAGTCGGGGTGCGGCGGGGTTGGCCGAAGGGACGGAGATCCCCCGACGAGTCAGGAGAGCACCCGCATGAGCCTCGAGCGTCCCACCGCCCCGAACCCGTACGACCTGCTGCCGGCGGTCCCCTCGTTCACCGTGACGAGCGAGGACGTCACCGACGGCGCACCCCTGGCCGACGCCCAGGTCGCCGACGGCGGCAACACCTCGCCGCAGCTGTCCTGGAGCGGCGCCCCCGAGGGCACGCAGAGCTACGTCGTGACGATGTTCGACCCGGACGCGCCGACCCCGTCGGGCTTCTGGCACTGGGTGCTCGTCGACCTCCCGGCCGACGTCACCTCGCTGCCGGCCGGCGCCGCGTCGGGTGAGCTGCCGGGCAACGCCTTCCACGTGCGCAACGACGGCGGCGAGCGCGGGTTCGCCGGCGCCGCCCCGCCCGAGGGCGACGTGCCGCACCGCTACTACCTCGTCGTCCACGCGGTCTCCGAGCCGAGCCTCGGGGTCGACGCGGACGCCTCGCCCGCCGCCGTCTCCTTCGCCCTGGCCTTCAAGACCCTCGGCCGGGCGATCATCCACGGGACCTACCAGCACTGATGGCGGCAGCCGTCGCGACCACGCGCGACGGATTCCGTCGTCTCACGGCACCCCTGCTGCCCTTTCCGGCAGTGGGGGTGCCGCCGTATGCTCGCCGGCATGCACCAGTACATCGGCGGTGAGCGCCGGGCCGGAAGCACCGGCGAGAGCTTCGACGTCCTCGACCCCAGCACCGACGAGGTGCTCGAGTCCGTCACCCTCGCGGGCCCGGACGACGTCGACACCGCGGTCGCCTCCGCGAAGGCCGCGTACGCCGAGTGGTCGCGGGCCACGCCGGTCGAGCGCGCCGCCGTCCTCACCAGGGCCGCCGCGCTCCTCGACGAGCGCGCCGAGGAGCTCGCGCAGCTCGAGTCCCGCCAGGCCGGCAAGCCGATCCGCCTGGCCCGCGAGTTCGACGTGCCCGGCACGGTCGACAACACCGCGTTCTTCGGCGCCGCCGCCCGCCGGCTCGACGGGATGGCCAGCGGCGAGTACTCCGGCGACCACACCTCGTCCATCCGCCGCGAGCCGATCGGCGTCGTCGGCTCGATCGCGCCGTGGAACTACCCGCTGCAGATGGCGGCCTGGAAGGTGCTGCCGGCCATCGCCGCGGGCAACACGATCGTCCTCAAGCCGGCCGAGATCACCCCGCTCACCGCGCTGCCGTTCGCCGAGGCGTTCACCGAGGCCGGCGCCCCGCCCGGCGTCGTCAACGTCGTCACCGGCACCGGCCCGGTCGCCGGCGAGCACCTCGTCGCCCACCGCGACGTCGCGATGACCTCGTTCACCGGCTCGACCGCCGTCGGCCGCCGCGTGATGGCCACCGCCGCGGCCACCGGCAAGCGCGTCCACCTCGAGCTCGGCGGCAAGGCACCGTTGGTCGTCTTCGACGACGCCGACCTCGAGGCGGCCGTCCACGGCGCCGTCGCCGCGAACCTCATCAACGCCGGCCAGGACTGCACGGCGGCGGCCCGAGCCATCGTCCACCGGTCCGTGTACGACGAGTTCGTCCGGGGGGTCGCCGACCTCTACGCCGAGGTCCGGATGGGCCCGACGGCGGACCCCGCGACCGACCTGGGCCCGCTCTCGTCGCGCGCCCACCTCGCCAAGGTCGCCGGGATGGTCGACCGCGCCCGCGCGTACGCGAAGGTCGTCTGCGGCGGCGCCCCGCCCACCGGCGAGCTGGCCCGCGGGTGCTACCTCGAGCCGGCCGTCGTCACCGACGTGCCGCTCGACTCCGAGATCTGGCGCGACGAGGTCTTCGGCCCGGTGCTCGTCGTCGTGCCGTTCGACGACGACGACAAGGCCATCCGGCTCGCCAACGACACCGAGTTCGGGCTCGCCGCCAGCGCCTGGACCCGCGACACCTACCGCGCCGGCCGGGCCTCCCGCGAGATCGAGGCCGGCTGCGTCTGGGTCAACGACCACATCCCGATCATCAGCGAGATGCCGCACGGCGGCTACAAGTCCTCCGGCTTCGGCAAGGACATGTCGGCGTACTCCTTCGACGAGTACACGAACGTCAAGCACGTGATGCACGACATCACCGGGGTGGCGCACAAGCCGTGGCACCGCACGATCTTCACGCTGCCCGGGCAGGGATGAGCGCGCCGGTCACGGGTGCGCCCCGGCCGCGGACCCTCGCCTACCGTGAGGGGATGACCGACCTGCTGCCCGGCAACCCGCTGCGCACGGTGGTCGAGGTCGTGCGGCGCGGTGCCGACCTCGTCCGCGGTGTCGTCGGGCGCACCGACCATCCCCCGCTGCCCACGGTCGAGCACGTCGACGTCGCGCGGTACGCGGGGCGCTGGTATGAGCTCGCCCGGCTGCCGGTGCTCTTCCAGCCGGACGCGAGCGTCGCCATCGCCGAGTACGGCCTGCGCGATAACGGGACGGTCAGCGTGCGCAACACCGCCTGCCGCGGAACGGATCCCGAGCGGAGCATCGACGGCTCGGCCACGCCGGCCGCCGGGGCCGAGGAGAGCAACGCCCGGCTCCGGGTGCGCTTCGGCGGGGTCGCCCGGCTCGTCCCCACGCCGGTCGAGGGCAACTACTGGGTGATGCGCCTCGCCCCCGACTACTCGGCCGCGCTCGTCGGCACCCCGGACCGCTCGTCCCTCTGGCTGCTCGGCCGTCGGCCCTCGGACTGGGGGACACCGGTCGTCGAGGAGTACCTCGCCTGGGCCGAGGAGCAGGGCTTCGACCTCGACCCGCTGCTCGTCGCCGACTGGTCCGCCCGCACGACCCGCCCGTACCGCCCCGCCGCCTGACCGCCTGACCGCCTGACCGCCTGAACTACTGCCCCCGCACCGCCTGACCCCGAAAGGCCCCCGATGACCGAGTTCGCCTCCCCCACGGTCCAGCCCGACCCCGACAAGGGTGCGCGGGTGGCCGCCGACGACCGCGCCCACGTCTTCCACTCGTGGTCGGCGCAGGCCCAGATCGCCCCGCTGCCGATCGCCGGCGCCTCGGGCTCGCACTTCTGGGACTTCGAGGGCAACCGCTACCTCGACTTCTCGAGCCAGCTGGTCAACGTCAACATCGGCTACCAGCACCCGAAGCTCGTCGCCGCCATCCAGGAGGCCGCGGCCCGGCAGTGCACCATCGCACCGAGCTTCGCCGACGAGTCGCGCTCCGAGGCGGCCCGGATGATCGCCGAGCGCGCGCCCGAGGGCCTCGAGAAGGTGTTCTTCACGAACGGCGGCGCCGAGGCCACCGAGAACGCGATGCGAATGGCGCGCATCCACACCGGCCGGCACAAGATCCTCACGACCTACCGCAGCTACCACGGCGCGACGAGCGGCTCCATCCTCGCGACCGGCGAGCCCCGTCGGTGGGGATCAGAGCCCGGCGCACCGGGATTCGTGCACTTCTGGGGCCCGTACCCGTTCCGCTCGGCGTTCCACTCGACCTCGCCGGAGCAGGAGTGCGAGCGCGCGCTGCAGCACCTGCGCGACACGATCATGGTCGAGGGCCCCCAGACCATCGCGGCGATCATGCTCGAGACCGTCGTCGGCACCAACGGCATCCTCGTGCCGCCGGACGGCTACCTCGCCGGCGTCCGCGAGATCTGCGACGAGCACGGCATCCTGTGGATCGCCGACGAGGTGATGGCCGGCTTCGGGCGGTGCGGCGAGTGGTTCGCCGTCGACCACTGGAGCCTCGCGCCCGACCTCATCTGCTTCGCCAAGGGCGTCAACAGCGGGTACGTGCCGCTCGGTGGCGTCGTGATGTCCTCGAAGGTCGCGGCGACCTTCGACGACCGGCCCTACCCCGGCGGCCTCACGTACTCCGGGCACCCGCTCGCGTGCGCCTCGGCCGTGGCGTCGATGCGGATCTTCGAGGAGGAGGGCATCCTCGAGCACGTCCGGAAGATGGCCGACACCGTCATCGGTCCGCGGCTCGAGGCCATCCGCGACAAGCACCCCTCGGTCGGCGAGGTGCGGGGGCTCGGGGTGTTCTGGGCGCTCGACCTCGTCAAGGACACGACGACCAACGAGGCGCTGGTGCCGTACAACGCGTCCGGCGAGGCGGCCAAGCCGATGGCCGAGCTGATGGCCGCGTGCAAGGCCGAGGGTCTGTGGCCGATGACGCACTTCAACCGGCTGCACGTCGTGCCGCCGTGCACGCCGACCGCCGAGGAGCTCGCCGAGGGGCTGGACGTCCTCGACCGCGCGCTCGACGTCGCCGACGCGCACGTCATCGCCTGACCCTGGCCACCCCGCCGTCCACAGCGCGGGCTACGCCGCAGTAATCGTCGCGATCACGACGGTTACTGCGGCGTAGCGTGCGATGGAGCCGGCGGCTCCCCCGCGGTGGGCACCGGTCCCTGCACCGGTGCCCGCCCGCGCGGGTCTCAGGAAGCCGTGGTCGACGGCGCCGGCGTCGGGCTCGAGCTGTTGGCCGGCTTCTGCGGCAGCTGGACGCCGCACTTCTCGGCAGCGGCCTTGAGGTCCGCCCGCACCGCCTTGCGCTGCTCCCTGGTCATCGGGCCCCACGGCCGGGTGACGTTCGCGTCGTCGAGGCACTGCTTCTGGGTGTCGGTCAGGCCGTTCCAGAACGCGCGCGCCTTCGGGAAGGGCAGCTCGACCTTGCACGCCTCGGCGGCCTTGGTCACCTGGTCGCGCAGGGCCTTGCGCTGGGCGTCGTCGAGCGGGCCGACGGGGCGGGTGATCTTGGCGTCCTGGAGGCACTGGCGCTGGGTGTCGCTCAGGCCCTTCCACCACTGGCGCACGCCGTGCCGCACGGGAGCGGTGGCCGTGCTGGAGCTCGTGTCGTCGGCGACGGCGCTCACCGCGGCGACGGGGGCGGGTGCCGCGGTGGCGTTCGTCGCGACGACGCCGGTGGTCACGGCGGCGCCGCCGACGGCCAGGGCGACGAGGGAGGTGCGGAGGGCGGGCATCGGATGCTCCTTGCGGGTCGGTCGGATCGGTGACGACGACGAGACTGCGCGCCGACCCTCGCGACCACTGCGCGTCAACCTCGGGACTTGCTGGAGATCCGCCCCGTGCCTGCCTCGGTGCGAGCTACCCCGCAGTACTCGTCGTCATCACAGCACTTACTGCGCCGTAGCACGCACCTCGAGCGGGGAGGTGGTGCGGCGGCAGGACCTTCAGGAAGTCTCGAGGTTTCCTCCAGACAGGTCCGCGGCCCGCATGGGACGGTGTGCCCGTGGCCGACTCCGCGAGCTCCCCCGCCCCGCGCGTCCTCGTCGTCGACGACGAGGAGAACATCGCCTACCTCGTCTCGTCCGCGTTGCGCCTCGCCGGGATGGAGGTCAGCACCGCGGCCACCGGCGGCGACGCCCTCGAGGCCGCGTCCCGCACCCACCCGGACGTCGTCGTCCTCGACGTGATGCTCCCCGACCTCGACGGCTTCGAGGTGCTGCGCCGGCTCCGTGCCACCGGCACGACCGCCCCGGTCCTCTTCCTCACCGCCCGCACCGAGACCGCCGACCGGGTCCGCGGCCTGACGAGCGGCGGCGACGACTACATCACCAAGCCGTTCGCCCTCGAGGAGCTCGTCGCCCGGGTCCACGTCGCCCTCCGTCGCGGTGGCGTCGCCGCCGCCCCGAGCGCCCGGCACCGGGTGCACGACCTCGTCCTCGACGAGGACCAGCACCGGGTCTGGCGCGGCGACACCGAGGTGCACCTCACGGCGACCGAGTTCAGCCTGCTGCGCCTCCTCCTCGTCAACACCGGCCGGGTCGTCACCCGCGCGCAGATCCTCGACCACGTGTGGCAGTACGACTTCGCCGGCGAGACGGCCATCATCGAGTCGTTCGTCTCGACCCTGCGCAAGAAGGTCGACGCCGCGACGCCCAAGCTCATCCACACCGTCCGCGGCGTCGGCTACACCGTCCGGGAGCCGTGATGACGCTGCGCCGCCGGCTGGTCGTCGCCGTCGTCGTCCTCGGCGTCCTGTCCGTCGTCGCGGGCGTCACCGTCGTCCTCGTCCAGCGGGCCTTCCTCGTGGGCCGCCTCGACGCCGAGATCGCCGCGCTCGCCGAGAACCCCCGGGCCGTCCTCCTCGCCTCGCAGCGCGCCGACGGAGCCGTCGCGACGGCCGCCCTGAGCGACGTCTACGTCGGCCGGATGTCCGGCGACGGCCGGCTCGTCACCGTCCTCGCGCCGCAGGCCGACCCGCAGCTCGTGCCGGCCCTCGACCCCGGCGAGCAGGTCCTCTCCCCCGCCGGCCGGCCCACGGCATCCGGTGTGGCACAACGGGTCCGGGTGGTCACGGTGCCGCTGGCCAACGGGCGCGCGCAGGCCGTCATCGCCGTCCCGACCACCTCCGCCGACCTGACCACCCGGCGCCTCGGCCTGACCCTCGGCCTCACCGGGCTCGTCGTCGCCGCGTTCGTGGGTCTGCTGCTCTGGTGGGTCGACCGGCTCGGCCTGCGGCCCATCGCGCAGATGACCGACGCCGCCGACGCCATCACCGCCGGGGACACGAGCCGCCGCGTGCCCCCTGGCCCGCCGGGCACCGAGGCCGCCCGGCTCGGCGAGGCGCTCAACACGATGATCGACGCGACGAGCGCGACGAACGAGCGGATGCGGCGGTTCGTCGCCGACGCCTCGCACGAGCTGCGCACCCCGCTGACGACGGTCGGCGGCTACGCGGCCCTCCACGCGACCCGCGAGCCGGGCCCGCTCGACGACCGCGGCCGTGCCGAGGTCGACGACGCGATGCGCCGGATCGGCGACGAGGCCGCCCGGATGCGACGCCTCGTCGACGGCCTCCTCGACCTCACCGGGCTCGAGTCCCCCGACGCGCTGCGCCGCGAGCCGGTCGACCTGGCCGACGTCCTGCGCGACGTCGCCTCCGACCTGCGGGTGGTCGCCCCCGACCGCGAGGTGACCCTCGACGCCCCGTCGACCCTGACGGTCGTCGCCGACCGCGACCGCGTCACCCAGGCGCTCGTCGGGCTGACGAGCAACGCCGTGCGGCACACGCCGGAGGGCACCCCGGTCGCGCTGCGCGTCCTCACCCGCCCCGGCTGGGTGCGGGTCGAGGTGTCCGACGCCGGCCCGGGCATCCCGCCGGAGCACCTCGGCCATCTCTTCGAACGGTTCTACCGGGTCGACCGCTCGCGCTCCTCGGGCAGCGGGGGCTCTGGCCTCGGGCTCGCCGTCGTCGACGCCGTCGCCCGCGCCCACGGCGGGGCCGTCTCGGTCGCCTCCGAGCCCGGCCGCGGCACGACGTTCGCCCTCGACCTGCCCGCCTGACCCTGTGGACGGGCTCGGCGGATGTCGGTCCGCCGACGTACGGTGGGGTGTTCAGGGTCCGCCGTCGCAGGGGCGGCCCGTCCGCGTGGGAGGAGGGTGCCCGTGGCGCGCGTCGTCACCGCCGGCCGGCTGTCCGAGCTGACCAACCGCGAGCTCGGCGACGTCTGCGGCACCGTCACCGTCGCCCGCGGGCTCGCGTACGCGCGCGAGGGCCGGGTCGTCGACGTCGAGGTCTCCGCGGACGGCGCGCACGCCACCGGATGGGTCGGCGGCAGCCGGGGCGAGACGTACACGACCGAGGTCGCGCTGCGCCCGCACGAGGCGGTCGGCACCCGCAGCGTCCGGCGCTGGCACAGCGAGTGCTCGTGCCCGGTGGCCGGCGACTGCAAGCACGCCGTCGCCGTCGCCGCCCGGGTCCGCGAGCTCGACCCCACCCCGGCGCGGCAGGAGGAGCCGCCGCGCCCCGCCTGGGAGCGCGCCCTCGGCGGCGTCCTCACCGAGGACGGCCCGCGCGACGTCACGCCGGTCGGGCTGCTCATCGAGGAGGCGCGCGCCGGCTCGGGGCGCGCCCGCGTCACCGACGACACCGGCCGCGCCCAGCTGCGGCTGCGGCCGGTCGTCCCCGGGGTCCGCGACGCCTGGATCCGCACCGGCGTCTCCTGGGAGAGCTTCGCCGGCGGCTACTACGGCTACGGCCGGGTCACCTACTCCGACGACCACGTCGACGCCCTCACCGCCATCGCCGACGCCCACCGCCGCTCGGTCCGCGCGTTCGGCTACGGCCGGATGCCCGACGCCATCCTCCTCGACCACCTCGGTCCCGGATGGGTGACGCTGCTGCGCTCCGCCGACCGCGCAGGCGTCCGGCTGCTGACCGACCTCACCGGCTCCGGCGAGGTCGCCTTCGCCACCGACCCCGCCGAGCTCGTCGTCGACATCGAGCGCACCGACGACGGCGCCAGCCTCCACCCGCGCCTCGACCTCCCGGTCGAGCCGGGCACCGACACCCACCTCGTCGGGTCCCCGGCCACCGGGTTCTGGCTGCGCGACGACGCCACCCTCGTCCTCGGGGCGCTCGCGGAACCGCTGGACGGCAGCCGCCAGCGCCTGCTCGACCTCGGTGTCGTCGAGGTCCCGGAAGCCGACTGGGCGCGGTTCACCGTCACCCACCTGCCCGGGTTGCGCCGCAAGGCCCGGGTCCGCAGCCTCGACCCCGACCTCGACCTCCCCGACTCGGTGCCGCCGCGGCTCGCGCTCACCGTCACCGTCGAGCCCGGCCACCGCACGCACCTGCAGTGGGGGTACCACTACGGCGGTCCCAGCGGCGTGCGGGTGCCGATGGGCTCGGACGAGCCCGACCCGATGCGCGACCACGGCGCCGAGCGGCGGCTCGTCGAGGAGCTGCGCGGGGTCGAGGACATCGAGGCGTTCCACCCGCTGTGGCAGGTCGTCGCGCACCACCCGCGGCTCGTGCCCGAGCTGCGCTTCCACGGCTTCACCACGGTCGGGTTCAGCCGGCTGCTCCCGGTCCTCGAGGAGCTGCCGTTCCTCGACCTGGAGGTGCACGGCGAGGTCGCCGAGTACACCGAGGTCGACGAGGCCCCGCTCATCCAGGTCTCGACGAGCGACGGTCGGGACGGCTCGGGTTCCGGCGGAGGAGGCGGGTCGGCCACCGACTGGTTCGACCTCGACATCTCGGTCACCGTCGCCGGCGAGGACGTGCCGCTCGCGCCGCTCATCGAGGCGATCGCCCGCGGCCACGAGCACCTCATCCTCGACTCCGGCACGTGGTTCTCGCTCGAGCGCCCCGAGCTCGAGACGCTGCGCCGCCTCGTCGACGAGGCGCGTTCGCTCCAGGACAAGCCGTCCGACCCGCTGCGCATCTCGGCCGTGCACATCGGTCTCTGGGAGGAGCTCGCGGCGCTCGGCGTCGTCGAGGAGCAGAGCGAGCGCTGGCAGCGCACCGTCGGCCGGCTCGTCGACGGCACCGGCCTCGAGCCGGCGGAGGTCCCCCGCGGCCTCGACGCCACGCTGCGCCCGTACCAGGTCGACGGCTTCCGCTGGCTCTCGATGCTCTGGGACTGCGGGCTCGGCGGTGTCCTCGCCGACGACATGGGCCTCGGCAAGACGGTGCAGACCCTCGCGATGGTGCTGCGGGCCCAGGAGCGCGGCGAGCTCGAGCACCCCGTCCTCGTCGTCGCGCCCACCTCGGTGCTCTCGACGTGGGCGGGCGAGGCGGCCCGGTTCGCGCCGTCGCTGCGCACCGCCGTCGTCGACCGCACCCGCGGCAAGGACGGCCGGGGGCTCGGCGCGGTCATCGACGGCGCGGACATCGTCATCACGTCGTACACGGTCGCCCGCATCGACGAGGTCGCGTGGCGCTCGCGCGAGTGGTCGGCGGTCGTCCTCGACGAGGCGCAGTTCGTCAAGAACCACCAGGCCAAGACCTACCAGGCGGTCCGACGGCTCTCCGCGCGAGCGAAGTTCGCCATCACCGGCACGCCGCTCGAGAACTCGCTGATGGACCTCTGGTCGCTGCTCTCGATCGTCGCGCCCGGGCTGCACCCGCGGCCCGGCGCGTTCAAGGAGCAGTGGGCCAACCCCATCGAGCGCGACGGCGACGCCGAGCGGCTCGCCACGCTGCGCCGCCGCGTGCGCCCGCTCATGCTGCGCCGCACCAAGGAGTCGGTGGCCCGCGAGCTGCCCCCGAAGCAGGAGCAGCTGCTCACCGTCGACCTCCACCCGCGCCACCGCGCCGTCTACGACCGGCACCTCCAGCGCGAGCGCCAGCGCCTGCTCGGCCTCATCGACGACCTCGACGGCAACCGGATGGCCGTGCTGCGGGCGCTCACCGCGCTGCGGCAGATGTCGCTCGACCCCTCGCTCGTCGACGAGCAGTACGCCGGGCTGGCCGAGTCGGCCAAGGTCGACACCCTCGTCGAGTACGTCACCGAGCTGGCCGGCGAGGGCCATCGGGCGCTCGTGTTCTCGCAGTTCACCGGCTTCCTCGGCATCGTCCGGCGCCGGCTGGAGGCGGAGGGCATCGCCTACGAGTACCTCGACGGCCGCACCCGCGACCGCGCCGACCGGATCGCCGCCTTCCGCGACGGGGACGCCCCGGTCTTCCTCATCTCGCTCAAGGCCGGCGGCTTCGGCCTCACCCTCACCGAGGCCGACTACGTCTTCGTCCTCGACCCGTGGTGGAACCCCGCCGCCGAGGCGCAGGCCATCGACCGTGCACACCGCATCGGGCAGACCAAGCCGGTCAACGTCTACCGGCTCGTCTCGCGGAACACCGTCGAGGAGAAGGTCGTCGCCCTCCAGGAGCGCAAGCGTGACCTCTTCACCCGGGTCGTCGACGAGGGAGCCGCGCTGAGCCGGGCCCTGACCGCCGACGACCTGCGCGACCTCCTCGCACCCTGACGTCGCGACCGGGCTCTTCCCGAACATGTGTGAAGAGCGTCGGTATGCCGACGTTCTTCACACACGTTCGGAGATGGTGAGGGGTCAGTCGGTCCGCAGGGCGCGCAGGCCCGCGGCGAGCAGCTCCGGGACGGCCTCCTCGGCTCCCGCGGCGCTCGCGTCCGCTGCGGCACCCTGCCGGGCGCGGTAGCTGATGCCCTGGGCGATGACCGCGAGCTTGAAGTTCGCCAGGGCCAGGTAGAACGGCCAGTGGGGCAGATCGACGCCCCGCATCAGGGCGTAGCTGTGCGCGAGGTCGTCGCCGGAGGGCAACCGGTCGCTCGCCCAGGCGGCCTCGACCCCGAGGATCGCGTCGAGCTCGGGCTGCCGGTACACGGCCATGAGCGCGACATCGGTCAGCACGTCGCCGATCGTCGCGAGCTCCCAGTCCACGACGGCCAGCACCGTCGTGATGTCGTCGACCGCCAGCAGCGTGTTGTCGATGCGGTAGTCGCCGTGGACGATGCCGACCGCTCCGGGGGTCGTGGGGAGGGCGGAGCGCAGCACGCGGTGGAGCTGCGTGGCGTCGGGAAGGTCGTTCTGCCGCACCTTGGTCCACTGGCGCCACCACAGCCCGACCTGGCGCTCGAGAAAGCCTTCAGGGCGGCCGAAACCGTCGAGCTCGACCTCGTCGACGTCGACGGCGTGCAGGTCGGCCAGCACCCCGACGAGCGCGTCGGTGCAGGCTCTCAGCTCGTCGCTCGAGTGGCCGCGCAGCTGCGGCCGGGTCCGGACGACCTGTCCCTCGACGTACTCGACGACCGCGACGGGGGCACCGAAGACCGACGGGTCTTCGCACAGCACGACCGTCGGGGCGACCGGCACCCGGCTGTGACGCAACGCCCGGGTGACCCGCCACTCGCGGGCGACGTCGTGCGCTGACGGCGTGAGCCCCGACGCCGGGGGCCGACGCGCGACCCACCGGCTCACGCCGTCGCTGACGACGTACGTGAGGTTGGACTTGCCGCCGCTGAGGAGCCCGGCCTCCAAGGGGCCTGCGACCGTCACGCCTCCCTCGACGAGGAGGGCGTGCAGGGCGACGAGGTCGAGGAGCGGCCGGTCGCCGCTCACCCGGGCCCCCCGTGCGCCGCGGGTCCGCCGGAGGGCGTCATGCGGTGTACCCCGTGGTCCCGGCCCGGCTGAGCACGATCTCGCTGACCACGGACCGAGGCGAAAGGTCGAGCAGCGCGAGGATCGTGGTGACGACGTCGGCGACGGGGATCATCGACTCCGGAGGCACCGTGTCGTGCACCCACGCGCTCATGTCGGTGTCGACGTACCCCGGCGCGAGGGCGGTGGCCGTGATCCCCGACCCCGACTCCTCGGCGTTGAGGCCGCGGCACAGCGCGACGAGCGCCGCCTTGCTGGCGCCGTAGACCGACAGGCCGGGCTCGGCGTACACCCCGCCCATGGAGGCCAGCGCCACGACCTTGGCGCCGTGTGCCGGGCGGGCCTCGGCCGCCGCGCGGAGCAGTGCCATCCCCTGGCTCACGAGGAGGAAGGGAGCACGGGTGTTGAGCGCGAACTGCTTGTCGAAGCGCCGTGGCGGGTAGCCGGCCAGGGGCGCCGCCGACCCGACACCGGCCGCGAGCACCATGGCGTCCACTGCGCCGAAGGCCGTCGCGTGCGTCTCGAGGACGGTGGACGACGTCTCGGGCTCGGCGAGGTCGACCGCGACGGCACGCACGGCGACGGCTCCGGCCCCCCTCGCCTCGTCGACGGTGGCGGCCAGCCGGTCACCGTCACGGGCGACGAGGGTCAGGGACCAGCCCCGAGCCGCCAGGGCCAGCGCGACGCCGTGGCCGATGCCGCGGGAGGCGCCGGTGACGACAGCCGAACGCGACGAGGTGGTCGGGGGCCGGGACGGCGCAGCCGGTGCGTCCGTCATCGCGACCCCGGTTCGGCGCCTCCGGCGGCCACGCCGACGATCGAGCGCGCGATCGTCAGGTAGCGCTCGAGCAGTGCCTCGACCGACAGGTCGCCGTCCGGGCGGTACCACGTGGCCACCCCGACGCAGAGCGACGCGATCGACCGGCTGGCGTCCGCGGGGTACGGCGTCGCGAACTGTCCCGAGGCCACCCCGTCGCGGACCACGCCGTCGAGCATCCGCTGCTGCTCGTCCCGCTTCGCGACGTAGCGCTCGCGGTACCCGGGCTCGAGGCTGCGCAGCTCACCGGTCGAGACCATCGCCGAGCGGCGGCGGTACATGTGGAAGCGGAGCAGCGACTCCACGAGGGCGTCGAACTGCGCCCGCGGGTCGGGGGGAGCGGCGTCCAGCGCCTCGTGGCTGCGCCTGAGCAGCTCGTCGATGATGACCGTCATCAGCTCGAAGAGGATGTCCTGCTTCGAGGGGTAGTGGTGGTAGACCCCGGGGACGGAGAGGCCGCAGCGCTGCGCGAGCTCACGCGTGGTCGTCCCGTGGTAGCCGTGCTCGGAGAACGCGTCGAGGGCGGCCTCGAGGATGCGCGGGTAGTCCGTGGGGCCGTAGTGGCGCCAGTCCCCGGCGTCGTCGCCGACCCTCGGGGCTCCGGGCGCCCGGGTGTCGTCGGAGCGGGCGACGGTCGCGTCGGCGGTAGGGCGTCGACTCATGGTCCGTGGCTCCTTCCCGTGCTCAGCGCGTGGTCGACGAGGTCGTCGAGGGCCCCCGGGTCGTCGACGGCCCCCAGGGCAAGCACCCGGTCGGGCTGCTCCCCCTGCAGGATGCGCTTGACCGGGACCTCGAGTCGCTTCCCCGTCCTGGTGTGGGGCAGCCGTCGTACGAATATCACGTCGTCGGGCACGTGGCGCGGGGAGGTGCGCACCCGGATCAGCTGACGGATGCGTGCGGCCAGGTCGGCCGCGGCGTGCTCCCCCGCAGGCACGACGAAGAGCGGGAACCAGTAGCCGCCGTCCGGCCGCTCGACGCCGACGGCGAGCGCGTCCTCGACCTCGGCGAGGTCACTGATCGCCGCGTAGATCTCGGCCGATCCCAGACGGACGCCGGACCGGTTGATCGTGGCGTCCGAGCGCCCGAGGATGACGACCGTGCCCCGCTCCGTGAGGACCGTGAGGTCGCCTTGGCGCCAGGCACCCGGGAAGGTCGCGTAGTAGGTCTCGCGCAGCAGGGCACCGTCCGGGTCGTCCCAGAGGCACACCGGCATCGACGGCATCGGCTCGGTGACGACCATCTCCCCCGGCTCACCGGGTGGGACCGGCGTGCCGTCCGGTCCCCAGACCTCGAGCGCCACCCCGAGGGCGACGCCACTGATCTCACCGTCGTACACCGGGGTCGTCGGTGCGCTCCCGACGAAGATCCCGACGACGTCGGTGCCACCGCTCATCGACCCGAGCTGGACCCGGTCGTCGACGTGCTCGCGGACCCAGGCGTTCGCGGACGCAGGGAGGACCGAACCGGTCACCCCGATGAGCCGGACGCACGAGAGATCGAGGTCGCGGCCCGGTTCCAGCCCGGCCCGGTGCGAGGCCTCGAGGTAGCCCGGGCTCGTGCCGAACACCGTGACTCCGAGGTCCGCGACGACCCGCCACAGGGCATCGGGGGCCGGGGTCGTCGGACGGCCGTCGTAGAGGACGATCGTCGCCCCATGGAGGAGGCCGCACACCTGGGCGTTCCACATCATCCAGTTGGGGGTGGTGAACCAGAAGAACACGTCGTCCTCGTGCAGGTCCATGTGCAGACCGGGTGACACGAGCTGTTCGAGCAGCGCACCCCCGTGCCCGTGGACGATGCCCTTGGGCCGGCCCGTGGTCCCGGAGGTGAAGAGCACCCACAATGGGTGGTCGAACGGGACCTGCTCCGGCCGCCCGTCCGGCGGCGCGGCGAGAGCCTGCGCCCAGGTGCTCGAGCCGCCCGGCACGCCGGATGCAACACCGGCCGTCTCGACGACGATCGTGTGCACCGGGTCGGGCAGCAGGTCGCGCAGCCTGGCGACCTCGGCCCGACGGTCGTGCACACGGCCGCCGAAGTGGTATCCGGTCCCGGCCACGAGGACCGACGGGGCGAGCTGGCCGAGCCGCTCGGCGGCGGCCTCGGGGGCGTAGTCGAGCCCGGCCTGGGCCCAGACCGCACCGACGAGGGCCGTGGCCACGAACGCGACGACCCCCTCGATCGCGTTCGGCAGGTACGCCGCCACGCGGTCGCCCGGACGCACGCCCAGGGCCCGCAGGCGTCCGGCCACCGTGGCCGCCTGCTCGCGCAGCTCGCGGAACGTGATCGTGGAGCGCTCGCCGCTCTCCGTCACCAGCACGACGGCGTCGGCGTCGTCACGGCCGCCTCGCAGCAGGTGCTCGGCGACGTTGAGCCGACCCTCCGGGAACCAGACCGCCCCCGGCATGCGGCGTTCGGCGAGGGCGACCCGTGGCCGGACGGACCACGCGACCTCGAAGAACTCGGCCACCGCTTCCCAGAACTCCCCCGGGTGGGTGGCCGACCAGGCCTGGAGCTCGCGGTAGTCGGTCACGTCGGTGAGCGTCGCGCGACCGGTGTCGCACAGCCACGCCGCGAAGCGCACTATGCGGGTGTCACCGACGGTCCGGGGGTCCGGGCGCCAGGCGGGGTCCAGGTCGCTCATCGGCGCCCCGGGAGGAGCGAGCCGCGGCTGAGCACGACGTCGACGGCGACGGCGAGGACCAGGACGACTCCGGTGGCGAAGAACTGCACCTCCGTGGACAGCCCGAGCAGCTGCACCCCGTTGCTGATCGAGCCGATGACCAGGGAGCCCAACAGCGCCGACCACACCGACCCCCGACCGCCGAAGAGGCTCGTGCCGCCCACGACCGCCGCGGCGATCGCGTTGAGCATGAGGGGCCCGGCGCCCGACGTCGCGGACACACCCAGCTGCCGGGAAGAGTCGACCATGCCGGCGACCGCGGCGCAGGCACCGAGGACGAGGAAGGAGTACATGACCATCCGGCGTACCGGGATACCGGCGCGCTGGGCGGCCTCCCGATCGCCGCCGACCGCGTAGAGGTGTGTGCCATAGCGGGTCTGGGTCGTCCAGTACCAGGCCACGAGGAGCATCCCGGCGAGGATGAGGACGGGCAGCGGCAGCCCGCGCTGCCGGCTGAGGACGAAGACGACGGCGAAGAGCCCGACCGCCGCGGCCACCGAGGGCGCAGCGACCGACCGCAGCACGGACCCACCGGAGCCGGTGCTCGTCCGCTCGCGGTGGAGCAGGGTCCGGTAGCCGGCGAACGCGAGGGCGCCGACCGCGGCGAGGGCGAAGCTCGCCCCCGCCGGCACGGCGGTCAGGGCGAGGGAGGCCAGCGGCGTCCCGGCGATGCTGATCGTGAACTCCTCCGGCAGCACGACGAGGAGCAGCCCCTGGAGGATGACCATCCCGCCCAGGGTCACGATGAGGGAGGGGACGCCGAAGATGATGACCTGCGCCTCGACGAAGGTCACGACCATCCCGAGGACGACGGCCGTGGCGATTCCCACTGCGAGTGGCAGGCCGTGGGTGACCACGACGGTGCCGGCCACCGCGGCACAGACGCCCGACAGCGCGGCCGACGACAGGTCGATCTCGCCGACGAGCAGGACGAAGACCACCCCGAGGGAGAGGATCGCCGTCGTCACGATCTGGAGAGTCAGGTTAGTCAGGTTGCCGAAGCTCAGGTAGAAGGGGCTCTGGCTGTAGAACACCGCCCAGATGAGGGCGAGCGTCACGAGGACGGGGATGCTGCGAGGCATCCTCGCGGCGCGCTCGATCGCGTGGCCCACGACAGTGCGTCGCTCCGCGGCCGGGGCCACCGGTGGCCTGGTCGACGTGGTCATCGGGACTCCTCGCTGCGGACGTCGTCGTGTCGTTCGTGCGCGCCGGTCATCGCCCCGACGAGGTCGGAGGCGGCGTACCCGTCCCGCGCGAACTCCGCGACCTTCGAGCCGAGCCGGAGGGCGACGATGCGGTCGGCCACCCGCTGCACGTCCTTCATGTCGTGCGAGATGACGACGACGCCCCGCCCCTGCTCCCGCAGCCGGTCGACGAGGTCGAGCACCTCACCACGCTGCGACACCCCGAGCGCCGCGGTCGGTTCGTCGAGCAGGACGACCGCCGGGTCGCTGATGAGGGCCCGGCAGATCGCGATGCCCTGCCGCTGCCCACCGGAGAGCTCGGAGACAGGCGCCGACAGGGACCGGAGCTTGACCGAGAGCGACTCGAGGATCTGTTGGGCCTGTCGTTCCATGACGTGCCGACGCACGCGGCGACCGGTCCACGACGGGCCGCACCGCTCGTGACCGAGGAAGAGGTTCTGGACGGCGTCGAGGTTGTCACAGAGGGACAGGTCCTGGAAGACCGTGTGGATGCCGGCCTCGGCGGCGGCCCGGGGCGAGTCGAGGCGCACCGCCCTGCCCCGCACCCGGATCTCACCGGAGTCCGGCGACTCGACACCGCTCATGATCTTCACGAGGGTCGACTTGCCGGCACCGTTGTCGCCGATGAGCGCCACGACCTCCCCGGCCGACACGGTCAGGTCGACGCCGTCGAGGGCTCGTACGCCCCCGAAGTGCTTCGAGATCCGGGTCAGCTCGAGCAGGGGTCCCTCGCCCCCGGGGCGGTCATCCCTGTCCACGCTCGGTCCCTTCGTCGGTTGGTCGCCCGCGGGTCGACGGGTCACGGTCGCCGGTCAGGGTGCGGGAGCTGCGGTCCGGCCGGACGGCTGCTCCCGCACCCGGGCGGCACTAGAGCTTGGCCTTGCAGGTCGGGGTCGACGCCGCCGGGCCCGTGCAGATCTGCTGCCACGTGAACATCCCGAGGTCGACCGCCTGCTGGACGGCGTCACCGGGGTCCTTGCCCTCCTCGAGGTGGATGAGCGTGGCGTCGAGCTTGGCCGTGGGCACCTGCATGGCGCCGTTGTCGATCGTGTCCTTGACGAGGTCCGCCGGGGGCTTCTCGCCGTTGATCGCGGCGAGGGCGATCTTGGCCGCCGCCTCGGCCTCGACCTTGAACGCCTTGAGGACGTCGTCCTGCTGCTGCCCGGTGAGCATGTACTGCAGACCGGTGAGCTCCGGGTTCTGCCCGCCGTACACCGGGATGGTCAGGTCCTTGGCGGTCAGGGCGGCGATCATGCCGGCCGTGATGCCGTCGTAGAAGCCGAAGAACGCGTCGACCTTGTTCTGCGTCTTCGTGAGGCACTGCTCGGTGGCCTTCGTCGCGTTGTCCGGGGCCCAGTCCTTGATGTAGTCCTCGCAGACCACCGTGATGTCACCGCTCTTGATCAGCGGGTCGATGACCTCGTTCTGCCCGGCGAGCATCTCGGTCGTGTAGACGTCACCCTTGTTGCCGTACTGCCGCGCGACCTTGACCGGCGTGGCCCCGAGCTTCCCGCTCGTCACCTGCTGTGCGAAGTAGTCCGCCTGTTGCTTGCCGACCTTGCGCGGGTCGAAGACGACCTGGGCGTAGAGCGTTCCCTTGATGGGCGGGTTCTCGTAGCCGATCACCGGCACGTTCGCCTGCTGGGCGGCCTGGAGGAGGCCGGCGCTGAGGTTCGGGTCGGCAGCGACGACGACGAGCGCCTTGGCACCTGACGCGATCGCCGCGTTGGCCTGCGAGAGCTGGGTGTTCGAGTCGCCGTTGGCGTTGACGAACTTCACGGTCACGTTGGGGTCGAGCGCCTTCACCGCGGCCTCGAAGGCCGGTCCGTCCTGCTGGATGTACCGGGTCGGGGTGGTGTTGGGCGCCATGAACACGATGGTCCGCTTCTCGTCCGACCCTCCGCTCGCGCTTCCCAAGCCCGAGCTCCCCGACCCGCCGCTGCCGCAGCCGGCGACGGCGAGGAGGACGCCGGCGCAGGCGGCGGCGGCGGTGAGGGACCTGAGGGAGGGGCCGGTGGACTGACGCTTCATGGGGAACTCCTTCTGCTGGCGCGTCCGGGCACCGGACGGCGGGGGTGGGGCTGGCGGAGGTCGGCCGGGGCCGACGGATGGCGGGTTGGTTCGGGCGGTCGGCGAGGTCGTCGCGGCGGGCCCGAGCCGTCACCTCGAGGTGTCGACCCCCGCGTGCTTGGCGGTGATCTGCAGGGCCAGGTGCTTGGAGTAGATGCGGACCCAGGCCAGCGGGCCGCCCATGAACCAGAAGGCCGGGTGGCCGGTGCGCCGGTACAGGCCGCCGAGCTCGCCGTCCTCGCCGATGCCGAGGACCAGGGGGAGGCGGTCGGCGACGTCGTCGCCGAAGAGGCGCCGCGCGGTCTCACGCATGTTCCGGTAGCCGGTGGCCAGCACGACGAGGTCGGCCTCGAGGGTGCGGCCGTCGGTGAGCCGGATGCCGTCCGGGGTGAACTCGGCGAGCCCGGCACCCTGGGCCAGACCGATCTTGCCCTCGGCGATGAGCCGGGAGGCGCCGACGTCGATGTAGTAGCCGCCGCCGTACGCGAGCGCGTAGCCCATGAGGCCCGTCCCGTCGGGTCCGTCGTTGAGCTTGAAACCGACGGCCTCAAGGGATGCGAGCAGCTCGGCGTCCTTCTCCGCGGTCTGCACCACGCCGTCCTTCGCCAGCTCCAGCACGAGCGGCCAGGGGGTACCGCTCGCGAGGAGGTCCGCGTACGCCGTCGGCGGACCGCCCTCGACGAAGTTGCTGCCGAAGATCGCCGGGATGCCGTGCTCCTGGCTGATGATGTGCGTCGAGGACCGCTGGACGAGCGTCACCTCGGCGCCCGCCTCGTGGAGGTCCTGCGCGATGTCATGGCCGCTGTTGCACGCTCCCACGACGACCGCGCGCCGCCCGGCCCACCGGGCGGCGGACGAGTGCCGGCTCGAGTGGTACGACTCACCCCGGAACGTGTCACGGCCCGGGACGTCGGGGATGTTCGGCTCGCCGGCGGCGCCGGTCGCGAGGACGACGTCCCGTGGGCGGACCACCCGCTCGCCGTCGGGGGTGCGCACCCGCAGCGTCCACCGTCCCTCGGCCTCGTCGTAGCTGCTGTCGACCATCTCGGCCGAGGTCCACACGTTGAGCTCCATCGCGGAGGCGTAGGACTCGAACCAGTCGGCGATCTTGTCCTTCGGGCAGTAGACCGGCCACGACGCGGGGTAGGGCATGTACGGGAGGTCGTCGGCCCACACCGGGTCGTGCAGGACGAGGGAGTGGTACCTCGTGCGCCACCCGTCCCCGACCCGTCCGCTCTTCTCGAGAATCAGGGTGTCGACCCCCATGAGGCGCAGGTTGGCGGCGACGGTGAGCCCGCCCTGACCCGCGCCGATGACGACGACGTCGGGGTGGGAGTCCGCGTACGAGGCCGAGGCGCGGCGCCGGTCCAGCCAGTTCGAGCCGTCGGCGTTCGAGGCGTGCCGCGGTCCGAGCGGGCGGCGGTGCCCGATGGCCCGCTCGTGGCCGCGCAGGTCGTCGAGCTCGGTCATGACGGTCCAGGCGACCCAGCGCCCCTCCTTCTCGACGAGCCGCACGGTGCCCCGGCCGTCCCCGGCCGGCGTCTCGAACCGGAGGAACCCCTCGACGACCTCGTCCTGGCGGCGTGGCCCGAACTCGGTGACGACCCTCAGGTTCTCAAGGGCGCCCGGCCGCAGGTGGTCGGCGAGCATGCCGCGCACCGCATCGGGCCCGCGGTAGGTCCCGAGATCCCACGTGAGGGCGAGGAGGTCGCGCCACCAGCAGTCCGCGGCGAGCAGCCGGGTGACCGCGTCGGCGTCACCTGCCTCGGTGGCGTCGCGAAAGGCGCCCAGCCAGTCCTCGAAGATCGAGCCGGCCGCGTCCCGGGCCACGGGTGCGTCGGAGTTCTGCGTCGCCATTGACGGACCTCTTCCTGGGGAGCATCATCGGTACCGCCCGAGCGCTCGCTCGGTAGGCGAGAGTGTGGACCCTCGCTCCGGCCCGGAGCAACAGGTTCGGCGAAGTTTTTCCGAGGGCCCGTCCCGAACGGGCGGTGGCGATGGAGCCTGCCCGGCGCCGGCCGGCCGCCTCCTGTGACCGAGCCGTGGGACGTCCTCGGCCCAGCTCACCACGAGAGAGGTATCGGATGACCGACGTCAAGCAGCTGGCCTCCCGGACACGCAGTTTCGTCGAGGACCGGGTCATCCCACTCGAGGACGTGGCGGACGGAGACGTCCATGCCGCCGGGGGTGAGTGGCTCCGCGCCGACCTGCAGGAGCAGGCTCGCCGGGCCGGTGTGTTCGCGCCGCACGTCCCGCTGCCCCTCGGGGGTCTCGGGCTCGGCATGACCGAGCGCGCCCCGGTCTTCGAGGCGGCCGGCCGGTCGCTCTTCGGCGCGATGGCCATCAACGCGAACGCTCCCGACGAAGGCAACCTGCACCTGCTCGAGCGCGTCGTGACCGGCGAGCAGCGGGAGCGCTACCTGGTCCCGCTCGCGCGCGGCGAGGTGCGGTCCGCCTTCGCGATGACCGAGCCCCCGCCCGGCGCCGGGTCGGACCCCGCCGGGCTCACCACGACGGCCCGCCGGGACGGCGACTCGTTCGTCCTCGACGGGCGGAAGAAGTTCATCACCGGCGCGGACGGCGCCGGGTTCCTCATCGTCATGGCCCGGACCTCCGGAGCGCCCGGCGACAGCGGGGGGGCGACGATGTTCCTCGTCCCCGCGGACCGACCCGGCGTTCGGATCGGCCGTCACGTCAGCACGATCGACCGCTCCATGCTCGGCGGCCACTGCGAGCTCGAGCTGAACGGCGTGCGGGTGCCGGAGCAGGACGTGCTCGGCGAGGTCGACGAGGGGTTCCGCTACGCACAGGTCCGGCTCGGCCCCGCACGACTGACGCACGTCATGCGCTGGCTGGGCGCCGCCCAGCGCGCGCACGAGGCCGCGGTCGAGTACGTCAGCCGGCGTTCGGGGTTCGGTCGCGCCCTGGCCCGGCACGGGATGGTCGAGCTCATGGTGGCCGACAACGAGATCGACCTCGCCGCGACCCGGTCGCTCCTCCTCACGGCCTGCCGAGCCCTCGACGAGGGCCGGCCCGGACGCGAGGAGACATCGCTCGCGAAGGTCTTCGGTGCCGAGGCCCTGCACCGCGTGGCCGACCGTGCGGTGCAGCTGTGCGGCGGCGCGGGCGTGTCGTCGGACCTGCCGGTCGCCCGCATCGCGCGCGAGATCCGGCCGTTCCGGATCTACGACGGGCCCAGCGAGGTCCACCGGACGTCACTGGCCCGCCGGGCGGTCCGACGCTACGGCGCGAACGAACCGGTGGCCGGGGCGTCCTGACGCCCGGCCTGCGGACCGTGCTCATCACCCTCCTCGCCCGGCAGTTTTCCCGCGAAGGTCCCTCACCGCGGTTCAGTCGGGGTGGGTCATCGCGGCGGGGTCGACCCACCGGTCGTAGTCCTCGCCCGACACCGCCCCGGACGCCAGCGCCGCCTCGCGCAGGGTCGAGCCGTCCCGGTGCGCCTGCTTGGCGATGGCCGCCGCCGCGTCGTACCCGATGTGCGGCGCAAGCGCGGTGACGAGCATGAGGTCGGCGTCGAGGTGCTCGGCGATGCGCTCACGGTCGGCCTCGAGCCCGAGGACGCAGTGCTCGCGGAAGGAGCAGCAGGCGTCCGACACCAGCCGTACCGACTCGAGCACCGCGTGCGCCATGACCGGGGTGAAGACGTTGAGCTGGAAGTTGCCCTGGGTGCCGGCGAACCCGACGGTGGCGTCGTTGCCGAACACCCGCGTGACGACCATCGTCATTGCCTCGGACTGGGTCGGGTTGACCTTGCCCGGCATGATCGAGGACCCGGGCTCGTTCTCGGGGATGCGCAGCTCGCCGATGCCGGTCCGCGGCCCGGAGGCCAGCCAGCGCACGTCGTTGGCCAGCTTCATCAACCCGCCGGCCAGCGTGCGCAGCGCCGACGACACGGCGACCAGGCCGTCGTGGGCGGCCAGCTGGACGAAGAGGTTGTCGGCCTGGTGGAAGGCCAGCCCGGTCTCCGCGGACAGGTGACGCGCCACCGCCGGACCGAAGGCGGCCGGGGCGTTGAGGCCGGTCCCCACCGCCGTCCCCCCGATGGCGAGCGCGAGGACCCGCTCCCCCGCGTGCCGGACGTCGGCCTGGGCCTCACGCAGCTGACCGGCCCACGCCCCGATCTCCTGGCCCAGGGTCACCGGGGTCGCGTCCTGGAGGTGGGTGCGCCCCACCTTGACGACGTCGGCCAGCTCGGCGGCCTTGGCCTCGAGCGCCTCGCAGAGGGCGTCGACGGCCGGGTGCAACCGCTCCGCGAGCTCGAGCGCGACGGCGACGTGCACCGCGGTCGGGAAGGTGTCGTTGCTCGACTGGCTGCGGTTGACGTGGTCGTTCGGGTGCACCGGGTCCTTCGACCCCAGCTCGCCGCCGAGCAGCTCGATGGCCCGGTTGGCGACGACCTCGTTGGCGTTCATGTTCGACTGCGTCCCGGAGCCGGTCTGGAAGACGACGAGCGGGAAGTGGTCGTCCAGCTCGCCGCGCGCCACCTCGTCGGCCGCCCGGACCACCGCGTCGGCCACCGCGTCGGGCAACAGCCCGAGGTCGTGGTTCGCCCGGGCCGCGGCCTTCTTGAGCAACCCCAGCCCCCGCACCACCGGCCGTCCCCAGACGAAGGTGTCGCGGCCGATGTCGAAGTGCTCGAGGCTGCGTTGGGTCTGGGCACCCCAGTACCGGTCGGCCGGCACCTCGACCGGCCCCATCGTGTCGCGCTCGGTGCGGGTCGCCCCGCGGTCGGGACCGTCCTGCGTGCTCATCCCTCCACGGTAGGCCCGGCCCGGGCGGCGCGGGACCCGGGCACCGTGCCGAAGGTCACCGTCCACGCCACGGCACGAGGGGTGGGGTATCTCCCCGCACCGGGTCCGCCTCTGGGACAATGACGACTGCCCTCGCAGCGCTGCAGGTCCCGTCCGGGGTCGTCGTGGCGCTGCGTCGCACGGAAGGAGCGAGGATGCCCCGGCTCGACCCGAGCACCGCCGGCCCGGCCGCACCCACCCTGTGGGCCGCCCGCCGGGAGTGGCGCGCCGCGCTCGAGCTCGCGAACTCCGCCGTCCGCACCCGCGACATCGCCGGCTGGCCGGTCGGCGACGGGCACCCCGTCATCGTCCTGCCCGGCTTCCTCGCCGGCCCGGAGTCCACCGTCTTCCTGCGCACCCACCTGCGCCGCCTCGGCTACCGCGTCCACGACTGGCGCCAGGGCCGCAACCTCGGCGCCAGCCCCGAGCTCGCCGAGCGCCTCGAGGACCTCCTCCTCGAGATCCACGACCGCTACGGCCGACGGGTCAGCCTCGTCGGCTGGAGCGCCGGCGGGGTCTACGCCCGCGAGATGGCCCGCGCGCTGCCCGACTACACGCGCTGCGTCGTCACCCTCGGCAGCCCGTTCCGCCACCACCCGGTCTCCACCCGCGCCTGGGCGATGTACCGGGTGATGAACCGCCACAACATCGACCTCATGTTCACCGAGGAGGCGCTCGCGCTGCGGGCGCAGCCGCTGCAGGTGCCGACGACGAGCATCTGGTCGCGCACCGACGGCATCGTCGCGTGGGAGTGCTGCGTCGCCGACCCCGCGCCGCTGACCGAGAACGTCGAGGTCGGAGCCACCCACCTCGGGTACGGGCACCAGCTCGACACGCTCCGGATCATCGCCGACCGGCTCGCCCAGCCGGAGGGCGCCTGGCGGCCGTGGGCGGACGAGGCCGCCGCGGACGAGGCGCCACCGGCCGACCATCGGGCGGTCTGACCCGGTGGGCCGGTCCCGCTGGGCCTCACCGCTCGACGCGATCTTCCTCATCGGCGAGTCGCCCGAGACGCTGATGCACGTCGGGTCGCTGCTGCACTTCCGCTACCCCGAGGGCGAGGACGACGGGTTCCTGCGCGACCTCGTCGCCGACGTCCGGGCCAGTCCGGTCGAGCCGCCGTGGACGCTGCGCCTGCAGACCCGCCGGCTGATGCGCCAGCCGCTGCACCGCTGGGTCGAGGACGAACGGTTCGACATCGACTACCACGTGCGCCACTCGGCCCTCCCCGCGCAGGGCGGCGAGCGCGAGCTGGGCGTCCTCGTCTCGCGGCTGCACTCCAACCAGCTCGACTTCCGCCGCCCGCCGTGGGAGATGACCTTCATCGAGGGCGTCGGTCCCGGCCGGTTCGCCGTGTACACGAAGATCCACCACAGCCTCGTCGACGGCTACACCGGCACCCGCATCCTCCAGCGCGGGCTGTCCGAGGACCCCGACGACCGCACCCACCCGCACTTCTTCAGCCTCACCCGACGGCCGCGGGTCGAGGGCGAGTCACGCGAACCGGTCGGCGACGTCGCCTCGATCCTGCGCAGCGTCTCGACCTCGGTCACCTCGCTGCCGACGGTGGCCCGCACCCTCGTCGAGACCCAGCTGCGGCGCGGGCAGACCTCGACCCGCGCGGTCACCTCGTACCAGGCGCCGATGAGCATCCTCAACGGCCCGACCGGCCGTTCGCGGCGCTTCGCGACCCAGCAGTACGAGCTCGAGCGGCTCCGGGCCGTGGCCCGCGCCCGCAACGCGACCCTCAACGACGTGCTCATGGCCATCTGCGCCGGCGGCCTGCGCCGCTTCCTCGACGACCTGGCCTCCCTCCCGGACCGCCCGCTCGTCGCCTTCGTGCCGGTCAACGTCCGGGCGCCGGAGAGCGAGGGCGGCGGCAACTACGTCGGGGCCACGCTCGTCTCGCTCGCGACCGACGTCGAGGACCCCCTCGCCCGCCTCTCCGCCATCGCCTCCTCCTCGCGGGCGGCGAAGGCGAGGATGCGCGGGATGGGCGGCGACGCCGTCATCGCCTACAGCGCGCTGCTCCTCGCGCCGGCCGGGCTGCAGGTGGCGCGGGCGATGAGCGGCCTGCCGCTGCCGGGGCCGCTGACCCTCAACGTCTGCATCTCCAACGTGCCGGGGCCGACCAAGCCGCTGTACTGGCGCGGCGCGCAGCTCGAGGCCACCTACCCGGTCTCGATCCCCGGCCACTCGATGGCGCTCAACATCACGGCGCAGTCGTACGCGGGCACCCTGAACATCGGGTTCATCGGCGACCGCGAGTCGCTCCCGCACCTCCAACGGCTCGCGGTGCACACCGGCGAGGCGCTCGCCGACCTCGAGCGGGAGGCCGGAACCGCCTGAGCGCAGGCCCGGGCGACGCGGCCCGGGCCCGAGCCGGTCAGCCCTGGGTGCCCTCACCGGTACCGATGTTGACCATCCACGAGATACCGAAGCGGTCGGTCAGGGCGCCGAACTCGTCGCCCCACATCTGCTTCTCGAGCGGCATCGTCACCGTGGCGCCGTCGGCGAGGCCGTCCCAGTAGCCGCGCAGCGCCGCGTCGTCGCCGCTCAGCGAGACGTGGACGTTCGTCACGCCGCTCGGCACCTCCTCCTGGCCGGGGGGCAGGTCGCTCGCCATGATGACGAAGCCGTCGGCGGTGCGCAGGTGCGCGTGCATGACGCCGTCGGCGCCGGGGCCCTCCACCCCGTACTGGCCGAAGGTCATGACGTCGAGGTCGCCCCCGAGCACCTGCTGGTAGAAGCTCATCGCCTCGCGGGCGGTGCCGGGGAAGTTGAGGTACGGGGTGAGCTGGCTGGCCACGGTGGCCTCCCTGTGTCTCGGGCGGATGGGTGGCCGTGACGGTACGCCCGGCCACCGACGGTGTCACTGCCCCCGGTGGGCCACGGCGCCGGGGAGCGTTGTGCGGACGCCGCGACCGGAGGCGCATCGAGGGAGGGCGAGCACGCCGGGCTCGACCGCGCCGACATCGCCCCAGGGTCAGCGGGGAGCGCCGAGAGGAGGCAACACGCAGAGGGCCGAGGCCGTCTCCCTGCGTGTTGCCTCCTCTCGCGGTGACCGGATGACCGGATGGGCCGACCGGGGTGGCCGGCGGACCGGGTCAGAGGTCGACGGTGTGGCTCTCGCCGGGGTCGGGCCGCTCCCCGCTGACCCGGGCGCGGACCATCTCGACGACCGTCGCGACCCGGCCGGGGCTGTCCCAGTACTCCGCGGTCTCGCCGTCGACCCGCAGGACGACGACGTCCGGGTCCTCGGGCTCCTTCTGGAACCACGTCTTGACCATCTCGTCCCACAGCTCGCGGGCCTTCTCGGGGTCGTGGCGCACCTCGGCCCGTCCCGCGATCGAGACCCACGCGCCCTCCTGGGCGAAGGCGACGTTGACGCGGGGGGTCGACTCGATCTCGTGGGCCGGGGAGCTCTCGCGCAGCGTGAGGAACCACAGGGTGCCGTCGTCGTCGACCTGCTGGAGGGTCATCGGGCGGCTGGTCAGGGCTCCCGTCTCGGGGTGGACGGTCGTGAGCATGGCGAGGCGCTGGTCCTCGACGAGCTCCTTGACGTGGGCGGCGCCGTCGTGGTCGGTCATGCCGCTCTCCTTCTGCTGGCGACCTCGGGGGCTACCCCGCCGGCACACCAGTGACACGCGGCGTCGAACCTTCAGTCCGCGGCGACCTCGGTGCGGCCCTCGGACCAGAGGGTGTGGAACGCGCCCTCCCGGTCGACCCGCTCGTAGGTGTGCGCGCCGAAGTAGTCGCGCAACCCCTGGACGAGCGCCGCCGGCAGCCGCTCGGCACGCAGCGCGTCGAGGTAGGCGAGCACCGACGAGAACACGGGCACGGGGATGCCCGCCGCGACGCCGGCCGCGACGACGCGGCGCAGCGCCGGCAGCCGCTCGGTGACCGCGGCCGCGAACCCCGGGGTCGCGAGGAGGCTCGGGGCGTCCGGATGGTCCTCGAGCGCCTTGGTGATGTCGCCGAGCAGGCGGGCGCGGATGATGCAGCCGTCCCGCCAGATCCGCGGGAGGTCGGCGAGCTCGACGTCCCAGCCCTGCTCGGCAGAGCCGGCCCGCACCAGGTCGAGCCCCTGGGCGTACGAGACGACCTTGGCGGCGTACAGCGCCTGCCGCAGGTCGTCGGTGTCGACCCGGACCGGCAGCTCGGCGACCACCGGCGCGTCGAGCGCCTCGCGCACGGCGGTGCGCCGCGTGGTGTCGCCGGAGACGGCGCGGGCCATCGTCGCCTCGGCGATTCCGGTGACGGGCACCCCGAGGTCGAGCGCGGTCTGGACGGTCCACCGCCCGGTGCCCTTCTGCTCGGCCGCGTCCCGGACGACGTCGACGAACGGCCGGCCCGTGTCGGCATGGGTGTGCGACAGCACCTTCGCGGTGATCTCGACGAGGTAGGACTCGAGCTCGGTGCCGTTCCAGTCGCGGAAGACCGCGGCGGCGTCCGCGGCGTCGAGGCCGATGAGGCGGTGCATCAGGTCGTAGGTCTCGGCGATGAGCTGCATGTCGGAGTACTCGATGCCGTTGTGCACCATCTTGACGAAGTGGCCGGCGCCGTCCGGCCCGATCAGCGTGCAGCAGGGTTCGTCGTCGACGTGGGCCGAGATGACCTCGAGGAACGGTCCGAGCTCGGCGTAGGTGTCGCCGTCGCAGCCGGGCATGATCGACGGACCCTCGAGGGCACCGACCTCGCCACCGGAGACCCCGACCCCGGCGAAGCGGATGCCGTGCTCGGCCAGCGCGTCGTGGCGCCGCACGGTGTCGCGCCCGTGCGCGTTGCCGGCGTCGGCGACGACGTCGCCCTCCTCGAGGAGGGGCACGAGCTCGTCGATGACGGCGTCCGTGCCCTCCCCGGCCTTGACCATGACGATGATCCGCCGCGGCCGCTCGAGCGCGCCGACGAGGTCCTCGAGCGAGCGGGCCAGCGTGAAGTCGCCCTCGTCGCCGAACTCGTCGACGAGCGCCTCCGCCTTGCTCGTCGTGCGGTTGTGCACCGCCACGCGGAACCCGTTGCGGGCCAGGTTGCGCGCGAGGTTGCGGCCCATCACCGCGAGGCCGGTGACCCCGACCTGGGCGCGCGCGCCCGAGTCGTCCGTCGTCGTGTCGTCCGTGCTCGCGGCGTCGCTGCTCATCCGGGGTCTCCCGTCGTCCAGGGGTGGGGTGCCGACCGGCGGGCGGGCGGCGCGTGCTTGTGGGGCCACCCCCGCCGCGGGTCCCGCTCTTCCCACCCTCGACACGACGCCTCGCCCCCCCGCGCGTCACTCGCGTATCGGGTCACCCGATACGAGCGCGCTTCACCCCGGAACCGTTCCGGGGGGAAGCGCAGCGTTATCGGGTCACCCGATACGCGTGGGGCTCGGGGGCGGAGGGGGTCAGAGGCGGCGCAGGACGCTGCGGCTGCGGCGGAGCAGCTCCTCGCGCCGGTCACCGTCCATCCCGTCCCAGGTGCGGGTGACCATCCGCGAGCGAACGTTGCCCTCGAAGACCTCGCGATGGTGCTCGACGAAGCCCCAGTAGAGGGCGTCCCAGTCCTCGCGCCACTCGCCGGTGCCGAAGTCCGTCATCTTCCTGAGGTAGTTGCTGCCGGACACGTACGGCTTGGTCGTGATGCCGGTGCCGGCGGCGAACTGCGACATGGCGTACACGTTGGGGACCATGACCCAGTCGTAGGCGTCGACGAAGAGGGCCGTGAACCACTCGTAGACCTCGTCGGCATCGGTGCGCAGCAGGCACATCGCGTTGCCGAGGACCATGAGCCGCTCGATGTGGTGCGCGTACCCGCGCTCGAGGACGCCGCGCACGACGTGGTCGACCGGGTCGAGGCCGGTCGTGCCGTCCCACCACCCAGCCGCCAGGGACCGGGTGTGCCGCAAGTGGTTCGAGCTGCGCATCCGCCGCCCGTACAGGTGGTAGGTCGCCCGCACGTACTCCCGCCAGCCGATGAGCTGGCGGACGAACCCCTCGAGCGAGGGGAGCTCGACGTCCTGTCCGTGGGCGGCGTCGAGGACCGTGTCGAGCACCTCGCGCGGGTCGAGCAGGCCGCAGTTGAGGGCCGGGGTGATGGCCGCGTGGAAGACGAACGGGTGGCGCGTGGAGACCGCGTCCTCGTACGGCCCGAACTCGACGAGGCGCTCGTCGACGAACTCGCGCAACCCCACCCGTGCCTGCTCGTGGGTGACCGGCCAGTCGAAGGTGTCGGCGCGGCCCGGTGCGTCGGGGAAGGCCTCGGCGACCCACCCGATGGCCTCCTCGACCTCGAGCAGCCGGTCGAGCGCGCGCCGCTCCGGCACCGGATGGTGCTTCGGCAGCTTCTTCCGGTTCTCGGTGTCGAACGACCACCGTCCGCCGACCGGCCGGTCGTGCCCCGGACCCTCGACGAGGACGTCGAGCCGCTGCCGCTGCCACTGGTAGAAGGTCTGCATCCGGGCCCGGTGCCCGCCGAACCACTCGGCCAGGTCGGGGCGCGTCGTGAGGAAGTTCGGGGTCTCCTCGACGTCCTCGGGCGCGAGGTCGAGGTGCGCCTCGCGGAAGGCCCGGCGGACGTCGCGCAGCAGCCAGTCGTCGACGACGTCGTGCAGCCGCACCTCCTCCGGAGCGGCCTCGGCGAGCAGCTCGGCGAGCCGGGTCCGGGTCGTGCGCCGGGCGTCCGTCTCGATGACGTCGACGTCGAACCCGCTCTCCCGCAACCTCTTCGCGAAGAGACGCATCGACGCCCGGTGGAGCACGAGCTTCTGCGCGTGGAACGGCTGCTGGCGGAAGAGCAGGTCGTCCTCGACGAGCACGAACCGGGTGCCGGTCGGCTCGTCGAGCAGCGACTCGAAGAGCTGGTGCGGGAAGACCACCCGCAGGCGCCGGGTGCGTCTCACCACGCGGTGATCCCGCCGTCGACGAGCAGCTCGGTGCCGGTGACGACCGCGACGTGCCCGGCACCCATCTCCTTCACCGGAGCATCACAGCACAGCGGGCCGGCCGGCCGGACCGCACCGTCTGGGACGATGGCGCGGTGTCCATCCTCGACGGCTCGATGCGCGTCTCGGCCACCGGCGACCTCCCGCCCGAGCACGCCTGGGCCCGCTACACCGAGCCGCGGCGCTGGCCGGCGTGGGCGCCCCAGGTGCGCGAGGTCGACTACCCCCACGAGGTGGTCCGGGCCGGGACGCACGGCCGGGTCCGCGGTCCGGGCGGGCTGGTCGCCGTCTTCACCGTCGACGCCGTCGACCCCGCCGCCCGGACGTGGTCGTGGTCGGTCCGCTCCGGTCCCCTGCGCGTCTCCTTCGACCACGGTGTGGAGCCCGTGGGTGCCGACGGGCCGGGCGCCGCGGGCGGCGGCAGCACCGCGTGGGCCGTGGTCCGCGGCCCGTGGCCGGTCGTCGTGGGCTACGTCCCCGTCGCCCGGTGGGCGCTGGGGCGGTTGGTCGCCGGGACGCGGTGAGCGGACGCGAGCGCGACCGGGTACGCTCGACGTCGTTGTTGAGCTTTCCGTTGTGAAGTGGTGGCAGAACCGGTCCTGACGGGACCGAGCAGCTTTCTGAGCAGAGGTACGTACCAGGCATCACCAACGCCGGACCCCACGACAGTCGTGGGGTCCTCGCTCAGAGAGAAAGGCCATCCCATGGCTACTGGCACCGTGAAGTGGTTCAACGCCGAGAAGGGCTTCGGCTTCATCGCCCCCGACGACGGCTCCGCCGACGTCTTCGCCCACTACTCGGCGATCAACTCGAGCGGCTACCGCTCGCTCGACGAGAACGCCAAGGTCGAGTACGAGACCACGCAGGGCCCCAAGGGCCCGCAGGCGGCGAACATCACCGTCATCGGCTGACGTCGTCACCCCGCGCCGAGAGGCGCACCCCGAACGCCGTCCGGCTCGCCCGGGCGGCGTTCGCGCGTCCGGCGTCAGGCGACCGGGTCGCGGCCGAGGTCGAGGAGGATGCCGGCCCGCGCAGCCCTGCGGATGCCGACCAGCCCGGTGACCTTCTCGACGAGGTCGGAGAACCGCGCCGGCAGACCGTACTTGGCCACGACGGCCGACCGGACCCGCGCGACCTCCTCCGGCGACCGCACGACGACGGCGTCGCCGCGGTACGTGGGCGCCCCGTCGTCGACCCGACCACGCAGGTCGCACGGGCGCGCCTCGACCCGGCTCGTGTGGCCGAGCCGCTTGGTCTTGCCGGTGCCGTCGACGGTGATGACGACGAGCCGGTCGCTCCCGTCGAGCGCCGGGGCGACCCAGACCGGCGTCGCGACGGGGGTGCCGTTGCGACGGAAGGTCGTCAGGGAGGCGTACTTCGCGGTGGCGAGGGGGTGGTCCGCGGCGCTCATGGGCCCAGCCTAGGCGGGCTCGGGGACCCGGACGGTAGCGTCGGCGTCGTGACGCCCGTCATCGACCTCAACGCCGACCTCGGCGAGTCCTTCGGGGCCTGGGTGCTCGGGGACGACGACGCGATGCTCGAGGTCGTCACGAGCGCCAACGTCGCGTGCGGCTTCCACGCCGGCGACGCGACCACGCTGCGCCGCACCGTCGCCCGCGCCGCCGAGCGTGGAGTGGTCGTCGGCGCCCAGGTCGGCTACCGCGACCTCGCGGGCTTCGGGCGGCGCCGGATCGACGTCGCGCCGGAGGACCTCACTGCCGACGTGCTCTACCAGCTCGGTGCTCTGGAGGCGATGTGCCGGGTGACGGGGACCAGGGTGCGGTACGTCAAGCCGCACGGTGCGCTCTACACGACGGCCGCCGTCGACGAGGCGCAGGCCGCGGCGGTCGTCGCCGCGGTCGCCGCGTACGACCGGTCGCTGCCGGTCCTCGGCCTGCCGGGGTCCGCCCTGCTCGCCGCGGCGGCCGCGGAGGGCCTGCCGACGGTCGCCGAGGCGTTCGCCGACCGTGGGTACGACGCCGACGGCCGGCTCGTGTCGCGTCGGGAGCCGGGAGCGCTCGTCACCGACCCCGCAGAGGTGGCTGACCGCGTGGTCCGGATGGTGCGGGAGCGCCGGGTCACGGCGGTCGACGGCACCGACGTCACGATCGCCGCGGACTCGGTGTGCGTCCACGGCGACACCCCGGGAGCGGTGGCCGTCGCGACGGCGGTCCGCGACGCCCTCGCCCACGCGGGGGTCGGCCTGCGGCCGTTCGCCGGCCCGTGAGCATGCCGCGGCGACCGCTCGGCGTGCTCCCCGCAGGCGAGCACGCCGTCCTCGTCGAGCTCGCCGACCTCGACGCGGTGCTCGCGCTCGCCGCCGCGGCCCGGGAGCGGGTGAGTGCGGGTGCCGGTGCCTGGGCGGTCGTCGAGGACGTCGTCCCGGGCGCCCGGACGCTGCTGCTCTCCGGCGAGCGGGTCGCCCCGGCGGACCTGCGCAGCGCCGTGCTCGACCTGGCCCGGACACCGGCCGCGACGGGCCCCGCCCCCTCGAGCGCCACCAGCAGCGCGAAGACCGCCGAGGTGCGGGTGCGCTACGACGGACCGGACCTCGGCGAGGTGGCCCGGCTCACCGGGCTGTCGCGCGGCGAGGTCGTCGCAGCCCACACGGGCACACCCTGGCGAGTGGCCTTCGGGGGGTTCGCGCCGGGCTTCGCGTACCTCGTCGGCGGCGACCCCCGGCTGCGGGTGCCGCGTCGCGACGCGCCGCGCGGTTCGGTGCCGGCCGGCGCGGTGGGCCTCGCCGGCGAGTTCTCGGGTGTCTACCCGCGACCGTCGCCTGGCGGCTGGCAACTCATCGGCTCGACGGATGCCGTTCTCTGGCAACCGGACCGCGAGCCTCCGGCACTGCTCCAGCCGGGCTCCGCCGTGCGGTTCGTGGCCGAGGACCCCGCGTGAGGCCGGCCGCCCTCGAGGTCCTCCGCACCGGGCCGCTGGCGCTCGTCGAGGACGGGGGCCGGCCGGGTCTGGCCGCCGTCGGCGTCGGCCGATCCGGTGCCGCCGACCGCGCCGCGTACCGGCTCGGCTGCCGGCTCCTCGGGCACGGGGACTCCCCCGCCGCGGTCGAGTGCCTCCTCGGCGGGCTGGCCGTCCGGGCCCCTGGGCGCGGCGTCGTCCCCCTCCCCGGCGCGCCGGCCTCCGCCGTGCTCGACGGCCGACCGGTCCCCCACGCAGCGGTCCTCGAGCTGTCGGACGGCGCCGAGCTCGCCCTCGGCACACCGACATCCGGACTGCGGACCTACCTCTGTGTGCGGGGAGGCCTCGACGTGCCGCCCGTGCTGGGCTCGCGCTCCACGGACACCCTCTCCGGCACCGGACCGGCGCCGCTCGCCGTCGGGGACGTGCTGGCGGTCGGACCGGCGCCGGCCTCCTTCCCGCACGTCGACCACGCCGCCGTCTCGTCGCCACCGCACGGCGAGGTGGTCCTCGACGCGCTGCCGGGACCGCGGAGCCGCTGGGTGGGCGGTCTCGACGCGGTGACCCGCGCCGCCTGGGTCGTCGGCCCGGACAGCGACCGGGTCGGGGTGCGGCTGCGCCCCACCGGTGCGCCGGTCGAGCGCGTCGCGGCCCACCGGGACGTCGAGCTGCCGAGCGAGGGGATGGTCCGCGGCGCGGTCCAGCTGCCGCCCGGCGGCGAGGCCGTCGTGTTCCTCGCCGACCACCCGGTGACCGGCGGCTACCCGGTCGTCGCGGTGCTCACCGACGCGTCCGCCGACCGCGCCGCCCAGCTGCGTCCAGGCCAACCGGTGCGCCTCCGCGCCGCGCCCGCCGTCCGCTAGCTAGCCCCGGCCGAGGTGGGCGAGGAGCAGGGCGGCCGGCCCGGTCCCCGCCGGCCGCAGCGGTGGCGCGAAGTTCGTCCGGCGTCCCTCCACCGGCACCCGGCGGAGCGCGACCGGCAGCAGCGCGGCGGCGAGCAGCGGCGGGAACGGCTCGCCGCTCCCTCGGGCGGTCGCCACGTCCCATCCGTGGACGGCGACCTCGAGTGCCGAGACCTCGAGCGCGACGTCCGGCTCGAGCCGGCGGTCGCCGAGCCGCACCGCCCCCGGGCCCCCGTCGCGCAACCACCCGTCGAGCAGCACGCACCCGAGGACCCGCAGGTGGTCGGCCAGCACCTCCGGCCGGTGCGACGTGGGCGGGGGTCCGGCGAGCGCCACCCGGCCGAGGGAGAGCTCGGTGACGACCTCGAGCGAGTCGACCATGTGGACGAGCAGGTCCACGAGCGTCCATCCGGCGCACGGGGTGGGCCGGCCGGCCTCGTCGTCGCGGACCCCGGCGAGCGCACCACGCGTCCACGCGAGGGAGCGGTCGAGGAGCTCGAGGTCGACCCGGGGACGGAGGTCCGCGGGACGCACGCTCACCCCTCCGGTCGGGTGGGGACGTCGTCGACGCCCAGCTCGGCGGGCAGCCCGGCCGCCGTGAAGTACTCCGTGTCGAAGAAGACGACGGCGTGCGAGACGTGGTCGCCGTCGAGCTCGAGGACCTGCAGCTGGAAGGGCCGGAAGACGTCGCCGTCCGGGCCCTCCTCGCGCATGTAGAGGCCGAAGGCAGGCTGGCCGTTGCACGTCGTGGCGAGCATCGGCATGTCGTAGCAGCCGCCCGGGCACTGGGTGTCGACGAGCGTGGCGATCGTGCGCGGGCCCTGGTACCAGCCGGCGAACGGCGGCATCTCCCAGACAGCGTCCTCGGTGAAGAGCTTGGCGATGGCGTCGACGTCCTTGCGCCAGAACGCGTCGACGTAGCGGTCGAGGAGCGCGCGCTGCTCGTCGGTCATCGGGGCGGGCGCGGCGTCGGCGGAGGGCGCGACCTCCTCGATGGTGGCGCGGGCCCGCTGGAGCGCGCTGTTGACCGAGGCGACGGTCGAGCCGGTGGCCTCGGCGACCTCGGCCGCGCTCCAGCGCAGCACCTCGCGCAGGACGAGGACGGCGCGCTGGCGCGGGGGAAGGTGCTGCAGCGCGGCGACGAAGGCGAGCCGGACGGCGTCACGCTCGGTGACCACGTCGGCGGGGTCCGCGGTGCCGAGCAGCTGGGCGTCCGGCATCGGGCCGAGCCACGGGACCTCGGTGCGCTCGTCGAGCGGGTCGCCGCCCTCGGAGGAGGAGGTGCCGAGGCCGGAGGGCAGCGGGCGGCGGTCCTTGCCCTCGAGCGCGGTGAGGCACACGTTGGTCGCGATGCGGTGCAGCCAGGTGCGCAGCGAGGACCGGCCCTCGAAGGAGCCGTACGCGCGCCAGGCCCGCAGGTAGACCTCCTGGACGAGGTCCTCGGCCTCGGAGGGCGAGCCGGTCATCCGGTAGCAGTGGGCGAGCAGCTCGCGCCGGTAGCGCGAGACGGCGTCGTCGAACTCCGGGTCGGTCGCGGCCGGCGCCTGCGTCCCCGTCGGCGTGGTCGTCATCGCGGTCCTCCTCCCGGCACCCCCGTGGTGCCCCAACCGTACAGACCGCGGCCGGTCGGGAAAATCATCGAGACCGCCCGATGAGTTTCCGGCACTGCTGACCGCCGGGTCCACCCCCGTCGTCGCCGCGGCGTCCGCTCCCTCCCGGCCCATCACGGCGCCGTCCGGCACCGTCCCGGCGGCCACCGGCGACCCGGTGCGGGTCACCGGGCGGCTCACCTCGCTCGTCACGGACGCGTTCCGTTCCGGCCGCAGCACGACGACGGTCGGGGTGGTCCCGGACGGGCAGCCCGCCGGCTTCGTCCGGGTCGAGGGCCTCCCCGGGGCGGCTGAGCACCCGCTGCTCGGCGCCCGGGTCACGGCGACCGGTCGGCGCACGGTCACCGGCGGCATCCGGGTCGCCGCCTCCGGCATCGCCCGCGCGTCGGGGACGGGGAGCACTCCGTCGCTCGCGCCGGTGACGGCGGCCGCCACGACCGGGCCGCGGACCTACCGCATCCTCGCGGTCTCGGTGCGGTTCGCCGACGACCCGACCAACGCGCCGGCCGCCCCGAGCACGGTGGCCGCCGGGCTGTTCAGCGGTCCGACGAGCGTGAGGGCGTACTACCAGGACGTCTCGGACGGCCTGTGGACGCTGACCGGGCGGGCGGTCGGTCCCTACACGGTCTCGCGGAGCAACCCCTCGGCCTGCGACTTCCAGCAGTGGGCGAACAGCGCGCGGACCGCGGCCCGGGCGGCCGGGATCGACCTGTCGGCGTACACGAACGTCATGGTCGTCCTCCCGCGGCAGACCTCGTGCGGCTGGGACGGCCTCGCCGAGGTGCCCGGCACCCTCTCGTGGATCAACGAGCGCACGCCCTCCCTCCTCGTCACCGCGCACGAGCTGGGTCACAACTTCGGCGAGCACCACGCCTCCGGCTACCGCTGCACGGTGGCGGGCGTCAGGGTGATGCTCTCGACGGCCGCCAACTGCCCGGACCCGACCGGCACCTCCCTCGAGTACGCCGACCCGTTCTCGGTGATGGGCAACGTCGCCGCCCGGCTGCACCACGCGGAGGCCCGCGTGCACTACGACCTGGTGCCGCCGAAGACGGTCGAGGCGGGGCAGGCCGAGACGGTGCGCCTCGCCCCCGCCGACTCGGGCAGCGGCATCCGCGTGCTGCGGCTGACCCGCCCGGACGGCACGTGGCTCGCGGCCGAGTACCGCCGCCCCACCGGCGCCTTCGACACCTTCGCCGCGTCCGACCCGGTCGTCAACGGCGTGACCTTCCGCATCGACCGCGGGGTCGGCCTGCAGACCTGGCTGCTCGACGCCAGGCCGTCGACGGCCAGCTTCCTCGACGCGCCGGTGCTGCCCGGCGGCTCGGTGACCGACCCGCTGACCCAGGCCCGGGTCGACGTCGTCAGCGTCTCCCCGACGGGCGCGATCCTGCAGGTGTCCTCGCCGACCGCCCCGACCGGGCTCGCGGTGTTCGCCAGCGGCTCGACGGTCATCGCGCACTGGGGTGCGCCGACCGGGGTGAGCGGGGTCGTCGGCTACGACGTCGCCCTGGACGGGCGCACCCAGCGCACGACGAGCCCGTCCTGGAGCGGGCCGGCGGCGCGCGGCTGGCACACGCTGACCGTCCGGGCGGTCGACGGGTCCGGCACCGTGTACCCGCCGGCCACCACACGCGTGCTCGTCACCGGGACGCGGTAGCCGCGACCCCCGCCTCGCCGGCGCTGGACGGTGGCTCGGCGACCCGGACGACGACCTTGCCGCGGGCCCGGCCGGTGGCCACGTGCTCGACCGCGGCCGCGGTCTCGGCGAGCGGGAACACCGGCTCGACCGAGGGCCGGACGCGTCCGGCGTCGACGAGGGCGACGAGCTCGGCGAGGTCCTCGGCGCGTTCGCGGGCCACGAGCATGACGAGCCGCTGCCGCACGAACGGCGAGAGGGCCGCGGCCGCCATCGAGCGCTGGAGACCGCCGAGCCACCGGCCGCCGGTCTCGCTGCCGACGACGACGAGCGCGCCGCGCGGAGCGAGGACCCGGCGGAGCGTGCGCAGCCGGCGGTGCCCACCGATGTCGAGGACGGCGTCGTAGGTGCCGCCCTCGGCGTCGACGTCCTCGGTCTCGTGCGTGATGACGTGGTCGGCGCCGAGCGAGCGGACGAGGTCGGCCTTGGCGGCGCTGCAGACGCCGGTGACCCGGGCGCCGGCCGCGACGGCGAGCTGGACCGCGTAGCCACCCACCCCGCCGGACGCCCCGACGACGAGGACCCGGTGCCCGGGGCCGCCGCGGCCTGCCCGGACCGCCTGGAGCGCGGTGAGGCCGGAGACGGGGAGGGCGGCCGCCTCGTCGTCGGCCAGCTGCCGCGGCGCCCGGGCCAGCCGACGCACCGGCACCACGGCCAGCTCGGCGCACGAGCCGTCCGCGGTGCCGACGACGCGGTCGCCGACGCTCCAGCCCTCGACCCCGGGGCCGAGGGCCTCGACCGTGCCGGCCAGGTCGCGGCCCGGCACGGGGTAGCGCGGGCGGCGCAGCCCGAGGCCGAGCCGGGCGACGAGCGGCCGGCCGGTCATCACGTGGACCGTGCCCCGGTCGATGCCGGCCGCCGTGACCCTGACGAGCACCTCCTCCGGCCCCGGGGTGGGCACCGGCAGGTCGGTGAGGTGGAGGCGGTCGGTCCCGCCGTACTGCTGCTGGTGGACGGCCCGCACGGGCTTCTCCCTTACATCGTAAGAACAGGTCGGTGCGGCACACCGTAGCCTTACGTCGTAAGATCGGCAAGTCCCGAACCCACACGAAGGAGCCGCCGTGCCCACCGCCCGCCCGACCCGTGCCGCCCTGAGCCGCGAGCGCATCGTCGGCGAGGCCGTCGCGCTCGCCGACGCGGAGGGGCTCGGCGCCCTCTCGATGCGGGCGCTCGCCGGCCGTCTCGGCGTGGAGGCGATGTCGCTCTACCACCACGTGCCGAACAAGGACGCGCTGCTCGACGCGATGGTCGACGCGGTCTTCGACGAGTTCCACCTGCCGGCTCCGGGCGGCGACTGGCGGGCCGAGCTGCGCAAGCGGTCGGTGAGCGCCCGCCTCGCGCTGCTGCGCCACCGGTGGGCCGTCGGCCTCATGGACTCGCGACCGGCCCCGGGCGCCGCGTCGGTTCGCCACCACGACGCCGTGCTCGGGTGCCTCCGGGCCGCCGGCTTCTCGCTCGCCGCCACCGGGCACACCTTCGCCCTCGTCGACGCCCACCTCTACGGCTTCATGGTCCAGGAGCTCGCCCTGCCGTTCGCCGGCCAGGACGAGCTGGCCGAGATCGGGGCGGCGATCATCGACGAGGAGACGGCCGCCGCCTACCCGCACTTCACCGAGTTCGCCCGGGACCACGCGATGCGTCCGGGATGGTCGTTCGGCGCGGAGTTCGAGGTGACTCTCGACCTCGTCCTCGAGGCGGTCGCCGGGCTCCTCGACCCCCGTGCGGCGCAGGTCCCGGGTGCCCCGCCCGCCCCGGACCCCGTCGAGGTCGTCGCACCCGTGCTCGGGGTCGACGGCTGCCGGGCGGGCTGGGTCGGGGCGCTCCTCGAGCCGGGCGCACCACGCCCGCGGGTCGTCGTCGCCCCGACGATCGGTGAGCTCGTCGAGACCGTGCGTGAGACGACGGACGTCCGCGTCGTCGGCATCGACATCCCGATCGGGTTGCCGGACAGCACGACCCGAGCGGCAGACGCGTTGGCCCGGCGCGCCCTGCCCGGAAAGGCGTCGTCCGTCTTCACGACCCTGACCCGCGCCGCGTACGCAGCCGCCGACCGCGTGACGGCCGACGCAGTCAACCGCTCCCTGAGCGGGCAGGGCGTCGGTGCACAGGCGTTCGCGCTGCGCGAGAAGATCCTCGAGGTCGACGCCTGGCTGCGCACCCGGCCGACGCTCGAGGTGCTCGAGGTGCACCCCGAGGTCTCCTTCGCCGCCATGACCGGAGCCCCGCTCAGCCCCGGCAAGCGGACGTCGGAGGGACGGGACGCGCGGCTCGCGGCCCTCACGGCGGCGGGCATCGGCCGGCCGTCGGTCCTCGAGGGGCGCGGCTACGGCGCCGACGACGTCCTCGACGCGTGCGCGGTCGCGTGGAGCGCGGCCCGCCGGGCGGCCGGTCTCTCGCACCGGCTCCCCGACCCGCCCGAGGTCTTCTCCGACGGCATCCCGGCCGCCATCCACGTCTGACCCCGCGAGGGCCAAAGGAGTGGCCCCCGCCCGCCGCCGGTGGGAGGGTGGCGGCATGACCTCCCGCGTGGCCCACACCTCCGTCGACTGCCGGAACGCGTACGACCTGTCCGAGTGGTGGAAGGCGGTCCTCGACTACACCGACCTGCCCGACGACCCGAACCTGCCCGGTCACGAGGAGTGCATGATCGTCAGCCGGGACGGGGCGCACCGCATCCTCTTCATCGAGGTGCCGGAGGGGAAGTCGGTGAAGAACCGGCTGCACTTCGACCTCGAGCCGGTCGAGGGCACGCGGGACGACGAGCTCGCCCGGCTGCTGGACCTCGGCGCCGTCGAGTTCGCCGACCACCGCGGCCAGTACGGACCCGGCACCGGCTGGGTCACCCTGCTCGACCCGGAGGGCAACGAGCTCTGCATCCTGCGCAACGAGGCCGAGCGGACGGCGGCGAGCGCCGGGCCGCCGATCGACGCGCCGGCGGAATAGCCGCCGCCCGGCGGGTGCTGATCCGGACGACCCGACCAGCACCCCGGAGGTGGCCCGTGCCCGACTGGAACCAGCAGATCGTCGACGAGTTCCGCGCGAACGGCGGGACGGTGACCACGATGGGCTTCGGCCGTGGGCTCGTCCTCCTGCACCACGTCGGCGCGCGCTCCGGCACCGAGCGGGTCTCGCCGGTCGCCGCCATCCGCGACGACGCCGACACCTGGCTCGTCGCGGCCTCGAAGGGTGGGGCGCCGGACCACCCGGCCTGGTTCCACAACCTCGTCGCACACCCCGACGTCGAGATCGAGACGCCCGACGACGGGGTCGTGCCGGTTCGCGCCCGGGTGCTGCCCCGCGAGGAGCGCGACCCCGCCTGGGCCCGCTTCACGGCGATGTCGGAGGGCTTCCGGTCCTACGAGGAGAAGACCGACCGGGTCATCCCGGTCCTCGAGCTGCGCCGCCGCTGAGCACGGCTCGCCGGCGGACGGTCATCCGTCGACGAGGACGACGTGCAGTCGGCGCGGCCCGTGGACGCCCTCGACCCGGTCGAGCTCGATGTCACTCGTCGCGCTCGGGCCGCTGACCCAGGTCTGCGGCCGGACGGGGTCGAGCGCGGCGACGGCGTCGACGACCCCGCGGACGACCTGGTCGGCGCGGACCACGCAGACGTGCACGTCGGGGACGAGCGTGAGCGCCCGACGGCCCTCGCCCGGTCCGTGGGTGAGGACGATGGTGCCGGTCTCGGCGATGCCGAGGGTCGCGCGGGTGACGACGGCGTCGAGCGCGTCGAGATCCGTGGCCGACAGGACGGCGTCGACCACGGCGCCGGGGACCTCGAGGTCGAGCCCGTCGGGGACGAGGACGCGTGGCGCACCGTCGAGCGCCGCAGCGACGGCGGTCTCGAGCTCGGGTGCGCTGCACCGGGTCACGGTGGCCCGGTAGTCGGCGACGCGCTCGGCGAAGAGGTCGACGACGTCGGCACCGGGCGGCAGCGGGTCGCGGGTGCGGTAGGCGCGGTCGACCTCGGGGGCGTCCGGACGGTCGGCGAGGGCGGCGCGGACGGCGGCGAGGACGTCGTCGCGGGCACTCATCGGCCGGTCCCCTCGTCGCGGCCGATGCGTCGCCACCAGGCGCGGAAGGACTCTGCGGGCGGGGCTGGGAGGTCACGGGCGCCGGTCCACCGCGAGCCCGGGAACGGCAGCCACGACAGGGCGCGCCGGCCGCCGGGCATCCCGCGGCCGCGCCACGCCCGGCCGGCCAGCCCGGACGCCCTCTCCGCCAACGACATCCGCCGGGCGTCTCCGAGCGCCCAGGCCGCGGCGCGCATCGCGAGGGCCTCCGGCTTGGGACGCGGGTCGGCCCGGTGCGCGTCGACGACCCGGATGCGTTCGTGGACGAGCAGGCCAGGCAGGTCGATGGCGACCGGGCAGACGTCACCACACGCACCGCACAGCGTGGAGGCGTACGGAAGGGAGTCGGTGACGGGGTCCGTGCCGACCCCGCGGAGCATCGGGTTGAGGACGGCACCGATCGGGCCCGGGTAGACCGAGCCGTACGCGTGCCCACCGACCCGCTCGTAGACCGGGCAGACGTTGAGGCACGCCGAGCAGCGGATGCAGCGCAGCGCCGGACGCCCGACCGGGTCGGCGAGGGCGCGGGTGCGGCCGTTGTCGAGGAGGACGACGTGCACCTCCTGCGGGCCGTCGCCGGGGGTGACGCCGCTCCACGTCGAGGTGTAGGGGTTCATCCGCTCGCCGGTCGAGGACCGCGGGAGGAGGCGGAGGAAGAGGTCGAGGTCGGCGAAGGTCGGCACGACCTTCTCGATGCCGACGACGCTCACGAGGACCTCCGGGAGGGTGAGGCACATCCGGCCGTTGCCCTCGGACTCGACGACGACGAGGGTGCCGGTCTCGGCGACGGCGAAGTTCGCGCCCGAGACGGCCATCCGGGCGCGGAGGAACTTCTCGCGCAGGTGCAGCCGTGCCGCACCGGCGAGCTCGGCCGGGTCGTCGGTGAGGTCGGTCGGTGCCGGGCGGCCGGCGGCCGCCATCCGGGTGCGGAAGATGTCGCGGACCTCGGCCCGGCCCCGGTGGATGGCCGGCACGAGGATGTGGCTCGGCAGGTCGTCGCCGAGCTGGACGATCAGCTCGGCGAGGTCGGTCTCCCAGGCCGCGATGCCCTGCGCGGCCAGCGCGTCGTTGAGCCCGATCTCCTGGGTGGCCATCGACTTGACCTTGACGACCTCGTCGACGCCGTGGGTGCGCGCGACCTCGGCGACGACCGCGCAGGCCTCGGCGGCGTCGCGGGCCCAGTGCACGGTGGCGCCGCGGGCGGTGAGCGAGGCCTCGAGGGTCAGCAGGTGCTCGTCGAGCCGGGCGAGCGTGGCGTCCTTGACCGCCGCGGCCTGGCCGCGCAGGTCCTCCCAGTCCTCCACCTCGGCCACGACGGTCGCCCGCTTGGCCCGGATGGTCCCCGTCGCGTGGGCGAGGTTGTGGCGCAGCCGGGTGTCAGCGAGCGCGGTGCGGGCGGCGGTGGGGAACGGGGGCATCCCGACGAAGGTGCGGCCCATCACGTCCTCCCGGCCGGGTCGTCGGCGGTCGAGGCGAGGACCTCGGCCAGGTGCATGGTGCGCACGCCGGCCCGCTGCCGGGAGAGCAGGCCACCGACGTGCATGAGGCACGACGCGTCGCCGGCGACGAGCACCTCGGCGCCGGTCTCGCGGACGTGGCGCGCCTTGTCGGCGCCCATCGCCACCGAGACCTCGGCGTTCTTCACCGCGAACGTCCCCCCGAAGCCGCAGCACTCGTCGGCGCGGGGCAGCTCGACGAGGTCGATGCCGCGGACCTCGCGCAGCAGCCGGAGCGGGCGGTCACCGACCCGCAGCATCCGCAGCGAGTGGCAGGGCGGGGGGTAGGTGACCCGGGGCGGGAAGGACGCGCCGGCGGCGGGGACGCCGAGGACGTCGACGAGCAGCCCACTCAGCTCGTGGGCACGGGGCACCAGCCGGGCGACCCCGCCGGCGACGGCGGGCCCCTCGGCATCCAGGCGTTCGAGCCGGTGCTGGTGGCGCACCGAGCCGGCACACGAGCCGCTCGGCACGACGACGGCGTCGAACCCCTCGAAGGCCTCGACGGTCCGGCGGACCAGCGGAACCGCCTCGTCGAGGTATCCGGTGTTGACCATCGGCTGGCCGCAGCAGGTCTGGGCCTCCGGCACCTCGACCTCCACCCCGAGCCGGCGCAGCAACCGCACCGTCGCGCGCGGCGCCTCCGGGAACATCGCGTCCCCGAGGCAGGTGGCCATCACCGCGACCCTCATGCCCGCCATTCTGCCCGACCCCTTCGGGTATCAGGGCCGGGCGCTGAGGGCTCCTCTCCCCATCGCGACGGTCGGGGAGGAGGACCGAGATGGAGACGACCCGTTGCCCCGAGTGCGGACACCCCGCCGAGCTGGTGGACCGCTGCGTCCTGGAGAGCACCGAAGGGCCGGTCGAGCACGCCCACGTGCGCTGCGTGCTGCGGCACCGGTTCTGGCTCCCCGTCGAGTACCTCACCCGTGAACCGGGCGCCGTGGGCACACCCCGCCGGATGCCGGTCCCGGCCGCTGCCCTCCGGCGGCGCTGAGCGGTTCCGCGCCCTCGGCCGCGTCACCGATCCGGTCACCGATCCGGCTCCCGCGGGAACGAGGGACGGGGGACGCCGCGTTGGCTCCAGTGGTGCCGCGCCCCGGGCGCGGCCGTCCCCGCCGTCGACCGACTGGAGTGCGCATGCCCCGCTGGACCTTCTCCGAGATCCCCGACCTCACCGGCCGGCGGGCGGTGGTCACCGGCGCGAACTCCGGCATCGGCCTCGTCGAGGCCCGAGAGCTCGCGCGGCACGGGGCATCCGTCGTGCTCGCGGTCCGCAACACCGAGGCCGGCGAGGAGGCCGCGCGTCGCATCCGCCGGACCGGCGCCGCCGGTGCGGTGTCCGTCGAGCGCCTCGACCTCGCCTCGCAGCGCTCGGTGCGGGAGTTCGCCGACCGGTTCGAGGGACCGCTCGACCTGCTCCTCAACAACGCGGGCGTGATGACCCCGCCGCGTTGGCGCGAGACCGAGGACGGCTTCGAGCTGCAGTTCGGCACCAACCACCTCGGGCACTTCGCCCTCACCGGGCGGCTGCTGCCGCACCTGCTCGAGGCGCCCGCCGCCCGGGTGACCACGGTGGCGTCGATCGCGCACCACCGCGGCGACGGGGCGGTCTGCGAGGGCAACCCGCGAGAGGGCTACGACCCGCAGACGGCGTACGGCCGCTCGAAGCTGGCCAACCTGCTGTTCGCCGACGAGCTGCAGCGGCGCGCCTCGGCGGCCGCTGTGGCGCTCACCTCGACCGCCGCGCACCCGGGCGTCTCGGCGACCAACCTCGTCGCGAGCCCGGACGGGATGGGCGCGAACCGCCTCGTCGGCACCGTGGGACAGCTCGGGGTGCGGCTGCTGTTCCCCGGTCCGGAGAGGGGCGCCGAAGGACCGCTGTACGCCGCCACCGTCGCGGCGCCCGGCTCGTACTCGGGGCCGACGGGCATCGGGGAGACGCGCGGCCCGGTCGGCGAGGCCCGGCGCTCGCGGTGGGCGCAGGACCGCACCCTCGCCGCCACGCTCTGGGACCGCTCCGAGGAGCTCACCGGGGTCAGCTTCTCCTTCTGAGCCGCTCCGTCCTCCCCGCGCCATCCTCCCGGGACGTGCGTGAAGAACGTCGGGATGCCGACGTTCGTCACGCACGTTCGCGCAGGGGTGGGGCGGGGTGGGGCCGAGGGGCCCGGCAGCGGTTCGCGAGCCCGTCGAGGCGCAGCGTGTCGGACTCGTCGCGGTGGGTGCCGGTGCTGCCGACGTGCTTGTCCGAGATGCCGGCGCCGTTCTTCACCACGTGCACGAGCGCCATGGCGTGCCCGCGGCCGAGGTCGTAGTCCTCGGCGAGCCACGTGACGATCTCGCCCGCCTTCGTCCCGGGCCCGAAGCCCTTGGCGTGTGCCTCGTCGACGAGCTCCTGGGGGATCTTGCCGGTCTTCCTCTCGATGGTGTCGAGGTAGGCCTGGAAGGACATCGGTGCTCCTGGTCTCGATGGGGTGTCGCGAGTATGACCGGTCCGGTCGGCCGAACTCATCGCGACCCGGCGGGGACGCCCCGCACCGGGGGCGCCCGGCTGGTGTGAGGATGGCGGCATGCGCATCCTCCTCACCGGCGGCAGCGGCAAGGCCGGCCGACACGTCGTCCCGTACCTCGTCGAGCAGGGCCATCTCGTGACCAACGTCGACCGGGTCCCGCTCGGGCTCGACGGCGTCACCGACCTCGACGTCGAGCTGACCGACCTCGGGCAGCTCGTCTCGGCGCTGCGGATGCCCGCCTCGTTCGACGACCTCGAGGGGGCGGCCTTCCCCGGGTACGACGCGGTCGTCCACCTCGCGGCCGTCCCGGCCATCCTGCTGCGCGCCGACAACGCCACGTACGTCAACAACGTCGTCTCGACGTGGAACGTCCTCGAGGCGGCCGCGGTCCTCGGCATCCGCAAGGTGGTGTTCGCCTCGTCGGAGACGACCTACGGCGTCTGCTTCGCGCAGGGCGAGCGGCGGCCGGAGTACCTGCCCGTCGACGAGGAGCACCCGACCGTGCCCGAGGACGCCTACGCGACGTCGAAGGTGGCGAACGAGGTGACGGCGCGGTCGGTGCAGCGGCGCACGGGTGCCGACGTGTACGGGCTGCGGATCAACAACGTCATCGAGCCGCACGAGTACGCCGAGCGGTTCCCGGCGTTCCTCACCGACCCGGCGCAGCGACGACGGAACCTGTTCGCGTACATCGACGTCCGTGACCTCGCCCAGGCGATCGACCGGTGCCTGCGGACCGACGGGCTCGGGTACGAGGTGTTCAACATCGCCAACGCCGACCACTCGGTGGCCGCCTCGACCGCCGAGCTCGTGGCCGAGTTCTACGACGACGTCCCGATGCGTCGCGAGATGGGCGAGCGAGAGACGTTCTTCTGCATCGACAAGGCGCGTCGGCTGCTCGGGTACGAGCCGGCGCACTCGTGGCGGGACGTGCTCGACGACCCGAGAGGGTAGTCGAGCGCTGTCGGGGCTGCTCGGCGCCGGGTCACCCTCAGGGGTCGTGATCTGGTGCAGGACAGCGCGTTGCCTGTGGATTCCCGCAGTGGGGCGTCGACGGTCGCCGATGGCTTGCGTTCAGCACGGACGGGGGCACTGATGGCCACCGCGACCACGTCGACGACCCGGTCCGGGTGTCCATACCGCGGCCGGGCGCACACCGCACGGGGCCTCGGGAACGGGCAGGGAGGCGCCGCTTGCCGTTCCAGGAGCACGTTGTCCACAGGGCCGTGATCGACTGCAGGACAGTGGGTTACCTGTGGATGACGCAGATGGGGTGTCAGTGGTCGTCGGTAGGATCGGGGCAGCAGGGAAGGGGGCTCCGATGACCACCACGACGACCGGTCCGGGTGAGGTGACCGCGGCCGGGCGCACACCGCACGGGGCCTCGGGACCGGGCAGCGAGGCGTTGTGTGCCGTTTCCGGAGCGCGTTGTCCACAGGGCCGTGATCGATTGCAGGACAGTGGGTTACCTGTGGATGACACGGGCGGTCTGTCGGTGGCCGTCAGTAGGATCAGGACAGCAGGGAAGGGGGCTCCGATGGCCACCACGACGACCGGTCCGGGTGAGGTGACCGCGGCCGCGCGCGCGGCGCGGCGGGTGGTCGAGCAGGTGCTCTGTCCCGTCGAGACGCGGGGCTCGGTCGAGGAGTGGTCGGCCGCCCTGGGTGAGCTGCAGTCGCTGGCG
>OEIU01000132.1_pt1 | contig 75293 bp, 76 predicted proteins | sample 1539221 | NCBI WGS metagenome assembly OEIU01 (sample SAMN03792071, study PRJEB22550) | activated sludge metagenome | feature: wastewater treatment plant; material: activated sludge; isolation source: Wastewater treatment plant of a petroleum refinery complex | place: Argentina: Zarate | collected...
CGAGTTCGAGCACGAGGCGCAGCACGCCGTGCGCCGCCGGATGCTGCGGCCCGAAATTGATCGAGAAATTGCGGATGTCATGCTCGCGCCCGACCGAGGGCACGAGATCGGCGGTCGAGCTGAAGTCGTTGGACGCGCCGGGCTGCGGCTTCTCGTCCAGAAGTTCGTCGCGTTCCGCCGCGAGGCCGTGATCTGCCGCCATGGTCAGTTCGCCTTGGCTTTCTCGTCGCCTGGCAGCACGTAGTCCGTGCCTTCCCAGGGAGACATGAAGTCGAAGTTGCGGAATTCCTGCGTCAGCTTCACCCGCTCGTAGACGACGCGCTTCTGCTCATCGTCGTAGCGGACCTCGACGAAGCCCGTGAGCGGGAAGTCCTTGCGCAGCGGATGCCCGTCGAAGCCGTAATCGGTCAGGATGCGGCGCAGGTCGGGATGGTCGGAGAAGAGGACGCCGTAGAGATCGTAGGTTTCCCGCTCGAACCAGTTGGCCGCCGGGAAGATCGAGACCGCGGACGGCACCGGCGTCGCCTCGTCCGTCTCCACCTTCACCCGGATGCGCGTGTTATGGCGCGGCGAGAGCAGGTGATAGACGACGTCGAAGCGCTTCTCGCGCTCCGGGTAATCGGCGCCGCAGATATCGATGAAGCTGATGAAGCGGCAGCCCGGATCGTCGTGAAGAAAGCGCAGGACGTCGAGGATCTTCCCGGCCGGCGCGACGATGGTCAGCTCGCCGAAGGCGATCACCCGCGAGGCGACGAGGTCGCCGAGCCCGGCAGCGATGTGGTCGGAGAGGGTCTGGAGGTCGGTCATAGGGCGCTCCTAGTCGACCACGAAGAGGGTGGCGCCGGCCGCGCCCGTGCGGGAGCGGTGCGGCTCGGCGCCATCCGCCACCTGATAGCTCATTCCCGGCTTCAGCACGAAGCGGCGCCCGTCGGACAGCTCGGTCTCCAGCTCGCCCGAAAGGCAGAGCAGGATATGCCCCTTTTGGCACCAATGGTCGGCGAGATAGCCGGGGCTGTACTCGACCATGCGGACGCGGATGTCGCCGAACTGGCGCGTGCGCCAGACGGCCTCGCCGGCCTCCCCGGCATGCCGGGAAGGCTCGACCCGGGACCAGTCGGTCGTCCCGAACGGGATTTCTTCCATCCGCATGGCGCGATCAACGCTCGATCGTGCCGATGCGGCGGATCTTCCGCTGCAACAGGAGTACGCTGTAGAGAAGCGCCTCGGCGGTCGGCGGGCAGCCGGGAACATAGATGTCCACCGGCACGACCCGGTCGCAGCCGCGCACCACCGCGTAGCTGTAATGGTAATAGCCGCCGCCATTGGCGCAGCTTCCCATGGAGATGACGTAGCGCGGCTCCGGCATCTGGTCGTAGACCTTGCGCAAGGCCGGCGCCATCTTGTTCGTCAGCGTGCCGGCGACGATCATCACGTCCGACTGGCGGGGCGTCGCGCGCGGCGCGAAGCCGAAGCGCTCGGCGTCGTAGCGCGGCATCGACAGGTGGATCATCTCGACCGCGCAGCAGGCGAGGCCGAAGGTCATCCACATCAGCGAGCCCGTGCGGGCCCAGGTGATCAGGTCCTCGGCCGAGGTGACGAGGAAGCCCTTGTCCGCCAGTTCCGCATTGACCTCGCGGAAGAACGGATCATCGGCTCCGACCGGTTTTCCGGTCGCCGGGTCGATGATGCCGCGGGGGGCGGGCGCGACCACCGTCTGGCTCGGGCTCAGTCCCATTCCAGGGCTCCCTTCTTCCACTCGTACACGAATCCGACCGTGAGCACCCCGAGGAAGATCATCATCGACCAATAGCCGTACCAGCCGAGGTCGCCGAATGTGATCGACCAGGGAAAGAGGAATGCAACCTCAAGGTCGAAGATGATGAAGAGGATCGCCACGAGGTAGAACCGGACGTCGAACTTCATGCGCGCGTCGTCGAATGCGTTGAAGCCGCATTCATAGGCCGAGAGCTTCTCCGGATCGGGACTCTTGTAGGCCAGGATGAACGGCAGGACGAGCAGCGCCCCGGCGATCACCAGCGACACGCCGATGAAGATCACGAGCGGCAAATAGGCTGTGATGAGGTCTGTCATCCTGCACCCATAGGCCGCCATCCGCTTGGGGACGGGCGACCCCCGATTCTCGTTCCTCCCCGGGGACGCGGCCAAACCGCGACCCGAAGACCTAGCCGGCTTATCGCAGCGATTCTAAGGTGACAAGCTGACTCTACACATCGCCCACCTCTTTAACGCCCGCATCGAAAACCTGCGGATGCTGGCAGGCTTCGTTTCGGGCCGGCGCGGGGTTCTCCACAGGCGTCCCGGCGGGCGGCGGCGCAGCTAAAAAAATTGATCCGAAACAATGTCCCGGCTCTATCGCCCAGGCCGCAAGATGTGATGTGCTGGCGGAAGCCGGCCCGGCGGCCCGCGATCGCCTCGGAGATCCCTCGTGACACACCGCATCGTCGTCGTCGGGGCCGGCTTCGCGGGGCTGCAGCTCGTCCGCGATCTCGCCGGAGCGGGATGCGAGATCACGCTCATCGACCAGCGCAACCACCACCTGTTCCAGCCGCTGCTCTACCAGGTGGCGACCACGCTGCTGGCGGCATCCGAGATCGCCTGGCCCATTCGCCGCCTCCTGCGCGACCGCAAGGACGTGACGACGCTTCTGGCGACGGTCGAGGGCGTCGACCGGCAGGCGCGGGAAGTCCTCCTCCAGGGCGGAGGCCGCATCCCCTTCGACACGCTCGTCCTCGCCACCGGCGCCCGCCATGCCTATTTCGGCAACGACCACTGGGAGGCGGACGCGCCGGGGCTGAAGACGCTGGAGGACGCGACCACGATCCGGCGCCGGATGCTCGTGGCCTTCGAGCGCGCGGAAATGGCCGGGGACGAGGCGGAGCGGGCGGCCGAGCTGACCTTCGCGGTGATCGGCGCGGGGCCGACCGGGGTCGAGCTGGTGGGGATTCTCGCCGAGCTGGCCCACCGCGTCCTGCCGCCCGAGTTCCGCCGCATCGATACGCGCCGGGCGCGGATCATGCTGATCGAGGCCGGGCCGCGCATCCTCGCCGCCTTTCCCGAAGAATTGTCCGATTATGCGACGCGCATGCTGCAGAAGAGCGGCGTCGAGGTCCTGACCGGGACTCCCGTAACGGACTGCTCCCGCGACGGAATCGTGCTCGGCGAGCAGCCCATCGCCACCCGCACCGTGATCTGGGCGGCGGGCGTCCAGGCTTCGCCGGCCCAGGCGTGGCTGGGCGCGGAGGCCGACCGCGCGGGGCGCGTCGTCGTCGGGCCCGACCTGACGCTGCCCGGCGACCCCTCGATCTTCGTCCTGGGCGACACGGCCCATGTCGAATGCGACGGGCGGCCGGTTCCGGGCGTCGCCCCGGCCGCGAAGCAGCAGGGCAAATATGCAGCCGACGTCATCCGGGCTCGTCTCGCCGGCCGGCCCGCGCCGCCTCCCTTCCGCTTCAAGGACATGGGAAATCTCGCCACGATCGGCCGAAACGCCGCCGTGATCGATTTCGGCCGGTTCCGGATGAAGGGCTGGCTCGCCTGGTGGGTCTGGGGAATCGCCCACATCTATTTCCTGATCGGCACGCGCTCGCGGCTCGTCGTCTCGCTGAGCTGGCTCTGGAGCTTCCTCTCGGGGCACAATTCCGCGCGGCTCATCACCCAAAAGGAAACCCTGAGGAGCAAATAGGATCGGAATGCCCCGCGAATCGCCCGGGCGGTCGCGCCGCAACGGGGACCTCCCCTGTGCATCCGGGCACGGTTCGTTGTAAGGAAGGCGGCAATCTCATCGTTCGGAGCCGGGTCTTGGTACCTGTTCGCGTCTTCACGGCCGCTGCGCTGGCCTTGCTTTCCGCGGGCCCGTCCCTCGCCTTCGACCAGCGCGAGGTGGGGCCGGGCCGGCTGCCTCCGATCCCCCGCGACTATGCGGCCACGATCGCATCCTGGGGGCGGTTCTTTTTCGCCGATCCGAACGCGCTCGCGGGGGCGAGCCTCTCCGCGCCGGTCCTGATCCGCGACGGCACCGGGCGCCTGCTATGGCTCGTCTGCCTCGAGGCGCCGAATGCCGGGCCCGATCCGCGCACCGGCGGCGTCCAGAGGCATGCCTTCGGCTTCGCGCCCAACAACTACTTCACTGCGCCCGAGGAGCGGCGGCAGTCGACCCTGACGCGCGACTATTGCGACGAGCGCCCGCTCGCCTGGCGCCCCCTTCACGCCACGCTCCGCACCGCCCGGCGGCGCTGAGCCGCGCTCACGCGCCGTTCCGTCCGTCCCGGTCGGCTGGACGCAGCCGCGAGGGCAAGAGAACCCCCTTGCTTTGCAGGACGGGATAGGCCGCGCCCGAGACCAGATGGTCGTTGATGCGCTTGAGGTCCCGCAGCAGGTCGAGATCGGGCGAATTCGCCTCGGCGGCGCCGCGCTCGCGGGAGCGCAGCGAGCGGAAATGCTCGGCGACCGCCTCCGATTCCAGGTCGCGGAAGATCGTCTTCTCGTCCGCGAGGCTGCGCGCGGCGCGCAGGTCCTCCGTGACGAAGACGGAGGCCGCCGCGCGCAGATTCGCCTCGAGCCGGACCATCATTCCATGCGCCCGCTCGCGCCCCCGCCCGGCCGGGAGACCCTCGCCGCGCTTCAGCCGCTTCGAGGCGAGAGCCATCACGTTCCGGTCGAGAATATCGCCGGCATGTTCGAGATTGGTGGCGAAGGTGAGGATCGCCGCCGCCCGGTGATGGTCGGCCTCGCTCATGTCGTCGACGTCGAGGCCGGACACATAGGTCTTGATGGCCCGGTTGAGGCTGTCGAGCACGTCGTCGGTGCGCCGGACCTCCGCGACCCGTCCCCGGTCGGAGGTCTCGATCACGTCGATCGTTCCACGCAGCATCGTCTCGAGAACATCGACCATCCGCAGCGTCTCGCGCGTGGCGTGGCCGAGGGCGATGGAGGGCGTTTCGAGCGCGGACTGGTCGAGATGGACGGGGCGGGACGGGTCGGCGGCCTCGATCCGCGTCGGCAGGAGGCGCCGAAGCAGATGCGAGAAGGGGCCGAGGAGCGGCAGGAAGAGAACGGCCAGCACGATGTTGAAGGCCGTGTGGAAATCGGCGACGGCGCGGGAGTGGTCGGGCTGCCATGTCGTGAGGATCGGGCCGATCCAGCCCAGGAGCGGAATGGCGATGGCGCAGCCGGCGAGGCGGTTGAGCACGTTGCCCAGGGCGACGCGCCGGCCGGCGACGTCGCCCGTCGTCCCGCTTTCGATCAGCGGGTTGAGCGCGCTGCCGAGATTGGCGCCCACGACCATCGCGAGGGCGGCCTCCAGCGGCAGGACGCCCTTCTGCGCCATGGACATCACCAGGAGCACGACAGCGACGCTCGAATGGGCGAGCCAGGTCACGGCCGCCGCCGCGACGGCGGCGATGACGCGATCGGTGGTCAAGAGCCCGAGCATCAGCCTGAGCGAGGGGGCGTCCTCGTAGGGAATGAGCAGTTCCAGCATCCGCGAGAGCGCGATCAGCATCAGGCCGAGCCCGATCGCGACCCGGCCGAGGTCGCGCGTTCTCGCCGCGCCCCCGCGCCGGAACATCAGCACGCCGGCGAGGACCAGGACGGGCGCGACGCGCGAGACGTCGAAGGACAGGACCTGGACGATCAGCGTCGTGCCGATATTGGCGCCGAGCATGACGGCGAGGGCCGGCACGACGGCGACCAGCCCGCTGGAGGCGAAGGACGAGGCCATCAGCCCCGTCGCCGTCGAGGATTGCAGGACGGCCGTGACGCCGAGCCCGGCGAGAAGCGCCTTCAGCCGGTTGTGGAGCGCCATCTCCAGGGCCTGCCGCAGGCGCGCCCCGTAGGCGCGCTGGACGCCGCTCTGGACCATGTGGAGGCCCCAGAGCAGCAGCGCGACGCAGCCGGCGATGTCGAGAAGCAAGAGGGCCGTTGTCCGATCTCCCGGCTGTCGTGGATGAATGCCGGCGTCCCGCTTTCGGACGGCGCGCCCGCAGCCCATTTAGCGGAACGATAACGTCGCAGGTCCCTTAATGCCACCCGTTGAATTCGAGCGGGGGCCTTCACGTGTCGCGTTATAACTGGGCAGCACCTGCGAAGCTCTTCTTCTGGCCCGCCGATGACGGTTCCGAGGAGGAAGCGGTCTATGCGACGCTGGACGACGCCATCCGCGCGGCCGGCGAGGGCGACAACGAGCATGCGTGGATCATCACGCATGACGGCGACATCCTGAACCCGCGCATCATCCAGGCGCTCCGGGAGGAGCTGGCCGAGCGGCGGCGCGGCAAGCGCTCCCGCGCCTTCTCCTTCCTCTCCCGCTCGCGGGCGGCGTAAGTCACGGCGGCTCGGCGGCGAGGAAGGCGGCGGGCCGCTCGCATCCGTCCACGAACATCGCGGCCGTCAGAGGGCCGCCATAAGCGGCGGCGGTGTCGAGATTGACCCGGTGCCGACGCAGATCGGGGCGCCCGTCCTCCTGCGGCGTATGGCCATGCACGACATAGCGGCCGAAATCGTGCTCGGCATCGAGGAAAGGGCCCCGGATCCAGAGGCGATCCTCGTCGCGCTGGTCCAGCCGGTCGCGGGTCGGATCGAGGCCCGCATGGACATAGCAGCGCCAGGTATCCTCGAAATAGGTCGGGCACTCCGCAAGCCAGTCGGCCACGTCCTCCGGCAGGTCCCCGGCCGACGGGATGCCGAACGAGACGAGGCATTCGCGCCCCCCGTTCCGCAGCCATAGCTGCTCGGACAAGGTGCCCTGGCGAACCCGCAGGAGCATGTCCTCGTGGTTGCCCTTGAGGCACATGAAGCGGTCGCGGCCTGCCAGCGCCTGCCGCTCCCGCAGAAACGCAATGACCCCCGCACTCGCTGGCCCGCGATCGATATAGTCGCCGAGGCAGATGATCCGGTGGGGATCGCCCCCCGCCATTCGCTCGATCCTGGCCAGGAGATCGACGAGCAGGTCCAGATGGCCGTGGACGTCGCCGATCGCGAAGGTGCGCATCTGCCTCTCGCCTCACATGAGATCCGGCAGATCGGCCGGGCTTGTCTTGAGACGGCGGGCGGCGGCGAGCGCGGCGGCATCGCCCTCCTCCCAGGCGCCCCCGACCGTGCCCCAGAGACGGATGGAGGTCGCCTCGCCAGCGATCCACAGGCGCTCGCCGATCGGCTCCGCGAGCGTCCGGCGGTCGGGCGCCCTCCCCGGCCTCGCCACCGCCCAGGCCGCCCGCGACCACGAGTCGCGGACCCAGTCGGTGACGCAGGGAATGGCGAGCCCCCGCACGGCATCCCGCCCGAGCCGGGCCGCGAGCCAGTCGCGGGTGAAGGCGGCGAGAGACGAGGCGTCGCGGCCAAGGACTTCGGCCGTGGCGTGGTCGATCTCGAAATAATGGAGCGGGCCGCCCTCGATCCGCGTCATGAGGCCGTAGCTCGAATCCGGCCCCACGATCTTGACCAGCCGGTCCGCCTCCCGGAACGGAGAGTTCGCCCAATCGAGCACGACATGCTCGTAGGTTCCCGGCAGGAAGGCGGCGATGGCGTCGCGGGCCGGCTCGGGCAAGGCCGGCGCGAACCGGATGCGGTCCTCGGCCAGGAGCGCGATCGGCACGGTCACGATCGCCGCCCTGGCTCGAACCTGGCCTCCCGGACCCTCCAGGGACACGCCCTCCCCCGACCAGTCGATCCGATCGACCGGATGACCAAGAGCGATAGGCAGCCCCTCGGCGAGGCGCGCCAGATAGGCGCCGTAGCCTCCCTTCGCGAACCAGTTGTCGCCGAACTCCTCGCTCGGGAAGTCGTGGGCGCTCACCTCGTCGAGGGGGCGCCCGCTGATCAGCGCAAGGGTCGCGGCGACCGGTTGCCTCCAGCGGCCGAGTTCCGGCAGGACGTCGGCGATGCTCGGGTCTTCCGAAAGGCCGGCGGCCTCGGCGATGGCCGCGCCCGCTGTCTCGAAAGCGTCGAATTGCGCCCTCGCCGTCGCCTCGTCCGCAAGGACGCCCTCGACCACGAGCCCGCCGGAGCGCGGCGCCGGGACGAGAGGCTCGCCGCGCTCGCGCCCCAGGGCGACGAGCGGGTTGAGGTCGCCGGCATGCAGCCAATGGGCGCCGAGATCGAGCGGACGGCCGCCGACCGGAACCGTCACGCAGCGGCCGCCGATCCGGTTGCGAGCCTCGAGGACGGTGCAGGTCAGCCCCTCGGCGAGGCAGCGCCGCGCCGCCGCGATCCCCGCCGCGCCCGCGCCGACGATGGCGACATCGACATCGGACGGCGCCAGCGCGAGGCGGGGGACCTGAACGGGGCGGAGAGCGTTCACCTCTGGCCTATCCTCCCAGTCCCCGCCCCGGCTGCCACGGCGAGGATTTCGCCTTAAACACCGGCTCCATGATTCTGACAGCCGCCTTCGCAGCCATCCGGCAGGTCTTCTCGCCGCCGCTGCGGCAAATCGTCCTGCGCTCGCTCGGACTCACCGTCGTCCTGCTCATCTTCGTCTGGGGCCTCCTGACCAAGGGCCTCGACCTGCTCCTCGCCGCCCATCCTCTCAGCGCGGATTATCCCGTCCTGAACACCTTCGCCTATTTCGCCGGCGGAGCCGGGCTCGTCGTTCTCCTGGTATTCCTCCTGCCGCCCGTTTCCGCGCTCGTCGGCGGCTTCTTTCTCGACGAGGCCGCCGCGATCGTCGAGACGACCGACTTTCCGCAGGACCGGCCGGGCGCACCTCTCTCGACCTGGTCGTCGATCCGCTCCGGTCTGCGCTTCGCCGGACTGTCCCTTCTCCTCAATCTCGCCGCGCTCGCCCTGATCTTCGTGCCGGTCGTGAATGTCACTGCCTTCTTCGCGGTGAACACCTACCTGCTCGGACGGGAATATTTCGAAATGGCGGCCGCCCGGTTCCGGCCGGCCGCCGAGGCGTCCGAACTGCGCCGCCGGAACCGCCTTCCCGTCCTGGCCGGCGGGGCCGTGCTGGCCGGCCTGATGCTGGTTCCCGTCCTGAACCTGCTGACGCCGGTTTTCGGGATCGCCCTCATGGTCCATCTGCACAAGGAGATCGCCCGGCAGCCGGCAGCCCCCCGATGAGCAACCTCGTCGTCATCGCGGGCGGGGCGGCCATGGGCTCCTCCGTCGCGGCCCATCTCCTCGCCGATCCCGACTTCGGCGGGCGCGTGCTCGTCGTCGAGAAGGATCCGAGCTACCGCCTCGCCGCCTCCGCGCTTTCGGCCGCCTCGATCCGCCAGCAATATTCGCAGGCGGTCAATGTGCGCCTCTCGCTTCATGGGTTGGCCTTCCTGCGCGATCCGGGACGGTTCCTTCCCGTGGGTGAGGATCCGCCTGCACTCGGGCTGAGGGAGGGCGGCTATCTCTACCTCGCCGGCACGGAAACCGGCGCCGGCGCCCTGCGTCGGAACAACGCGCTCCAGCGGCAGGAGGGGGCCGAGATCGCCCTCCTCGATGCCGCCGCGCTGGCCGCGCGATTTCCCTGGCTGGAAACCGGGGATCTCCTCCTCGGCTCCCACGGCGTCACCGGGGAAGGCTGGTTCGACGGCTGGGCCCTGCTCCAGCTTCTGAGGGGAGCGGCGCGCCGCCTCGGCGCGACCTTCGTCGCCGACGAGGTCGTGGGCTTTCGGCGGGAGGGAGGGCGCATCTCCGGGGCGGTGCTGAAGGAGAGGGGAGAGGTCCCCTGCCGCGCCCTCGTCGATTGCGCCGGCTCCGGGGGCGCGGCCCTCGCGCGGCTCGCGGGGATCGACATCCCGGTCCGCGCCAAGCGCCGCTCGGTCTTTTCCTTCTCCTCCCGCAATCCCCTCCCCCGCTGCCCGCTCCTGATCGATACGACCGGCGTCTGGATGCGGCCCGACGGCGAGCCCCGGCCCGAGGGGCGGAGCTTCATCGCCGGCTGGTCCCCTCCCGCCGCCGCGGATCCCGACTGGAGCGACGACGACCCCGCGAGCCGGGAGGTCGATTGGGAATTGTTCGAGGAGGTCGTCTGGCCCGCCCTCGCCTCCCGCATCCCCGCCCTCGCCGAGATCAGGCCGGGACGTGCCTGGGCGGGGCCCTACGACATGAACCTCGCCGATCACAACGCCGTGATCGGCCCGGCGCCGGGCCTCGAGAATTTCCACCTCTGCAACGGCTTTTCCGGCCACGGGCTCCAGCATGCGCCGGGGATCGGCCGGGGCCTCGCCGAACTGATCGTCCACGGCCGCTTCCGCACGCTCGATCTCTCGGCGCTCGGATTCCTGAGGATCATCGAGAATCGTCCCTTGGTCGAAGACAACGTCATCTGAAAGACACTTGTCACGACCATGCCGTGTGACCATCGTGCCCGCGCGCGATAAAAGGCCGGCGCCAGGGGCCCGCTCCGGCAGGGAGACATCGATGCGATTGTTACGGATCACCGCGCTCGCGGCGGTTCTCTTCCACGCCACCGCGGCGGCCGCCCAGGTCGAGCTGCAATGGTGGCACTCCATGACGGGCGGCAACAATCAGGTCGTCGTCGAGCTGGCCCGGGAATTCAACGCCTCGCAGAAGGAGTACAAGGTCGTCCCGAGCTACAAGGGCAGCTACCCTGACACCCTGAATGCGGGCATCGCCGCCTTCCGCGCCGGCAATGCGCCGCATATCCTGCAAGTCTTCGAGGTGGGCACGGCGACGATGATGTCGGCGCGCGGCGCGGTGAAGCCGGTCTTCCAGCTCATGGCCGATGCCGGGGAGCCGTTCGATCCGAAGGCGTATCTCCCCGCCGTCACGGGATATTACTCGACCGCCAAGGGGGAGATGCTGTCCCTCCCCTTCAATTCGTCGTCCATGGTGATGTGGATCAACCGCGACGCCTTGAAGAAGGCGGGGCTCAATCCAGACCAGCCGCCGAAGACATGGCCGGAGGTGTTCGAGGCGGCGAAGAAGCTGAAAGCCTCGGGCCATTCGTCCTGCGGTTTCTCGACCGCCTGGGCGACCTGGGCGAATCTGGAGCAGCTTTCCGCCTGGCACAACGTGCCCCTGGCGACGAAGGGGAACGGCCTCGACGGCTTCGACACGGTGCTCCGGTTCAACGGACCCTTGCAGATCCGCCATCTCCAGAACCTCGTCGAGCTGCAGAAGGACAAGGTCTACGACTATTCGGGCCGCACCAATTCCGGCGAGGGACGCTTCACCTCCGGCGAATGCCCGATCTTCCTGACCTCCTCCGGCTTCTATGCGAACGTGAAGGGGAACGCCAAGTTCGACTGGGCCGCCGCGCCCATGCCCTATTATCCCGACGTGCCGGGCGCCCCGCAGAACTCCATCATCGGCGGCGCCTCGCTCTGGGTCATGGGGGGCAAGAGCGCCGCCGAGTACCGGGGCGTGGCGAAGTTCTTCACCTTCCTCTCGGACACGGACCGCCAGGCGAGGCTGCACGAGGAATCGGGCTACCTGCCGATCACCCGCGCCGCCTACGAGAAGGTGAAGGCGTCCGGGTTCTACGCAAAGAACCCCTCCTTCCAGATCGCGCTCGTCGAGATGACGGGCAAGGAGCCGACCGAGAATTCGCGCGGCCTGCGCCTCGGCAACATGGTGCAGTTGCGGGACATCTGGTCTGAGGAGATGGAGGCCGCGCTCGGGGGGCGGAAATCCGCCAAGGCCGCTCTGGACGCGGCGGTGACACGCGGGAACCTGGTGCTGCGGCAATTCGAGCGCACGGCGGGGCGGTGACCGCCCGTACCCCCCGGCCCGGGCCTCCGGCCGGATCCCGCCGGGCGCCTTCTCCGGCGCGGGCCGAAGCCTCGGAGGAGCGGGCCGTCTTCTCCGATCGGGGCCTGCCCTATGCACTGCTGGCGCCTCAGCTCCTCGTCACCCTGATCTTCTTCTACTGGCCCGCGGCCCAGGCGGTCCGGCAATCCTTCCTGATCGAGGACGCCTTCGGCCTGTCCTCGGATTTCGTCTGGTTCGAGAACTACAGGGCCCTCTTCTCCGATCCCTCCTATTACCACGCGCTCGGCACGACCCTCGTCTTCTCGGCCGCCGTCGCCTCGCTCTCGCTGTCGCTCGCGCTGCTGCTCGCCGTCATGGCCGATGCGGAGATCCGCGGCGCGGCGGGCTACCGGACCTTCCTGATCTGGCCCTATGCGGTCGCGCCCGCCATTGCCGGCGTGCTCTGGATCTTCATGCTCGACCCCTCGCTCGGCCTGATCGCCCATGGCCTCGAGGGTCTCGGCATCGACTGGAATCCTCGCCTCAACGGCCTCCAGGCCCTGACGCAGGTCGTCCTGGCCTCGGCCTGGAAGCAGATCTCCTATAACTTCCTGTTTTTCCTCGCTGGCCTGCGGGCGATTCCGCGCAGCGTGATCGAGGCGGCGGCGATGGACGGGGCGCGGGCATGGCGCCGGTTCTGGACCATCACGCTGCCCCTCCTGTCGCCGACCACGTTCTTCCTCGTCGCCGTCAATATCGTCTATGCCTTCTTCGAGACCTTCGGCACGATCGACACCATGACGGGCGGGGGGCCGGCCGGGGCGACGGAGACGCTCGTCTTCAAGGTCTATTCGGACGGCCGGATGGGCGGCGATCTCGGCGGCTCGGCGGCCCAGTCGGTGATCCTGATGCTCTTCGTGATCGGCCTCACCGCGATCCAGTTCCGCTTCGTCGAGCGCAGGGTGGCCTATTGATGGTCGGGCGCCGGGGATTCCTCGCCCGCTCGCTGCCGCATCTCGTGCTTCTCGCGGGCACGGCGATCGTGACCTTTCCGATCTATCTCGCCCTGGTCGGCTCGACGCAGGAGGCATCCGTGATCGCCAACGGGCAGATGAGCCTCCTGCCCGGCCCGGCGGGAGCCGACACCTATTTCCGCACGATCCTCGTCGGGCCGAGCGGCACGACGCGCGAGCCCGTCGGCACCATGCTCCTCAACAGCTTCGTGATGGCGACGCTCATCGCGGCCGGAAAGATCGCCATCTCGATGCTGTCCGCCTTCGCGGTGGTCTATTTCCGCTTTCCCTTCCGGAAGGCGGCGTTCTGGACGATCTTCGTCACGCTGATGCTGCCGGTCGAGGTCCGCATCTTTCCGACCTACAAGGTGGCGGCCGATCTCGGCCTTCTCGACACCATGGCCGGGCTGACCTTGCCGCTGATCGCCTCGGCCACCGCCACCCTCCTCTTCCGCCAGTTCTTCATGACCGTGCCGGAGGAGCTGGTCGAGGCCGCGAAGATCGACGGGGCCGGGCCGATGAGGTTCTTCCGGGACATGCTGGTGCCGCTTTCGCGCACCAACATGGCCGCCCTGTTCGTGATCCTCTTCATCTACGGCTGGAACCAGTATCTCTGGCCGCTCCTGATCACGACGCGCGACGACATGCAGACGATCGCGATCGGCATCCGAAAGATGATCGTGACCACCGATGCGATGACGGAATGGCAGGTCGTGATGGCGACGGCCGTCCTCGCCATGCTGCCGCCGATCCTCGTCGTGGTCGTGATGCAGAAGCTGTTCGTGCGCGGGCTGGTCGAGACCGAGAAGTGACGGCGGGGACATGGCATCCGTCAGCCTGAGCGACATTCGCAAGACCTATCGCGGCTCGGTCGAGGCCGTGCGGGGCGTCTCCCTCGAGGTCCCGGACGGCCGGTTCTGCGTGCTGGTCGGGCCTTCCGGCTGCGGCAAGTCCACCCTGCTGCGGATGATCGCGGGGCTGGAGACGGTCTCGGCCGGGACGGTGAGGATCGGCGGTCGGGTGGTGAACGACGTCGAGCCGGCCGATCGCGACATCGCGATGGTGTTCCAGAACTACGCGCTCTATCCGCATATGAGCGTCTACGACAACATGGCCTACGGCCTGCGCAACCGGGGCACGCCCCGGGCGGAGATCGAGGCACGGGTGAGGGAGGCGGCCCGCATCCTCGCCATCGAGTCCTTCCTCGACCGCAAGCCCGGGCAGCTCTCGGGCGGCCAGCGCCAGCGCGTCGCCATGGGGCGGGCGATCGTGCGGAAGCCCCGTGTCTTTCTCTTCGACGAGCCCCTGTCCAATCTCGACGCCAAGCTGCGCGTGCAGATGCGGGTCGAGATCAAGCGCCTCCAGCGCTCGCTCGGCGTGACCTCGGTCTATGTCACGCACGACCAGGTCGAGGCGATGACGCTGTCCGACCTCCTCGTCGTCATGAATGCCGGCCGGATCGAGCAGGTCGGCCGGCCGGCCGATCTCTACAGGCGCCCCGCGACCCGCTTCGTGGCGGGATTCCTCGGCTCCCCTTCCATGAACTTCCTGCCGGGCCGGATCGAGGGGTCGGGCCACGTTCTCGTCGGGGATCGGGCGCTCTCCGTGGCCTCCATGTCCGGCACCGGGCACGGCATGGCGGTCGAGGTGGGCCTGCGCCCGGAGGACCTGCGCCGCGTGCCCGAGGAGGAGGTGCAGCTCCGCCTCGAGGTGGATTTCGTCGAGGAGCTGGGAGCGACGCAGCTCGTCCACGGCACCGTCGCGGGACATGAAGCGACGGTGCAGGTGCCCGCCGGCGAGGCGCCGGCAGGCGGATCAATCGGGCTCGCCGTCGACCCGCAGGCCGTGCATCTCTTCGACATGGCGACCGGGGCGAGCCTGCGCCGGCTCACCGCTCCTTCGCCATCTCCTCCTTCGCCCGCAGCGTGATCGGCGGCGTACCGATCTGCTTCTCCTTGTGGCGGCGCTTGGTGCGCGCCAGCATGTTGAGAGCCTCCACGAGCACCGAGAAGGCCATGGCCGCGTAGATGTACCCCTTGGGCACGTGGAAGCCGAAGCCGTCCGCGATCAGCACCATGCCGATCATCAAGAGGAAGCTGAGCGCGAGCATGACGATGGTCGGGTTCTTCTTGATGAAATTCGCGAGCGGGCCCGCGGCGACGACCATCACCGCGATCGCGAAGACGACCGAGATTATCATGATCGGCAGGTGTGAGGTCATGCCGACCGCCGTGATGATCGAATCGAGCGAGAAGACGAGGTCGATGACGACGATCTGGGCGATCACGCTGGCCATGCCGGCGGGCCTGGGCTCCGCGCCGTGCTCCTCCTCCTCCTCCGGCGTGACGCTTTCGTGGATCTCGACCGTGGACTTGTAGACGAGGAACAGGCCGCCCGCGATCAGGATGATGTCGCGCCAGGAGAAGCCCTTGCCCATCACCTCGAAGACCGGCTTCGTCAGGCCGATGATGACGGTGATGGTGAACAGCAATCCCAGCCGCATGAACAGGGCCAGGCTGAGGCCCACATATCGGGCGAAGGCCCGCCGCTCCACGGGCAGCTTGTTGGAGATGATCGATAGGAAGATGAGGTTGTCGATCCCGAGGACGACCTCCATCACGATCAGCGTGGCGAGCGCAGCCCAGGCTTCGGGCTGGCTGGCGAGTGCCAGGAGCGAATCCATCATCCCCTCTGTCTATGGAAATAATACCGGTGTCATGGTTCGGTCGGAGCAGGCGCGTAGACGCGCACGGCCTTGCGCAGGACGCGGAACCGCACCGGCGTCGCGGTCGTCAACTCCCCGTCCGTATTGACCGAGCGCGTCCGCCTCGTGCGCACCACCAGCGACCTCGCCTTGAAGACCCTGACGTCCTCCTTCGCCAAGAGGGTGCCCCGCTTCAGCGCCGGCACAAGGGCGAGAAGCCGGGACCAGTGCCTGACTTCCAGGCTGTAGACATGGAAGACGCCGTCATCCAGCTCGGCTTCGAGGTCGACCGTCAATCCCCCTCCGTAATAGCGCCCGTTGCCGACGGCAATCTGGATCGTCCTCACCTTCTCGATCGTGTCGTCGTATTCGAGGAAGGCGATGAAGGGCCGGACGCGGCTCAGGAGCTTCGCGCCCGCCAGGGCATATCCCAACACGCCCCAGCGGCGCTTCGCCTCCCCAGTGAGCTCGGCGGCCAGTTCCGCGGAAAAGCCGATGGAGGCGACGTTGAAGAAGGGATGGCCGTTGGCGGTCCCGAGATCGATCGCCCGGACATGCCCCTCGACGATGACGCGGGCGGCGGCAACGGGATCGAAGGCGATCCCGAGCGAGCGGGCGAGGTCGTTGGCCGTCCCGAGCGGGAGGATCCCGAAGGGAATGCGGTTGGCGATGAGGGCGGGCGCCGCGCGATTCATCGTGCCGTCGCCGCCGCCCAGGATCAAGCAGTCGATCTCGCCGCGACGGCCGGCGACGAAGGCCGAGAGATCGCCGGGCGCCGGCATGGGCGCCTCCTCGACCGCGAGGCCGCCGTCCCGAAGTGTCTCGATCGCCGCCTCGACCGGACAAGCGCCGTTGCGCGCGCGCCGGTTGACGAGCAGCAAGGCCCGTCGCGCGGAACCCTCACCACGCGGGTCGCTCTTCTCGATCGCCCGCTCCAAAAGGGGAACCCCGCTTTCTCGCCGCGCATTGGCAGCCGTCGCCGATAGGGCTTAGGTGGAGACGCCGCGGAAAGTTGCAACCCGGACATGACCGTAAAACCGCCATCCATCGTCGCAAGACCGCTTCCCGAAGCAGCCGGGAGTTTCCCGGCCCGTCAGCCGAAGAGTGGTCCCGTCACGCCATGAGCGCCGTCACAGCCTCCCGCCCCGAGGGCACCGGCATTCCCGATTTCAGGGCCGGGCTCGTCGCGGAATTGCGCGAGAAGCTCGAGAAGAGCCGGGCGGCGGCCGAATCCCTCCTGATCAAGTCGGGCAGCGGCCTCGCCTGCGCGCGCGCGCTCGCCGAGGGCATGGATGAGGCAATCGCCCATGCCTATGGGCGGGCGATGGGCGAGCTCCGCAGCCCCGCCGCAGCCGGGGCGGATCAGGTCCTCACCGTGGTCGCGACGGGAGGCTACGGGCGCGGAACCATGGCGCCCGGCTCGGATGTCGATCTCCTCTTCCTGATGCCGAAGCGGGCGAACCCCTATTCCACCCCGGTCGCGGAGGAGATCCTCTATGCCCTGTGGGATCTGAAGCTGAAGGTCGGGCACGCGGTCCGCACGGTCGATGAGTGCATCAAGGAGGCCAAGGCGGACATGACGATCCGCACGGCGGTCCTGGAGGCGCGCTTCATCGTCGGGGACCGACGCGCCTTCGACGACCTCCAGTCGCGCTTCGCCAAGGAGGTGGTGAAGGGATCTGCTTCCCAGTTCGTCGAGGCGAAGCTCCGGGAGCGCGAGAACCGCGTCGCCCGCGCCGGAAACTCGCGCTACCTCGTCGAGCCCAACGTCAAGGACGGCAAGGGGGGGCTGCGCGACCTCAACACCCTCTTCTGGATCGCCAAATACGTCTACAAGGCGGACACGGCCGAGGAATGCGTCGCCGCGGGCCTCTTCACGCCCGACGAGGCGCAGGTCTTCGTGCGCTGCGAGGAATTCCTCTGGCGCGTGCGCTGCCACCTCCATTTCCTGACGGGGCGCGCCGAGGAGCGGCTGAGCTTCGACACCCAGCGCGCCGTCGCCCAGCGGCTCGGCTACAAGGCCCGCACGGGCCTCCTGGGCGTCGAGCGCTTCATGAAGGCGTATTTCTCGATCGCCAAGCAGGTCGGGGACCTGACGGCCATCGTCTGCGCCGGGCTGGAGGCGCGCCACGCCAAGAAGCGCCCGGTGCTCGACCGCGTCTTCGGCTCGCTGAGGCGGCGGCGGGGCGGCCTCGATTCGCCTGATTTCCGCATCGACAACGACCGCATCACCCTGGCCCGGCTGGACGCCTTCCAGCGGGACCCCGTGAACCTCTTGCGAGTCTTCTGGCTGGCGGACCAGCACAACCTGCCGATCCATCCCGATGCGAGCCGCCTCGTCACCCGCTCGCTCGGGCTGGTCGGGCCCTCGCTCCGTTCGGATAGCGAGGCCAACAGGCTCTTCATGGACATCCTGACCTCGCGCAACGCGCCCGAGGTCGTCCTGCGCCGGATGAACGAGACGGGATTGCTCGGCCGCTTCGTGCCCGATTTCGGGCGCGTCGTCTCGATGATGCAGTTCAACATGTATCATCACTATACGGTCGACGAGCATCTGATCCGCTCGATCGGCGTCCTCGCCGAGATCGACGCGCAGCGCCTCGAAAGCGAGCATCCGCTCGCGAACAAGATCGTCCACACCATCCGGCGCCGGCGGGCGCTCTACGTGGCCATGCTCCTGCACGACATCGCCAAGGGACGCCTCGAGGACCACTCGATCGCCGGCGAGCAGATCGCGCTCAAGCTCGGCCCACGCTTCGGCCTCGACAAGACGGAAGTCGAGCTGGTTGCCTGGCTCGTCAAGCATCATCTTCTCATGTCGACGATAGCCCAGAGCCGCGACCTGTCGGACCCCAAGACGATCTCGGCCTTCGCCGAGGTCGTGCAGACGATGGAGCGCCTGAAGATGCTCCTCATCCTCACCATCGCCGACATCAAGGCGGTCGGCCCGGGCGTGTGGACGGGCTGGAAGGGCGAGTTGCTTCGTACCCTCTACGGCGAGACCGAGGCCGTCCTCACTGGCGGGGAATCCGACCGCTTCCGCCCGAGCCGGATCGAGGCGATCCATCACGACCTCAGGCAATCCCTGCCCGACTGGAGCGACGACGAATTCGACGCCTATACCGCCCGTTTCTATCCCGCCTACTGGCTGAAGACCGTGCCGGAGCGGCAGGTCAAGCATGCCCGGTTCATCCGCGCCATGGAGCGGGAGCACAAGACGGTCGGGACCTCCGTCGAGACCGACGTCTTCCGCGGCGTGACGGAACTGACCATCGTCTCGCCCGACCATCCCCGGCTGCTTGCGATCATCACGGGGGCCTGCGCCGCGGCGGGCGGCAATATCGTGGACGCCCAGATCTTCACCACGTCCGACGGAATGGCGCTCGACACCATCTTCCTGTCGCGCGCCTTCGAGCGGGACGAGGACGAGGTCCGGCGCGCGACCCGCGTCGCGAACGCCGTCGAGGGAGCCTTGCGGAGCGAAGTGCGGATCGCCGACCTCGTGGCGGGCCGCAAGGGCGCCAAGAAGGTGCCGAAGGCTTTCGTGGTGCCCTCCGAGGTCGTGATCGACAACGAATTGTCCTCGCGCCACACGGTCATCGAGGTGAGCGGCCTCGACCGGCCGGGGCTTCTCTACGAGCTGACCACCGCCCTCGGCCAGATGAACCTCAATATCGCCTCGGCCCATATCGCGACCTTCGGCGAGCGCGCGGCCGACGTGTTCTACGTCACCGACCTTCTGGGCACGAAGATCACGCAGGGCTCGCGCCAGAGCGCGATCAAGCGCGGCCTCAAGCCCATCCTGGACGGTGCCCGTGCCTGATCCATCCTCTTGATCGGGCAGCGGGAAGCCTCGATATGAGGGCGCTCGGAGCCCTCTTGGACATTCGGCGAACCGATCCGCTCGGGATGCCCGGACGGATTCTCAGACGAAGGTGAGACATGACGAGCAACGGTGACGCCCGGGACATTCCCCCGAACGCCACGGACAATGCCCACGATCCCGCGACCGCTCCGGGGCAGGACGAAGCCGCGAGGGCGGATTCCATCGCGGCGCTCGAAGCCGAGAAGACGGATCTCAAGGACCGCCTGATGCGCTCCCTGGCGGAGATGGAGAACCTGCGCCGGCGCACCGACCGCGAGATCAAGGACGCCAAGGCCTATGCGATCACGGGCTTCGCCCGGGACATGCTGAACGTCGCCGACAACATTCACCGGGCGCTCGACAGCGCCCGCAAGGCGGAGAATGCCGACAGCCCCGGCGTGAAGGCGCTCATCGAGGGCGTGGAACTGACCGAGCGCGACCTCCTCGCGACCCTCGCCCGGCACGGCGTCAAGCTTCTCACGCCCGAGGGGCAGAAATTCGATCCGAATTTCCACCAGGCCATGTTCGAGGTGCCGACGGAGGAAGTGCCGGGCGGCACCGTCGTCCAGGTCGTCCAGAAGGGATATGCGATCGGCGATCGCGTCCTGCGGCCGGCCATGGTCGGCGTCGCGAAGGGCGCCCCGAAGCCGACGCCGGGCCCCGCGAGCGAGCCCGAGGGAACCTGAGAGGAGCCCCCCCCCCCGCGAGCCCCCTGGATCTCCTTCCCGGCCCTTCGGGCCGCCGGGGATGACAGGGAAGCGTCGAACGCATCGCGCCCTATTTGGGCGCGATGCTGTCGACGATCCGGCGCAGGCGGGGAAAGACGGCTTCCCGCTCCTCGGGGCGGACGATTCCGACGCTGCGGATATAGCTGTCCGGCTCGAAGCGGATCGTCTGCATCACGACGACATCCTTGCCCGAGCGAACATCCCTCGCCTTCGCGACCAGTTCGTGCCACTCGGCCCCCCCTTGCCGGTAGCCCTGGGAGCGCTCCAGGACCGCGTCCTTGATGAAGCTGTTGGACAGGAGGCCCCCGCGGGCGAAGGTCTCGCGCTGCGCCGCCACGGGCGGCGGTCCGAAGGATTCGGCGACGATCAGGATCGGTTGGGCGACGTCCTGGACCACGTCGCTCGGCCCGTCGGTGAGAAGGAGCGAGTTCCCCGCCATCGTGCGGACCGGTCGGAAGCCGGCGCGGTCGCCGATCGAGAAGGGCAGCGCCTCGATCTTCTCGTCCAGCGTGAGCGGCGGCCGGAAGGCGACCGTGCGCATCGCCTGCTCGACGGCGGCGATCTCCTCCGGCTTCGATCCGGGCGGCAACTGCCCCATCACCAGCGCGGTCATCGACGAATCGGCGGCGAGGAGCAGCGACTTGATCATGCGCCGGCCGCCTTCCACCTGCTCGCCGGTCACCATGATGGCGGTGCCCGAGCCGACCGGGACCTTGTCCCGCGACCTCAGCGCGAAGCCCTGGGCCTTCAGGGCCTGATCGGTGAGGCTCGCCGCGAGGCTCGGGAAGGCGTCGGGCGGCATCTCGACGAGGAGGATGCCCGCGCCGGTCTCGGCGTTGCGGAAGCCGGTGAGGCCCCGCGCAGGCGCCATATGCGCGGGAGGAACGAGGCCGATGCGCGAGCCCGGAGGGAAGACGGGCTGCGCGGCCCAGGCCAGGGAGGCCGCGACGAGCGACAGGAGGCTGAGAAGGACAGGTTTCATGATCCGCCGGCTATCGGGGCCCAACTGGCCGTTGCGGTCAAGCCTGCGCAGATGTGACGCGACGTAGCGTCGAGGCACCCCCGCCGGCCCGCCTCTCAATCCGACAATCCGAGCACGTCGCTCATCGTGTAGTAGCCGGGCTCGCGATCCCGGACCCAGAAAGCCGCGCGAAGAGCGCCGTTGGCGAAGAGGCCCCGGTCCTCTGCCTTGTGCGACAGCTCGATGCGCTCGCCCTCGGTGGCGAAGATGACCGAATGCTCGCCCACGACGCTCCCGCCCCGCAGCGCCGCAAAGCCGATATCGCCCGCGCGGCGGGCCCCGGTCTGGCCGTCCCGCGAGCGGACCGAACGCGCGGCGAGGTCGATCTCCCGCCCCTCCGCCGCCGCCTGCCCGAGGAGAAGCGCCGTTCCCGAGGGGGCGTCGACCTTCATGCGATGATGCATTTCGAGGATTTCGATATCCCAATCGGCGCCAAGCGCGCGGGCGGCCCGGCGCACGAGGCTCGCGAGGAGATTGACGCCGAGCGACATATTCCCGGACTGGACGATCCGCGCGCCCCGGGTGAGGGCGCGCAACTCGTCGAGCTGCGCCGCCGAAAGCCCCGTCGTGCCGATCACGTGGACGAGCCCCCTCGCCCCGGTGCGGCGCGCGACGTCGAGGGTCGCCGCGGGCGCGGTGAAATCGAGGACGCCATCCGCGCCCTCGAGCGCCGCGTCGATATCGTCCGTGATTCGAACGCCCGTCGCCGCCACCCCGGCCAGCAGGCCGGGATCCTGCCCGAGGAACGGCGATCCGGGTCGCTCGACCGCCGCATGGAGAGAGGCGTTTTCTCCTCCCTCGACGGCCCTGACGAGCATGCGGCCCATGCGGCCGCCCGCTCCCATCACGACGAGGCGCATGCTGGACATGCCGGTCAACCTTCCTGGATTCGTGCGGCCGCCGGACCGACCTGCGCGCGGTGGCGCAGGAGATGGTCCGCGAGGACGCAGGCCATCATGGCTTCTCCGACCGGGACGGCGCGGATGCCGACGCAGGGATCGTGGCGCCCCTTGGTGACGATCTCCGCCTCCCGTCCCTGCCGGTCGATGGTGCGGCGGGGCGTCAGGATGGAGGAGGTCGGCTTGACCGCGAAGCGACAAACCACGGGCTGGCCGCTGGAAATGCCGCCCAGGATGCCCCCCGCATGGTTCGACAGGAAGACGGGGCCGTCGTTTCCCGGCCGCATCTCGTCGGCATTCTCCTCGCCGCGCAGAGCCGCCGTGGCGAATCCGTCTCCGATCTCCACTCCCTTGACGGCGTTGATCGACATCATCGCCGCCGCGAGATCGCCGTCGAGCTTGCCGTAGACGGGGGCTCCGAGCCCCGCCGGCACGCCCTCCGCCACGATCTCGACCACGGCGCCGACCGAGGAGCCCTCCTTGCGGATTCCGTCGAGATAGTCCGCCCATTCCCCGGCCGCGACCGGATCCGGGCAGAAGAGCGGGTTGCGCGGGACCTCGTCCCAATCGAATCGCGCGCGGTCGATAGCATGCGGTCCCATCTGGACGACGGCCCCGCGGATCGTCACGCCGGCGAGGATCTTGCGGGCGATCGCACCGGCCGCGACGCGCGCCGCCGTCTCGCGGGCCGAGGAGCGCCCGCCGCCCCGATAGTCGCGGATGCCGTATTTGACGTCATAGGTGTAGTCGGCATGGCTCGGCCGGTAGAGGTCCCGGATCTCGGCATAATCCTTGGACCGCTGGTCAGTATTCTCGATCAGGAGCGCGATCGGGGTGCCGGTGGTCAGCGCCCCTCCCGTGCGGTCGTCGCAGAACGTGCCGGAGAGGATGCGCACCGCGTCGGGCTCGCGTCTCTGGGTCGTGAAGCGGGATTGCCCCGGCCGCCGCCGGTCGAGATCGGCCTGAATCTCGGCCTCCTCCAGCGGAATGCCGGGAGGGCAGCCATCGACGACGCAGCCGAGCGCCGGCCCGTGGCTCTCGCCGAAGGTCGTGACGCGGAAAAGGTGTCCGAAGCTGTTATGCGACATCGTCCGCGCGCTTTAAGCCATGCCGCGAAAAAGGGGAAACCCTCCCGAACGCGGCCGCGGGGTCAGTGCGCGGTGCCGAGCGCCTTGCGGCGGGCGCGGCGGCAGCGTTGCAGGAACTTGTGCCGGCCGAGGCCGAACAGTTTCCGCTTCGCCGCCTGCTCGCGGCAATGGGCCTTGTCGGCGGCCCGCTGGGGAGACGGGGCGCCTCGGCGCAGGGCGCTGTCAGCAGAGCCGTCCGGCTTCCCCGGCGCGGCAGCGGGACCCGGCAGGGGATGCTTCACGGGCGTCGTGGGCGCGGCGACCTGTTTTGGCTCGTCGGCGAAAGCAGGACCGATCGAGGCCATCGACACGGCCGCGGCGAGGACGGCGACCGCTGCGATTCCCTGGGAAAGGTAGGTGCTCACGTCGTTTCGATCCTTGCGCGAGGCCATCTAGGCCCTGTTGCAAAATCCCGTCCAGGCGGCATCACGCCGCCGCCCGCTCTCCAGCCTGGGAGATGAAGGGCATGGCCGGCGCTCCCGACCATTCGGTATGGGCGGGAATGCTCTCGCCCCTCATGACGACGGTCAGGTTGTGGAGGCGCGCGAAATCCCCGACCTTGGTGTCGTAGAGGACCGTCGTGTTGGCTCCGACCACGACGCCCCGGCCGAGTTCGATCCGGCCGACCTTCATCACCCGGTCCTCGTAGAGGTGGGTCTGGAGGACGCCGTGATCGGCGATGGTGCAGAAATCGCCGATCTTGATGCAATCGAACTCGGTGACGTCGGTGCAATCCATCCAGATGCCCTTGCCCATCTTCGCGCCGTAGATCCGCAGGATCCAGGGCAGGAACGGGGTGCCGCGCATGAATTCCAGCGATGCCTTGCCGACGAGGCCGCCATAGAGCACGGCCACCGCCTCTGTCCGCAGGGCCCACCAGGACCACATGGGCTTCATGATCGGCTTGTAGGCGCCCATGAGAAGCCATTTCACCGCCGCCGACAGCAGCACCATCAGGAGCGCGATGACGATGCCGCTCGCGAGGAAGACCGCGATCGCCGCCGCGAAGTTTCCCGAATCGAGCGGCTGGGCGAGCAGGTCCGCCGTGATGTAGCCGCAGGTGATGAAGACCGCCGTCGGCATCGAGGTGTGGATGCCCTCGAAGATCGCCCGCGCCGTGAAGAAGCCGGCCGAGGGCTGGTAGGTCTTGCCCAGGGAGACGTCCACGCGCTGGCGGGTCGGAACCGAGATCGCAGGCGTGCCGAACCAGGTCTCGCCCGGCTTCGTGACAAGGCTGTCCGGCAGCTTCGACTTCACGCCGAGGAGCGTGTCGTCGGCGAGGTCGGCCCCCTGCGCCACCACGGCGTCGTTGCCGATGAAGACGCGGTCGCCGGTCTTGACCTTCTTCATGGTCATCCAGCCGCGCCGGACCTCCTCGTCGCCGAAGATCACCTCGTCGCCGAGGAAGTTGTTGGCGCCGATATCGACGAGATCGTAGCGGCCGGCGAGATTGGCGGAGATCTCCGAGCCCCGGCCGATCTTCGCGCCCATCAGCCTGTACCAGTAGCGCATGTAGATCGTGGCATAGAGCGAGTTCAGCGTCTCGAGCATCACCTCGGTCGCGAGGCCGATCGTCCATTTGCGCATGTAGAACCAGCTATGGATCGAATAGGTGCCGGGCCTCACGCGCGGCAGGACGATCCAGCGCAGGGCGACGATGATGACCATGGAAGCGACGAGCAGGATGAAGGCCGTCGGCCAGGCGAGGAAGGGCAGGCTCGACCAGGGGACGTTGTAGCTGTCCCCGCCGCCGAACCAGCTGTCGAAATTGTAGAGGACGAAGAAGGCCGGGAAGATCGGCACGAGGCCGAGCATCAGGACCACGATATAGGCGGCGAAATACACCACCCCCTGGATGCGCCGGCGCACAGGCGTGGTCTCGGGCAGTTCCGCCAGGCTCTGCGGGTCGATCGAGCGGATCTTGCGGGCGGGCGAGCCGTCCCAGTGCTCGAAGGCCCCGACGCGGGTATCGGCCGGAATCGAGGTCAGGTCGGACAGCTCGACGCCCCGCTCGAGCACCGTGTCCCGCCCGAGGACGCAGGAATTGCCCGTCTGCACATCGGGTCCGATCTCGATCGTGCCGATGATCATCTCGTTGCCGATGATCTCGACATTCGAGAAGCGGTTCTTGAGGCCGGTCGAGGCGTTGTCCCCGATCGAGACGAGGTCGACCGCGCCGGCCTCGAATTCGGCGATGACCGCATCGCGGCCGATCTTCGCCCCGAGGAGCCGGAGGTAGAAGCGCATCAGCGGCGAGCCCTGGAGGAACTTCAGCGTCGTGACCTGGAGCATGCGCTGCACGAACCAGACGCGGAAGTAATAGACGCCCCAAAGCGGATAGCGCCCCGGCTTCGTGCGGCCGATGACTAGCCATTTGAGCCCGACGATGAGGATCTTCGTGCCGATATTGATGACCGTGTAGAGGACGAGCAGCCAGGCCATCTCGGCGAAGAAGCCGATCTCGCCACCCTGGATCAGGAAGACCGAGGCGATGAACAGGCCGAGCCATTGCAGCGTCACGAGCCCGATGATGAAGGGCAGCGCGACGGCCTGGGCGAGGCCGCACAGGAAGCGGCGCAGGAGCGGCGGCGGCTCGAAGGAAAGGTCCTGCGCCACCATGCCGCCGCCGACGCCTCCGGTGCGGACGACGAGATCGGCGGCGATCGCACGGATGTTGCGAAGGCGATAGACATCCTGGAGCGTGATCGAGGCGAGGGCCGGCTCCTCCCGGACAAAGGAGACGAATCGCGCCGCCAGCAACGAATGGCCGCCAAGCTCGGTGAAGAAATCCCCCTCGAGCGCGAGGGATTGCTGGCCCAGCGCGCGCTTGGCCGCCGCGAGCAGGACGGCCTCCGTCTCGGTTTGCGGCTCCTCCTGCTCGCCCGAATCCTGCGCGAAGGCGAGCGGCACGGCCCGCAAGGCCTTCCTGTCGACCTTGCCCGAACTGAGCCGGGGCAGTACGGCCACGGGCTCGAAATGGTCCGGCACCATATAGGGCGGCAGCTCCTTGCGAAGCTCGCTCTTGAGCGCGGAAAGATTCGGCTCGGCGCCCCGCTCCGGCACCATGAAGGCGACGAGCCTGTCGAGGCCCTCGTCCTGGCGCAGCACCACGGCGGCCTGATTGATGCCGGCCAGATGCGACAGGCGCGTCTCGATCTCGCCCAGCTCCACCCGGAAGCCGCGGATCTTGACCTGGTCGTCGATGCGGCCGTGGAAGGCGAGGTCGCCGTCTTCCGTCAGGCTGACGGCGTCGCCCGAGCGGTAGAGGATCGGGTCGCGGCCGTCGCCCCCGAAGGGATTGGCGACGAATTTCTCGGCCGTCAGTTCCGGGCGCTTGAGATAGCCCTTGGCGACGCCGGGGCCACCGATCCACAATTCGCCCTGCTCGCCGGGGCCGAGAAGGCGGCCGTCCTCCGCGACGACATAGGCCGTGTAGTTGGCGATGGGGCGGCCGATCGTGACGGCCGCGCCGGGGCGCGCCTCGCAGGCGGTCGCGACCACCGTCGCCTCGGTCGGGCCGTAGGTGTTGAGGAGCCGGCAGCCGGGCTTCGACCAGCGTGCGACGAGGGGCGCCGGCAGGGCCTCGCCGCCCATCAGGATCAGGCGCAGGCTCGGCACGTCGCGCCCGATCATGGCGAGCAGGGTCGGCACGGTGTCGAGCACCGTCACCCCGCCCTCGGCGAGGAGGTCGGGCAGCCGCTCGACGTCGCCGATCATGGCGGGCGTCGCGACGAGCAGGGTCGCGCCGACCTTGAGCGGAATCCAGATCTCCTCCATCGACAGGTCGAAGGCGACGGAGGCGCCCTGGAAGACGACGTCGTCGGAGCGGATCCCGTACAAGTCGTTGGCCGAGCGCAGGAAATGGCAGATGTTGCGCTGGCTGATGACGATGCCCTTCGGCACGCCGGTCGAGCCGGAGGTATAGATCAGGTAGGCCGGATGATCGCCGGTGAGGCCGGGAGCCCTCGCCGGCACCTCCTGCGCGTCGCTCTCGTCGACGAGCTGGCCCGGGGTGAGGATCGGCACGCCGGTCGGCGCCTGGGCCGATTTGGCGGGGCTCGTCAGGAGGGCGAGGGCCTGCGCGTCTTCGAGACACACGGCGACCCGGTCGGCCGGCGCGTCGGCATCGAAGGGCAGCCAGGCGGCGCCCGTCTTCGTGATCGCGATCTGCGAGACGAGAAGATCGGGACCGCGCTCCATCCAGAGGCCGACCATCGATCCCGGCCCGATCCCGAGGCGCAGGAGGCCCCGCGCGATGGCGTCCGAGAGACGATCCACCTCCGCATAGCTCAGGCGCCTGTCGCCGAAAGCCATGGCGAGGTGATCGCCGCGCAGGCGACAGGTCGCCGCGAAGATTTCCGACAGAGTCTCGTCCCGCAGGAGATCGGGGCGGACGTCGCCGTAGAGAATCGCCGGCTCGGGCCGGCCGCTCTCCTGACGGCGGAGCGCGCTGGACGCAGACGTCATTGCTTCACCTAGGCTTTCCTGCTCGCCCACTCGTCGTCTGTCGGCCACGATGGTTGAACGCGACTTGAACGGCGGCGCAACCCGAGCCGCTCAGTGCCAACGATGGCGAGGGCCGTCGAAGACGAGAACTCGCCCCTGCCAGATGTCGAGCAGCGGGGCTTTCTTCTCTGGCAGGCCGGAGAGAAGATTCAAGAGGGCCCGCGCCACGCCCCCATGTGATACGACGACGCTCCTCTCCGGCAGGTCGTCGATTGCAGGCGCGACCCGCTCTGCGAGCATGGCATAGCTCTCCCCGTTCGGAGGGACGAAGCTCCATTTGTCACGCTCGCGCTCCGCGGCCAGTTCCGCCTGCGCGCGGCGTACCTCGCGCCATGTCAGCCCTTCCCAGTCGCCGAAGGTCAGCTCGGCGAAGCGAGGCTCCAGGCTGTAGTCTCCCGGGGGCAGGCCGATGCTGCGGCGCATGATCTCCATGGTTTCGCGCGTCCGGCCCAGGGGACTGCACAGGTAGCGGAGCTGCGCCGCGTCTGGGGCGAGTTCGGCGAGCCTGCGGCCGGCCTGTTCGGCCTGGAAACGGCCGACGGCATTCAGCGCGATATCCTGCTGTCCCTGGAGGCGCGCCTCGGCATTCCAGTCGGTCTCGCCATGGCGGATGAAGAAGATGGTCCGCTTCAGGATGTTCCCTCGCGGTCGAGCGAGATGTCCGGGGCGGCCGGGTTCTTCATGCCGACGACGTGGTAGCCGGCATCGACATGCATGACCTCGCCCGTGACGCCCTTCGACATGTCGGAGGCGAGATAGGAGGCCGTCTCGCCCACTTCCTCGATGGTCACGGTCCGGCGCAGGGGCGCATTGTACTCGTTCCACCTGAGAATGTAGCGGAAATCGCCGATTCCCGAGGCCGCCAGCGTCTTGATGGGACCGGCCGAGATGGCGTTGACGCGAATCCCGCTCGGGCCGAGATCGGCCGCGAGATAGCGCACCGAGGCTTCGAGCGCCGCCTTCGCCACGCCCATGACGTTGTAGTGCGGCATCCACTTCTCGGCGCCGTAATAGGTCATGGTCAGCAGCGAGCCGCCATTGGGCATCAGCTTCTCGGCCCGCTTGGCGATCGCCGTGAAGGAATAGCAGGAGATGAGGAGCGACTTCGTGAAATTGGCCTCGCTCGTATCGATGTAGCGGCCTGTCAGCTCGTCCTTGTCGGCGAAGGCGATGGCGTGGACCAGGAAGTCGATCGTCCCCCAGCGCTTCTCCGTCTCGGCGAAGACGGCGTCGAGGCTCGCGGAATCGGTGACGTCGCAATGGCCGACGACCTCGCCCCCGATCTCCCGCGCCAGCGGTTCGACGCGCTTCTTCAGCGCGTCGCCCTGGTAGGTGAATGCCAGCTCCGCCCCGTGCGCCCGCGCGGAGCGCGCAATGCCCCAGGCGATCGAGCGATTGTTGGCGACACCCATGATCAGGCCGCGCTTGCCCGCCAACAGGCCCGCTCCGTTATTCGCCATGACCCACCCGCAGGCCCCTTCCTAGAACGATTGCTGTTTAGCGGACGCCTTGCGGTGACGGAAGGCCCCCTGTCAGCCGACCTTCGCGGCGCGCCGTGTCCTGGCGAAGTCCCGCAGCGCCTCGTCCGCATCCGCCGGCAGCCGGATCTCCGTCGTTGCGAGGAGGTCGCCGTGGCCGTCCTTCCTGGGAAGTCCCTTCCCGCGCAGGCGGAAGGTGCGTCCCGACGAGGTCATGGCCGGAATGTTCATCTCCACCGTGCCGGTCGGCGTCTCCACGCGGACCTTCCCCCCGAGAATCGCATCCTCGAGATCGACTGTCAGGCGCGTCTTGAGATCGGAGCCGCTGACGACGAAGCGGTCATGGGGAAGGATCTTCACCGTCAGCAGCACGTCGCCGGCCTCGGCGCCGCCATGGCCCTGTCCGCCGAGGCCGCGCAGGCGCATGACCTGGCCATCGGCGACGCCGGGCGGGAGCGTCACCTCCACGTCCCTCCCCGAGGGAAGCGCGATCCGCTGCTTGCGCCCGCCCGCGATGTCCTCGACCGTCACGGTGAGGACGGCCGAAACGTCCTCGCCCTTGCGCGAGCGGGGACGTCCGCCCCTCAGGGCATCGCCGAACAGATGGGAGAAGATGTCGTCCGCGCCGCCCCCGCGCGCTCCCGGCCCCGCCCCGAATCCGAAGGAAAAGCCCTCGAATCCCTCGCGGCCGCCGCCGCCCCCGCCGAACCCCTCGAATCCCTGGAAGCGCTGCTTGCCCTCCCCGTCGATCTCGCCGCGGTCGAACTGCGCCCGCTTCGCGGAATCCCCGAGGATCTCATAGGCTTGGTTCACCTCGGCGAATTTCTCCTTCGCCTTGGGATCGTTCTTGTTGCTGTCGGGGTGGTATTGCTTGGCGAGCTTGCGGAAGGCGCGCTTGATATCCGCCTCGCTCGCGTCGCGCTGCACGTTCAGGACCCTGTAGGGATCGGCCATCGAAACCTCCAGCCCCGGCCACGTATCGGCCAAGGGCGATCGGCCGTCCATGTGGGGTCAGTGTTGCTCTGAAGCAACGTCCCGGATCGCGCAATATCCGGGTTGCGGCCTCAATTCGGCTTTTTCCAGGGCTTCACGTCCTTGAGCTGCCATTCGTCGGCGGACAGCTTGCAGGCCGTGCCCTGGAGCGAGGACGTGCGGCCCGGAAAGTTGATCGTCGCGAGGAACACCCGGCAGATCTCGTCGGATTTCACGAAGGGCTGGGCGACCGGGGTGAAGGTGCCGCTGATCTCCGAATCCGGATTGTCCCACTTCACCGGAGCGCCGTTCCCCTGCGGGTCGAGAGCGGTCGCGAGCGCCCCCTTCGCCCGCCGCCAATCCTCGGCGCCGAGATCGGCCGACAGAGTGGTGACGGCGTCGCGCTTGATGGAACCCGTCGCATCGACCTGGGCCTCCGTCGAGGACGAGGACAGGCTGCATCCGCCCGCGCAAAGGCAGCCGAGCGCGACCGCGATCCGCGCCGCCGCTTCGCCGAACGTCCATCCTCGCCTATACCGCTCAGACATCGGCCTTCGCGTCGCTCAGCACATACATGGCTGGAATAGAGCGTGGACAACTTAACAGGGGATTTCACCGAAGCCTCCGAGCCCTTCCGGCTCTTCGCCCGATGGCTCGGCGAGGCCGAGGCGTCGGAGCCCAACGACCCCAACGCGATGGCGCTCGCGACGGTCGATGCGGACGGCCTTCCCGACGTCCGCATGGTGCTCCTGAAAGGGCACGACGAGGCGGGCTTCGTCTTCTACACCAACACCGAATCGGCCAAGGGCACCGAGCTGGCGGGCCAGCCGAAGGCCGCGGCCGTGCTCCACTGGAAGAGCCTGCGGCGGCAGGTCCGCTTCCGGGGGCCCGTCAGCCGCGTGAGCGAGGAGGAGGCCGACGCCTATTTCGCGAGCCGCCCCCGCGACAGCCGCATCGGCGCCTGGGCGAGCCAGCAGTCGCGCCCGCTGGAGAGCCGCTTCGCGCTCGAGAAGGCGGTCGCCGTCCAGACGGCGCGCTTCGGGCTCGGGGACATCCCCCGTCCTCCCTACTGGACGGGATTCCGCATCGCGCCCGTGGCGATGGAATTCTGGCAGGACAAGCCCTTCCGGCTTCACGACCGCGTGCGCTTCGTCCGGGTTGCGGATGGCTGGCAGCGCCAGCGCCTCTACCCTTGAGAGGGAGCCGGCCGTCCGGCCGCAGTACCGGGATGACAGGATCATGTGATCCTGCCCTCCCTTGATCCCGGTTCAGCGGCGGCCTTTCCGCGGCGGGCGCCGCGAGGGACGCGCGAACACCCCCACGATCTCGACGTGGGTGCTCCATTTGAACTGGTCCACGGGCCGCACGCGCTCGGGCGCGAAGCCGCCCGCAGCCAGGGCCGCCGCGTCGCGGGCGAAGGTCCCCGGATCACAGGACACCATGATCAGGCGATCCAGGGACGACAGGACGACCTGGCCGACCTGCGAGGCGGCCCCCTGGCGCGGCGGATCGATCACCGCGAGATCGAAGCGGTCGAGTTCCGGTGCGAGGAGCGGGCGGCGGAAGAGGTCGCGGGCCTCCGTCGTGACCCTCCTCAGGCCCGGCGTCTCGCGAGCGGCCCGGTCGAGCGCGGCCAGCATCGCAGCCTGCCCCTCGACGGCATGGACCTCGGCATTCCGCGCGAGTCGCAGCGTGAAGGGGCCGATCCCCGCGAAGAGATCGACGATCCGGCGCGCCCCGCCGGCCGCCCCCAGCACGGCGTCGGCGAGTTCCTCCTCGCCCCTCGCGGTGGCCTGAAGGAAGCTGCCCGGCGGGGGAACGACGAGGCTCGGGCCGACGGCGATGGCCGGGCGGCGGCGCTCGACCAGCACGTCTCCGTGCAGCGACAGCCGGGCCAGATCGAGCCTTTCAGCCTCCCCGATCAGAGCCTGGACCTTCCGCTCTCCGGGCTGTCCCGGGCCGCGAAGATCGACGTCGAGGCCGGCCAGGGTCGCCGTGACCGCGACGTCGAGCGGCTTCCCGGCCGACAGAAGGGGCCGCGCCAGGGCCTCCGCGACGGCCGGCGCGCGCGCGAGCGCGGGGACCGCGGCGGGGCATTCCGCGACGGGAACGAGCCGGTGCGTCCCCGCCTCCATGAAGCCCGCCCGCACCTCGCCCTCGATCCGCCGGACATGGAGAACCACCCGGCGCCGACCCTCGCCATGCGCATCCGCGAGCGGCTCCACCGGCACCTCCAGCCCCTGGCCACGAAGGGCGGACACAACCCTGCTGTGCTTCCACACCGCATAAGGATCCGGCGCCAAGTGCTGGAAAACACAGCCTCCGCAGCGCGTGAACCAGGGACAAAAAGGGGCGATGCGATCGGGGGACACGGCCTCGATCCCGACGAGCCGCCCCCGCCGCCCCTCGGCCTCGACGAGCACCCTTTCACCCGGCAGGGAAAAGGGCACCTGGACCGGTCCGACGGGCGTCTCGGCGATGCCCTCGCCGCCCGGCCCGAGGCGCGAAATGGTCAGGGTCTCAACCACGCCTCGCCCCTAGCAGAAACTCCCGGTTCCCATCGCCGCCCGAGATCGGAGACGGAATTACGTCCTGGACGTGAAAGCCGAGATCGGCCGCGAGCGCCTGGATCTCCTGGGCGCTGGCGCGGCGCAGGGCATCGTCGCGCACGATGCCGCCCCGCCCGAGACCGCGGGGTCCGACCTCGAATTGCGGCTTAATCAGCAGAATGAGTTGGGATGATTTCTTCATATATTGGATCAGATGCGGGAGAATCTGCTTCAACGAGACGAAGCTGACGTCGACGGTGACGAGATCGAAGGCGTCCGGCGGCAGCCGCTCCCCGGCCTGCCGGATATCGGTCGCCTCGAGGGAGATGACTCGGGGATCGGCCGCAAGCGTCGGATGCAACTGGCCGCGGCCCACATCGACCGCATGGACCCGGGCCGCGCCGCGGCGCAGCAGGAGATCGGTGAAGCCGCCGGTCGAGGCGCCGACATCGAGACAGGCCCAGCCGGCCGGATCGATCGCGAAAGCGTCGAGGGCAGCGGCGAGCTTGACGCCGCCGCGCGAGACATAGGGATGCGCCGGCGACGCCTCGATCGCAGCCTCCTCGGCGATGAGGTCGGAGGGCTTTCGGACGGGCGCCCCGTCCGCCGTCACGAGCCCGGCCGCGATGGCGGCCTGCGCCCTCGCGCGGCTCTCGAAGACGCCCCGGGCGACGAGGACGAGATCCGCCCGCCGCTTCGCGCCGGTCATGACGCGCCCGTCAGGGAGGATCGAGCGGCGCCGTGCCCGCCGGCTTTCCGTCCGGCCCGAGCGTGATGCGGTCGATCCGGGCCTCGGCCAGCTTGAGCAGGTTCTCGCAATGGCGTTTCAGCAATTCCCCCCGCTCGAAGATCGCGATCGAATCCTCCAGCGGCACGCGCCCTCCTTCGAGCTGGCGCACGATCTCCTCCAGCTCGGCGAGAGCCTTCTCGAAAGGAAGCTCGCCGAGGCCCTTCTCGCTCTGCTTGGAGCCTCGGGCCGGGGCCTTGGCGGGTTCGTTCGTCATGGGCGCCCTTATGGGGTCCTCCCCCGCACCTGACAAGGATCGCCGCCCGCCCGGCGCTCCAGGCAATCCTTCACCCGGGCGCGGAATTTCTCCTGCGCCGTCTCGGGAGGCCAGGGGGAGAGATAAGATTCGATTTCTTCCGGGAAGGCATCCGGCCGCCCGAAGACCTGCCGCGCCTCATCCTGCGAGAAGCCGGCGAGCCTCGTCGCCTCGAGCCAGGCCGCGCTCCTGTCCGCCCGCTTCGTCAGGTGGCGCAGATCTTCGGGCGGCTGGGCGGGCAGGCCGAAAGCAATGAAGATCGCCTCTTGAAGCCGCCCCTCGATAGCCTTGAACGGCTCGCCGAGCGCGGCCTTGAGGGGCGTCACGAGGTCGCCGACGACATATTCGGCGGCATCGTGCAGAAGCAGCGTCAGGCGGGCGGCAGGCCCGAGGCGCGGATCGATCCCGGCGGCGATCGCCTCCACGAGGCAGCAATGCTGAGCCACTGAAAAGGGAAAGGCCCCGCGCGTCTGGCCGTTCCAGCGCGCCACCCGGGCGATCCCGTGCGCAATGTCGTCCAGCTCGACATCGAGCGGCGAGGGGTCGAGGATCTCGAGCCGGCGCCCGGACAGCATGCGTTGCCACCCGCGTTGCGCGGCCATCGCGCGGGATCGTTTCACGGAGCCGGCGATCTCTCGGGCGGCTCGGCCAGGGCGGCGCATTCGGCATGCCGGAAACAGCCGGTCAGGTGGTCGTTGACGAGGCCGGTCGCCTGCATGAAGGCGTAGACAATAGTCGGTCCGCAGAAGGCGAAGCCTTTCGATTTCAGTTCCTTGGACAAGTCTGTCGAGAGATCGGTCGAAGCCGGCACCTGCCGACGCGACTCCCGGTCCGGCTGCAAGGCCCGTCCGTCCAGCCGCTCCCAGAACAAGGCGGAGAAAGCCTCGGGGCCGCCGAGATCCAGATAGGAGCGCGCGGATTTGATCGTGCCGTCGATCTTCGCGCGGTTGCGGACGATGCCGGCATCGGCCATCAGCTCGTCCACCCGGCTCGGGGTGAAATCCACGATGCGCTCCGGCTCGAAGCCCGCGAAGGCGCGGCGGAAGCCCTCGCGCTTGCGCAGGATCGTGATCCAAGACAGTCCGGCCTGAAACCCGTCCAAGATCAGCTTCTCGAACAAGGCGCGGCCGTCACGCTCGGGCACACCCCATTCGGTGTCGTGATAGGCGAGGTAGAGGGGATCGGTTCCGGGCCACCAGCAACGCGTCCGCCCGTCCGGGTGAAGGATCAGATCCTCGCTCATGGGGCGCCCGGCAACGTGAACGCGATCCAGTCGCGAGGCTCGATCGCGAAAGCGACGCCGCCGGCCTCGAGCGAATCCCCGGCGGCAATTGCGTCGGCCGCACGGTCGAGCCGGAGCATGGCGAGGCCCTGGTTGCCGATGGCCGAGCCGGTGCGGCCGATCATCCGACCGCCCGCGATCACCTCGGTGCCGGGCGGCGGAGCGTCGCCCGCATAGCGCACCGGGACGACGCGCGTCCGCGCCGTCCCCCGGTGCTGCATCCGGGAGACGACCTCCTGGCCGACATAGCATCCCTTGTCGAAAGCCACACCGCGGAGCTGGTCCATCAGCGCCTCATGGGGGAAGGCGTCCCCAAAGGCGAAATCCCGCCCTCCCTCGGGAATCCCGAGCCGGATGCGGCGGGCCTCGTAGCCGGCAGGGTCGCCTTCCGATGATTCGCCGCGCGGCATGAGCGCACGCCAGCCGAAAGCGGCGAGCCGTGGATCGGGCGCCGTGGCCACGGCATCGGGCGGCGGCTCGTCCCATCCGGCCGTGACCGCGAGTTCGGCCGTGCGGTCCGCGATCGTGATCTTCGCCCGCAGCTTGTAGAGCGTCAGCCGTTTCGCGAGATCGGCGAGACAGCTCGCGGGCGTATCCAGCAGGAAGGTCTCATCCGACCGGGCGAAGAGGATGAAATCGGCGAGGATCTTTCCCTGCGGCGAGAGCAGCGCGCCGAAGGCCGCGCGGCCGGGGGCGACGGGATCGACGTCGCATGTCACAATGCGGTCGAGGAAGGTCCGCGCCTCCGGCCCCGTCACTTCCAGCACGCCGCGATGATCCAGCCGCGCCGACGTCATCCGCTCAACCCGCTCCTCCGACTCGCGGCCGGCCGCGCCTGAAGCCTATCACGACCTCGGCAAATGCGCGTCAATGGCGCGGGGCGACGGAGAAGGATCCCTCGCGGATACGCCCTGGAATCGACTCGGCATAGGTCGCGGCCTGTTCCTCGCCATAGATCTCGACGAGGTGGCGGAAGGCTTCGAAAAGCGCCGCCTGGACGACGAAATCGCTGTCGAGTCCGTCAAGCTCGGCCTCGGCGAAGGCTTGGGTTACGTAGCCGAGGGCTGCGCGCTTGTGGCTCGCGTCGTCGGCAAAGGCATTGTCTGGCAGGTCGATCATATGCGGCAGGCAAATTCGATCGTCCTTCTAGCAGCCGCCTCGCCTGCCGCCAGCCATTCCTCACGAAGAGGTTAACGCGCCGCCCGCCTCCCGGCCGATCGCGAAAGCCATTTCGAGGACCGGGAGAAGACCCGGCGTCGTCGGCTGGTCCGCCACCTCGTCCTCGCGCGCCCAGCGGATCGCCAGTGCCTCGGCGGTGATCTCCCCCTCGCCGGCGAGCCAGCGGGCCGCATGGGCGCAGATGACGAAATGATGCCTGATCCGGCCCTCCGGGTCGCGATCGATATATTCGATGGGGCGGATCAGCCCGATCATCTGCGCCTCGACGCCCGTCTCCTCCTTCAGCTCGCGGAGCGCCGCCTCGGCGAGGGTTTCCCCCGGCTCCACGAGGCCGCCCGGAAGAGACCAGATATGGTCGAGGGGCGGGCGGGCGCGGGCGGCGAGAAGGATGCGGTCGCCGCGCAAAACGGCGACCGAGGCCGCCAGCATCGGCCGCTCGGGATAGAGGCGATTCCCGCTCACGGGCGCACCTCGACGACCCGGCCGTCTTCCAGCCCGACGACGAGACGGATGTCCCTCCCGCGCCCGAGCGCGGCGATTCCCGCCGCAGCCTTGGCGGGCAGGGGGATGCGGGCGATCTCCTTCACCTCCGGGCCGACCGAAAGCAGCGCGAGGGCGCTCCGGTCGAGCACGGGGATCGCCAGGCGCGCCGAGCCGTCCTCGGCGGCGAACCAGGCGGCGAGGTCCTGGGCGGGGCTGCCGTGGACGTGATTCGAATAGCCGGCCTTTTCCGCTTGCAGGACCAGCTTGTCGCCGTCCAGGCGCCAGATTTGCAGCAGGCCGTCGCGGTCGGGACGCCGCACGACGGCGATGTCCGAGGCCACGCCCTCCCCGCTCGCGACCGGGTTCAGCCACCGATAGGGCGTGCCGTCGGGGGGCGTTTCGGCCACGATCTTCCAGCTTCCCTCGCGCTTTGCGATCAGCGCGAGAGCGGAACCGAGGTCGCGGTAGGAGCGAACTACCAGGATCACCGGCGCCTCGCCGCCGATCTGCGCGAGATGAGGCTCGCGATCCTCGAAAACCGCTCCTTCTCCTGCCGGAATGCGGACGACATCCTGCGCGACCGGCTTCGGCTCGGCGCTCGGCGGCGCGGGCTTGCGCTCCGTGACCGCCACGACGCGCGCATGCACCGCCGAGCCCAGGTCCTCATGCGCATAGTCCCGCGAGGGCATTTCCAGCCGCGCGGTCACGGCGCCCGCGCCGGCGATCCGCGAATCGGGGAGCGCCTCGCCCGCGCGCTCGAGGGCCGCGAGGTCGCCGCCTCCGCCCTTCGCGCGCAGGATGCGGATCGCCCCGCCTTCGAGCGTCAGCGCCGCCGCGCCGCCCTTCCCCCACAGGACCACGAGAGGCGGCTGCATCGCTCCGCGCACCTCCCGGAACGCCTCGGTCGAGGCGGCGGTGGCGGCGACGCGCGTCCCCGGCCCCCGGAACTGCTCGACCTCGAAGCCGAGCGGCAGGATCGAGACCGAAGGCTCGGCCCGCGCCGCCCCCGGCAGGGCCGCGAGAAGCGCGATGGAAAGAAGAAGCCGTCTCACACGTGCTGACCGCCGTTGATGTGCAACTCCGCCCCGTTCACGTAGGAGGAAGCCTCGGTGCACAGGAAGTAGATGGCCTTGGCGACCTCGTCGGTCGTGCCGAGGCGCTTGAGGGGGATCGTCTCGACGATCTTGTCGGTCCCCGGCGACAGGATGGAGGTATCGATCTCGCCGGGCGAGATCGCGTTCACCCGCACGCCGAGCGGGCCGAAATCGGCCGCCATCTCGCGCGTGAGGGCGGCAAGCGCGGCCTTCGACGTAGCATAGGCCGCGCCCGCGAAGGGATGCACCCGCGAGCCCGCGATCGAGGTCACGTTCACGATCGAGCCCTTCGCCTTGGCCAGTTCGTCGCGCAGGCCCCGCGCCAGCATGATCGGCGCGAAGAAATTCACCTGGAAGACCTTCAGCCAATCCGCATGGTCGGTGTCGAGCCCCTTCAGCCGGGCGCCGCCGGGTCCCTTCGGAGAAATGCCGGCATTGTTGACAAGGGCGTGCAGGACGCCGCCCTCCTCGCGCAGGCGCTGGCGCGTGTCCTCGACCGCCCGCAGGGTATCCTCGGCGCTCGCGAGATCGACCTGCAGATGGTCCTCGGGACCCATCTGCCAGGGGCAGTTCTCGGGGAAGGCGTGGCGCGAGCAGGTGATCACGCGCCAGCCGGCGGCCTGGAACCGCTTGACGGTCGCATGACCAATCCCGCGGCTCGCGCCCGTGAGCAGCATCACGCGGCGTTCAGTGTTGGGGCGGTCCGAGGGCACCGTCGCTCCGATCAGGTGGGAGGGCGAATCCGCCGGCTCTCATGAACCCTGGACGGGGGCGCGTCCATCCGCGGGTTCTCAGAGCCAGCGCTTCCAGCGGAAGAAGAAATAGGGAGCGACGGCCGCGATGACCATCAGCACCAGCGCGAGCGGATAGCCGAGGGGAGCCTCCAGCTCGGGCATCTGCTTGAAGTTCATGCCGTAGATCGAGGCGATGAGCGTCGGCGGCATGAAGACCACCGCCATGACCGAGAACAGCTTGATGATGTTGTTCTGCTCCAGGTTGACGAGCCCCAGCGTGGCGTCGAGCAGGAACTGGATCTTGCTCGCCTGAAAGGTTGCGTGCTCCTCCAGCGACTGCAGGTCGCGCAAGGTCGTGCGCATCTGGTCGCGCAGCACCTTGTCGACCCGGTTCGTCCGGTAGCTCGCCGAGATGAACAGGAGCATGCGCTCGATCGAGACGAGGCTTTCGCGCTGCTTCGAGATCAGGTCGCCCCAATGGCCGAGTTCCCGCAGCGTGTCCTGGTATTCCGCGTTGCGCTCCCCCGGATCGGCATTGGTCCTGAACACGTTGCGCGAGAGGCCGTCGATCCGCTCGCCCGCAAGCTGGAGGATATCGGCCGCCCGGTCCATGATCGTCTCGATCAGAGAGCCGAGCAACTCCTCGCCGGTGCGCCCGCATCCGGCCTGGCGGGAGGTCTTGAGGGCGAACATCTGGAAGGCGCGCGGCTCCGCATAGCGGACGGTCACGAGCGCATTGTCCTTCAGGATGAAGGTGATGCCCGCCAGTTCCGGGTCGTCCTCGTCGGCGCGCGTGAGAAGGCGCGTCGTGAGGTAGCGCGCCCCGTGCTCCGCATAGAGCAGTTCGGACGGCTCGATATCCTGCTGGTCCTCCCGCGTCGGCACCTCGATGCCGAGGAAGCGCTCGGCCTTGCGGTCCTCGGCCGTGGTCGGCCGCACGAGGTCGATCCACAAAGCCTCGCGCGGAATGGCCTCGCCGTCCTTCAGGATGCGACGGTCGAGCGCACCCGGCGAATCGGGATGCGGGACATGGACAATGATCATCGCTCAGCTCGCGAGTGCCGCCCGCGCATCGTCGAGAAAGCCGGCTCCCCCGAGGATCGAGGCTTCGAGGCCCCCGGCGGCGGGGACGAGGTTCTCGGCAAAGAAGCGGCAGAGCGCGACATGGCCCCGCCCGGCCTCCCCGCCCTCGGCGGCGAGCGCGATCTCGGCGAGGAGCGTTCCGCCTCTCGCGAGGCCGAAGAGCCTCAGATAGGGCGTCGCGCCCGCGAGGGCGGCAGCCGGATCGTTGCCGGCCAGCGCCTTCAGGAGGAAGGAGGTCGCCCGGTCGAGGCTGTCGACGGCGTCGCGCAGCCGCGCCGCGCTCGCCCCGAAGGCGTCGCCCTTGTTCATGAGCGCCTTTACCGTGACGCGCATCGCGGCGATCTCCTCCGCGACGACCTCCCCGCCTTCGAGAGGCAGCTTGCGGGTGACGAGGTCGATCGCCTGGATGCCGTTGGTGCCCTCGTAGATCGGCAGGATGCGGGCGTCGCGAAGATGCTGCGCCGCGCCCGTCTCCTCCACGAAGCCCATTCCGCCATGGACCTGGACGCCGAGCGAGGCGACTTCGTTGCCGATATCGGTGGAGAAGGCCTTCGCAACCGGGGTCAGCAGCGAGGCGCGCTCACCGGCCCGCGGATCCGAGGCGCGGGCGGCGCGATCGAGGCAGGCGGCGGTGAGATAGCAGATGGCGCGCGCGGCCATGGTGGCGGATTTCATCGTCAGCAGCATGCGTTGCACGTCCGGGTGCTCGACGATGGGGCTCATGCCCGGCCCCGCGCTTCCGGGCGCCCTGCCCTGCCGGCGCTCCCGCGCATAGGCGAGCGCGCCCTGATAGGCGCGCTCCGCGATCGCGACCCCCTGGATGCCGACATTCAGCCGCGCGTTGTTCATCATGGTGAACATGCAGGCGAGGCCGCGATTCTCCTCGCCGATGAGCCAGCCCGTCGCCCCGCCCGCGTCGCCATAGACCATGACGCAGGTCGGCGAGCCGTGGATGCCGAGCTTGTGCTCGATCCCGGCGCAGCGGACGTCGTTGAGCGATCCGTCCGGCAGGACCTTCGGCACCAGGAACAGGGAGATGCCGCGCGTGCCCGCCGGCGCGTCGGGAAGCCGGGCGAGGACGAGGTGGACGATGTTGTCCGTGAGATCGTGCTCGCCGTAGGTGATGAAGATCTTGGTGCCGAAGATGCGGTAGCTGCCGTCCCCGGCCCGCTCCGCCTTGGCCCGGAGCGCCGCGAGGTCGGAGCCGGCCTGCGGCTCCGTGAGGTTCATGGTGCCCATCCACTCGCCCGAGACGAGCTTGCCGAGATAGCGCTCCTTCAGCTCCGCCGAGCCGTGCTTATCGAGCGCCTCGACCGCCCCGATCGTCAGGAGCGGGCCGAGCGCGAAGGCCATCGAGGCCGAGTTCCACATCTCCGAGCAGGCGACGGCGACCATGTGCGGCAGGCCCTGGCCGCCATGCTCCTCGGGGGCCGCGAGCGCATTCCAGCCTCCCTCGGCCCAGGACCTGTAGGCTTCCTTGAATCCGGGCGGCATCGTGATCCGCCCGTTCTCGAATGGCGTGCCCTTGGCATCGGCGACGCGGTTGAGGGGGGCGATGACGGAGCCCGCGAAGCGGCCCGCCTCCTCGAGGATGGTCCGCACGTCGTCCGCGCCCAGGTCGCCCGCGATCCCCTCGGCGAGGGCCGCGTCGAGCCCCGCCGCCCCCTTCAGGACGGCGATCATGTCGGCGACGGGCGCAGCGTAGCTCATATGCGTCTCCCGGACGATGGACGGGCGTTGACGAGACGGCACCCCTCGCCTAGCGGCGGCACCGGGCGCCCTCCCCCGGACGGCGCGGCGGGATCAATGTGCCTTGAACCGAACGGCGTCAACGCGACCTGTGACGGAACGTCTTTTACCGGACGCGCACGGGCTTGCGCGCGCCGCATGCCTGCTCGCCGAGGGCGGCCTCGTCGCCTTTCCGACCGAGACCGTCTACGGGCTCGGCGCGGACGGCCGGAACGCCGCCGCCGTCGCCGCGCTCTATGCGGCGAAGGGGCGGCCTTCCTTCAACCCCCTGATCGCCCATGTGGCGAGTCTCGGCGGGGCGGAGCGTGAGGGAAGGCTCGGCCCCGAGGCCGCGCGCCTCGCGGCGGCTTTCTGGCCGGGGCCCCTGACCCTCGTCGTGCCGCGCGCCGAGACGGGCACGGTCTGCGATCTCGCACGGGCGGGGCTCGATACGATCGGATTGCGGATCCCAGCCCATCCCGTGGCGCGGAACCTTCTTGCCTTGTGCGGCTTTCCGGTGGTCGCTCCCTCGGCCAACCTGTCCGGCCGGATCAGCCCGACCAGGGCCGAGGACGTCCTCGGCGACCTGGACGGGGCGATCGCGGCCGTGGTCATGGGCGGCGCAACGGCGATCGGCGTGGAATCCACCATCGTCGCCTGCCTGGACGGCCCGCCGCGCCTCCTGCGTCCGGGCGGCGTGACGCGGGAAGACATAGAGCGCCGGCTGGGCCGGCCGCTCGAGGGCGCGGGCGAGGCGGCGGACCGGCCGCTCGCGCCGGGCGGCCTTCTCTCGCATTACGCGCCCCGCGCGCGGGTCCGGCTGGATGTCGCGGAAATCCTGCCCGGCGAAGCACTCCTGACCTTCGCCGCCTTCCGGCCCGCCGGGCACAGCCAAGCCCGGCAGGTCCTCGACCTCAGCCCGGACGGCGATCTCGCCGAGGCGGCGGCGAACCTGTTCGGTTATTTGCGCCGCCTCGATGCCTCCGGCGCGGAGACGATCGCGGTCGCGCCGATCCCCGGCCGCGGCCTCGGCGAGGCGATCAACGACCGCCTCCGCCGCGCCGCCGCCGAGCGATAGCCTACCCTTTCAGCTTGATGGTGATCTCGGCGAGATGCCGGCCCTGGTAGCGCGCGCCGTCCAGTTCCACGGCGCTCGGGCGACGGCTGCCGTCTCCGTCGGCGATGGTGGAAGCACCATAGGGGGAGTTCCCCATCACCTCCTTCACGCCCATCTGGCCCTGGAAGGAATAGGGCAGGCCGACGATGATGAAGCCCCAATGCATCAGCACGGGAAGGAAGGTCAGGATCGTGGATTCCTGCCCGCCATGCTGCGTCGCCGAGGAGGTGAACACCCCGCCCACCTTGCCGTTGAGCTTGCCCTGCGCCCAGAGGCCGCCGCCCTGATCGATGAAGGACTTCATCTGGGCGCACATGTTGCCGAAGCGCGTCGGCGTTCCGAACAGGATCGCGTCGTAATCCGGCAGTTCGCCGATCGTCGCGACCTCGGCCTTCTGGTCGAGCTTGAAATGCGACTTCTCGGCGATCTCGTGCGGAACCGTCTCCGGCACCCGCTTCACCGTAACCTCCGCGCCTGCGGCCCGCGCCCCTTCGGCCGCGGCATAGGCCATCTTCTCGATATGGCCGTAAGACGAGTAGTAGAGGACCAGAACCTTGGCCATGTGCTCTCCTTCGAATTGAGAAACTTCAGATCGTCACGACAACCCGGCCGCGAACCTTGCCCTCGACGATGTCGCGGCCGGCCGCGATGACCTCCTCCAGGGGGATGGTCCGGGTCATCGCCTTGAGCTTGCTCCGGTCGAGATCGCGCGCGAGGCGCGTCCAGGCTTCCATGCGCAAAGCCTTGGGCGCCATGACCGACTCGATCCCGAGCAGGGACACGCCGCGCAGGATGAACGGCGCGACCGAGGAGGGCAGGTCCATCCCGCCTGCGAGGCCGCAGGCGGCGATCGCCCCCGCATAGCGCGTCATGGAGAGAAGGTTCGCGAGCGTCGTCGAGCCGACCGTGTCCACGCCCGCGGCCCAGCGCTCCTTGCCAAGCGGGCGGACCGGGCCGGAGAGTTCCGAGCGGGCGATGATCTCGGCCGCGCCGAGGTCGCGCAGATAGTCGGCCTCCGACTCACGGCCGGTCGAGGCGATCACGTGCCAGCCCGCCGTCTTGAGGAGAGCGATCGCGACCGACCCGACGCCACCCGCCGCACCCGTCACGACGGCGGGGCCGTGCTCGGGCTTCAATCCGTGGCGCTCGAGCGCCATCAGGCTCAGCATGGCCGTGTAGCCGGCCGTTCCGATCGCCATGGCCTCCTCTGGCGCGAGCCCCTCGGGCAGCGGCACGAGCCAGTCGCCCTTGACGCGCGAACGCTCGGCAAAGGCGCCCAGATGCGTCTCGCCCGTCCCCCAGCCGTTGAGGATGACCTTGTCCCCCGCCTTCCAGTCGGGATGCGACGATTGCTCGACGACGCCGGCGAAATCGATGCCCGGGATCATCGGAAAGCGCCGCGCGATCGGCGCCTTCGCCGTGATCGCGAGGCCATCCTTGTAGTTCAGGGTCGAATGTGTGACGCGCACCGTCACGTCGCCGTCCATCAGGTCGGCATCGGAGAAGGTCCCGAGCTTCGCAGGCAAGCCGGATTTCTCGCCCTTTTCGATCACCACCGCCCTGAAATCAGCCACGTTCCGCTCCTGTTTCGCTGTCCCGGATCCGCCCAGGCATAGCCGAACCGGTTCGCCTTGTGGAGCGCCGCCTCAGGCTCCCGCGAGGGCGGGCCTCGCTACGGGCTGCTCGCGGATCGGCAGGTTGATCAGCGCCGAGGCGAAGCTGAGCGCCACCGAGGCCCACCAGACGAGGTCGTAGCTTCCGCGCGCCTCGTAGAGAACGCCCGCGAGCCACACGCCGAGGAAGCCGCCGATCTGGTGCGACAGGAAGACGAAGCCGTAGAGCATCGCCATGTAGCGCGTGCCGAACATCAGCATCACGAGGCCGGAGGTCGGCGGCACCGTCGAGAGCCAGAGGAGGCCCATGAAAAGGCCGAACAGGATGCAGGTCGTGGGCGTCGGCGGCAGCAGCATGAAGACGGCGATCACGATGCCGCGCGCGAAATAGATGCCCGCCAGGAGCCATCTCTTCGAGACGCGCCCGGACAGCCAGCCGGCGCTGAGCGAGCCGACCGCGTTGGCAAGCCCGATGACGGCGAGCGTCCAGCCGCCCACCCAGGAGGCGAGGCCGGCATCCTTCAGATAGGCCGGCAGGTGGACCGTGACGAAGGCGAGCTGGAACCCGCAGGTGAAGAAGCCGAGCGTCAGGAAGACGAAGCTCGGGTGGCGGAACGCCTCGCCGAGCGCCTGCGGGATGGACTGGCCCTGCCTCGTGTCGGGCACCGAGGCTGCCGCCGCGGCGGCCGGGCGCGTCCCGAGCAGGACCGCGAGGGGCATGATCACGAGGACGCTGGCCGCGAAGACGAGCAGAGCCTGCTGCCAGCCGAAATTCTCGATGAGGATGTTGCCGATCGGCGGATAGAAGAACTGCCCGAAGGAGCCGGCCGCCGTGCCGGCGCCGAAGGCGAGCGGCCGCCAGCTCTCCGGCAGCAGCTTGCCGAAGGCGCCGAGGATCAGGTTGAAGGAGGCCGCCGAGAGGCCGAAGCCGATGAGCACGCCCGCGCTCAGGTAAAGCAGGCCCGGCGTCGCGGCATAGGCCATCAGGGCGACGCCCGCCGCATAGAGAAGCGCACCGATCCAGAGCACCCGCGTGATGCCGTAGCGGTCCGCCATCGCCCCGGCGAAGGGAGAGCCGAGCCCCCAGAGCAGGTTCTGGATCGCGATGGCGAGGCCGAAGGTGTCGCGCCCCCAGCCATGGGCCTGGATCATCGGAAGCTGGAAGAGCCCCGAGGAGGCGCGCGGCCCGAACCCGATCAGCGCGATCGCGCAGCCCGCGAACACGACCCATTCGGGGCCGATCCTTCTCTTGCCGCTCGCGTCCATGGCCTCGCTCCAGTGGGAAGGGCAGCATTACCGGCTGCCGGGCCCTGCGCCAAACGCGGCTCCCGCATCCCTCCCATCACGATTCGGCATGGATAGGCGCATAAGCGCCTTTCCCGGCGGCGGGTCCTCAGGCGGAGGAGGTGCGCCTTGCCGGAGCCGGCGCGTGGCGGCCGAGAATCACCGAAGCCGAAGCCGAGACGATCAGGACGAGCCCGAGCCAATCGGCTGCCGTCGGCCGCTCGCCGAGGATCAGCGTCGCGCCGACGACGCCGATCCCCGGCACCAGGAGCGAGCCGATGGAGGCGGTTCCCGCCGGCATGAGCCCGAGAATGGTGAACCAGAGGGTCGAGGCCAGCGCCTGGCCGATCAGCACATTGTAGGCGAGGCCGGCATAGGTGGCGGGCAGGTGCGGCAGGGCTTTCGGAACGCCCTCGATCAAGACCATGCCGATGGTCATGGCGACGGCGGCGAGCGCCATCTGCCAGGCGGTGATGACGGGGGCCGAGGCCGCGATCGGCCAGCGCTTGAGGATCACGCTGCCGATGGCCCAGACCACGCCGGAGAGAACCGCATAGACGAGGCCGATCGAGAAGTTGCCTCCGGCGAGAAGAGGCCAGCCCAGCGCGACGAGCCCCGCGACGCCGAGCCCGAGCCCGAGCTGCCGGCTCCGGTCGAAGGGCTCGCCGAGCACGATGCGCGAGAAAATCACCGTCCAGATCGGCATCGTGTAGGACAGCACCGCGGCCCGGCTCGTCGTGGCGGTGAGCTGGGCGAAGGCGCTGAGGATGTTGTAGCCCGCGATCGAGAAGGCCCCGACCGCCGCGAGCCGCAGCCAATGCCGCCGCGGCACCGCGAGCGATTTTCCCGTGGCGAGAAGGGTGCCCGCGAGCAGCGTCGTCGCGAGCCAGAAGGCGACCGCGCGCAGGGTCCAGGGAGGGATCTCGACCAAAGCGAGCCTGACGGCCGGCCAGTTGAGGCCCCAGCAGAGCCCGAGGGCCGCGACGAGAATCAGGTTGCGGAGCATGGATGTCCCGGCGACGGCGCAAGACCCTTTGGCCGCCGAGACTATTCCTTCCAGAGCCAGGCCGCGCCCCGCACGCCGGAGGCATCCCCATGCTTGTTGCGCAGGACAGGGGTCTCGAAAGCGTCGGCAAAGACGTGCGGCGCGATCGCGGCGGGCAGGTCGCGATAGAGTTCCTCGACATTGGACATGCCGCCGCCGAGCACGATCACGTCCGGGTCGAGGACGTTCACGACATAGGCGATGCCGCGCCCGAGCCGGTCGACATAGCGCCCGTAGGTCGCCCGCGCCGCCTCGTCGCCGGCCCTCATCGCCTCCACGATCGCCGCCGCCGGACGGCTCGCGCCGGCATGGGCGAGGTAATCTCTTTCGAATCCCGTCCCCGAGACGAAGGTCTCCATGCAGCCGTGGCGTCCGCAGAAGCAGCGGGGGCCGGGCCGCTCGTCCTCGCGCATGCGCGGCAGGGGATTGTGGCCCCATTCGCCGGCGATCCGGTTCCGCCCGCCGAGGGCGCGCCCGCCGATCGCGATCCCCGACCCGGCCCCGGTGCCGATGATGACGCCCCAGACCACCCCGGCTCCCGCCCCGGCCCCGTCCACGGCTTCCGACACGGCGAAGCAATTGGCGTCGTTCTCGATCCGCACGTCCCGCCCGAGCGCCGCCTCGACGTCCCGATCGAGAGGGCGGCCGATGTTCCAGGTCGAATTGGCGTTCATCACGAGGCCGGTCTGGGGCGAGATCGCGCCGGGAATGCCGATTCCGACCGTGCCCCGCCGCCCGGCCTCCCGCTCCAGATCCGCGACGAGGGCGGCCATGGCCCGCACGCAGCCTTCGTAATCGCCTTTCGGGGTCGGCACGCGGTGGCGCGCGAGCACGCGGCCGTCCTCGGCGAGGGCGAGCCCCTCGATCTTCGTCCCGCCCCAGTCGATGCCGATCCGCATGGCGTCCTCAGTCCGAGCGGCCGAGGGCGCGGTCCACCTCCGCCGAGCGGCCGAGATTGCGGAAGACCTCCGCCAGCCGGGGCGAGGCCGCGATCTGGCGCGCATGCAGCCGGCGCACCGCTTCGGACAGGCGCCCGCTCCGCCCGAGGATCTCGTCGGCGAAGCCGATCATGCGGGCATTGGGCCAGGCATGGGGCCGGATGGAGAGGAGGTGCCCGACGATCGCCTCCTCGGGCTCGCCGGGCGAGGCCATGGCCAGCATCGTCGTCATCGCCGCTGTCGAGCGCGAGATGCCCATATGGCAATGGATCAGAAGGTGTCCTTCCTCTCCTTCCCCGAGATCCTCCGCCACCTCTTCCCCGAAGGCGACGATCTTCTCCACGTGCCTGCGCTCGGGCAGGATCATGCCGGGCAGCGGCTCGATGATGTCGTGGAAGCGCAGCGTCGTGCGGTGATGCCGGTCGTAGCGGCTGAACGCGATCGGATCGGGCATGCCGGGATCGAGGATCGAGAGGACATGCGTGACGCGGCTTTCGCGATGCCCCTCCAGTTCCTCCAGACCGCAGACGGTCAGAAGCGAGAGGGAGGAGCGCTTCGTCGGCGAGGGCGTGCTCATGGACGGGGTTTAGAGCAATTCCGCCGAAGGCGGAACGTCTCCGGGGATAGGCATGGCCTATTCCTCGTCGTCCTCGTCATCCTCTCTGAGGGCCCGGCAGACGGGCTTGTCCTCTCCCTGGACGCGGCAGGCTTCCGCGATCATCTCGCGCATCGCCTCGCACGGGGTCTCCAGGCGGCACAAGGCGGGGGTCGCCGGGGCCGAATCGAGGCAGTCGCGCACCAGCGAGCGCGCCTCGGCCGCGCCCAGCTCGGCCCGGCAGGTCCGCATCGGCCCTGCCCCGGCAGGCACCGCCCCGATGGCCCAGAGCCCGGCCGCCGCCAGCAGCGCGGCCGAAGCTAGGCGCAGCCTTGCCGCGGACACCGCCGACCCTCAGCGGGTATATTGGTAATCGGCCCGCACCCTGCCGCCGATCCGCACCTCGGTGCCGCCGCCGACGTCGATGAATCCCTGGCGGCTGCCGGCGCGCGCGGCAGACGGATCGTAGGGCTCGAACTTCTTCGGCGCCTCGGCCCGCGCGCAGCCGGACCGGGCCTGCCGGGTCCCCTGCTTGTCGCAGCCGGCCGAGGCCGCCGGCACGGACAAGGTTCCCGCGGCGAAGAGGGCGACGGCAAGTCTCAGCAGCATGTTCCCTCCTCGCGACCGCGCGGCCGGATAACAGACTATAGCAGGCCGAGCGCCGCAAGCTCGCGGCGCATCTCCTCCGGCAGGGCCTGGATCCCCGCGGCCCCGCCGAGATCGGCGGGGGCTTCCTCGTCCTCGAGATAGCGCCATCCCTGGAAGGGACGGCAGGGCCTCGGCACGACGGGCACCACGCGGGAATCCAGGACGAGCCGGCAGCGGCCGATCCCCTCCTGGTCCGTGAAGGGCTCGATGCCGAGGAGCGACTGGCGGCAGCTCAGCTGCCCCTTGATGACCCAATAGAGCGAGCCGCCCTCGAGGAGCGGCTTCGTCCGCTTCGGCACCATCCGCGTGATATGGGCGTGGCGCGGATCGGTGCCCTGGCCCATCCGCCGCCGTCTCTCGACGATCCAGTCCTCGAGTTCGCCGATGGTGCTCACGCCGACGCAGAGCTTGATCAGGTGAAGAGCCATGGCCCCCTCGTCGCGCGGATCGCGGCGTCAGAGATCGACCACCCCTCCGCTCCCGCCCTTGGGCGCGGCCGGCGCCGGCTTGGCGGTGACGTTGATCTTGACGGTCACGGTCTGGGTGGCGCCGTCCGGATCCTTGGTCTCGTAGGAGAGCTCGTCCGTCCCCTGGAAATTCTTGTTGGGCTCGTAGAAGAGCGCCTGGACTTGCGTATCCTTGCTCGGGCAGCGGAAGCTCGACGGGGTCGTCAGCTTGCCCCCGCGCACGACGATCGAGCCGTTCTTGGGGGGCGCGACCACGCGGATGCTGCCCACCTCGCCGAGCGAGCAATCCTTCTTGAAGGCGGTCACGACGGCGAGGCGCACCGGCTTGCCGGGCTGGACCGTGGCCGTGCGCGTCGTCTGGGCGGAGGCGGCGCCGGCTCCCCCCAGCAGGGCGAGGGCCATCACGCTTGCAATCAGTCTGCTCATGTCGGGAACCCGTATGCTCGTAGCTCGGCCGCTCCTAGATGGGAGGCGACGGCGGCGGTTGCACCGGGGCCCCGCAAAAATTTCCGCAACGTCAGCGCCCGCCGCCGACCCAGCGCACGATGTCGAGCATCACGCCGGAGAGCGCCCTGTCGAGTGCCTGGGCCACCGCCGGGCCGGAACTGTCGGCGACAGGCACGCGGCGGCTGACGATTCGTGAGCTGACGAGCTTGCCCGATTTGAGATCGACGAGGTTCACCGACATCTCGACAAGAGCCTCGCTGCGCGGGCCGTCGAGCTGGAAGGCGCGGATGGCGCTGTTGAGCTGGTAGTCTCCGACGACTCCCTCCGCCGGCCGGCTCGCGCGCACGGCGGAAGCGTTCTCGAAGGTCTGGACGAGGCGGGCCTGGACGAGACGCGGCAGCCGGTCCGCCCATTGGGCGCCCGGCAGGTAGGAGATCGAATTGGCCGCGTCGCGCGCGACGATGAGCTGCGCCTCAAAGGGCTGGATGGCGCTCGGCTCGGGCACCACGACCTGCCGCCCCGCGAGCGGACCGTGCCGGCCCGGGGCACCCGGCGCCGTCAGGTCGAAGGCCGGCGCAGGAGGCGAGGAGCAGCCGCCGAGGCCGGCCAGCCCCGACGCGAGCAGCGCGAACATGAAGACGGCGCGACAGGGGCGATGGCCGCCGGAAGCCTGGAGACGCACTGCACGCACGCGATTGGGACCCGATCAGCGTCCACTATATTCGGGGATCGAGGGCCTGCCTGTGCCGAAAATGACAGAGGAGGGATTTTTCTCGATCTTGCCGGCGGCCCGCCCGATCGTGTTGATGGCGCGTCGCGCATCCGCCCCGAGCGCCTCGACCTGACGCGAGCCGGTGCCCGAGAACCGGCCGATCGAGGTCGCGATCTCGGTGGCGCGGCGGCTCAGGTTGTCGCTGGCGCGGCCGAAGGAATCCATGGCGGTGCGGATCGCCGAGAAGGTGCTCTTGCCCTCCTGGCCCGCCGCCGTGCCGAGGAAGCTCTCGACCGCCTTCAGCACCCCGTCGATCCTGCCGGCCGCCTGGTCGAACTTTCCGGTCAGCGAATCGGTGTTGCTGACGATGTGGCGGACCTGTTCAGGATCGACCGCCCTGACGATCCCCTGGGCGTTGTCGGCAAGCGCCCCGATCTTCTCGGCCATCGGCCCGATCTGCTTCGCCGCGTCCCCGGCCGTGGAGAGGAGGCCGTCGATCGCCCGTACGTTCTTGCCGAGCGCGTCGGAAAAGCTCTCGACATTGCGGACCGTGGCGCTGATCGAGCCCCGGTTTTCCGAGACGAGCGCGTTCAGCGAATCCAGCAGCGTATTCGCCTTCTCGGCGGCGGCGCGGGCAGTCTGGATGGCGCTGCCGAGCCCGCCCGAATCGGCGATGATGGTCGGGTAGGGATCCTTCGGATTGCGCTTGCGCAGGGGGCCGGCATCCCTGGCGCCCCCATAGAGCCCCACCTGCGCGACGCCCGAGAGGAGATTCACGTCGAGCGAGGCGCGGGTATCGTCGCGGATCGGCGTCGTCTTGGCGATCTGGATGGTGGCGAAAGCCTGGTCGGGCGCGTCGGGGGACAGTTCCACGGCCTGCACCTCTCCGACCCGGATGCCGTTGAAGAGGACGGGCGAGCCCTTCGACAATCCCGCCACCGTGCCCTGGAACTCGACCCGGTAGGTCGCACGGTCGACTCCGCTCTCGGAGCCCGCGAACCATAGCACGAAGCCGAACGCGGCCGCGACGACGGCCATGGTGAAGATGCCGATGAGGGCGTAGTTCGCGCGGGTTTCCATCTGCCTCGGCTCAGGCGCCGCCGGACATCGCCGCCCGCGCGCGCTTCCCGTGGAAATACGCCCGAATCCAGGGATGGTCGGACGCCAGCATAACATCGATGGTGCCCTGGGCGATAATGCGGCCGTCCCCCAGAGCCGCGATGCGGTCGCAGACCGTATAGAGGCTGTCCAGGTCGTGCGTCACCATGAAGACGCTGAGGCCGAGCGTGCGCTGCAAGGTCGCGATCAGCTCGTCGAACTCTCCCGCGCCGATGGGATCGAGGCCGGAGGTGGGCTCGTCGAGGAACAGGATCTCGGGATCGAGGGCGAGGGCGCGTGCGAGAGCCGCGCGCTTGATCATGCCCCCGGACAGCTCGGAGGGCAGCTTGTCGGCGGCGTCGGGCTTCAGCCCCACCATCTCGATCTTCAGCATCGCGAGCTCGTCGAGCAGGCGATCGGACAGCGACAGATATTCGCGCATGGGGACCTGCACGTTCTGCCGCACCGTCAGGGAGGAGAACAGCGCGCCCTGCTGGAACAGCACGCCCCAGCGCCGCTCGATCTCCTGGCGCGCCTTCGGCGACAACCCGTCGAGATCCTCGCCGAAGACCTCGATCGTCCCCTCGCGCTTGGGGACGAGGCCGAGGATCGCGCGCGTCAGCACGGACTTGCCCTGGCCGGAGGGGCCGACGAAGCCGAGGATCTCGCCGCGATACACGTCGAGATCGAGATGCTTCATGATCAGCCGCTCGCCGAATCCCACCACGAGGTCGCGCACGCGGATCACCGCCTCGCGATCGCGCTCGTCCACGGTCTGGCCTGGAATCGCCGGCATCGTCAGAACTTGATGGCCGCGAAGAAGATCGCGAAGAACCCGTCCAGCACGATCACCATGAAGATCGCCTTCACCACCGAGGCGGTGACATGCTGGCCGAGCGATTCCGCCGAGCCTTCCACGGCCATGCCCTCGTTCGAGGCGATGACGCCGATCACGACCGCCATGAAGGGCGCCTTGACGATGCCGACGAGGAAGGTGCGCATGTCGATGGTGGCCTTCAGCCGGGAGAGAAAGATGTCCGGCGGAATGTCGCCGTAGGCCCAGGCCATCGCCCCCGAGCCGATCAGGGCCGCCATCGCGGCCAGGAAGGCCAGGATCGGAAGGCCGATCATCAGCGCCAGCACGCGCGGCACGATGAGGACCTCGATCGGATCGAGCCCCATCACGCGCAGCGCGTCGATCTCCTCGCGCATCTTCATCGACCCGATCTCGGCAGTGAAGGCCGAGCCCGACCGGCCCGCGATCATGATGGAGGCCAGGAGGACGCCGAGTTCGCGCAGGCTGAGGATGCCGGACAGGTTGACGACGAAGGTCTGCGCGCCGAATCGCTTGAGCTGCACGATTCCCTGCTGGGCCACGATGGCGCCCACCAGGAACGAGATCAGGACGATGATGGGCACGCCGCGAAAGCAGATCTGCTCCATCTGGTTGACGAAGGAGGGAAACCGGAAGCGGCTCGGCGTCACGGCGAGCCGCGCCAGCGTCGCCGTCAGCTGGCCGAGGAAGGCGACGCCCCGCACGAGGTCCTGCCAGGCCTCGACCATCGTCGCGCCGATATCGACGAAGATGTCGACGAGCTTCCAGGTCGTCTTCTCCGGCGCCGGCTGGAAGCCGCGATAGGCGACCTCGTTCAGCAGGATGTGATGCTCCGCGCGCGCGCCGACGAAATCGGCAGCGAGCTGCCTCTCGCCCAGCTCGTGCCGGGTCCGGTCCAGCACCCAGGCTCCGAGCGTGTCCAGGCGCTCGATCCCCGACAGGTCGAGAAGCACGCGCGACGCGTCCCCGATCTGGCGCATCAGCGCGGCCATGCAATCCTCGACCGCGGCCGAATGCTCCACCGTCCAGCGCCCGGTGAGGAAGGCCCGGATTTCGTTTCCGCTCCGCTCGAAATCCGTGCCCGGCCCGTGCGTGCCTGCCGTGGCGCGCAGATCGCGCACGCTCAATCCCATCGAAGCCAAGCCGCCGCCTTTCCGCTCTTGGCACGTCTCGACGGCGGTGATAGCCGCCGGGGCGAGCGGCGTCGAGCGCGCCGGACCTGGCGCCGTCCATCCGCCTCCTCGAAGAGGGCAGCATGAGCCTGAAGCTGAGCGTCGAGATCGAGCGCTTTCCTATTGCCGGCCGCTTCACCATCGCGCGGGGCAGCCGGACGGAGGCGGTGGTCGTCACGGCGACGCTGAGCGATGGAACGGCGCAGGGCTGGGGCGAATGCGTCCCCTATGCCCGCTACGGCGAGACGCCGGAAGGCGTCGCCGCCGCGATCGCCGCGATGGCCGGCGCCGTGGAGCGCGGGATGTCGCAGCAGGAGCTGGCCGCCGCCATGCCGGCGGGGGCCGCACGCAACGCCCTCGATTGCGCGCTTTGGGATTTCGACGCCAAGCGCGCCGGAATCCCCGCCCATGTCCTGGCGGGAATCGACCGGCTGCCCCCGGTCACCACGGCCTATACGATTTCCCTCGGAGACGTCGCGGAGATGCGGGAGGCGGCGGCGAAGGCGGCCGCCCGTCCGATCCTGAAGGTCAAGCTCGGAGGCCCCAAGGGCGATGCCGAGCGGATCGCCGCCGTGCGGGAGGCCGCCCCGGACGCGGTGCTGATCGCCGACGCCAACGAGGGCTGGCATGCGGGGAACCTCGCCGAGAATCTCGCGGCCTGCGCCGCGGCGGGGGTTCAGCTCGTCGAGCAGCCCGTCAAGGCCGACGAGGACCATATCCTCGAGGCGATCTCCCACCCGATCCCCATCTGCGCCGACGAGAGCCTGCACCAGCGCTCCGACCTCGAGCGGCTTCGCAACCGCTACGATGCCATCAACATCAAGCTCGACAAGGCGGGCGGCCTCACCGAGGCCCTGGCCTTGGCGGAGGAGGCGCAGAAGCTCGGCTTCACGATGATGGTCGGCTGCATGCTCGGGACCTCGCTGGCCATGGCGCCGGCCTTCCTGCTGACGCCGCGCGCCCGCTTCGTGGATCTCGACGGCCCCCTGCTGCTCGCCCGCGACCGCGATCCGGGCCTCGTCTTCGAGGGAAGCATCGTCCACGCCCCTCCCCGCGCGCTCTGGGGATAGGGTTCCGGCGTCCCCGCTTACGGCCCTGAAAGGTTTCGAGGCCACAGATGGTCGCTGGCGGCGCCTTTGGGTCATGAGCGAGAGCAATCCGACTTCGTCGAAGAGCGTTTTCGAGCAGATCGCGGACGCTCTCGGATCGACGGCCCAGGGGCGCGCATTCCTCGACGAATGCGGCCGGCGCGCCCGCTCGGAGGAGACGGCGCTGCTGCTGGACGCGGTCGCCCGCCTCGAGCGCCAGGCCGGATTGCGCCGGGGCTCCGACGATCGCGGCAGGCTCATCGCGCTCGTCGGGCAGGCCGAGGCGGCGCTCCGCGAATCGAAGCTCGCGCTGCTCGGCCCCGAAGATCCCGGCTCCGATGGGGGCGACTCCCCTCCCCCCTCCGGCGCCGTCGCGCAGGCGCGCGACACTGCCGCCTCGATCTTCCAGACCGCCGAGCTGATCCAGGACACGGCCTGGGCCATGCGGGAGGCCGGCGTCGACGCGTCGCTGTGCGACCGGCTGGACGAGCAGACCTCCGCCGTCTACGCGGCCTGCAGGCGGCAGGCATTGATGCTGCACGGCCTGTCGGCGGCCGAGCGGGCCATCCTGCGCGCCGAGGCGTGCATCGAGGACTTGCAGCGCGCCATCTCCCCGGTCCCGGCCTCGCCGCCGGGCGACGAGACGCCATGACCGTGATCGCCCTGACCATTGCCGGCTCAGATTCCGGCGGAGGGGCCGGCATCCAGGCCGACCTCAAGACCTTCTCGGCGCTGGGCGCCTACGGCGCCAGCGTCGTGACGGCGCTGACCGCCCAGAATACGCGAGGCGTCCAGGCCGTCCTCGACATTCCCCCCGATTTCGTCGCCGCCCAGATGGACAGCGTCCTCGGCGATCTCGCCGTGGATGCGGTGAAGATCGGCATGCTCTCGCAGCCGCCGACCATCGAAGCCGTCGCCGCGGGCCTGCGCCGGCACGGCGTTCGCCACGTGGTGCTCGATCCCGTGATGGTGGCGACAAGCGGCGACCGGCTTATCTCGGACTCCGCGATCGCGACGCTCCGCGAAACCCTCCTTCCGCTGGCGAGCCTCGTCACACCCAACCTGCCCGAGGCAGGCGCCCTGCTGGGCGAGCCGATGCCGCTCTCGGAGGCCGACATGCTGAGGCAAGGCAGGCGGCTCCTCGCCCTCGGCTGTCCCGCGGTCCTGATGAAGGGCGGTCATGGCGGCGGCTCCGAGAGCACGGATCTCCTCGTCACGGCCGCGGGCGAGATGCGGCTGGAGGCACCGCGGCACGCCACCCGGAACACGCACGGCACCGGCTGCACCCTGTCCGCCGCCATCGCCGCGCGGCTCGCCGCCGGCCTCGATCTCGCCGAGGCCGTGCGCGAGGCCAAAGCCTACGTCACCGCCGCCATCGCGGCCGCCGACCGCCTGGCCATCGGAACCGGATCGGGGCCCGTGCATCACTTTCATCGCTGGTGGTGAGCGGCCGCCGTCCTTGACTTTGCCCGGCCACATCCTTTCGTGCACGGGCGAGGCGAGGTGCGCCCCGCTTCACGCGGAAATACCACGAGGCAAGAGGAGCGCATGGCGGTCGAGGGACGCGAGCGGGTGCGGGGGCTCGAGGCGGGCGCCCAGGAATTGTCGGGCCAGCTCGGCAAGACGATCCAGCGGCTGCGCAAGGCGTACAACCTTTCCCTGTCGGAGCTCGCCGAGCAATCGGGCGTCGCGAAGTCGATCATCAGCCAGATCGAGCGCAACGAGACCAATCCGACGCTCGCGACGATCTGGCGCCTCAGCCAGGCGCTCGACGTGTCCATCGAGCGCGTGCTCCAGAGCACGAGCGATGACCCCTTCATCGAGAAATCCTCGCGCGGGGACACGCCGATCCTCGTCTCGGATGACGGGCGCATGCGCCTCGCCATCATCGGCTGGATCAAGACGGTCGAGTGGCTGCAATGGTTCGACATCAGCGCCGAGCCCGGCGCCGTGCTCGAATCGGAAGCCCATCAGCGCGGCTCGATCGAGTGCCTGTCCGTCCGCGCGGGCGAGTTCGAGGTCGAGGTCGCCGGAAGCCTCCAGCGGGCCCGCGCCGGCGAGACGTTGCGCTATCGCTGCGACCGCCCCCATACGGTGCGCTGCATCGGGGACGTGTCCGGAGAGGCGACCATGGTGTGCATCCTGAAGGCCGCCGTGATGGAATAGCAGCGCTCAGAAAGGCAGCTTGCCCCCGAAGAGCCTGACGGTTCCGAGCACGAGGGTAGCCGCGACCGCGAGACAGATGGCGGCGCGGAACCAGACATGGGGCACCGGCACCATTTCCGGCTCGTCGGCATAATCCCCCGCCGGCTTGCGGCCGGTGACCATCGCCCGGATGAGCGGGTCCTTCTTCACCCCCTCGTAGAAGACGTTCGCGACGACGTGGAGGGCCGCGAAGCCGAGGAGGACGTAGAAGCCGAGGCGGTGCCAGCGCGAGAGGGTGCGCTGGGCGGGCGTGGGATCGCCGAAATCCAGATTGGCGAAGGGGCCGCCATAGATGCCGTTGGAATCGGCCGCGAACAGGCCGGAAATCGCCTGGGCCGCGACGAGCAGCAGCAGCGCGACGATCATCCAGCCGCCGAGCGGATTATGGCCGAGATAGGATCGCGAGCGGCCGGCCAGGAGCACCCCGCCATAGGCCAGGGCGCGCCACGGCCATGTCAGCCATGTGCGGAATCTCGCCGTCGAGGAGCCGGCGAAGCCCCAGATCACGCGGAAGACGACGAGAATCAGGGCCGCATAGCCGTTGCGGATATGCAGATCGACGGTGGCGTCGCCGCCCCGATAGGTGACGTATCCGACGAGGATCGTGACGACGAGGAGCCATTTGAAGAGCCTCGTCGGGCCGTCCCAGACCCGGACGGCCCGCTTCCCCGCGAGAGGCGCGCGCGAGCGGCGGCTCACCGGCCGCTCAGGTCTTGATCCTGAAGCTCTCATGGCAGGCCTTGCACGGCTTGGTCACCGGGCCGAACGAGGCGCGGAAAGTCGCAAGATCCGTCGTCGCCGCCGCCGCCTTCTGCACCTCCTGCGCCCACGCCTCGAAACCGGCCTTGAACTCCGCCGGATGCTCCCAGATCTTCGGCGCGGCGGTCGTGTCGCCGCCGGTCCGGGTGCCTTCGGGGTAATAGGTGGGGAAGGTCGCCGCCGCGTCGGCATAGACCTTCAGGATCTTGTGGGCCTCGTCGAGATCGAAGGGCTTCTCGCCCTTGACCATCGCAGCCGCGACCTTGGTGGCCGCGCCCACGCCCTTCATCACCTGCCGGCGCTGGGCGATGACGTCGGCCTGGGCATAGACCGCGGTCGCGATGCCGGCGACCGTCGCGCCGGTGAGCAGAAAGCGAAACATGCAGGCTCCTTGCATCCGGCGGCTTCCTTCCGCCTCGGGGCGGTGGACGCCGCCGGGTTCGAATTATTCCAGAACGGATGAGGCTTTCAATCGAGCCCCGCGCGGCCGGCACCCGACCCTTGCGCAAGAGGCGTATCCCGCCGTCAATGCACGCCCTGAGCCAGCGGATCGGGGTCCGGGGCGGCGGGAGGCCCCTCGCCCGGCCCCGCCGCCGGTGTCTTGGGTTTCCGCTTGCGGCCCCTTCGCAGCCACGTCGTGGCGAAGCGGATGACGACATAGAAGACCGGCGTCAGGAAGAGCCCGAAGATCGTCGCACCGAGCATGCCGAAGAAGACCGCCGTCCCGAGGGCCTGGCGCATCTCGGAGCCCGGGCCGGTCGCGACGACGAGCGGAACCACGCCCAGGATGAAGGCGAAGGCGGTCATCAGGATCGGCCGCAGGCGCAGCCGCGCCGCATCGACCACCGCCTCGACGGGCCCCTTTTCCTCGGCCTCCTCGATCTGCCTCGCGAATTCCACGATCAGGATCGCATTCTTGGCCGCGAGGCCGATCAGCACGACGAGCCCGATCTGGGTCAGGATGTTGTTGTCCTTACCCCGCAGGATCACGCCGCCGAGCGCGGCGAGGACGCCGGTCGGCACGACGAGGATGATCGCGAGCGGGAGCGACCAGCTCTCGTATTGCGCCGAGAGCACGAGGAACACGAACAGCACGCCGAGGGCGAAGACGAAGATCGCCGTGTTGCCGACCGCGCGCTCCTGGAAGGCGAGCTCCGTCCATTCGTAGCCGAGCGAATCGGGCAGGATCCGCGCGAGCTGCTCCATGGTGCCGAGCGCCGTGCCGGACGACACGCCCGGCGCCGAATCGCCCTGGATCGGCACCGCCGTGTACATGTTGTAGCGCTGGACGAGGTCGGCACCGGCCGTGTCGCGGATATCGACCAGGGAGCCGAGCGGCACCAGGGCGCCGCTCGAGCTGCGCACCTTCAGGCGGAGAATGTTCTCCCGCGACTGGCGGAAGCGGTCGTCGGCCTGCACGCGGACCTGGTAGACGCGGCCGAAGACGTTGAAGTCATTGACATACGCGCTGCCGAGATTGACCTGGAGAGTGTTGAAGATGTTGCCCAGCGGCACGTCGAGCATGCGCGCCTTGGTGCGGTCGATGTCGAGATAGATCTGCGGCGTGTTGTTGCCGAAGGTCGTGAAGACGCGCTGCAGGTTGGGGTTCTGGTTCGCCTGCCCGATCACCTCCCGGGCAGAGGCGAGGAGCGCCGACAGGCCCGCGCCGGTGCGGTCCTGCAGCATCATCTTGAAGCCGCCGGCATTGCCGAGGCCGCGCACGGGCGGCGGCGGCAGAGCGAAGATCATCGCGTCCTGGATCACCGAAAGGCGCTGCACGATCTGGCCGGCGATCGCCGCCGCCGCCATGTCGGGGGTCGTGCGCTGCGCGAAGGGCTTCAGCGGCAGGAACATCACGCCGCCGCTGGTCGTATTGGTGAAGGTCGCCCCATTGAAGCCGGAGATCGTGATCACGTCGGCGACGCCGGGCACGTCGGCGATGATCTTCTCGGCGCGCTTCATCACCCGTTCCGTCCGGGCGAGGGAGGCGCCGTCGGGAAGCTGGACGACGGCGATCAGGTAGCCCTGGTCCTGCGCCGGGATGAAGCCGGTCGGCGTCGTGCGGGCAAGGAAGATCGTGGCCCCGATCAGCCCCGCATAAACCGCGAGCATGACGAGGCGCATGAAGACCCCGCCCACCAGGAGATGCACGAGGCCCCCATAGGCCCGCGACAGCGCGTCGAAGGCGCGGTTGAACCCGTTTGCGAGCGCACTCACCATCCGCGACAGGATGAACTGCCGCCCGTGGCTCCCGTGGCCGTGCGGCTTGAGCAGCAGGGCGCAGAGCGCGGGCGACAGCGTCAGCGAGTTGAAGGCCGAGATGATGGTGGCCGCCGCGATGGTCAGCGCGAATTGCCGGTAGAACTGTCCGGAAATGCCGGGAATGAAGGCCGTCGGCACGAAGACGGCCGAGAGCACGAGCGCGATGGCGATCACCGCGCCGCCCACCTCGTCCATGGTGACATGGGCCGCCTCGCGCGGACTCTTGCCCTCCGCCATGACGCGCTCGACATTCTCGACGACGACGATCGCGTCGTCGACGACGATGCCGATCGCGAGGACGAGGCCGAAGAGCGACAGGTTGTTGAGCGAGAAGCCGAAGGCGCTCATCGCGGCGAAGGTGCCGACCAGCGAGACGGGGATTGCGACGATCGGAATGATCGCCGTGCGCCAGTTCTGGAGGAAGACCAGGATGACGATGACGACGAGGATCACGGCCTCGAAGAGCGTCTTGTAGACCTCGTGGACCGACTGCTCGACGAAGAGCGTCGGGTTGTAGGCGATGCGGTATTGCAGGCCCTTCGGGAACTGGGCCGAAAGCTGCTGCATCTTCCTGAGGACCGCTTCCGACGCCGCGATGGCGTTCGTGCCCGGGCGCTGGAAGATGCCGATGCCGATGGCGGGCTTGCCGTTCAGGTAGGAGCCTGTCGTGTAGTCGCGCGCGCCGAGCTCCACCCGCGCGACGTCGCGCATCCGCACGAGGCGCCCGTCCACCGCCTTGACGATGACGTCCTGGAACTGCTCCACCGTCGTGAAGCGCCCCTGCGTCTGCACGATCAGCTGGAACTGGGCGCCGGGCGGTGTGGGCGGGCCGCCGATGGCTCCGCCCGCGATCTGGATGTTCTGCTCCTGCAACGCGGTCGTGACGTCGGTCGTCGAAAGCTGGAACGAAGACAGCCTGTCCGGGTCGAGCCAGACGCGGAGCGAGAACTCGCGCGCGCCGAACACGGTGACGTCACCGACGCCGTCGAGGCGAACCAGCTCGTCGCGGACGCGGATCAGGGTGTAGTTCGAGATATAGAGCTGGTCGAAGCTGTCGTCGGGCGACAGCATGTGCACGACCATCAGGAAGTCCGACGACGCCTTCCGGGTGGTCACGCCGAGGTTGCGCACCTCGGCGGGCAGCCGCGGCGTCGCCGTGGAGACCCGGTTCTGCACGAGCACGTTCGCCTGGTCGAGATTCGTCCCCGGCTTGAAGGTGATCGTCAGGGTCATCGACCCGTCGGCGGAGGAATAGGAGGACATGTAGAGCATGTCCTCGACGCCGTTCACCTCCTGCTCGATCGGGGTCGCGACCGTGGCCGCCACCGTCTCCGCATTCGCGCCCGGATAGCTCGCGCGCACCGTGATGGTGGGGGGCGCGATCTCCGGGTATTGCGCGACGGGCAGGCGCGAATACGAGACGTAGCCGATCAGGACGAGGACGATCGACAGGACCGAGGCGAAGATGGGCCTGTCGACGAAGAAATGGGCGAAGCGCATGGGGCCGGCCCGCTACGACCGTGTGGGCGGCAGTTCCTGCCGCTCGGGGGTGACCTTGCCGCCGGGCCTGACGCGCTGCAACCCGTTGATGACGATCGTCTCCGTGCCGTCGAGGCCCTCGCGGACGAGCCTGTAGCCGTCGATCTTGGGGCCGAGGCGGACGGACTTGGCGGCGACCGAGCCGTCGGCGGCGACGGTCCAGACGAAGCGCCGGTCGAGATCGGTCGCCACCGCCTCGTCGGGGATGAGGATTCCCTGGTGCGGAGGCGAGGACGGGATCCGGGTCCGGCCGAACAGGCCGGGCACCAGGAACCGATCCTTGTTGTCGACGATCAGGCGGACCTGGAGGGTGCCGCTCGCCCGGTCGATGGCGTTGTTCCTGAAGTCGATCCGCGCCGGCCGGGTCGGCTCGGATTCGTCGGTGACGCCCACGAGAGCGGAGGACATCATGGCGCGTCCGGCCTGGCTCTCCACCAGCATCTGCCGCGCAAAGGCGAGATAGGACCGCTCGTCGACGTCGAAATAGAAATAGATCGGGTCGGTCGAGACGATGTTCGTCAGCAGCGTGTCGTTGGCGTTGACGAGGTTGCCCACGGAAATGTTGCGCCGGCTGATCCGCCCCGAGATCGGCGCGCGGACCTCGGTGAAATCGTAATTCAATTGCGCGTTGCGGAGCGCCCCCTGGGCGCTGTCGAGATCGGCGCGGGCGCTCACGAAGGCCTGGCGGCGCTGGTCGACCGTCTGGTCGGAGATATTGCCCGTCTTCTGGAGGGAATTGGCCCGCTCGTAATCGGTCTGGGCGAAAACCAGCCGGGCCTGGGCGGAGGCGACGCTGGCGGTGGCCTGGTCGAGGGCGGCCTTATAGGGCCGCCGGTCGATCACGAAGAGCACGTCGTCCTTGTTGACGTCGGCGCCGTCGGCGAAGCCCACCTTCTCGAGGTAGCCGGTGACCCGGGCGCGCACGTCCACCGAATCCACCGCCGCGAAACGGCCGGTGAACTCGTCATACTCCACCACTTCCCGCACGACCGGCTTGGCCACCGTCACCTTGGGAGGCGCCCCGCCGGGGGCCTGCCCCAGAGCCGGCTGCGCCGCGAGAAGCACGGCCCCGGCCAGCAAAAACCGCCAATTCGGCAACTTCATCCCTTCCGCTCCTCAGGCGCCCATAACGAGGGCGGCCGTGAAAGTCAGGTGTGGTGACACACGGCGAGGCCGCCGCCGCACTAGCCGATAGTCGGACGCGCGACCGGCATGCCGGCCGCCGCCCAGCCCTTGAAGCCCGGCGCGAGATGCGCGCCGACCTCGAGTCCGGCCCGCCTCGCCGCCTCGATCGCGATCCGCGAGCGCACTCCTGCGGCGCAGGAGAAGACCAGCCGCCTTCCCTCCGCCGCGGGCAGCGCCGCCGGATCGAATCGCGAGAGCGGCATCGAGAGCGAGCCGGGGATCGTTCCCCGCGCCTGCTCGTGAGGCTCGCGGACGTCGACGAGGAGGATCGTCCCGTCCGCGAGACCCGCCGCGACCTCCTCGACCCCCAGATCGATAACGGCTGATGACATGGACATATGCATCCGATCGGGCGTCCCGCGCGTTGCGAGGCGTAGCTGGAAAGTGTCCGTATGCCTACAAGGGAATGGCAGCCGATCGAATCGGCTCCGAACGATATCGAGCTTCTCGTCTATTCGCCCCGATGGGGCGCGATCATCGCGCTCCACAGCGAGGAGGACGATGCGTGGCTGTCGCGCATGCAGGTTCCCGTCAGCCTCGGAGACGAGGACCAGCCGACGCATTGGCAGGACCTGCCGGCCCCGCCGGGCGCGAAGCCGGCGCCCGGATGAAGCCGTCGCGCCGCGCGCTCTTCTTCGTCCGGCCCACATTTTCTTCGCGCGAGCCGGCTCCGCGTCGCTCGAAAATGCTCTAAGAGCCGGCTCCGGCGACAAGTCCCGAGAGGAACGGCATGGACACGAGACGGGCCATTTTGGCGTCGCTGGCGCTGGCCGCCGGGCTTTCCGGCCTGCCGGCCCTCGCCCAGGAGGGCGAGATCAGGATCGGCGAGGTCAATTCCTATTCCGGCCTGCCGGCCTTCACCGAGCCCTATCGCAAGGCGATCCAGCTCGCCGTCGAGGAGATCAACGCCCAGGGCGGCCTTCTCGGCAAGAAGCTCGTCGTGATCACCCGGGACGACGGCGGCAAGCCCGCCGATGCCGTCACCGCCGCCAACGAGCTGGTGGCGCGGGAGGGCGTCGCCATGATCGCCGGCGGCTTCTTCTCGAATGTCGGCCTCGCTCTCGCCGATTACGCCAAGCAGAAGAAGATCTTCTACCTCGCGAGCGAGCCGCTGACGGACGCCATGGTCTGGTCGGCCGGCAACCGCTACACCTTCCGCCTGCGGCCCTCGAACTACATGCAGGCCGCGATGCTGGCCGAGGAGGCGGCGAAGCTCCCGGCCAGGCGCTGGGCGACCATCGCCCCGAACTACGAATACGGCCAATCGGCCGTGAAGGTGTTCAAGGAGCTTCTCTCCAGGAAGCGGCCCGACATCGAATGGGTCGACGAGCAATGGCCGACCCAGGGCAAGATCGAGGCGGGCCCGGTCGTCCAGGCGATCGCGGCGCTGAAGCCCGACGCGATCCTGAACGTCACCTTCGGCCCCGACCTCGTGAAGCTCGTCCGCGAGGGCAATACGCGCGGCCTCTTCAAGGACCGCGCCGTGGTCTCGTTCCTGACGGGCGAGCCGGAATATCTCGATCCCCTCAAGGACGAGACGCCGGAGGGCTGGATCGTGACCGGATATCCCTGGCGTGCGATCCATACGCCCGAGCACGAGGCGTTCCTGAAAGCCTATCAGGCGAGGTGGAACGACTATCCCCGCCTCGGCTCCGTGGTCGGCTATTCGCTCGTGCACGCGATCGCCGCCATCGTCGCCAAGGCCGGCTCGACCGACACGGAGGCGCTGGTCAAGGCGGCGGAGGGCATCTCCTTCGACAGCCCCTTCGGGCCGGCGACCTTCCGCGCGATCGACCACCAGTCCACGGTCGGGGCCTTCGTCGGGCGGACGGGCCTCGAAGGCGGCAAGGGCGTGATGCGCGATGCGCAATATCGCGACGGCGCCAAATATCTTCCCTCCGACGAGGAGGTGCGCAAGATGAGGCCGAAGGATTGAGGCGGGGATGAGGGCGCAGCCTTCCCGCAGACGCTTCCGATGGATGTCCTCCTCGCCCAGTTCCTGACCGGCCTCGCCGGAGCGTCGTCGCTGTTCCTCGTCGCGTCGGGACTGTCGATCATCTTCGGCGTCACGCGCATCGTGAACTTCGCCCACGGCGCTTTCTACATGGCCGGGGCCTATCTCGCCTGGACCCTGACGGAGCGCCTCGACGGCGCCGCCGGCTTCTGGGGCGGCATCCTCCTCGCGGCCCTGGCGATCGCGGCCTTGGGCGCCGTGATCGAGATCGTCCTCCTGCGCCGCATCTATCATGCGCCGGAATTGCTCCAGTTGCTCGCGACCTTCGGCGTCACCCTGGTCTTCCAGGACCTGGCCGTGGCGATCTGGGGGCCGGAGGATCTCGTGGGGCGCCGGGCGCCGGGCCTGCGCGGCGCCGTGGAGATCCTCGGCCAGCAGATCCCCGCCTACGATCTCTTTCTCGTCTTCCTCGGCCCGGCGGTCCTCGGCGCGCTGTGGCTCCTCTTCCACAGGATGCGCTTCGGCATCCTGGTCCGCGCCGCGACGCAGGATCGCGACATGGTGGCCGCGCTGGGGGTTCACCAGAAATGGCTCTTCACGGGCGTCTTCGCGCTCGGCATCTTCCTGGCCGCCCTCGGCGGCGCTCTCCAGCTTCCGCGCGGCGGCGTCAGCCACGCGATGGACCTTCAGATCATCGTCGAGGCCTTCGTCGTGGTCGTGGTGGGCGGCCTCGGCAGCGTCGCGGGCGCCTTCGTCGCGGCCTTCCTGGTCTCGGAGCTGAACGCGCTCGGCATTCTGGTGCTGCCGCAGGTCTCGCTTGTCATCGTCTTCGCGGTGATGGCGATCGTGCTCGTGGCCCGGCCTTTCGGCCTCTTTGGGCGGCCGGAAGGCGCACCCCGCCCCGCCGTCGCCGTAACCATCCGGCCGTGGCGTCCCATGGACACCCGCGAGCGTACCTGGACGGCCGCCGGGGTCGCGCTCGCCGCCCTCCTGCCCCTCGTCGCGGGAGGCTATGTCCTGACGGTTGGCGCCGAATTGCTGGTCTTCGCGCTCTTTGCGGCATCGTTGCAGTTCATGATGTCGACGGGCGGCCTCGTCTCCTTCGGCCATGCCGCCTATTTCGGCCTGGGCGCCTATGGCGCTGCGCTCGCGGCCAAGGGCCTCGGCTGGCCGATGCCCGCCGGCTTCCTCGCCGGAATGCTCCTCGCCGCGGCCGGAGCGGCGGCCTTCGGCTGGTTCTGCGTCAGGCTCGCGGGCGTCTATTTCGCGATGCTGACCCTCGCCTTCGCGCAGATCACGTGGTCGGTCGCGTTCCAATGGACCTCGGTCACGGGCGGCGACAACGGCATTCTCGGCGTATGGCCGCCCTCCTGGGCCGCGAGCCCGGCCGCCTTCTACTGGCTCTGCCTCGCCCTCGCGGTCCTCGGCGTCGCCGCGCTGCGCGTCATCGTCTTCTCGCCCTTCGGCTTCGCGTTGCGCGCCGTGCGCGACAGCGGGCTGCGAGCAGAGGCGATCGGGATCGACCGCAAGAGCCTCCAATGGTGCGCCCTCGTGATTGCCGGCCTCGCCGCGGGCCTCGCCGGCGCCCTCTTCGCCTATCTCAAGGGCAGCGTCTTCCCCGACGCGCTGGGCATCCCGACCTCCGTCGACGGGCTGGTGATGGTGCTGCTCGGCGGCGTCGAGACCGTGTCGGGCGGCGTGATCGGCGCGCTGCTCTTTCGGGCGCTGTCGATCGTGCTCATGAGCCAGACGGATTCCTCGAAGCTCGTCCTCGGCCTCGTCATCATCACGCTCGTCGTCGCGTTTCCGCGCGGCGTCGTCGGCTCGCTCGACGCTCTCCGCCACCGCGCCCGCGGGGCGCGCCCGTGACCCCTGCCCTCCTCGAAGTCTCCGGCCTCTCCAAATCCTACGGGGGCGTCCACGCCGTCCGCGAGGTGTCCTTCACGCTCGCGCCCGGCGAGATCCTCGCGGTGATCGGCCCGAACGGGGCCGGCAAATCGACCTGCTTCAACATGCTGAACGGACAGATCTGGCCCGATTCCGGCACGGTCCGCATCGATGGCCGCGACACGGCCGGGATGACCCCGCGCGAGGTCTGGCGCCTCGGCGTCGGCCGCACCTTCCAGATCGCCGCGGCCTTCGGCTCGATGACCGTCATCGAGAACGTGCAGGTGGCTTTGCTGTCGCATGCGGGCCGGCTCTGGCGCCCCTGGGGCCTCGCCTCCCGCGAGCAGCGGGAGGAGGCCCGGCGGCTCTGCGACCGGGTCGGGCTGGCGGAGGAGCGCGACCATCCCTGCGGCACCCTCTCCTACGGCGACCTCAAGCGCCTGGAACTCGCGCTCGCGCTCGCCAACGCACCACGCCTCCTCCTCATGGACGAGCCGACCGCCGGCATGGCCCCGGCCGACCGCGTGGAGACGATGCGCGCCGCAGCCGCGATCGCCCGCGGCGCCGGCATCGGCGTTCTCTTCACGGAGCACGACATGGATGTGGTCTTCGAGCATGCCGACCGCATCCTCGTGCTCGATCGCGGCCGCATCGTCGCCTCGGGCACGCCCGCGCAGATCCGCGACGATCCCGCCGTGAAAGCGATCTATCTCGGCGAGGGCCTGACCTTCGCCGCAGGGCCCGCCCATGCTTGAGGTGGAACGCCTCGCGGCCTGGCACGGGCCGGCCCAGGCCCTGTTCGACGTGTCGCTTTCCGTCGGCGCCGGCGAGGTCGTGGCGCTGCTCGGGCGCAACGGCGCGGGCAAGTCGACCACCCTCAAGGCCATTGTCGGCCTCCTGCCGAGGCGGACCGGACGCATCCTCTTCGAGGGCGAGGACATCCTTCGCCTGTCGACCCCGGCCATCGTCCGGCGGGGCCTCGGCTACGTGCCCGAGGACCGGCGCGTCTTCACCGAGCTGACAGTCGCCGAGAATCTCGAGGTCGGACGCCAGCCGCCCCGGGCCGGCGCGCCCCACTGGACCCCTGAGCGGCTCTACGCGCTCTTCCCGAACCTCGCGCAGATGCGCGGCCGTCCGGGCGGGCGCATGAGCGGAGGCGAGCAGCAGATGCTGACCATCGCCCGCACCCTCATGGGCAATCCGCGCCTCGTCCTTCTCGACGAGCCCTCCGAGGGCCTCGCCCCGAAGATCATCGAGGAGATGGCCCGCGTGCTCCTCGCGCTCAAGCGGGAGGGGCTGTCGATCCTGCTCTCCGAGCAGAACCTGCATTTCGCCCGGCTCATCTGCGACCGCGCAGTGATCCTGGAAAGCGGTCGCGTCCGCTTTTCCGGCACCATCGCGGAACTGGAGGCGAACCCGGCCGTCCGGGACGCCTATCTGTCGGTCTGAGCCGCCCGAGGGCAGAAGCCGCCATCGGCGCCCGTTTCGTGCAAGGAGTGCCCGCATGCCCTCGCCGCCCTCTGAACCGAACCTCTATCCGCCCACCGTCACGCTCGTCCGCCGCCTCACGCGCGAGGGACCGGACCCCGGACCCACGACGCCCGCGGACATCGAGGCGTGGCTTCTCGGCCCGGCGATCGACGAGGACGACACGGCGGCTCTCATCGACCGGCTGGCCTGGCGCCTTTGGGCCGCCGGCCTCGGCGTCGATCGCTTCAGCGCCCATGCGGGCACCCTTCATCCGCAAGCGATCGGCGTCGCCTGGAACTGGAGCCGCGCCACCCGGACCTGCGACGAAATTCGCGTCGCGCCGGAGGCGGTCGCGCATGACAGCTTCCGCCGCAATCCGATCTACGGCGTCATCGAGCATGGCGAGCCGTTCCGCGGCATGATCGACGATCCGGCCGCGAAGGCGCGGTTTCCGATCTTCGAGCAGTTCGCCGGGCAGGGCTTCACCGAATATGCCGCGATCCCGGTCGGGCGGGATCGCGGACGGCACAACGCCGTCACCGTCGCGACGAGCCGCCCGGGCGGCTTCGCGCCGGGCGCGCTCGAGGCCGTCGAGCGCCTCGTGCGCATCTTCGCCCTGCATCTGCAACGGCACGTCGCCAGCCGGATCGCCCGGAACATCGTGCGCACCTATCTCGGCGAGGAGGCCGGGATCCGCGTCCTCGACGGGACGATCAGCCGGGGCGCGGGCGAAATCGACGAGGCGACGATCTGGATGTCGGATCTTCGCGGCTTCACGACTTTGTCCGAGCGCCTGCCGCCGGAGACGATGCTCGCCCTGCTCGACGCCTATTTCGACGTGATGGCCGAGGCCGTGATGGCGGAGGGCGGGGAGGTGCTGAAATTCATCGGCGACGGCCTTCTCGCCGCCTTCGGCCGGCGCGGCGGCGAAGCGCGCGAGCCCGCGGCGGGCGCGCTTCGTGCCGCCCGGCGCGCCCTCGCCGATCTCGACCGGCTGAACGCCGCCCCGCCCGCCCCGCTCGCGAAGGCCGAGGGCTGGCGCCCGCTCGCGACCGGGATCGGGCTCCATTTCGGCCGCGTCTTCTTCGGCAATGTAGGCGCGCCCGCGCGCCTCGACTTCACCGTGATCGGCCGCGCCGTGAACCTCGCGAGCCGCGTCGAGGGCCTGTGCCGCCCGCTCGGCCGGCCGATCCTGCTCACCGAGGCCGTGGCCCGCCTCCTGGACGAGCCGCTGGACGATCTCGGCCCGCAGCCGGTGAAGGGCCTCGCCGAGCCGGTCCGCATCCTCGCGCCGCGCCTGCGCGAATGATGCGGCCCTAGCGGAACCGCGCCTCCAACCGGTCGATCATCGGGAAGAAGCGGAACCAGGGCCGGGCCTCGTCGAGAACCCGTGCGACGGAGGGCCGTGCGATCAGGCGCTCGAAATAGGCGGCGAGCGTCGGATGATCGTCGGCGGGCACGGCGACGCGCGCATAGAAGAGCGCAGGTGCCGCGGCGCAATCGGCCAGGGTGAAAGCCTCGCCCGCGGCCCAGTGCCGGCCGGCAAGCCGCGCATCGAGGAGCCCATAGGCCGTGCGGATGGTGCGCCGCGCCTCCTCCACCCCGCCCGGATCCTTCGCCTCGGCGGGCTTCAGAAGGTCGAGCATGACCTTCTGCATGGGCAGGTGGACATAGTTGTCGAAGACGCGGTCGAGGAGACGCGTCTCGATCATCGCGTCCGGCTCGGCCGGCACGAGTGGCGAGCCGCCATGGAAGGCATCGAGGTAATCGATGACGACGGAGGCTTCAGGCACGATCCGTCCCGCATCCTCCAATACCGGGAACTTTCGCATCGGCCAGATGGCCCGCAAGGCCGCCGCCTGCGCCTCGTCGGACAGATCGACGAGCTTCGGCTCGAAGGCGGCGCCCTTCTCGTACAGCGCAATCAAGGCCTTGTGACAAAAGGAGGAAAGGGGATGATAGTGGAGGATCATGAGGAGGCCGGAGTTTGAAATCTATCCGACTTTACCCGATCTCGTAGGGCGATGCGTGCGTCGCCTTCCGGCATCCTTTTGAGAAAGCCGGCGAAGCACCCAAGCCTCCGCCCTACTCCGCCGCCTCGCGCCGCGTCGATCCGGCCGGCTTTCTCTTGCGCGTCTCCCGCTTCGCACCCGCTTCAGCCACCGGCCGCCGCTTCAGCACCTCCCGCAGGAATCGCCCCGTATGGCTCGCGGGGCTTTTCGCGATCTCCTCCGGCGTCCCCTGCGCAACGATGGTGCCGCCGCCATCGCCGCCTTCGGGGCCCATGTCGATGACCCAGTCGGCCGTCTTGATGACCTCCAGGTTGTGCTCGATCACGACCACCGTGTTCCCCTGCGCCACGAGTTCGTGCAGCAGTTCCAGGAGCTTGGCGACGTCGTGGAAATGCAGGCCCGTCGTCGGCTCGTCGAGGATGTAGAGGGTGCGGCCGGTCGAGCGCTTGGACAACTCCTTGGCGAGCTTCACGCGCTGCGCCTCGCCGCCCGAGAGCGTCGTCGCCTGCTGGCCCACATGGACATAGTCGAGCCCGACCCGGCAGAGCGTCGCGAGCTTGTCGCGGATGGTCGGGACGGCCCGGAACAGCTCCGTCGCCTCCTCGACCGTCATGTCGAGCACGTCCGCGATGGACTTCTCGCGGAACTTCACCTCCAGCGTCTCGCGGTCGTAGCGCTTGCCCTTGCAGACGTCGCAGGTGACGTAGACGTCCGGCAGGAAGTGCATCTCGATCTTGATGACGCCGTCGCCGGCGCAAGCCTCGCAGCGCCCGCCCTTCACGTTGAAGGAGAAGCGGCCCGGCCCGTAGCCGCGCGCCTTGGCCTCCGGCAGGCCCGCATACCAGTCGCGGATGGGCGTGAAGGCGCCGATATAGGTGGCCGGGTTCGAGCGCGGCGTGCGGCCGATCGGCGACTGGTCGATGTCGATGACCTTGTCGAGCATCTCCAGCCCCTCGATCCGCTCGAAGGGAGCCGGATGCTCCGCCGCATTGGCGAGGCGGCGCGCCACAGCGCGATAGAGCGTATCGATGACGAGGGTCGACTTGCCCCCGCCCGAGACCCCCGTGATGCAGGTGAGGAGGCCGAGCGACACCTCGGCCGTCACGTCCTTGAGATTGTTGCCGCGCGCGCCGACGAGCCTGATCTGGCGCGCCTTGTCGGGCTTGCGCCGCTTTGCGGGCATGGGCACGCTCTTGCGGCCGGTGAGATAATCGCCGGTCAGCGAGGCCGGATCGGCCATCACCTCCTCGGGCGTGCCCTGGGAGACGATCTCGCCGCCGTGAATGCCCGCGCCCGGCCCGATATCGACCACGTAATCGGCCTGGCGCACGGCATCCTCGTCGTGCTCGACGACGATGACGGAATTGCCGAGGTCGCGCAGCCTCTTCAGCGTGCCGAGCAGGCGCTCGTTGTCGCGCTGGTGGAGGCCGATGGACGGTTCGTCGAGCACGTAGAGCACGCCCGTGAGCCCCGAGCCGATCTGCGAGGCGAGGCGGATGCGCTGGCTCTCGCCGCCCGAGAGCGTGCCCGAGGCACGGGCGAGCGTCAGATAGTCGAGCCCGACATCGGAGAGGAAGGTCAGGCGGTCGCGGATCTCCTTGAGGATGCGCGTCGCAATCTCGTTCTGCTTCGGGCTGAGGCGCTCCGGTAGGGAGATTGCCCAGGCTACAGCCTCGCGGATCGAGCGGGACGTCGCCTCCGAGATGTCGAGCCCGTCCACCTTCACGGCGAGGGCCTCGGGCTTGAGCCTTTTACCGCCGCAGGTCCGGCAGGGTGTCTCGGACATGAAGCGCGAGATCTCCTCGCGCGCCCAGTCGCTTTCCGTCTCGCGATAGCGCCGCTCCAGATTGGTGACGACGCCCTCGAAGGGCTTGTTCACCTCGTAGGCGCGCAGGCCGTCGTTATAGGCCATGCGGATCGCCTCGCCGCCCGAGCCGTAGAGGATCACCTGGCGCGCCTTCTCGGGCAGGGCGCTCCATTTGGCGGCGGTCGAGAAGCCATAATGCTTCGCGAGGGCGTCGAGCGTCTGGCCGTAATAGGGCGAGGTCGACTTGGCCCAGGGCGCGATGGCGCCCTTCTTCAGCGTGATCTCGCCGTTCGGCACGACGAGGTTCGGATCGATCCGCATCTCGTGGCCGATGCCGGCGCAGGCCGGGCAGGCGCCGGTCGGCGAGTTGAAGGAGAAGAGCCGCGGCTCGATCTCGGGAATCGTGAAGCCGGAAACCGGGCAGGCGAATTTCGAGGAAAAGGTGATGCGCCGGGGGAGAGCCGCCCTCTCCCCGCCACCGCCCCGTCCCCTCCCCCCTTGTGGGGGAGGGCTAGGGAGGGGGGTGCCCGCGCCTGGACCGTCGTCGTTTCCTCCCCCCTCTCGGTCGCTTCGCGACTCGATCTCCCCCACAAGGGGGGAGAGGGGCGGCGGCGTGTCCGCGAACTCGATGATGGCAATGCCGTCGGCCATCTCGAGCGCCTGCTCCAGGCTGTCGGCAAGGCGCGCGCCCATGTCGGGACGCACCACGAGCCGGTCGATGACGACGTCGATGTCGTGCTTGTATTTCTTGTCGAGCGTCGGCACCTCGTCGATGGCGTAGAACTGCCCGTCCACCTTGAGGCGCTGATAGCCCTTCTTCTGGAACTCGGCGATCTCCTTACGGTACTCGCCCTTGCGGTCGCGCACGACCGGCGCCAGCAGGTAGAGTCGCGTCTTCTCGGGCAGCGCAACGATGCGGTCCACCATCTGCTGGACGGTCTGGCTCTCGATGGGCAGCCCCGTCGCGGGCGAATAGGGCACCCCGACCCGCGCCCAGAGAAGGCGCATGTAGTCGTAGATCTCCGTGACCGTGCCGACCGTCGAACGCGGATTCTTCGAGGTCGTCTTCTGCTCGATCGAGATGGCCGGGGAGAGCCCGTCGATCTGGTCGACATCGGGCTTCTGCATCATCTCCAGGAACTGGCGCGCATAGGCCGAGAGCGATTCGACATAGCGCCGCTGCCCCTCGGCATAGATCGTGTCGAAGGCAAGCGAGGACTTGCCCGAGCCCGAGAGCCCCGTGAACACGACCAGCCTGTCGCGCGGGATCGTGAGGTCGACGTTCTTGAGGTTGTGCTCGCGCGCGCCGCGCACCGAGATCACGCGGGCATCGCCGAAATCGCGCGGGCGCGAGCGGTCGAAGAGGTCGTCGGGCTTGGGCATCGTCTCGATATAGGCCGCGCAGCCGGCTGGGACAAAGAGCCGGCCCGCGCGCGATCCATAGAACAAATCGTGTACGAAGATCAATCCGCCTGCGCACCGCGTTGGACGGCATCTGACCCGCCCCGCCCCATGCCGATGCGGCAAGGCTGAGCCGGCGCGCGTGGCATGGACGCCCGTCATCCGCCGCTGCATAGGAAAGCATCACGACATTCCGGGAGGCGCGCGTGGCCGACACGCAGAAAGCCGCCAGACGCCAGATCTTCTTCATCAACGCGGCCCATTTCCTCACCCATTACTGCCTGCTGATCCTCCCGACGGCGGTCCTGGTGATGGCGCGGCCGGGCGGGGAATTCGGCTCCGATTACGGGCCGGTCCTCGCCCTCGCGACGGCGATGTTCGTGCTCTACGGCGTGATCTCCCTGCCCCAGGGCTGGCTCGCGGCGAAATTCGGCCGGCGCGTCATGATGCTCGTCTTCTGCTTCGGGACGGGGCTGTCGCTGATCGCGGCCGGGCTCGTCTCGACGCCGCTGATGCTGGCGGCGACGCTCGGGGCGGCCGGCGCCTTCGCGGCCATCTACCACCCGATCGGCACCGCCATGCTGGTCGAGGCGGCCGGCTCCAGGCCCGGCGCCCAGATCGGGATCAACGGGGTCTTCGGCAATGTCGGGGTGGCGAGCGCCCCGATCGTCACGGCCTTCCTCGCGGGCCAGTTCGGCTGGCGCATGGCGTTCTTCGTGCCGGGGGGCTTCGCGATCCTGCTCGGGCTCCTGTGGCTGCCGGTGCCCGAATACGACCATGCGGCCCATGTCTCCGCGAAGGCGTTCCCGGCGATCCCGCGCCATCTCGTCCGCCGGGCGGTGATCGTGCTGCTGCTCGTCGCGATCGTTTCGGGCCTCGTCTTCAACGCCTATACGATCCTCCTGCCCAAGCTGATGCAGGAACGCCTCGCGAGCGATGCGCGCCTCCTGCCCCTCGTCGGCGTCCTGGCCTTCGCGGTGACCCTGTGCGGAGCGGTGACGCAGTTCACGGTCGGCCGGCTGATCGACAGGAAGACGCTGAAGCGCGTCTTCGTGCCCCTCGCCTGCATCCTCGCGCCCGCGCTCGGCGCCCTCGCCTTCGCGGATGGCTGGATCTCCCTGCCCCTCGCGGGGCTCGTGGCGGCCGTGATCTTCGGCCAGGTGACCGTGAACGAGACCATGACGGCGCGCTACATCGCCCCGCCGCTGCGGGCGAAGCTCTATTCGGTCCGCTTCTTCGTCGGCTTCCTGGGGGCGGCCGCGGCGGCTCCCCTCGTCGGCATCCTGCACGAGCGGACGGGAAGCCTGACCGCGGTGACGCTCGTCCTCGCCGCCTTCGCGGTGATCACGCTCCTCTGCGCTCTCTTCTTCCCCGACCGGCGCGAGGAGCTGGAGCCCGAATTATGGGCCAAGGCGATGCCCGTGCCGGCGGAATAAAAGGAGCAAAATCCTGCCGGCCGCTTGTGGAACATTAGCGGAACAGTTACGGTGTTCATGATTTGTTTCGACTCTCCGAGTCGGCCGTGGCAGGAGGGCGACCATGCTGACCCGCAAGCAGAACGAACTGCTCCGCTTCATCCATGAGCGCGTGCGCGAGACGGGCGTGCCGCCCTCCTTCGACGAGATGAAGGAGGCGCTGGAGCTGAAATCGAAATCGGGCATCCACCGACTGATCACAGCCCTCGAGGAGCGCGGCTTCATCCGCCGGCTGCCGAACCGCGCCCGGGCGCTCGAGGTCATCCGGCTGCCCGAGGCCGCGGCCCGGCCCCGGATCGCGCCGAACGTCGTCGCCGGCAATTTCGGCAAGCCTCGGGTCGCCGCGCCGGATCGCTCCGTCTCGATCCCGGTCATGGGCCGGATCGCGGCCGGCACACCGATCTCGGCGATCCAGAACCCCTCCCATTCCATCATCCTCTCGCCCGATTTCCTGATGGCGGGCGGGGAGCATTACGCCCTCGAGGTGAAGGGCGATTCGATGGTCGAGGCCGGCATCCTCGACGGCGATACGGTCGTCATCCGCCGCCAGGACGCGGCCAATACCGGCGACATCGTGGTCGCCCTCATCGACGACGAGGAGGCGACACTGAAGCGCCTGCGCAAGCGCGGCTCCTCCATCGCGCTCGAACCCGCCAACGCCGCCTACGAGACGCGGGTCCTCGGACCCGACCGCGTGCGCATCCAGGGCAAGCTTGTCAGCCTCGTGCGACGGTACTGAGCCGGGGAGCCGGCCGTGAAGGGCGCCCCCTCACGGCACTTTCCCCTCCGGTCCCGGCTCGTCCCCGCCGGCGCCGGGAGGCTGGGCGGGAAGCCCTGCCGGGGCGCGCGCCCCGGCCTGCGGCTGCGGCATCCAGGGCCGGCCCGGTCCTGGCTTTCGCACGCTCTCCATGAGAATGCCGGACGGGACGATCCGCAGCGTGGTCGCGCCGTGGCCGGCGGGGTGATCCCGGTCGAGGACGACGCTCGCGGCGCATCCCGGCGGGGCCTTGTGGCGGGAGACGAGGATCGCGGCCCGCCCGGCATCTTTCCCCGATCGCCCCCTGTTCTGGAGCCCCCGCCACGGCCGCCCCTCCCCGGGGTGGCCCCCCCCGCCCCGCGGGGG
>OEIU01000133.1_pt1 | contig 75258 bp, 73 predicted proteins | sample 1539221 | NCBI WGS metagenome assembly OEIU01 (sample SAMN03792071, study PRJEB22550) | activated sludge metagenome | feature: wastewater treatment plant; material: activated sludge; isolation source: Wastewater treatment plant of a petroleum refinery complex | place: Argentina: Zarate | collected...
GTCCCGCCTGCGAGTTGCGCGCCGGCGGCTGGCGCCGCTGGCGGGAGGGAGGCGGTGCTCCGCCCCCTTGACCCCCGGGCGCGCGGCATCGAAACCCCTCGCATGACCTCGTCCCGCATCCGCGCGGAAGGTGCCGCCGCCCTTGCCGGCTTCATCCTGACCATTCCGCTCGCAAACTGGATGATCGGCCATCTCGGCACCGTCTGCCTGCCCGAAGGCCCGTGCCTGATCCCGGTCGCGCCGCGCCTCATGGCGCCCTCCGGCGTCCTGATGGCCGGTCTTGCCCTCGTGCTGCGCGATCTCGTCCAGCGCCGCCTCGGCGTCGCGGCGAGCATCGGCGCGATCCTCGCCGGTGCGACCCTGTCCGCGGTGCTCGCCCCGGCGGCGCTCGTCCTCGCCTCGACGGCCGCCTTCCTGCTCTCGGAATTCGCCGACCTCTTCGTCTATACGCCTCTCCAGCGGCGGCGCTTCCTCCTCGCCGTCCTGCTGTCCAGCGCCGCCGGGCTCGTCGTCGATTCCGCCGTCTTCCTGCACCTCGCCTTCGGAAACCTCGGCTTCCTGCCGGGCCAGGTCGTCGGCAAGCTCTGGATGGTGGGGCTCGCGACGCCCTTTCTGATCTGGCTCCGCCGACGGGACGAGCGGATGGGCGTCCTGCCCGCCTGAGCCCGCGCTACCCCGCCGGCGCGAGCGCCCCGCCGGACCGGGCCGCCTTGCGCGCGGCCCGCCGCGCTTTCCGGGCCGCGCGCCATTCGGCGAGGTTCGCGATGCCCATCAGCATCGCCGGCGTGACGACGAGCGTCAGGATCGTCGCGAAGCCGAGGCCGAAGACGATGGCGGTCGAGAGGTTGATCCACCATTGCGTCGAGGGCGCGCCGATGGCGATGTCGCGATGCACGAAGTCGATATTGATGCCGAAGGCGACGGCCAGCACGCCGAGCACGGCGGTGACGGCCGTCAGCACGACCGGCCGGGCGCGCTCCCGGCAAGTCTCCAGGATCGCCTCCCTCGCCGCCATGCCCTCGCGGCGCAGCCGGTCGTAGGTGTCGATCAGCACGATGTTGTTGTTCACGATGACGCCGGCATTGGCGATGACGCCGATCCCGCCCATGACGACGCCGAAGGGCTGGCCCATCACCATGAAGCCGATCAGCACTCCGATCGTCGACATGACGACGGCCGACAGCGTGATCGCGACCGAGGAGAACTTGTTGAACTGCGCGAGCAGGATCGCGAAGATCAGGAAGATCGCCGCCCCGAACGCCTTCATCAGGAAGGCGCCCGCTTTGGCCCGCTCCTCATCCTCCCCCTTCAGCTTGAAGGTGACGCCGGATCCGAGATCCATCTTCGCCAGCTCCGCGGCCAGCTCGCCCTGGACGACGGCGCTCTGCACCCCCTCGGCGACGTTCGAGGTGACGTTGACCACGCGCATCGAGTTGACGCGGTTGATCTGGCCGACCTTCGGAGCGGCCTTGCGGATGACGAAATTGCTGATCGGCACCGAGCCCTGCGGCGTGTTGATGCGCAGGTCGTCGAGCTGGTCGAGCGAGCGGCGGCTCTCGGGGAAGCGCACCAGGACGTCGACCTCCTTGTCGGTGTCGACGGGGCGGTACTCGGTGACCTTCATGCCGTTGGTGACGAGCTGCACGGCCGCGCCGACCGACATCGGCGTCGCGCCGTATTTGGCGGCTTCCGCCTTGTCGACCTCGAGCCGCCAGTCGATGCCCGGCAGCGGCAGGCCGTCATCGACGTCGCGCGTGTCGGGGCGGGCCCGGAGCAGAGCCGCGACCTTGCGGGCCGCCTCGGGCAGCACCGCCGGATCATAGGCGGAGAGCTGGATCGTCACCGGCTTGCCGACCGGCGGCCCGGCGCGAGGCTTCGTCACCTCGATCAGGACACCCGGAATGTCCTTCGTGCGCGCGCGGATCTCGTCCATGATCAGCGAGGCGCGGCGGCGCTCGCGCCAGTCCACGAATTCGAACTGGATCGTGCCGACCGTATCCTCCGTCACCTCCTCGGAGCCGCGCTGGCCCTCGCCGGCGCGGGCATAGACGGTGGACAGCTCCTTCATGCCGAGCAGGCGGCCCTCGACGATGCGGACCAGCCGGTCCTTCTCGGCCATCGAGATGTTGCCGCGCGCCCGCACCTGGACGAGGCCGTAATCGGGCTCGACATCGGGGAAGAACTCGACGCCGTGGCCAAGGCGCCCATAGGCCGCGACCACCCCGACCAGCACGGCGGCAGCGACGGCGAGGGTGGAGACGGGACGCGCGATGGCAGCGCGGACGAGGCGCATATAGGGCCCCTTGTCCGCCATGCGCTCGTCGTGGTGCTCCCCGGCCGGGGCGCGGCCGAGCAGCGCGCCGAGGGTCGGCGTGAAGATCAGCGCGACGACCATCGAAGCCGAGAGCGTCGCGATCAGCGTCAGCGGCAGGTATTTCATGAACTCGCCGACGATGCCCGGCCAGAACATCAGCGGCGAGAAGGCGGCGACGCGGGTCAGGGTCGCCGAGATGACCGGCCCCGCCATGCGCTTGGCCGCAAGGCTGTAGGCTTCGCGCGGCGCCATGCCCTCGCTCATCCGCCGCTCGGCGAATTCGGAGACGATGATGGCGTCGTCCACCAGCATGCCGACCGCGAGGATCAGCGCGAAGAGCACGACGATATTGACCGTCAGCCCGGCCATCTGGAGCCCGAGGATGCCGGTCAGGAACGAGGCCGGGATCGCGATGCCGATGAAGAGCGAGGCGCGCCCGCCGAGCGCCACCAGCATGATCACGAAGACGAGGAGGCAGGCCGTGATCACGCTGTTCTGCAATTCGTGCAGCATGTCGCGGATCGTCTTCGACTTGTCCTGGGTGAAGGAGACCTGGACGGAGGCCGGCCAGCTCTTCCTGACCTGCTCCATGGCCGCCTTCACGCCGTCCACGGTCTCGATGAGGTTCGCGCCCGTGCGCTTGACCACCTCGATGGCGATGGCGTTCTTGCCGTTGAGGCGGGTGATGGAGGTCGCGTCCTTGAAGGTCGGGCGCACCTCGGCGACGTCGCCGAGCGTCACCGAGGCCGCCCCGCTCGCCGCGATCGGATATTTCAGGACGTCGGCCGCCGTCTCGATGAGCGAGGGCACCTTGACCGCGAAGCGCCCCGAGGCGCTTTCGATCGCGCCCGCCGCGACGAGGGCGTTGCCGGCGGTGAAGGCCTTGGCGAGGGCGGTCCGGGTGATGCCGGAGCCCTTCATCAGCATCGGCTCGGCGATGATCTCGACCGCCTCGTCGCGCGCTCCGCGCAGATCGGCCGAGAGCACGCCGGGCACACCTTCGAGCAGGGTCTTCGCCTGCCGCGCGAAGCGGAGCAGCGTCCGCTCGGGCACGTCGCCGCCGAGCGCCACCACGACGACCGGGAAGAGCGAGAGATTGACCTCCTGGACCAGCGGCTCGTCGGCATCCTTGGGGATGTCCTTCTTGGCCATGTCGGTCTTGGCTCGGACGTCGGCGAGGGCGCGGTTGGCGTCGAAGCCGGCCACGAACTCCACCAGCACGTAGCCGCCGCCCTCGAAGGCCTGGCTGCGCATCTCCTTGATGTTCGAGACCGATTTGAGCTGCGTCTCGAGCGGGCGCAGGATCAGCCGCTCGGCATCCTCCGGCGAGATGCCGCGCTGGCTGACCATCACGTAGACGATCGGCACCTTGATGTCGGGCTCGGCCTCCTTGGGGATCGAGACATAGGCCGAGAGGCCCGCGATCAGGAGGAAGAGCAGGACCGAGAGCGTCAGCCGGGCATGGCCGATGGCGTAGTCGACGGGATTCATGGGCGGCCTCCCACGCTCATCCCTGCCCCATCGCCGGCACGGCCTCGACGCGCTCGCCTTCCTTCACGAAGTCCTGCCCCTCGACGATCACCCGGGCATCGTCGGGCACGCCGGCGAGCCAGAGGTCGCTCATCGCGTCCTCGACGAGCTTGACCGGCGCGAAGGCCACCGTCCCGCCCTCCGTCACATGGCGGATGCCGAGGCGCCCCTCGGCCGAGAAGGTCAGCGCCGAGCGCGGCACCCGCGCCGCCGAGACCGGCGAAAGGAGAAGGTCCACCTCCGCCGTGACGCCGTCCGGGATCTTGCCGTCCTTGTTGGGCACCTCGACATCGACGCGGTAGGTGCGCGTGCCCGGGCTCGCCTTGCGCGAGACGAAGCGGATCGTGCCCCGCACCCGGTCGCCGGTGACGAGCTTGACCTCGGCCTCCCCCCCGACCTGGACGCCCGCGAGCTGGCGCTCGGCCACCTCCACCACCGCGAGCATGGGATCGAGCGCGATGATCTCCGCGACATTGGCGCTGGACATGAAGACCTGGAGGGCGGAGCCGACCTCGACCGGCACGTCGTTCACCACCCCGGAAATGGGCGCCACGATCTCGCCCTTCATCTGCTCGGCCTCGGCCTGGGCGAGGCCGGCTTCCGCCGCCTTCAGCTCGGCTTCCAGCAGCGGCTTGTTGAGGGCGGGATAGTTCCCCGTCTCGATCAGCCGGAGCCGCGCCACGGCCTCGGCCTTGCGCTGCTCCAGCTTCGCCTTGGCCTGCTTGACCTGGGCCTCGCGCGCCTCGTCGGAGAGGACGGCCACCACCTGGCCCTGCCGGACGACCGAGCCGCGCCGCACCCGCAGCTCGATGACCACGCCGGAGACGCGGGCGACGGCCCAGACGCGCTTGTCGGCCTCGGTCCGGCCCGAGAGCACGACGCGGCGCTGATGCATCTCGTTGCGCACGGGCAGCACCGCGACCCGGAAGCGCGGCGCCTCGGCAGCGGGTTTCGCGGCGTCGGCCGCGAGCCCGGCCTGCCCGCCGCGCCCGACGACGCCAGAGCCGATCCACGCAACCCCGCCAGCGAGAAGGGCGAGCGCGACAATGCGAGAGGGCTTCATGGGACAACCTCCGCATTCGGGCAGTCGCAGCCATCGCCGGCCACCCGGCCCGAGACGAGCCCGCCGATGAGATCGAGGACGGGCGGGATCTCGGCCGCCGCATCGAAGCCGGGCGCGAGGGCCCGGCGCACGAAGAGCCCGTCGGCCAGCGTCGCGATGAGCCTTGCGATGCGCACCGGCGGGAGAACCGGAGCGATGGCGCCGCGCGCGCGGGCGCGCTCCAGGATGGCGGCCAGCCTCTCCACGACGTCGTCGGACAGGGCCGAGACGATCCCGGCCACGGCAGGCGAGCGCGTCGCCTCCGCCCAGATCTGGAGGCAGAGAATAGCCTTCTCGCGCGGCTCGTCCTCGAAATGGTGCCGGCCGAGCTGCGCGAAGACCGCCATGAAGTCCTCGGCGCCCTCGAAAGCCTCGAAAGCGTGCGCCATCTCGCGCCGGTCGCGCTCGCACAGCCCCTCGACGAGGGAATCCTTGGAGGGGAAATAGCGGTAGAGATTGCCCGCGCTCATCCCCGCCTCGGCCGCGATATGCTGCATCGTGGTGAGGTGGAAGCCCTGGCGCAGGAAGCAGCGCTCGGCCGCATCCAGGATGCGGGTCCGGCGGTCGGGGGTGTCAGACGTCGCCTGGAGCATGGCTTCCCCGTGAGAATGAACGTTCATTCTCACGAATGGGAAAAACCGGCAAGGCCGCGCGGGCTCCGGCCGCGCTTCCGCGCCCGCGGCGTGACATCGCGGAAACAGGAGGCGCCTGCGCCCGAGCCCTATTCCCGCATCACCCGCGTCACGTGTCCCATCTTGCGGCCGGGGCGGGCGCGCGCCTTGCCGTAGTGGTGCAGATGGGCGCCGGGTTCCGCCAGGATCGCCGGCCAGGTCTCGATCTCGTCGCCGATGAGGTTGACCATCTCGATGCGCCCGCGCGCAGCCGTCGCCCCGAGCGGCCAGCCGCAGACGGCACGCACATGCTGCTCGAACTGGGAGGTCTCGGCCCCCTCGATGGTCCAGTGGCCGGAATTGTGGACGCGCGGCGCCATCTCGTTGACCAGCACCTCCTCGCCGCCCTCCCCCTCGACCACGAACATCTCGACGGCGATCACGCCGATGTAATCCAGCGCCTCGGCGATGCGGCGCGCGGCCCCGGCCGCCCTGGCCGCGAGGGCGTCCGAAATCCCCGCCGGCAGGGTGGTGCGGTGCAGGATGCCGTGGCGATGCTCGTTGAGGCAGGGATCATAGGCCGCGAAGGCGCCGTCCGCCCCGCGGGCCGCGATCACGGAAATCTCCTTGGAGAACTTCACGAAGCCTTCGAGGATCGCCGGCGCCCCGCCCAGATGCGCGAAGATCTCGCCCGCCCGGTCGCCCGCCCGGATGCGGATCTGGCCCTTGCCGTCATAGCCGAAGCGGCGCGTCTTCAGGATGGCCGGCGCGCCGAGCGCGTGGAGCGCCTCGACGAGATCCTGCTCGCTGTCGACGGCGCGGAAAGGCGCCGTGCCGATCCCCAATTCGGCGACGAAGCTCTTCTCGACCAGCCGGTCCTGGGAGGTGGCGAGGGCCGCCGCGTTCGGCCGGAGTGGCACCCGCCCGGCGAGAAAGGCGGCGGTCGGCCCCGGCACGTTCTCGAATTCGTAGGTGACGAGATCGACCGATTTCGCGAAGGCCGCGAGAGCCGTCTCGTCCTCATAGGCGGCGACGGTGCGGGCGGCCGAGACGTCATAGGCCGGCGCGTCCCGGTCCGGGCAGAAGACATGCGACTTGAGGCCGAGCGAGGCCGCGGCCATCGCGATCATGCGGCCGAGCTGCCCTCCCCCGAGGATGCCGATCGTCGCGCCGGGGCGGACGGCGCCCAGCGGAACGGGCGGATACGCCTTCGACCTAGGCATCGGCGGGACGCTCCGCGACCGCCTCGGTCTGGGCGCGGCGCCAGGCGTCGAGTCGGCCGGCAATGGCCTCGTCCTCGAGCGCCAGGATCGCCGTGGCGAGGAGCGCTGCATTGACCGCCCCCGCCCGCCCGATGGCGAGCGTGCCGACAGGAATGCCCGCCGGCATCTGCACGATGGAGAGCAGGCTGTCCTGCCCGGACAGGGCCTTGGATTCGACGGGCACGCCGAGCACCGGAAGGGAGGTCATGGAGGCGGTCATGCCCGGCAAATGCGCGGCCCCGCCAGCCCCGGCGATCACGACCTTGAACCCGGCCGCCTTCGCTCCCTTGGCGAAGGCGACGAGCCGGTCCGGCGTGCGGTGGGCGGAGACGATGCGGGCCTCGTGCGGGACGGCGAGGGCCTCCAGCGTCTCGGCAGCGTGCCTCATGGTCGCCCAGTCCGACTGGCTTCCCATGATGATGGCGATCTTCGGCGGGGGTGAAGGCATGACGCCGCAATGTCCTTGAAAGCCGGAACCTGGATTCGCGTGGGCTTGCCCGCCCTCAGGCGATGATGTCCGGCGTGAGCTGGTCCTCGACGTAGGACATCCTGTCCTTCAAGACGAGCTTGCGCTTCTTGAGCCGCTGGATCTGGAGCTGGTCGCCGGCCACGCTCAGTTCGAGCGCCTCGATCGCGGCGTCGAGATCGCGGTGCTCCTGCCTGAGGGGGGCCATCTCCGCCAGGAACTGGCCCCGGGCCTCGTCGTTCTCGTTGACCGCCATGTCTCGTCTCGAAAACCGCCCGGCCCCGCCTCAGGCAAGCCTGTTTCGGCAGGCACCTGACAAGCAAGAAGCCCGGCCCCGCGTCAAGGTGCGACATCCTGCCACAGTCCAAGCGCCCGCAGACGCGCCCATTCTGTCATCCGTTGGTCACGGAGGAGAATGCGGAATGACGCTTCAGAACCACCTGGCTGAGCTCGAGCGCAAGCACGACGCGCTGGAGCGGGAACTCCAGGAGGCTGCTTGCCACCCGGCGGTCGACGACACGAAGGTCGCCGAACTCAAGCGTCGAAAACTGCAACTGAAGGACGAACTCACCCGGCTTCGCCGTCCGAACGGCAAGTTGCATTAACCACCTGTAAACCAGGATTTCAAGAAGCATCGTCTCCGCTGCCACCCCGCGGCGAGGAGAAAACACACAGGCCGATCCATCGCCTCGGCCCGTGAAGGTGCTTTGCGAGGTCTTCCGGCGCCACCGCCGCGGACAGGCGGCGGTGGCGCCCCTTCCATGCTTCGGACGATCTTCCTCCCCGCTTCGCGGGGGGAGGGTTCATGCGCGGATACCGCAATGCGCTACAGCGCCTTCGCCATCTCGCGCAGGCGGAATTTCTGCACCTTGCCGGTCGAGGTCTTGGGCAGCTCGGCGATCACGACCTGCCGCGGCGCCTTGTAATGGGCGAGGTGCTGGCGACACCAGGCGACCAGCTCTTCCGGCGAGACCATTTCCGAGCCCTTCAACTCGACGAAGGCAACCGGTGTCTCGCCCCATTTCTCGTCCGGCCTCGCGACGACGGCCGCGGCGGCGACGCCCGGATGCCGGTAGAGCGCATCCTCCACCTCGATCGAGGAGATGTTCTCCCCGCCCGAGATGATGATGTCCTTCGATCGGTCCTTGAGCTGGATGAAGCCGTCGGGATGCTTCACCCCGAGATCGCCCGAATGGAACCAGCCGCCCTCGAAGGCGGCCCGGGTCGATTTCGGGTTCTTCAGATAGCCCTTCATGACCATGTTGCCGCGCATCATGACCTCGCCCATGGTCCGCCCGTCCGCCGGGACGGGGGCCATGGTCTCGGGGTCGAGCACGTCGAGCCCTTCGAGCGCGACGTAGCGGACGCCCTGGCGGGCCTTCTTGGCGGCCTGCTGGTCGGCGGGCAGAGCGTCCCAGGCCACGTCCCATTCGTTGACGACGGAGGGGCCGTAGGTCTCCGTCAGGCCGTAGACATGGGTGACGTCGAACCCTGCCTGCCCCATCGCCGCGAGCACGGCTTCGGGCGGGGGCGCGGCGGCGGTGATGAAGCTGACCCGCCGGACGAGTTCGCGCTTCTCCTCGGGCTTCGCGCCGAGCAGCGCCGACATCACGATCGGAGCCCCACACATATGCGTGACGCCGTGATCGGCGAGCGCGTCGAAAACGGGCTTCGCCCGCACCTGCCGCAGGCAGACATGGGTGCCGCCCACGGCCGAGATGGTCCAGGGGAAGGACCAGCCGTTGCAATGGAACATCGGCAGGGTCCACAGATAGACCGGCGCCCGGTTCATGTTGGCGGCGAGGACATTCGCCACGGCCGACAGATAGGCCCCGCGGTGATGCGTCACGACGCCCTTCGGATCGCCCGTCGTGCCCGAGGTGTAATTGAGGGCGATCGCGTCCCATTCGTCCAGCGGCGCCGACCAGGCGAAGGCCGGATCGCCCCCGGCCAGGAACTCCTCGTAGCCGGCCGAGCCGATCGCCTCGCCCGGTCCTGCATATTCGGGATCGTCCACGTCGATCACGAGGGGCTTCACCTTGGCGAGGGCGAGAGCCTCCTTCATCAGGCCGGAGAACTCGCGGTCGACCAGGAGCGCCTTGGCCTCTCCGTGATCGAGCGAGAAGGCGAGGATCGGCGCGTCGAGCCGGGTGTTGAGCGAGTTCAGCACGGCGCCCGTCATCGGCACCCCGTACTGGCATTCGAGCATTTCGGGTGTGTTCGGCAGCATCACGGCGACGGTGTCGCCGCGGCCGATGCCCCGCTGCGCGAGGGCCGAGGCGAGGCGGCGCGAGCGGGCATAGAATTCCGCATAGCTGCGGCGCAGCGCCCCGTGGATGATCGCCGTGCGGGCAGGAAAGATCGCCGCCGCCCGCTCGAGAAAGCCGATCGGGGTCAGTTGCTGGAAATTCGCGGCATTCTTGTCGAGGTCGCGCTCATATGCCGCCGGTTCTTCCGCCAATTCCGCCTCCCGATGCCGCCGGCGGGCTGGATGTCACTCGCCGCCCCGGGCTGCAAGGAGACATAAGTCCAAAGGCTCGCCGCCGAGCGTGCGGCAGCCTGCCGCATTCCCGCCTGCGCGATCGGATCGGGTCTCAGCGGCGCGGCAGGAGGGCCGAGAGCCCCGCCGCGAGCCAGCCCGCCATGAGGATGAATCCCCCGGTCGGGGCTGCGAGGCGCAAAGGCGCGACGCCCCAGATCGCGCGCACCGAGAGATCTCCGCAGAAGAACGCGAGGCCGAGGATGAGGGCGAGACCCGCGGCGCGCGCCGCGCAGCCATGGACGAGGCCGGCTCCCGCGAGCGCGCGGAGCGCGAGAAGGGCCGGGGCATGCAGCAAGAGGAATTTCGAGGCCGTCTCCAGGTTGGCGCCGCCTGCCGTATGCGCGGCCATCGCCGCAAGCGCGACGCCGAGGCAGCCCGCGAGGCCGGCGCAGACGACGAGAATCCTGTCGAGGACGCCGGTCACGCCTCCCCTCCCCTCTCCCGCACCAACCGCGCGATATCGGCCCGCAACTCGGCGACGCCCTCTCCCGTCCGGCTCGACGTGACCCTGATCTCCGGGAAGGCGGCCGGGCGGCGAGCCAGGGCGGCCGCCGTCTCGGCGAGGCGCTTCTCCAGCTCGGGCGCCTTGGGCTCGTCCCCCTTGGTCAGGACGACCTGATAGGAGACCGCGGCCGTGTCGAGGAGGGAGAGCACGTCCAGGTCGTTCGCCTTCAGCCCGTGGCGGGAATCGATCAGCACATAGACGCGGGCGAGATTGGCGCGCCCGCGCAGATACGCCTTGATGAGCCGCGTCCAGGCCGCGACCTTGTCCTTGGCCGCCGCCGCATAGCCGTAGCCCGGCATGTCGACGAGCATCAGCCGCCCGCCGAGATCGAAGAAGTTCAGCTCCTGCGTCCGGCCCGGCGTATGCGAGGTGCGCGCGAGGGTGCGCCGTCCCGTCAGGGCGTTGACGAGGCTCGACTTGCCGACATTGGAGCGCCCGGCAAAGGCGATCTCGACGCCGCGCATCGGCGGCAGGTTGTCGGCGCGGCTCGCCGCCCAGACGAAGCCCGCCTCGCCGGCAAAGAGCTTGCGGCCGGCCTCGAGCAGCTCGGCCTGGTCCTGCGGCTCGGTCGCGTCCATCCGATCAGGGTCCTCGCAGCGAATATGCCTCTCCCCGCTGGCGGGGAGAAGCGGGAGCCGGGCTCAGCTCTTGGCGTTCGCCGCTTCCTTCTTCTTGAAGGTGCTCCTGAGGTTGTCCCAGAGTTCCACCTTCACGCCGTTGCGGCGCATGATGACGTATTGCTGCGACACCGAGAGCAGGTTGTTCCAGGCCCAGTAGATCACGAGCCCGGCCGGGAAGCTCGCCAGCATGAAGGTGAAGATGAGCGGCATCCAGGAGAACATCGCCTTCTGGACCGGGTCCGGCGGCTCCGGGTTCATCTTCATCTGAAGGAACATCGTGACGCCCATGATGAGCGGCCACACGCCGATATGCAGGAAATGCGGCACGTCGAAGGGAATCAGCCCGAACAGGTTGAACAGCGAGGTCGGGTCCGGCGCCGCGAGGTCGCGGATCCAGCCGAAGAAGGGCGCGTGCCGCATCTCGATGGTGACGAAGAGCACCTTGTAGAGCGCGAAGAAGACCGGGACCTGGATCAGGATCGGCCAGCAGCCGGCGACGGGATTGATCTTCTCGCGCTTGTAGAGCCCCATCATCTCCTGCTGCTGCTTGACCTTATCCTCCTTGTAGCGCTCGCGGATGGCCGCCATTTCCGGCTGCACGGCCTTCATCTTGGCCATGGAGACGTAGGAGCGGTTGGCCAGCGGCAGGAAGAGGAGCTTGAGCAGGACCGTGACGATCAGGATCGACAGCCCGAAATTGCCAAACAGCCTGTAGAAGAAATCCAGCGCCTTGAACATCGGCTTGGTGATGAAATAGAACCATCCCCAATCGATGAGCAGGTCGAACTTCTTGACGCCGAGCGATTGCTCATAGGCGTTGATCTGGCCGACTTCCTTGGCTCCGGCGAAGAGGCGGTGCGTCAGCTCGACCTTCTGGCCGGGCGCGATGGTCCGGGTGTCGCCGAGCACGTTGGCCTGATAGGTGAACTGCTTGTTCTCCTCGCGGGAGGTGAAGGAGCCCTGGTAGGGCAGGGTCTGGTCGGGCAGGACGGCCGCGGCCCAGTATTTGTCGGTGATGCCGAGGAAGCCGCCGGTGACGGCGTTCCACACCTTGCCGCGCGTGCCCTGCCCCTGGATGAAGGGCTCCTTGTCCAAGGCCGCATAGCCGAATTCCTGAAGGCCGTAATCGCCGACGACGCCGATCAGCCCCTCGTGCAGGACGTAGTAGCCCTGGGTCTGCGGCTTGCCGTGGCGCGAGACGAGGCCATAGGCGTTCAGGCTCGCCGGCTTCTCCCCCTTGTTCTCGACGCTGTCCTCGAGCGTGAAGGCGAATTTCTCGTCGACCGAGATGCGGCGCCTGAAGACAAGGCCCTGGCCGTTGTCCCAGGTGAGGGTGACGGGGGTCGAGGGCGTCAGGGTCTTCCCGTCGGCGGTCCAGAGGGTGTCGGCCGTCGGCGCGCCGGCGCCGACCCAGCCGAACTCGGCGTAATAGGGCTCCGGGCCGCCCGCGGGCGACAGGAGGACGATATGCGGCGAGTTCGGGTCGACCGTCTCGCGGTAGCCCTTCAGCGACACGTCGTCGATGCGACCGCCCTTGAGCGGGATCGAGCCGAAGAGGGACGGCGTGTCGAGGGGCAGGCGCGGGGCCCGCGCGAGGGCGGCCTCGCGGCTCTCGACCACGGGCGCGGCGGCGGTGCCCGGGACCGTCGAGGCGGGAGGCGCCGAGGGCTGGCCCTCCTGAGGGGCAGCGCCAGGTGCTGCGGGTTTCGGCTGCTGCTGGGCGTGCTTCTGGCTCTCGAAGAGCGGCGAGCCGACGAAGTAGTTCCAGCCGATCAGCACCGCGACCGAGAGCGCGATGGCCATGATCAGATTCTTGTTGTCGTCAAGCATGGTCGCCACGCTGGGAAGGAGAGGGAGTCGATCGCCCGGGGGCCGCGCTCGACGAGCGCGCCGGCCGGGTGACGGCCGCGAGCGCGCGGGACAGGTCCTCGACGAGGAGGGGGAACGGGGCGGCGAGGGCCTCGCGCCGGCCGATCACCACGACATCGACCGGGAGCGCGGCGAAAGGCGGCGCAGCCAGCTCGGCCACGGCGCGCAGGCGCCGGCGGATGCGGTTGCGCTCGGTCGCATGCCCCACCTTCTTCGTCAGGGTGAAGCCGACGCGCAGGCCCCTGTCCGGCCCGGCATCGGCCGGCCGCACGCCCTGCACGCTCATGCGCTCGGTATGGAAGCGGCGGCCGCGCGCGGCGGCCTGAAACTCGGATCGCTTGAGAAGCCGCTGCACGGGCGGGAGCCTAGGCCAAGCCGGCCCTACGCCGCCCCGGCGGCGCGGGGCGTCAGGCCGAAAGGCGCTTGCGGCCACGCGCGCGGCGCGCGGCGATCACCTTGCGGCCGCCCACCGTCGCCATCCTGGCCCGGAAGCCGTGGCGCCGCTTGCGCACGATCTTCGACGGCTGATAGGTCCTCTTCACGGCTCATCTCCGGTCGCGTGTCCGGGCGGGCTCCCGACCGCATCGTTCCGACAGGTTGTCTGAAAAGACGGCGGGCGCCCGAAGGCGCCCCCGCAACGTGGCGGCTTATAGGCAAGTCCGGGCCGCGAAGTCAACGCGGCGAGGCGATGGCGGTCGCCCCGCCCTCGGAAGCGCCCGCCTCCGCCCTCTTCCCGGCCCGGAGCGCGGGCGTTCCGGGCAGCCGCGATTCGATCTCGTCGAGAAAGGCGCGCAGATGGGCGAGTCCGCCTCCCTCCAGCGCGGAGACGTGGTCGACGCCCGCAAGCCGCACGAAACGCTTCGGCTCGGGGGCGGCGGCGAAAAGACGCTCGCCGAGGGTGATCGGCACGACCTGGTCCTCTTCCCCGTGCAGCACGAGCAAGGGCGCCCGCATCTTTCCGATCCGCTCGACGGAAGGGAATCGCGTCCGCAGCAGGAGATCCACCGGCGCGAACCAGAAATGCCGCCGCGCGACGTCGGGGATCGAGGTGAAGGGCGAATCGAGCACGATCCCGCCCACCCGGCGGCGGGAGGCCAGCCAGACGGAGACGCCCGAGCCGAGCGACTCGCCGTAGAGCACGATCCGCTCCGGCCGCCAGGAGGCGAGATAGCCGTAGGCGGCCTCCGCGTCGCGCTGCAAGCCCTCCTCGGAGGGCTCGCCCGTCGAGCCGGAATAGCCGCGATAGCTCACCATCAGCAGGCCGCGTCCGTCCTGCGTCAGCATCCGCGCCCGTTCCCGCCGCTCGAGGAGCGAGCCGCCATTGCCGTGGAAATACAGGATGAGCGCCCGGCCGGGCTCGGGCGGCTTCCACCAGCCGACGAGGCGCTCGCCGTCCCCGGTCGTCAGCACCACGTCCTCGAACCCGGCGAGCCCGGCCTCCCGCGCCGGGACCCGCAGCGGCGAGGCCGGGAAGGTCATCCGCATCTGCTGGCTGTAGAGCAGGGCGACGAGCGCGCCGTAGCCGAAAGCGGCGAGGCCGAGGAGACCCAGGATGAAGCGCATGAAGGCCCGCGAGACGTCCGCCGGAAGAGCCCAAAGATAGGGCAGCGGCGGCAGGAACAAAACGCCCCGGCGCGGCGATGTCCCCGCAACGCAGCAAGGCCCCGATGAAATTGTTCCAATGCCCCTGTTGCGGGCAGCTTCTTCATTTCGAGAACACGAGTTGCGGAGGATGCGGCCGGCGCATCGGCTATCTGCCCGGCCCCGACATCATGACCGCGCTCGATCCGGGGGACGCAGAGCGCTGGCTGGCGCGGGACGAGGCCGGCGGCGAATATCGCTTCTGCGACAATGCCGGATACGACGTCTGCAACTGGCTTGTCCCCGCCGGCAGCCCGGAGCGGCTCTGCACCGCCTGCCGCCACAACCGGCTCGTCCCCGACACGTCCGACCCGCAAGCCCTCGCCTCCTGGCGCAGGATCGAATACGCCAAGCACCGGCTGATCTATTCCCTGCTTCGCCTGCGCCTGCCGATCCCCGCCCCCGGCGACGCGGCCCATCCCCTCGTCTTCGAATTTCCCGCCGACGCGCCGGCGCCGGACGGGCCGAAGGTCATGACCGGGCATGACGACGGCCTCGTCACGATCGCGCTCGCCGAGGCCGACGACGCCGAGCGCGAGCGACGCCGCTCGGCCATGGGCGAGCCGTATCGGACCCTGATCGGTCATTTCCGCCACGAGGTCGGCCATTACTATTGGGACCTCCTGGTCCGCGACGGCGGCCGGCTCGACGAATGCCGGGCCGTGTTCGGAGACGACAGCCAGGATTACCAGGCGGCCCTGGAGCGCCATTACGGCGAGGGGCCTCCGGTGGATTGGCAGGAGAATTTCGTCTCGGCCTACGCGACGACCCATCCCTGGGAGGATTTCGCGGAAACCTGGGCGCATTACATGCACATCATCGACACGCTCGAAATGGCCCGCGCCCTCGGCCTCGGCGTCGCTCCGGCGATCGACGCTTCCGGCGGCCTCGCGGCCGAGGCCGGAATCGACCCATATACGGAGCCGGATATGGACCGGATCGTCTCCGTCTGGGTGCCGATCGCCTTCGCCATGAACTCGATCAGCCGCTGCATGGGACAGGGCGATCTCTATCCCTTCGTGCTCGCGCCGCCGGTCATCGCGAAGCTCGCCTTCGTGCACGGCCTCGTCCGCTCGGCGCGAACATATAGTTGACTGAAGCAACAATAGCGATCACGGTGGGCGGAGACGGAGAGATCCCATGTCCGCATCCGCCGACGAGATCGCGACCGCGCGGCGCTTCACGCGCTTCTATACCCGCCAGACGGAACTCCTGGACGAGGTCTATCTGAGCAGCCGCTTCTCGCTCACCGAGAGCCGGGTCCTCTACGAGCTTGCGCATCGCGGCGAGGCCGGCGCCGCCGAGATCGGGCGCGATCTCGGTCTCGACCGGGGCTATCTCAGCCGGATGCTCAAGGGCTTCGAGGAGGCGGGGCTCCTCGCCCGGCAACCCTCGCGATCCGATGGCCGCCAGCAGGTTCTCTCCCTGACACCGGCCGGCCGCGAAGCCTTCGCGCCCCTCGACCACCTGTCAGGTGAGCAATGGGCGGCGCGGCTCTGCGGGCTCGACGCGGCCGGGCGCGCCCGCCTCGTCGCGGCGATGGAGACGATCGAGAGCCTGCTCGGCGCCGCTCCCGCGCCCCGGGATGCGATCACGCTGAGACCCCACGGCATCGGCGATCTCGGCCACGTGGCGAGCCGGCAGGGCTTTCTCTACGCCCGGGAATACGGCTGGGACGCGACTTTCGAGGCGCTCGTCGCGGAAATCCTCGTCGATTTCGTGCGCAACCACGATCCTGCCCGGGAAAGAGGCTGGATCGCCGAAAGAGCGGGCACGATGCTCGGCTCCATCTATTGCGTGAGGCAGTCCGACGAGGTGGCGAAGCTGCGCCTGCTCTATGTGGAGCCCGAGGCCCGCGGCACGGGCCTCGGTTCGCGGCTCGTCGCCGAATGCATCGCCTTCGCCCGCGCCTGCGGCTACCGGCGCCTCACGCTCTGGACCAATGATTGCCTGGAAGCGGCCCGCCACATCTACGTCGAGGCGGGGTTCGCGCTCCTCGAAGAGGAGCGCCACCATTCCTTCGGCAAGGATCTCGTGGGCCAGAACTGGATGCTGGAGCTGTAGGGGTTGCGGCCCGCCTCAGAAGATCTTCCGGTATTGCGTGAAGCCGGGATGCTCGGCGAGCTTGTCGTAGAGGGCGCGGGCGGTCGCGTTTCCCTCCTGCGTCAGCCAGTGGACGCGGCTCGCCCCCGCCTGCTTCGCCTTCGCATAGACGGCCTCGATGAGGGCACGCCCCACGCCCATCCCCCGCGCCTCGGGCAGGGTGAAGAGATCCTGGAGATAGCAGTAATTGCCGGGCGTCCAGGTCGAGCGGTGGAAAATGAAATGGACGATGCCGAGCAGGCGCTCCCGCCCGCTTTCGTCCGCCCCGAAGGCGCCGAGGACATGCATCGGCTCGGCCGGATCGAGCAGGCGCGACCAGGTGACGTCGGTCGTCTGCGGCGGCACGCTCGTCCTGTAGAAGGCGAGATATCCCTGCCAGAGCGGCTCCCAGGCCGCGCGGTCGGCGGCCGCGAGCGGTCGCAGCGTTAGGTGGGATGCCGTCACGCGCGCCTCTCCCGCGGGCCGGTCGCGAGGGTCGCCGCCGGGCGCTCGCCGCGCAGCAAGGCCAAAGCCTCGACCGGATCGATGCGTCCGTCATAGAGGGCGCGGCCCGTGATGGCGCCCGCGAGCCCCGCGCAATCGGGCGCGGTCAGGCGCTCGATATCCGCGAGCGAGGCGAGGCCGCCCGAGGCGATCACCGGGATCTGGACGGCGCGGGCGAGCGCGAGCGTCATCGGGATGTTGAGCCCGGTCAGGACGCCGTCGCGGGCGATGTCGGTATAGATGAGGGCGGCGACGCCGACATCCTCGAAGCGCTTGCCCAGCTCCTCGGCGGTGATGCTCGAACTCTGCGCCCAGCCGTCCACGGCGACGCGCCCGTCCTTGGCGTCGATGCCGACGGCGATCCGGCCGGGATGGTTGCGGGCGGCCTCGACGACGAGGGCGGGATCGCGCACGGCGGCGGTGCCGATGATGACGCGGCGCACGCCCTTGGCGAGCCAGCCCTCGATGGTGCGCATGTCGCGGATGCCGCCACCGAGCTGGACCGGCACCGAGACGCGCGCGAGGACGGCCTCGACCGCAGCCGCGTTCATCGGCCGCCCCGCGAAGGCCCCGTCGAGATCGACGATATGCAGCCACTCGAAGCCCTGGCGCTCGAAGACGGCGGCCTGGTCGGCGGGCGAATCGCTGAAGACGGTCGCCTTGCTCATGTCGCCCTGGACGAGGCGCACGCAGCGGCCTTCCTTGAGGTCGATGGCGGGGAAGAGGATCATGGGCGCCATCGCAGGAAGTTGGCGATGAGGGAGAGGCCGAGCGTCTGGCTCTTCTCGGGGTGGAACTGCGTCCCGGCCATGTTGTCGCGGGCGACGAGCGCCGTCACCGGGCCGCCATAGGCGGAGACGGCGACGAGGTCGTCGGGATCCCTCGGCTGGAGGGCGTAGGAATGCACGAAATAGGCGTGCAGGCCGTTCGGCCCCAGCTCGATCCCGTCGGTCAGCGGATGCTCGCGCTGCGGATGGAGCGTGTTCCAGCCCATATGCGGGATCTTCAGCGCCGGATCGTCCGGCCTGATGGCCGCGACGTCGCCGCCGATCCAGCCGAGGCCCGGCGTGATCGTCTTCTCGAGGCCGCGCGTCGCCATGAGCTGCATGCCGACGCAGATGCCGAGGAAAGGCCGTCCGCGCCCGCGGACGGTCTCCTCCATCGCCTCGACCATGCCTCCGACCGAATCGAGGCCGCGGCGGCAATCGGCGAAGGCGCCGACGCCGGGCAGCACGATCCGGTCCGCCGCGGCGACGGCCTTCGGATCGGAGGTGACCAGAATTTCCGCCGGCACGTCCGATTCGCGGGCGGCGCGCTCGAACGCCTTGGCCGCGGAATGCAGGTTGCCCGAGCCGTAATCGACGATGGCGACTCTCACCGGCGCCCCTCCACATCGGGGAAGAGGCCGATCACCTGCTCACCCTCCGGCTGCCGCCAGGGCGCGGCCGTGCGGCGCGACGCCTCGGCGGGGGCGCGCACGGGCGGCGGCGCGGCGGAAGCCGGGGCGGCCGGCTGCTCCGGCTTCGTCGAGAGCCAGCGCGCGAAACTCTTCGCCTCGGCCTCGGCCTCGTTCGCGGCGAAGACGGCGTCGACCGCCGGGCGGCCCCGCCGGGCATAGTCCCAGCGCCGCAGGCTGGACGCTTCGAGGCCGACCAGGAACCAGAGCAGCGCATTCAGGAGGAAGCTCGCGCCGCCGGGCATGCCGGCCTGTCGCAGGCCCGCCCAGAAGGCGGCCAGCAGCAGGAAGACGCCGAGGGCGAGGAGCCAGTGCCGATGCGCGAGAAACCAGAGCGGCGGCACGAGGAAGGCACCCCAGGAGAAGCCGTCCCGCACGAGGCTGGCCTGGTCGAGGGCCTGCGGGTCGCCGGGCACCGCGCGGGGCGCGAGATGCAGCGTGTAGGTCGCGCTCACAGGTTTCCCTTCGTGGACGGAATGCGGTCGCCCTCGCGCGGATCGAGGGCCGCGGCCGCGCGGAAGGCACGCGCCAGCCCCTTGAAGCAGCTCTCCGCGATATGATGGCTGTTCAGCCCGTAGAGTGTCTCGACATGCAGCGTCATGCCCGCGTTCATGGCGAAAGCCTGAAAGAATTCCCGCACCAGCTCGGTGTCGAACTCGCCGATCTTCTGCGTCGGGAAGTCCGACCGGAAGACGAGGAAAGGCCGCCCCGAGATGTCGAGGGCGACGCGGGTCAGCGTCTCGTCCATCGGCAGGTCGATGCTCGCATAGCGGACGATGCCGCGCTTGTCGCCGAGCGCCTTGCGGATCGCCTCGCCGAGCGCGATGCCCGCATCCTCGGCCGTGTGGTGGAAATCGACGTGCAGGTCCCCCTTCACCTGGACGTCGAGATCGACCAGCGCGTGCCGGGCGAACAGCTCCAGCATGTGATCGAGGAAGCCCACCCCGGTCGAGATTCCGGCCTTCCCGGAGCCGTCGATGGCGACCGAGACGCTCACATCCGTCTCGTGGGTGCGCCGGCTCACGCTCGCGGAGCGCATCTTGTCTATCCTGTTCTCTTCGGTTCGCGGCCGCCCCCGCGGCCGCGCCGTCTGCCCGAAATGCGGGCACTCTCTAGCAAGGCCGGTGCCGTCGCGCCACCGGCTCCCGCCGCGCGGCGGCCATGAGCCGAGAGGCTGGCGGGCGAATGGAAATTTCCGCGCCCGACGCTTAAGTGAGGCACCTCACCAGCACAGACGAGACACCCTTGGACCACGCCCCACCTTCCATGCACGCGACCACCATCCTCATGGTCCGCAAGGGCGGCCGGGTGGTCATCGGCGGCGACGGCCAGGTGAGCCTCGGCCAGACCATCGTGAAGGGCAATGCCCGCAAGGTCCGCCGCCTCGCCAAGGGCACCGTGATCGGCGGCTTCGCCGGCGCCACGGCCGACGCCTTCACCCTGTTCGAGCGGCTGGAGGCGAAGCTCGAGCAATATCCGGGGCAGCTCACGCGCGCCTGCGTCGAATTGACCAAGGACTGGCGCACGGACCGCTATCTGCGCCGCCTCGAGGCGATGATGCTGGTCGCCGACCGGGAGGTCGGGCTCCTGCTCTCGGGCTCGGGCGACGTTCTGGAGCCGGAAGCGGGAATCGCCGCGATCGGCTCGGGCGGCAACTACGCGCTCGCGGCGGCGCGGGCGCTCTCCGATTCGAGCCACGACGCGGAGGCGATCGTGCGCCGCTCGCTCGCCATCGCCGCCGATATCTGCGTCTACACCAACGCCAATATCGTCGTGGAAAGCCTCGAGGAGTGATCCTCCCATGATCTCCGAGCGCGTGCTCGATCTCGCGGTCGAGAGGGGCCTGATCGCGCAGGGGCAGGCGCTGGCCCTGCGCAGCCTCGCGCGCGAGACCGAGGCGCCTCCTCCCGCCGAGCCCGAGCCCGTCGACGAGGAGAGGCTGCGCTTCGTCTCGGGCTTCGCGGATATCTTCGTCACGCTCGGCCTCGGGCTGTTCCTCGGCGCGGCGGTCTATCTGGTCGGCAAGGTCCTGCCCCCGGCCCTGGTGGCCGCCGCCGCGGCGGCGATGAGCTGGGGCCTCGCCGAGTTCTTCACCCGCCGGCGCCGGATGGCGCTGCCCTCGATCGTGCTCCTTCTCGTCTTCGTCTATTCCTCGTTCCTGGCGCTCGCCCTCCTGTTCGGAGAAACGGGCTGGAAAAGCCTCTGGTCGCCCTGGAGCCTCCGCTACCAGGGCGCGCCGGAGGGCTGGGGCGCGGTCTCGCTCGCGACAGCCGCCCTCGGCGCTGCGGCGCTCGCCGCCGTCCATTACTGGCGCTTTCGCGTGCCGATCACCGTCGCGGCCGGGATCTGCGCCCTGTGCCTGTCTCTCCTCACCGTGCTCACGGCGCTATGGCCCTCGCTCGTCGGGCACGGGCTCCCGGCGATCCTGCTCGGGCTGGGCCTTTGCATCTTCACCCTCGCCATGCGGTTCGACCTCAGCGATCCCGAACGGGCGACCCGGCGCACGGACATCGCCTTCTGGCTTCATCTCCTGGCCGCGCCGCTGATCGTCCGCGAGATCTTCGCCGCGATCGGCGTGCCGGAGGAAGGCATCGGCGTGCGCTCGGCCCCGCTCGTCCTGTTGATCTTCGCCTTCCTCGCCGTGATCGCCATCCTGGTCGATCGCCGGGCGCTGCTCGTCTCGGGCCTCGCCTATGCGGGATGGGCCTTCGCCTCGCTGTTCCAGTCGGTCGGGCTGAAGGGCTTCACCGCGCCGGTCACCATCCTCGTCCTCGGCGCCTTCGTGCTCCTGCTCAGCGCCGGCTGGACCTCCCTCCGCGAGGCCGCCCTCGGCCTGCTTCCTCCCCGATGGGCCGCGCGCCTGCCTTCGCACGCGCCGCGGTGACAACGAAACGCATCCGACCCATGACCACCTTTTCCCCCCGCGAGATCGTCTCCGAACTCGACCGCTTCATCGTCGGCCAGAAGGACGCCAAGCGCGCCGTCGCGATCGCGCTCCGCAACCGCTGGCGCCGCCAGCAGGTCGAGGGCCCGCTCCGGGACGAGATCGCGCCGAAGAACATCCTGATGATCGGGCCGACCGGCTGCGGCAAGACGGAGATCTCGCGCCGCCTCGCCCGGCTCGCGGGCGCGCCCTTCCTCAAGGTCGAGGCGACGAAATTCACCGAGGTCGGCTATGTCGGCCGCGACGTCGAGCAGATCGTGCGCGACCTCGTCGAGATCGGCATCGGCCTCGTGCGCGACGACAAGCGCCGCTCCGTCGAGGCGAAGGCCCAGCTCGCCGCCGAGGAGCGCGTGCTCGACGCCCTCGTCGGCTCCACGGCCTCCGCGGCGACGCGCGATTCCTTCCGCCGTAAGCTGCGCGCCAGCGAGCTGGACGACAAGGAGATCGAGATCGAGATGGCCGGCGGCTCCTCCAGCCTGCCGATGTTCGAGATCCCGGGCATGCCCGGCGCCTCGATGGGCGCGATCAATCTCAACGACATGCTCGGCAAGGCTTTCGGCGGCGGCCAGCGCCGGACGCGGCGCACGAGCGTGCGCGAGGCCTATACGCCGCTGATCGCCGAGGAATCCGACAAGCTCCTCGACCAGGACGCGATCGTCCAGGAGGCGATCCGGCAGGTCGAGGAGAACGGCATCGTCTTCCTCGACGAGATCGACAAGATCTGCGCCCGCTCCGAAGGCGGGCGCGCGGGCGCCGACGTCTCGCGCGAGGGCGTGCAGCGCGACCTCCTGCCGCTGATCGAGGGGACCACGGTCGCGACCAAGCACGGGCAGGTGAAGACGGACCACATCCTCTTCATCGCCTCGGGCGCCTTCCACGTGGCCAAGCCTTCCGACCTGCTGCCCGAATTGCAGGGGCGCCTGCCGATCCGGGTCGAATTGCAGCCGCTGACGGCCGACGACTTCCGCCGCATCCTGACCGAGACCGAAGCCTCGCTGATCAAGCAATCGGTGGCGCTGATGGCGACGGAGGGCGTCGAGCTGAGCTTCACGGACGACGCGATCGACGCCCTCGCCAAGGTCGCGGTCGAGGTGAACTCGACGGTCGAGAATATCGGCGCCCGCCGCCTCCAGACGGTGCTGGAGCGTGTGCTCGACGACATCTCCTTCACCGCGCCGGACCGCTCGGGCCAGGTCTTCAAGGTCGACGGAGCCTATGTGCGCGGCGAGGTCGAATCGCTCGCGGCGAATACGGATCTCAGCCGCTTCATCCTATAGCGGCCGTCGCCATCCCGCTCAGGCCGAATTGGAATCCGGCACGGCCCGCAGGCGCGTCTCGCGCAGTTCGCCGTGCGATTCCAGGAGCCCGTGGGCGGTCGCGGCGATATGGGCCTCGATGCGCTTCAGGTCGCGCGTGATGTCGAGCTGGAGGGCGCTCGTGCGGATCGCATCCGGGCGGCCCGAGCGCATCTCCTGGAAATGACGCTCCGTCGCCTCGCGCTCGATCTGCCGGAACTGCTCCTTCTCCGCCACCAGCCGGCGCGCCGCATCGACGTCGCGCGACATGTAGACCGCAAGGGCGAGGCGCAGGTTGTCGAGCAGGCGGCCGTGCATCTCGCCGATCGCCGTGAGCGATTCAGGCGAAAGCCGGTGGCCCTTGTCGATCCGCTTGCGCGCCATCTCCATGAGGTTCTTCTCGACGATGTCGCCGATATGCTCGAGGTTGATGGCGAGCGCGATCGTCTCGGTGAGGCGCTTCGCCTCCGCCCCGCTCAGCGATTCCTGCGCGAGAAGCCCGACATAGCCCTGCACCGAGACGTAGAGCTGGTCGAGGATGTCGTCCATGGCGCTGATCGCGGCGATCTTCTCGCGGTCGTCGCGATGGAAGGCCCCCTGCGAGCCGCGCAGCATCTCCTCGACGATGTCGGCCATGCGCAGCACCTCGCGCGCCGCATTGGCGAGAGCGACCGACGGCGTCGTGAGCGCGGCCTCGTCGAGATAGAGCGCCGCGCCCGGATCGCTCACCGCCCGGTCGGGCAGCAGGCGGCGCAGCCCCTCGGCGAGGAGCGGCAGGACGCCGATGAACAGGGCCGCCATGGCGAGGTTGAAGAGGAGGTGCAGATTGGCCGCGAGCCGGACAGGCGAAGGATCGACGCTCATCACGGCGCGCGCGATCGGATCGAGGAAGGGCAGCACCAGCAGGCAGCCGGCGAGGCGGTTGGCGAGATTGCCGACCGGAACCCGCAGCCGCGCCGGCTCCTTGCCGAGCGCATCGACGAGCGGGTTCAGGGCGCTGCCGAGATTGCAGCCGAGCACCATGGCGACGGTCGCGGCCGGCGTGACGAGCCCGCCCCCCGAAAGCGAGGCCACGAGCAGGATCGAGGCGACGCTCGAATGGGCGGCCCAGGCGAACAGGGTCGTCGCGCCGATCGCGAGAAGCGGCTCCTGGGTGATGCTGGCGAGGACCGCCTTCAGCGTGGCCGAGTTTTCGACCGGCGCGATGGTGTGGACCAGAAGATGCAGCGAGAGCAGCATCAGGCCGATGCCGATGACCGCCTGGGCGCTGTCGCGCACCGTGCTGCTGCGCCCGCGCCGATAGGCGAGGACGCCGCCGCCGATGAGGATCGGATAGATATAGGCGATGTCGAAGGACAGGGCCTGAGTGATCAGCGTCGTGCCGACATTGGCGCCGAGCATCACCGCGAGGGCGGGCACGAGATCGACCGCGCCCGCGCCGCTGAAGGAGGTCACCATCAGGGCGGTGGCGGTGCTGCTCTGCAAGGCGGCCGTCACGCCGACGCCCGTGAGGAACGCCGTCAGCCGGTTCCTGAGGCCGATGCCGAGCACGCGGCGCAGATCCGTGCCGAAGGCGCGCTGGACCCCGCCGCTCACCATGTGGATGCCCCACATGAGCAGCGCGACCTCGCCGATAAGCTCGATCAGGACGCGGGTTGCCGACATGGCGAGCTCAGTCCTTCCCTCGGTGGAAGGGGCGTCCCATCGTCACCGTCCCGCCGCGAGGCCGCGGATGGCGCCTTCGAGGATGTCGAGCGCCCGGTCCATCTCGGCCTCGCTCGTCGTCAGCGGCGGCGTCAGGGTGAGGACGTTGCCCATGGTGGTCTTGAAGGAGAGCCCTTCGTCCAGCGCCCGGTAGAGGACCGCTTCGGCGCCGTCCGAATCGGGCTCCTTCGAGGTCCGGTCGCGCACCAGCTCGATGCCGATGAGGAATCCCCTGCCCCGCACGTCGCCGACGGCCGGGCAATCAGCCATCAGGTTGCCGAGCCGCTCGAGCGCCCGCGCCCCGACGCGGGCAGCGTTCTCGACCAGGCCCTCGTCCTCGATGATCTCGATGGTCGTGAGCGCGGCGCGCGTCGTGACCGGGTTTTTCTCGTGGGTGTAATGGCCGAAAGCCCAATCGCCCGCGACATCCAGCTCGGGCCGGCAGATCGCCGTCGCGATGGGCAGGATGCCCCCGCCGAGCGACTTGCCGAGCACGAGGATGTCGGGAACCACCCCGTCATGCTCGCAGGAGAACATGCGCCCGGTCTTGCCGAGGCCGGTCGGGATCTCGTCGAAGATCAGGAGCACGCCGCGCCGGTCGCAGATCTCGCGCACCCGCGCCCAGAAGCCGGGCGGGGCGATATAGGGAACTGCCCGCGTCGGCTCGGCGACGAGGCAGGCGACGTCGGGATCGCGCGCCAGGACGTAGTCGATCATGCGGGCGCAGGCGGCCCCGCTCTCCTCCGGCGTCGCCGTGCCGTAGGGGCAGCGATAGCCGCCGAAGGGCGCGACGTGCATCGCACCAGCGACCAGCGGCGCGGCGGGACCGGAGCGGAAGAGTGTCTCTCCCGAGAGCGCGGAGGCGCCGGTGCCGGCGCCGTGGAAGGCGTCCCAGAAGGAGAGCGTCTTGGTGCGGCCGGTCGCCGCGCGGGCGACCTTCACCGCCACCTCGACGGCGTCCGACCCGCCGGTCGTGAAGAGCAGCTTGCCGAGCGTACCGGGCGTGATCGCGGCGAGCTTCTCGGCGAGAAGCACCGCCGGCTCGCAGGCATAGCGCCGCGGCGCGAAGGGCAGCGCGTCCATCTGGTCGGCAATCGCCTTCTTCAGGCGCGGATGCCCGTAGCCGATGTGATGAACATTGTTGCCGTGGAAATCCATGTAGCGGCGGCCCGCCATGTCCTCGATCCAGATCCCCTCGGCCTTGGCGATGGCGTTGAGGCAGGGCGTCGAGACGGATTGGCGCAGGAAATGCCGCTCGTCGCGCGCGAGCAGCGTCGCGGTCGCGGGATCGACGGCACGCGCCTGCCAGGCCGCGCGGCGGCCGGTGAGGTTGGTGTCGCCTTCGGATTCGGAGACGTGGAGGTTCATCTGTTTTTGTCCCTTCCCCTCGTGCCGGACGCCCGGAACGAAGAGCCTGGAGGAATCCGTCACCGCGCCCGCCAGGCCTGGAGCCGCACGAAGACGAGCCGGTCGAGCAGGAGATGGAGGAGCTTCACGCCGATGGCGGTCGCCATGATGATCGTGCCCATGGCGGCGGCCGAGGCGATCGCGCCGGCCTCGTCCATGTGGACGATGGCGATCGAGGCGACCTTCGAATCCGCGCCATAGAGGAAGACCACCGCCGAAATGGTCGTGAGCGCGTTCACGAAGAGGTAGACGGCGATGTCGAGGATCGCGGGCGCCGAGATCGGCACCGTCACGCGGGCGAAGGTGCGCCAGAAGGGCACCTTCAGCGAGGCCGAGACGGACTCGAACTCGCCGTCGATCTGCTTCAGCGCCGTCAGCGAGGTGATGTGCGCCACGGTGTAGTAATGGGCGATGGTGTTGACGACGAGGATGGCCAGCGTGCCGTAGAAGACCGAGAGCGGGTTCCAGGACGCGTTGAAGAAGAACACGTAGCCGAGGCCGAGGACGAGGCCCGGCACCGCCATCGGCAGCATGGCGAGGAACTGGGCGAGCGCCCGGCCGATGGGGAAGGTCTTGGTCTTCTCGATGAGATAGGCGCCGCTGAAGACGAGCGCGGTGCCGAAGAGCGCGACGCAGGAGCCCAGGATCAGCGAATTGACATAGGGCGCCCAGCCGTCGGCATCGACATTGGCGAAGTCGTAATTGGCGAGCGTCAGCGCGAGGTTGTAGGGCCAGTAGGTGACGAAGGAGCCCCAGAGAGCGACGCCGTAGGTGGCGATGATCGTTCCTGCGACGAGGCAGACGAAGGCGAGGAGCGCCCGGTCGCGGGCCGCCCGGGGCTTGGCGACATAGGGCACCGCCCGCGCCGAGAGCAGCGCGACCTGGCGCCTGCGCACCCGCCGGTCCACGAAGAAGGCGACGATGGCGGGGATGAGCAGGATCATGCCGACCACCGCGCCCATCGGGAAGTTCTGCTGGCCGACCACCTGCTTGTAGGCATCCGTCGCGAGCACCGAATATTGGCCGCCAATGACCTTGGGGATGCCGAAATCGGTGATGACGAGGGTGAAGACGACGAAGGCCGCGCTGATGAGGCCGTAGCGGGCGCCGGGCAGGGTGACCGTGCGGAAGATGCGTCCGCGCGTCGTGCCGAGGGCCTCGGCAGCCTCGTAGAGGCGTCCGTCCGCGATCGCGAGGGCCGTCGAGAGGATCAGGACGGCATGCGGGAAGGCATAGAGCACCTCCGCTCCCACGATCCCGATGGGGCCGTAGAGCGTGAAGTCGCCGAGCAGATGCTTCAGGAAGCCCTGGTTGCCGAAGATATAGACGAGCGCGAGCGCCGACATCAGCGAGGGGGCGAAGACCGGCAGCAAGGCCGCGGCGTAGAAGAAGCCCTTCGCCGGAATGCGGCTGCGCTGGAGGGCATAGGCATAGGAAAAGGCCAGCGGCACCACGATCGCCGTCGAGAGCGAGGAGACGAAGATACTGTTGCCGAGGGATTCGATGAGGCTCGGCGTCGAGGCGTAGAGCGCGAAATTCGCCAGCCCCACCCAATGCCCGTCGACATTCTGGAACGCCTTGGAGAGAAGCGTGCCCAGCGGCAGCGCGACGATCAGGACGAGGACGAGCACCAAAGCCGCGACGAGCGCCGCCGCCACGGCGGCCTCCGACACGGTCCGCGCCGGCATCCCGGTTTCCTGTCCGGCCGGCCGGCCCGCGGGCGGGGAAGCCGCTTTCGGATCGAGGGCAGTCACGCTCATGCCGCGGCCTCCGCAGGGAACACGCGCAGCGACTCGACCGGGAAGACGACCGGCCGCACCTCTCCCGCCGCCAGCCCGAGGTCGCGCATGGCGTTGGCCGAGAAATCGGCCACGATGGCGCTCTGCGGCGACTGGACCGGATGCAGCGCGGCCCGGCAGAAGGCGCCGAGGAAGGACATCTCGCCGATCCGCGCCTCGAAGCGGTTGGGCATGTCCGGCGTGATGGAGCGGATGCGCACCTCCTCGGGGCGCATGGCGAGCCGGACGGTCGTTCCCGCCGCGAAATTCGAGCCGCCGCCGACCGCAAGCTCCAATTCGCCCACCTTGACGGTGGCCGGCCCCGTCGCGACGGCTTCGAGGAAGGTCATGTGGCCGACGAAATCGGCCACGAAGGCGGTGGCCGGCTTCGCATAGATCTCCTGCGGCGTGCCGACCTGCTCGATCACGCCGTGATTCATCACGACGATGCGGTCGGCCATGGCGAGCGCCTCTTCCTGGTCGTGCGTGACCATGACGGTCGTGACGCCGAGGCGCTTCTGCACGTCGCGGATCTCGTCGCGCAGCCGGATGCGGACCTTCGCGTCGAGCGCCGAGAGCGGCTCGTCGAGGAGCAGGAGGCCGGGCGAGGTCGCGAGCGCCCGGGCCAGTGCCACGCGCTGCTGCTGGCCGCCGGAGAGCTGGACGGGATATTTCGCGCCCTGGTCGCCGAGCCCGATGAGCTTCAGCAACTCGGCGACGCGGGCATCGATCTCCGCCTTCGGGCGCTTGCGGTTGACGAGGCCGTAGGCGACGTTCTGGGCGATCGTCAGGTTCGGGAAGAGCGCGTAGGACTGGAAGACGATGCCGAAATCGCGCGCCGAGGGCGGCGCGTGGGTGACGTCGCGCCCGTCCATCTCGATGGTGCCGGAATCGGCCGGATCGAGTCCCGCGATCGCCCGCAGCAGCGTCGTCTTTCCGCAGCCCGAGGGCCCGAGGAAGCAGACGAACTCGCCGCGAGGGATGTCGAGATCGATCTCCCGCAAGGCCGTGAAGCTGCCGAAGCGCTTGGCGAGCTTGCGGATTCTAAGGAAGGGCTCGGTCTCGCTCATCCTTCTCCCCTGGTTGCTCTCCGGGCTCGCAAGGAGAGCCGGGCTTCATCTCGGCGCGGATGTTCACGTCGCCGTCGTTTTCGAGGCTGCGCGGAGCGGAATGATCCTCTGCACCCGCGCAACCGGTCCTCCCCGATCCGGCGGCCTTGCGGCCGCCGGAGAGCGCGCCGTCACTTCTTCGGCGCGGATTTGGAATCGAAGCGCCTGGACCACTCGGCGAGGATGCGCTCGCGGTTGTCGGACATCCAGGTGAGATCGTTCTTGATCATGCCGCTTTCGGCATTGGTCGGATAGTTCGGCGGCGTGCTGGGCACGTCGGGCCGCGCCACGATCGCATAGAGCTTGGCGTAGACCTGGTTGGCTTCCTTGGTCGTCATCCAGTCGGCGATCTTCTTGGCGATCTCGGGATGCTTGGTGGTCTTGAGGACCGCGCCAGCCTCCAGTTCCCAGCCCACGCCCTCCTTGGGCACGATGACCTCGATCGGAGCGCCCCTCGTCTTCTCCGCCGCGCCGCGCGTGTCGAGCGCGAGGCCGACGACCCGCTCGCCCCTCGCCGCCTGGACGCAGGGAGCCGAGCCGGAATGCAGATAGGCGGCGATGTTCTCGTGCAGCCCGTCCATGAACTTCCAGCCGGCTTCCTCGCCCATGCTCTGGAGCCAGCCCGCCACCATCAGGTAGCCCGTCCCGGAAGAGGCGGGATGAGGCATGACGATCTTGCCCCTGAGGGCCGGGTTGAGGAGATCGTGCCAGGAGGTCGGCGTCTTCACGCCGATCTTGGCGGCCTCGACGGTGTTGAAGCACATGACGCCGAGATAGGCGTCCTGGCCGGTCCAAGTATAGGGCTCCTTCGAGTCGAGGAAGAGCGGCTTCAGCTCCGCGATTCCCTTCGGCTTGTACTCCATCAGCATGCCCGCCTTCTCGAACATGATGATGCTCGTGGCCGCGAGCCCCATGACGACGTCGGCGCGGGGATTGTCCTTCTCCGCCAGCATCCGGGCGGTGATGACGCCGGTGGAGTCGCGGACCCACACGACCTCGGCCTCGGGCACCGCCTTCTCGATCGACGCCTTGGCCGGGGCCAGCTCGTCGTTCTCGAAGGCCGTGTAGACGGTGATCTTGGTGCGTTGGGCCATCGCCTCGCCTGCGCCGAGGACGCAGGCGAGAACCAGGGTCGCTGAGAGCCATGCCTTCATACGTTCACTCCTCCGATATATTTTTGGATGTTGCCGAGGGCACTCGGCAACAGGCAAATGTCAGGCCGACCAAGGCATGGAGTAAGTTTTCACGTTCGTGAAGCTCTTCATGGCCTCGACCACCCCCTCCTTATAGCCTAGGCCGGAATCCTTGATGCCGCCGAAGGGGGACATCTCGATGCGGTAGCCCGGGACCTCCCAGACATTGACCGTTCCGACCTCGAGCCCGGCGACGAAGCGCTGGACGTAGTCCAGGCGGTTCGTGCAGACGCCCGAGGAGAGGCCATAGGCCGTCGAGTTCGAGATCCTGATGACGCTCTCGATGTCGTTCGGGCAGCGGATCATCGGGATGACGGGGCCGAAGGTCTCCTCGTGCACCAGCTCGCAATCATAGGGGATGTGATCCACGACGGTCGGATGGAACAGGGCGCCTTCGGCCCGCTTGCCGTGCAGGACCTTCGCCCCCTTCGAGACGGCGTCGTCGACGCGGGCCTGGAAGAGCGCGGCCGAGCGCGCGTTGATGACGGTGCCGATATCGGTCTCGGGATCCATCGGGTCGCCGCATTTGAGCTTCTTCGCCTTCTCCAGCACGAGCTTGGAGAAGTCGTCGGCGACCGCCTCGACGACGAGGATGCGCTTGACCGCGGTGCAGCGCTGGCCCGAATTCTTGGTCGCGCCCTGGACGGCGAGTTCGGCCGCCTTGTCGAGATCGGCATCCTCCATGACGATCAGCGGATCGTTGCCGCCGAGCTCCAGCACGATCCGCTTGTAGCCGGCCGTGTTGGCGATGTGCTTGCCGACCCGCACCGAGCCCGTGAAGGTCACGAGATCGGCATCGGGATCGGTGATCATGGAATCGCCCATGGTGGACGGATTGCCGGTCACGACCGAGAGCATCTCGGGCGGCAGCCCCGCCTCGTAGAGGACGTCGGCGAGGGCGAGGGCCGTCAGCGGCGTCAGCTCGGTCGGCTTCAGGACGAGGCGGTTGTTGGTGGCGATGGCCGGGGCGAGCTTATGGCTCACCATGTTGAGCGGATGGTTGAAGGGCGTGATGGCCGAGATCACGCCCAGCAGCGGGGCGCGGCTCGTGTAGATCTTGCGCGCCTTGCCGTTCGGGGAGATGTCGCAGGAATAGATCTCGCCGTCGTCCCTGATCGTGAGCTGGGCGGCGAAGGACCACACGTCATAGGCGCGGGACGCCTCGTAGAGCGAATCCTTCCAGCACAGGCCGGCCTCGGCCGTGATCAGGCGGGCGAAATCCTCCTTGCGGTCGCGCAGCAATTCGGCCGTCTTCTGGAGGATCTGCTGGCGCTCGTAGCGGGTCAGCTTCGGCTTGAAGGCTTGCGCCTTGGCGAAAGCCTCGCGCACATGCTCGGGCCGCGCGGCCGGAACGGTGCCGACGACGCTGTTGTCGTAGGGGTTGAAGACCTCGACGGCCTCGTCGGTCTGGACGAGCTTGCCGGCAATGCGCATCGACTCGCGGCGGAATGGGGCTTTCACGGGGGCGTTCATGGGCGGGGCATCCTCTCGGGTGTCATCACCGGGCTTGTCCCGGTGACCTCGATTCCCTGTCCGTCACGATCGGGCCGGGAACGGGATGGCCGGGACGAGCCCGGCCATGACAAGGCGGGTCAGCGGACGAGGTTGAGGGCGACGTCGAAGACGTCGAAATTGCGGAGCGTGCGGCCGGCCGGAACCTCGATCTTGCGGTTGGCGATCATCGGCACGGTCTGCTCGGTCAGGCCGCCATGCGAGCGCAGCGGCTCGGTGAGGCCGGAAAGGTCGTGCTTCGCCGCCGCCGTGCCGAGCACCTTGTGCTTCCCGGACAGAACCACGACGTCCCCGATCCGGTCGGCGGGAAGCTCGAAGCGCTCGCAGGCTTCCTTGGCCGGGATCGCCACCTCGACGCCCTCGATACCCTTGACGAGGTCGATCACGGCCTGGCTCTTGTCGGCATCGACATAGACCGTGGCGAAGGAGCCGAGCGCCCCGTGATGGGCGACATAGGGATCGGTGATCGGCAGGATCACCCGCGTCGCGCCGGCGCCGAATTTCTCGTCCAGGATCTCCTGGAGATAGATCACGTCGGGCTGGCCGTCCGCGAGGTGCTTGTCGTTCATGCCGTGATCGGCGGTCATGACAAGCGTGCAGCCGAGGGCGTCGAGTTCCCCGACATAGCGGTCGAACATCTTGTAGAAGGAGTTCGCGATCTCCGACCCCGGCGCCGCCTTGTGCTGCACGTAGTCGGTGGTCGACAGATACATCACGTCGGGCTGGAAGGTCTTCAGCAGCTTGACGCCCGCCGCGAAGACGAATTCCGACAGGTCCGCCGAATAGACCTCCGGCACCGGCAGGCCGACGAAATCGAGGACGTTGTCGATGCCGTTCTCGGCCTTGTTCGCCTTGTCGGCCTTTTCCGAGGAGAAGGCGATGGCGGTGCCGCTCGAGAAGTCGAGGCCCTTGCCGAGGAGGGTGCGCAGCTTGTCCTTGGCCGTCACCATGGCGACCTTGCAGCCGGCCTTCTGGAACTCGGCGAGGATGGTCGGCGCGCGCAGGAAGCGGGCGTCGTTCATCATCACCTCTTCCTTCGCCTCGCGGTCGTAGAAGAAGTTGCCGGCGATGCCGTGCCAGGCCGGCGGACGGCCGGTGATGATCGAGAGGTTGTTCGGGTTGGTGAAGCTCGGGATGACCGAGAGCGCCGTCGTGTTGGCACCTGTCTTCATGATCCGGTCGAGATTCGGGCAGAGCCCCTTCTCGATCGCCCGCTCGATATAGCCGGGCTCCGATCCGTCGATGCAGATCACCACGACCGGCTTCTCCGGCCGCCGGTAGGAGCGTTCGTTCGCGACCACGTCGGCGCCGAGTTTGGAGTGCATGTTCATCGTTCCAGCTCGCTCTGATCGGATGCGTGGTTAGGCGGCCTTGGCCGAGGCGGCGGTCACGCCCATCTCGGCGATCACCTCGCCGATGGCCGCGAGGGCGGCGCGCATGTCCTTGGCATGGAGATCGCCGATGCAGCCGATGCGGAAGCTGTCGGCGACGGTGAGCTTGCCCGGATAGATGACGAAGCCCCGCTCCTTCAGCGCATCGTAGAAGCGCTGGAAGACGAATTTCGGATCGCGCGGCATGTGGAAGGTGACGATGATCGGCGCCTGGAGGCTCGCGGGCAGCAGCGTCTCGAAGCCCATCGCCGCCATGCCCTCGATCAGGATGCGGGCATTGTCGGCATAGCGCCCGCCGCGGCCGGCGACGCCGCCCTCGGCCTGGAATTCCTCGAGCGCCCGGTGGAAGGCCACGATGACGTGGATCGGCGGCGTGAAGCGGTACTGCCCGGTCCGCCCGAAGACGGCGTGCTGGTCGAAGAGGTCGAGGACCAGCGTCGTGGCGTTGCCCTGCGTCTCCGCGAGCGCCTCGTTGCGGCACAGGACGAAGCCGAGGCCCGGCACGCCCTGGATGCATTTGTTGGAGGAGGCCGCGACCGCGTCGAACCGGACCTCGCGGCTGTCGAGCGGCAGGGCGCCGAAGGCGCTCATGGAGTCGACGAGGAAACGGCGGCCCTGGCGCTCGACGATCGCCGCGATCTCCGCGATCGGGTTGCGGATGCCGCTGGTCGTCTCGCAATGGACGGCGAAGACGTGGGTGATGCTGGGACGGGCCGCGAGGATGCGCTCGACCTCGGCGAGATCGGGCGGGGTGTCCTCGGCCGTCTCGTGGACGACGACCGCGCGGCCGGCGATGTCGAGGATGCGCTTGGCGCGCAGGCCGTAGGCGCCGTTGATCAGGACGAGGACCTCGCCGGACTTCGGCACGAAGGTCGTCAGCATCGCCTCGACCGCGAAGGTGCCCGAGCCCTGCATCGGCACGCAGGAGAAGCGGCCCTCGCCGTGAATGATCTTCGGCAGGCCGTCCATGACCGCCTTGTTGATGGCGATGAAGGCCGCATCGCGCGAGCCCCAGTCATGGACCATCGCTTCCTTGACCGCCTTGGACGTGGTCAGCGGGCCCGGCGTCAGGAGAAGGGGATCGCCGGTTTCCGAGCGGGCGGGAGCGGATGTAGTCATGGGCGGCCTTCGACGTTCCAATCAGGTGGCAGGACCCTAGCGCGAGACAAAGTATAGGTCCAATATGACGTTTCAATATCGAGCATAGACGGAGTCTATGGGTGGTCGACCTTTCCGGCCTGCGGGCCTTCCATGCGGTCGCCCTGGCGGAGAGCTTCACGCGCGCCGCCCGCGCCCGCGGCGTCAGCCAGCCGACCCTCTCGGCCCAGGTCCGCACGCTGGAGGAGGCCCACGGCATCCGCCTCTTCGACCGGGTGGGGCGGACGGTGCGCCTGACCGCGCTCGGCCAGAGCCTCTTCGTGATCACGACGCGCCTCATGGCGGCGGAGGACGAGGCGGCCGATTTCCTCGCCGGCACCAAGGCGCTGACGCGCGGGCACCTGCGCATCGCCGCCGACAGCGCGCGCCACGTCATGGGCGTGCTGGCGCGGTTCCGGGCCTCCCATCCCGGCCTCACCTTCGCGCTGACCATGGGCAACTCGACCGGCGTGCTCGACCAGGTGGCGGCCTACGAGGCCGATATCGCGGTCACGGCGAAGCAGACCTCCGACCCGCGCCTCCATTCGCTCCGCCTGCGCACGGACCGGCTCGTGGCCTTCGCGCGGGCCGACCATCCCCTCGCCCGGCGCCGGACGATCCCGATCGAGGCCATGGCCGGGCAGGACCTCGTGCTGCGCGAGCGGGGATCGGTCACGCGGGAGATCTTCGAGACCCGACTGGCGGAAGCGGGGGTCCGGGCCGGATCGCTGCTCGAGGTGCAGTCGCGCGAGGCCGTGCAGGAGGCGGTCGCGGCCGGGCTCGGGCTCGGCATCGTCTTCGGCAGCGAGTTCCAGTCCGGCGAGACCCTGCGCCGGATCGCGGTCACGGGCGCCGATCTCTCGGTCGCCGAATATGCGGTCTGCCTCGAGGAGCGCCGGCGCATCCCCCTCGTGCGCGCCTTCCTCGCGGCGCTCTCCGCGAGCCCGCCCGCGCCCGGCGCTTGACCGCGGCTCCCGGCGGAGAGGATATCTCGCCTCGCGACGGCTCGCCGGAAAGGAAGGCGTCATGATCCGGGGCTTCACCTTTCTTCTCCTCTGCCAGCTCGCCGGCGAGATGACCGCGCGGAGCCTGGGCCTTCCGGTTCCGGGCCCGGTGGTCGGCCTCGTCCTGCTGGTCGTCCTCCTGGTCGCCGCCGAGAAGACCGGCCGCCTCGACCCCGGCGCCCTGGAGAAGAGCCATATCGGGCAGGTCTCGGGCAGCCTGCTCGCCAATCTCACCCCGCTCTTCGTGCCGGCCGGCGTCGGGCTCGTGCAGCATACGGGGCTTCTGGGCCGCTACGGCCTCGCCCTCGGCCTCACGATTCTGATCTCGACCGTCTTCACCATCGCGCTGACGGTCGGCGTCTTCGTGATCGTGAAGCGACTGACGGGCGGGGACACCGCGCCGGACGATGCGCCGGAGCGCCTGCCGTGAACGCCTTCAGCCTGTGGGTTTACCTCTCGGCCTCGCCGCTGCTCTGGCTGACGGTGACGCTGATCGCCTGGCTCGTCGCGGACGCCCTCGCGCGGGCGGCGCGGGGGAATGCCTTCGTCAATCCCGTCCTGATCTCGATCGTGCTGGTCGGCGCGCTGCTGCGGCTCACCGGCACGCCCTACGAGCGCTATTTCGAGGGCGCCCAGTTCGTCCATTTCCTGCTCGGACCGGCAACGGTGGCCCTCGGCGTGCCGCTCTACCGCAACCTCGCCCTCGTCCGGCGGAACCTCCTGCCCATGCTGGCCGCCCTCCTCGTCGGATCGCTGGGGGCGATCCTCTCGGCGGTGGGCATCGCGGCCGCCTTCGGCCTGCCCCGGGAGGTGATCGTCTCGCTGGCGCCGAAATCGGTGACCGCCGGCATCGCCATGGCGATCTCCGACAGCATGGGGGGCGTGCCGTCCCTCACCGCAGCCATCGTCGCCGTGACCGGCGTCGTCGGCGCCGTCGTGGCGACGCCGCTGATGAATGCGCTCGGCATCCGCGACTACGTGGCGCGGGGCTTCGCGGTCGGCCTCTCCGCGCACGGCATCGGCACGGCGCGGGCCTTCACCATCAGCTCCGTGGCGGGCGTCTTCGCCGGCATCGCCATGGCGCTGAACGCGGTGGTCACCGCCTTCCTCGTGCCGCTCGTGCTGCGCTTCCTGCCGTGAGAGACGTCAGGAGGCCGCGAAGGGGGCGAAGCGGGCGGCCACGGCCCGGTAGATGTCGCGCTTGAAGGGCACGACGAGATCCGCCAGCCGCTCCAGCCGCTCCCAGCGCCACTCGCAGAACTCGACCGGCTCGCCGTCGGCGGCCTGCGTCAGGTCGATCTCGCTCTCGTCCCCCAGAAAGCGCATCGCGAACCAGAGCTGGCGCTGGCCCCGGAAGCGGGCGAGGCGGTGCGGCGGGCCGTCATAGGGCGGGAAATCGTAAGCCATCCATTCGGGCATCCGGTCGAGCACCGCGACGGAGCGGACGGCGGTTTCCTCCCACAGCTCGCGGCAGGCGGCGCGCTCGGGATCCTCGTGCGGATCGACGCCGCCCTGGGGCATCTGCCAGAGATGGCCCGGCACGACGATTTCCGGCCCGTCGTCGCCGATGCGGCGGGCGATGAAGACGAACCCCCGCGCATCGAACAGCGCGATGCCGACATTCGGTCGGTAGATATCCACGAAGCCTCTCTCCATTCACCGAATCCTTACGTCATCGGCGCGTCCGCCGCGAGCGGAACCCGGAATCGGCACGGCTTGTGCTTGGGCCCTGGCGCGCCCTTCGAGACGGATCGTTCTGCGATGCGTGTCGGTGCCACGGCCCGGCTGCGGTCGAGCCGTGAGCCGCCGGGTCTTCGGTCGAACCCCGAAGTCGTCTCGAAGGGCGCACCAAGGCCGCCCCTGCGCAGTTGGCGGCAGGCGGCGGGTGCGGTAGAAGCCGTCATGGCCGACACGGTGATCGACAACCCCTCCCGCAGCCGTTTCGAGCTGCCCGTGGGCGGCGTGCTCGCCGTGGCGGAATACCGGATCGAGCACGGCCGCGTGGTCCTCGCCCATACCGAGGTGCCGAGCGAGCTTTCGGGACAGGGCGTCGGCTCGCGGCTCGCCAAGGGCGTCCTCGACGCCATCCGCGCGAGCGGCCGGCGCGTGATCCTCGAATGCGACTTTATGGCCGCCTATGTGGCGCGCCACCCGGAATATGCGGATCTCCTCGCAAGTTGAGCGACCTTTCGGGCCGGCTGGAGCGCTTCTTTCCGCATCCGAACGCATTTTCTTCGCCCAAACCGGGTCCACCCCAGCCGAAAATGCTCTAGCATCGGGCAGGCGAACCTTGTCGTCGCCCATGCGGGAGACATCGTGCGCAGAGACGTTCATTCCGCCGGAATCCCGGTCTTGTGCCTGTCGTGCGAGGCGCGGCACGGGGGCGTGTGCGGGGCGCTGACCTCCGAGCAGCTCGTCGCGCTCGCCGGAGCCTCCGCCAAGCAGACCGTCTCGGAAGGGCAGGAACTGGTCGGCGACGCCGAGAGTGTCGAGCGCTATTCGAACATCCTGTCGGGCGTCGTGAAGCTCAGCAAGACGCTCTCGGACGGGCGCCAGCAGATCGTCGGCCTGCAATTCGCCCCCGATTTCCTCGGCCGGCCCTTCAAGGCCGAGAGCGCGGTGACGGCGGAGGCGGCGACGGAGGTGCGCCTGTGCTCCTTCCCGCGCAAGATCGTCGAGCGGATGATCGGGGAGCAGCCCGACCTGGAGCATCGCCTGCTCAAGCAGACGCTCAAGGAACTCGACCAGGCGCGCGAATGGATGGTCATGCTCGGCCGCAAGACGGCGGCCGAGAGGGTGACGAGCTTCCTGCTCATGATCGCGCGCAGCATCGACCCGGCCGCCGATCCCGCGCGCCGCGACAGGGCCTTCGAGCTGCCCCTGTCGCGCGCCGACATCGCCGATTTCCTGGGCCTGACCATCGAGACCGTGAGCCGCCAGTTCACGCGCCTGCGCACCGACGGCGTCATCCGCATCGAGAACAGCCGCCGCGTCATCGTGGAGGACCTGCGCAAGCTCGAGGCCCGCGCCGGCGATTGACCGTCACCGCCGCCCCGGAATCTCGCCCTCCTCCCGGGTCGCCGGCAGGACGTGGTCGCGCTCGAAAGCCATGTGGCGCCTGACGGATTCGAAGAAGGCGCGAAGCAGGTAGCCGAGCGCCTCGGGATTGTGGACCGCCTGGCCGTGCCCGATCCGAAACAGCTCCTCGGCCAGTTCCTGGGCCGTGCCCTGGTCCTCGACATGCTCCGCCTTGAGGCGCGCCACGACCTCCCCGCTCCCGCCCGCGGCGAGGAAGGCGGGAAAGAGGGTCTCCTCCTCGAAGCGGTGGCATTCGCGCAGCAGCGGGACGAGTTCCCCCGCGGCCTTCAGGCATTCCAGCCGGTCGACCTGCGAAGGCAGCGTGTCGGCGATGGCCTCGAGGGCGTCGCAGAGCTTGCGCTTCTCCGCATGGATGCGCGCCATGTCGATGCGCGGCGCGCGGCGGTCGCGCGGATCCGCCCGCTGGGGGAACAGCTTCATGACGCCCGGAGCCGGATTGGGGCGGCCCGGCGCGCGGGAGACCTGGGAATGGGACACATGGAGATCGCACCAACGTCTTATGGACCATAGACGGAAGGCGGCGATACGGCTTGATCTCCGTCAAGTCGTGCCCCTGCGGAGGCGCTATCCTCGCCCCGCATTCAGAGGGAGATTCACATGCGGGTTGCAGACGTCCTGACATGGGGCATCGTTTCGGTGAAGCCGGAGGATTCCCTGGACCGGGTCATCGAGCTGATGCTCGAGCGGCGCATCAGCGGCCTGCCGGTCGTCAATGACAACGGCGAGCTCGTCGGGATGCTCACGGAAGGCGACCTTCTGCGCCGCGTCGAGCTGGGGACTGAGAAGAAGCGCCCCCGCTGGCTGGAATTCCTGGCCGGCGCCGGCACCCTCGCCGAGGAATACAGCCGCGCCCGCGGCCGGCGGGTGGGCGAGCTGATGACCGAGCGCGTCCTGACGGCCGATCTCGACGAGTCGCTCGACGACGTCATCAACCGGATGATCCATCACAAGGTCAAGCGCCTGCCCGTCCTCGACGGGAAGAAGGTCGTCGGCGTTATCAGCCGCGCGGACATCCTGCGCGCCCTGGGGCGCGCGATGCCCGCCGCCCGGGAGGAGGCGCCGCAGCGCGACGATGCCGCCCTGCTCGACGAGGTCCGCAAGGAGATGGCCAAGCTCCCCTTCGCCACGGACTCGATCGAGGTCAGCATCGAGAACGGGGCCGTGCGGCTGGTGGGAGCGGTCACGGACAACCGGGAGCGCAATGCCATCCGCATCGCAGCCGAGAACGTGCCGGGGGTTCGCAGCGTCCGCGACGAGATGGCCTGGCTCTCCCCGCTCGGGCTGTCGGCCTTCTGAGGATCGTGTCCCGGACATCCGGCGGGATCATCCGAGCCTCACGAGGGCCAGCGCGAGCAGGATGACGCCCGCCGCGATCGCGCGGGACCATTGCAGGGGCTCCTTGACGACGAGCACCGCGATGACGACAGCGAAGAGGACGCTGGATTCGCGCAAGGCCGCGACCAGCGGGATCGGCGCGCGGGTCATCGCCCAGATCGCGATCCAGTAGGAAGCGACGGACATCGCGCCTCCGCCGAGGCCCTGCCAGCGGAAGCGCAGGGCGGGGGCGAGCGCGGCGGGCCCGCGCCGCCAGAGCGCGAAGGCGAGGAGCAGCGGCGCATCCAGGACGAAGAGCGTCGCCGAATAAGCGTGCGGGTCGCCCGCGGCCCGCGCGCCGAGCCCGTCCGAGAGCGTGTAGCCGCAGATGACGACGGCCGTCAGGAGCGCGAGCCCAACCGCGACCGGATCGAAGGGCGCGCCCCGCCGCCCGAGGACGGACATGGCGCCCACGGCCCCGCCGAGGGCGCCGATGCCGACGAGCTGCAGCCCGCTCACCGGCTCGCCGAGCACAGTCACCGAAACCAGCGCCGTGAGGAGCGGCGCGCCTCCGCGCGCGATCGGATAGATCTGGCTCATATCCGCCCGCGCATAGGCGGCGCTCAGCGTGACGTAGTAGGCGAGGTGCAGGGTCACGGAAGCCGCGAGCCACGGCAGGGCCGCCCGGTCCGCAAGGCCGGTGACGAAAAGCGCGGGCAGCGCCACGATCCCGGCCGAGGCCGTGAGCAGCGTCATGGCCAGGAAGGGATCGAGCCGGAGCTTGAGGAGAGCGTTCCAGCCGGCATGCATCGCGGCCGCCGCGAGCACCGCGGCGAAGACGCCCGGCTCCATCGCTCAGGGCCCCGGGCGCGCGGCGGCCCGAGACCCCGGCATCCCGCCGCAGGGATTCCGGGCGGTCACGCCGCAGGGACGCCCGGGGGCGCCTCGCTCGACGCCCAGGAGCGCCAGGATTTGGGAAGCCGGCCCTGCAGGTTGAGGACGATCTCGGCGAGGCCGGGCTCGTCGATCAGCGAGGCCGCGTCCTTGACCGTGAGCCAGGCGATGGAGCGCTGCCCCCTCTCCTTCCAGTCGTTGAGATGCCCGTGGACGTGGAGGAGGAAGACCTTGACCTTGACGAGCTGGAACGTCCCGTCGTCGCGGCGCTTCCAGGAGAGATAGGAGCCGACGGGCTTCGGATGCGCCCGGCCGACCACCCCGGCTTCCTCCCGCGCCTCGATCTCGGCCGCGCGATGGTCCTTGAGGCCCTTCATCGGCCAGCCCTTGGGCACGATGAAGCGCCGCGTCTCGCGCGAGGTGATCATCAGCACGCGCAGCCTGCCCTGAGGGTCGCGCACGATGGGCAGGGCGGCGACCTGCTTTCTGGGCTTTCCTTGGTTCCTCTCCGGCATCGTCCCGCTTTACACCGATGGCCTCCGATTCGAAGCCGCCAAATGTCTCGGCCGTCCGCGGCCCCTGAAGACAAGGGCCGCGATCGGGTTAGGGTAGGAAGCCGATTCCGCCGGGAGGCGGGACGGCAGCGGAGGCCGGCCGGATCGAGGCCGGGCACAGGGGAGCTTGGCGGTGGCGGAACAGGTCTTCGACGTGGCGGTCGTGGGGGCGGGGATCGTCGGCCTCGCCCATGCGCTCATGGCGGCGCGGCGCGGCAAGCGGGTCGTCGTGATCGACCGCGACGCGCGGGCGAACGGGGCATCCGTCCGCAATTTCGGCTTCGCGACCGCGACGGGGCAGGAGCGCGGCCTCGTCTGGCGCCGCGCCTGCCGCTCGTGCGAGATCTGGGCGGAGGTCGCGCCCGCGGCGGGCATCCGGATCGAGCATCGCGGCGCGGCCATCGTCGCCCGGCGGCCGGAGGCGCGGGCCGTGCTGGAAGCCTATCTCGCCACGGAAATGGGGGAAGGCTGCCGGCTTCTCGAACCCGCCGAGGCGGCCGGGCGCCTGCCCATGCTGGCGGCGGACCGGCTGGCGGCGGTGCTGTGGAGCGGGCGCGAGCTGCGGATGGAATCGCGCGAGGCCGTGCCGGCCCTCGCCCGCTGGCTCGCCGAGGCGCATGGCGTGACCTTCCTGCGCTCGACGCTGGTGCGGGCCGTGGCGCCGCCCGTCATCGAGACGACGGGCGGGCGGCTCGAGGCGGAAACCTGCATCGTCTGTCCGGGCGACGAGTTCCTGAACCTGTTCCCGGAGCGGATCGCCGCCTATGGCGTGCGCAGGTGCAAGCTGCACATGATGCGCCTCGCCGCGCCCAACTGGCGCCTTCCGGCCGCGGTGATGTCCGATCTCGGGATCGGGCGCTATGCGGGCTTCGCGGCGCTGCCGGAGGGCGAGGCTTTGCGCCGGCGCCTCGCCGCGGAGGAGGCCGGGGCGGTCGAGAACGGCGTCCACCTGATCGTGGTCCAGGGCGCGGACGGCTCCCTCGTCGTCGGCGACAGCCACCATTACGAAGAAACGCCTGATCCCTTCGCCCCGGCGCGGGTCGACGACATCATCCTCGACGAGTACCGGACGATCTTCGCCGCGGCGCCCCCCGCGGTCGTCGAGCGCTGGAGCGGCACCTATGCCTCCGCCGACCGGGTCATGTTCGTGGACGCGCCCGCCCCGGACATCCGGCTCGTGATGGTGACGAGCGGGACCGGGGCCTCCACCGCCTTCGCCATCGCCGAGGAGGTGGTTGCCGAGCTGTTTGGATAGCGGCCCTCTTCCGCTGCGCGCCGGGCCTGTGCTAGCCCGGACGGAGAAGATTGCGAGGAGGTCCGATGGACATCGTCCCGCCGCTGCGCCTGCACGTGCCGGAACCGGCCGTCCGCCCGGGCGGGACACCGAGCTTCGGTTATCTCGACATTCCCGCCGCGGGCTCCGTCCGGCGACCGGAGGTGGATGTCGCGCCCGAGGAGATCCGCGACCTCGCCTATACGATCATCCGGGTCCTCGACGACGAGGGCCGCGCGGTCGGCCCCTGGGCGGGGCTCCTCTCGGACGAGGAACTGCTGGAGGGCCTGCGCCACATGATGCGGCTGCGCGCCTTCGACGCGCGCATGCTGATGGCCCAGCGCCAGGGCAAGACCTCCTTCTACATGCAGAATCTCGGCGAGGAGGCCGTCGCCACGGCCTTCCGCAAGGCCCTCAAGGAGGGCGACATGAACTTCCCGACCTACCGGCAGGCGGGCCTGCTCATCGCGGGCGGCTACCCGATGGTCGAGATGATGAACCAGATCTTCTCCAATACCCGCGACCCGCTGCACGGGCGCCAGCTTCCGGTCATGTATTCCTCGAAGGAATACGGCTTCTTCACCATCTCCGGGAACCTCGCGACGCAATACATCCAGGCGGTGGGCTGGGCGATGGCCTCGGCGATCAAGGGCGATACCCGGATCGCGGCCGGCTGGATCGGCGACGGCTCGACGGCCGAATCCGATTTCCACGCCGCCCTCGTCTTCGCCTCGACCTACCGGGCGCCGGTCGTCCTCAACATCGTCAACAACCAATGGGCGATCTCGACCTTCCAGGGCATCGCGCGGGGCGATTCGGCCACCTTCGCCGCGCGCGGCCACGGCTTCGGCATTCCCTCGCTGCGGGTCGACGGCAACGACTATCTCGCCGTCCACGCGGTCGCGAAATGGGCCTGCGACCGGGCGCGGCGCAATCTCGGGCCGACCCTCGTCGAATACGTCACCTACCGCGCCGGCGCCCATTCGACCTCGGACGATCCCTCCGCCTACCGGCCAAAGGCCGAGTTCGACGCCTGGCCGCTCGGCGATCCGATCCAGCGCCTCGCGCAGCACCTGATCCTGCGGGGCGCCTGGTCGGAGGACCGCCAGAAGCAGGCGCAGGCCGAGATCGCGGACGAGGTCCTGGCCGCCCAGCGGGAGGCGGAGAGCTATGGCACGCTCCATTCCGGCCCGAAGCCCTCGGCGCGGGATATGTTCGAGGACGTCTATGCCGAGACGCCTCCTCATCTGCGCCGCCAGCGCCAGCAGGCGGGAGTATGAGGATGGCCCGGACCCGCATCGTCGCTCCCCCCACCGGGCTCGGCCGGCGCGCGAGGGAGGCAGCCTGATGCCCCGCAGGACGATGATCGAGGCCGTGCGCGACGCCATGGCCGTGATGATGGAGGCCGACGACAACGTCGTCGTGTTCGGGGAAGACGTCGGCTATTTCGGCGGCGTCTTCCGCTGCACGCAAGGGCTCCAGCAGCGCTTCGGCACCCAGCGCTGCTTCGATGCGCCGATCAGCGAATTGGGAATCGTCGGCGCGGCCATCGGCATGGCCGCCTATGGGCTCCGGCCCTGCATCGAGATCCAGTTCGCCGACTACGTGTATCCGGCCTACGACCAGATCGTCTCCGAGGCGGCGCGGCTGCGCTACCGCTCGGGCGGGCAGTTCACGGCGCCGATCGTGATCCGCATGCCGACCGGGGGCGGCATCTTCGGCGGCCAGACGCACAGCCAGAGCCCCGAGGCCCTCTTCACCCATGTCTCGGGCCTGAAGACCGTGGTGCCCTCCAATCCCTATGACGCCAAGGGGCTTCTCATCGCCGCGATCGAGGATGACGACCCGGTCATCTTCCTCGAGCCGAAGCGCATCTATAACGGCCCCTTCGACGGCCATCACGACCGCCCGGTCACGCCCTGGAGCAGGCACGAGCTGGGCGAGGTGCCGGACGGCCATTATCGCGTGCCGCTCGGCCGGGCGGCGATCCGGCGCGAGGGCCGGGATGTGACGGTCCTCGCCTACGGCACCATCGTCCACGTTGCGCTCGCGGCGGCCGAAGAGAGCGGCGTCGATGCGGAGGTGATCGACCTGCGCACTCTCCTGCCGCTCGACACAGCGACGATCGAGGCTTCGGTGAGGAAGACCGGCCGCTGCGTCATCGCCCACGAGGCGACGCTGACCTCCGGCTTCGGCGCGGAGCTGGCGGCGGTGGTCCAGGAGAGCTGCTTCTATCATCTCGAGGCGCCGATCATGCGCGTGACGGGCTGGGACACGCCCTATCCGCATGCGCAGGAATGGGACTATTTCCCCGGTCCCGACCGCATCGGGCGCGCCCTCAGGGCCGTGATGGAGGGCTGAATGGCGAAGCGCATCGTCAAGCTCCCCGATATCGGCGAGGGCGTCGCCGAGGCCGAGGTCACCGCCTGGCATGTGAAGGTCGGCGACGTCGTGCGCGAGGACCAGCCGCTCGCCGACGTCATGACCGACAAGGCGACGGTCGAGATCCCCTCCCCCGCCGCCGGCACGGTGGTCGCGCTCGGCGGCGAGCCCGGCCGGATGCTGGCGGTCGGCGCCGCGCTCGTGACGCTGGAGATCGAGGGGGGAACTGCCGAGCCGGAAGCGGCTGCGGGCGAGCGCCCCCTCCACCGTCCTTCGGACGGTCCCCCTCCCCCGCTGCGCGGGGGAGGATCCGAGACGCCGGAGCCGCCGATCCTCCCCCGTGAAACGGGGGAGGGGGACCAGGCGAAGCCTGGTGGAGGGGGCGCCCCGCCGCAGGCCCGGCCCTCCCCTGCCCCGCGCGGAGCCGCGATCCTCGGCCCGCCCCGGCCCGAAGGCGAGAAGCCCATCGCCTCCCCCGCCATCCGCCGGCGCGCGCTGGAGGCCGGCATCGACCTGCGGCAGGTCCGGGGCACCGGCCCGGCCGGGCGCATCACCCACGACGATCTCGACGCCTTCATGCGGGGCGACGGCGCCGCCCCCGCCGCCGGCTCCGCGCGTGTCGCCAATCCGGCGGTCGAGGAGATCAGGGTCGTCGGGCTGCGGCGGCGGATCGCCGAGAAGATGGCGGAATCGAAGCGCCGCGCCGCCCATTTCTCCTATGTCGAGGAAGTGGACGTCACGGCGCTGGAAGAGCTGCGCGCCGCGCTCAACAGGAAGCACGGCGAGCGGCGCCCGAAGCTCACGCTGATCCCCTTCCTCGTCCAGGCGCTGGTGAGGACGCTCCCCGATTTCCCGCAGATGAACGCCCATTACGACGACGAGGCCGACATCGTCCGCCGCTACGGCGGGGTGCATGCGGGCATCGCCACCCAGACGCCGGCCGGGCTCATGGTGCCGGTGGTCCGCCATGCCGAGGCGCGCGACCTCTGGGAGATCGCGGGCGAGATCCGGCGCCTCGCGGAGGCGGCCCGCGCGGGCCTCGCGACGCGCGAGGAGCTGTCGGGCTCGACGATCACCATCACCTCGCTCGGCGCTCTCGGCGGCATCGTCACGACGCCGGTCCTGAACCGGCCGGAAGTCGCGATCCTCGGCGTCAACAAGCAGGTCATGCGGCCGCTCTGGCAGAACGGCGCCTTCGTGCCGCGGCTGATGATGAACCTCTCCGCCTCCTTCGACCACCGCGTCGTCGACGGCTACGACGCGGCCCTCTTCGTCCAGGCCGTCAAGGCGCTCCTGGAGACGCCGGCCATGCTGTTCCTGGAGGGCTGAGATGGGCGAGATCGCCACCAAGGTCCTGGTGCTCGGCGGGGGCCCGGGCGGCTATGTCGCGGCGATCCGCGCCGGCCAGCACCATCTCGACACCGTGCTGGTCGAGGAAAACCGCCTCGGCGGCACCTGCCTCAATGTCGGCTGCATCCCCTCGAAGGCGCTGATCCACGCCGCCGAAGCCTATTCCCAGGCGAGGCACCAGGAGGCGGGCAACGCCTTCGGCCTCTCGGTCGGGAGCCCGGCGCTCGATTTCGGCAAGACCCTCGCCTGGAAGGAGGGCATCGTGCGGCGGCTCAACACGGGCGTCGCCGCCCTGCTCAAGCGCTCGCGGGTCAATATCCTGCGCGGCCACGGCACCATGCTCGACGGCAAGACCTGCCGCGTCGAGACCGATACCGGGCCCGAGACGATCCGGGCCGAGCACGTCGTCATCGCGACCGGCTCCGAGCCCATGGCGCTGCCGGCCCTGCCCTTCGGGGGCAAGGTGATCTCCTCGACGGAAGCCCTTTCGCTGCCGGCCGTCCCGGCCTCGATGGCGGTGGTGGGGGCCGGCTATATCGGGCTCGAACTCGGCATCGCCTTTGCCAAGCTCGGCGCGAAGGTCACCGTGGTCGAGGCCGCCTCCCGCATCCTGCCCCTCTACGATGCCGAGCTGACGCGCCCGGTCGCGCGGCGCATGCAGGCCCTCGGCATCGAGGTCCTGCTCGGCGCGAAGGCGGAGGGCCTGAGCGAAGGCGGCGCGCTGCGCGTCTCCGCGAGCGGCGGGCTCGAGGAGATCGAGGCCGAGAGGATCCTGGTCGCCGTCGGCCGCGCGCCCCGGACCGCCGGCTGGGGGCTGGAGCGGCTCGACCTCACCATGCGCGAGCGCTTCATCGCCATCGACGAGCGCTGCGCAACCTCGATGCGCAACGTCTGGGCCATCGGCGACGTCACCGGCGAGCCGATGCTCGCCCACCGCGCCATGGCGCAGGGCGAGATGGTGGCCGACATCCTCGCGGGCAAGCGCCGCGCCTTCCACAAGGTGGCGATTCCGGCGGTCTGCTTCACCGATCCCGAGATCGTCTCGGCCGGCCTCTCGCCCGAGGAGGCCAAGGCCACCGGCATCGAGGTCAAGACGGGGCTCTTTCCCTTCCAGGCGAACGGGCGCGCCATGACGCTGGAGAGCGAGGACGGCTTCGTGCGCGTCACCGCGCGAGCCGACAACCATCTGGTGCTCGGCATCCAGGCGGTGGGAGCGGGCGTCTCGGAACTCGCCGCCTCCTTCGGCCTCGCGCTCGAGATGGGCGCCCGGCTGGAAGACGTCGCGGGCACGATCCATGCCCATCCGACGCTCGGCGAGGCGTTCCACGAGGCGAGCCTCAAGACGCTCGGCGAGGCGCTGCACATCTGAGGCTTCTCCCGAAGAGCGAGGCCGCAACCCTTCGTTAGCCACATCGCGAGAAGGGCGCGGCGCGCGGCCGCCCGTCAAGGTCCCGGCAAGCGCGCCCTGGCAGAATCCGGCCTCGCAGCCTTGCAACCATCGGCCTCTCGCCCGGACATCTCCATGAGGATCTTGCTCCCCATCGCCGCGCTCGCGGCCGCCCTGTCCGGGACCGGGCGGGCCGCGGCCGACGCTCCCGCCGCCGGATTCGGCCATCGCCCTCCCGCGATGCACCGCTCCTTCGGGCCGCGCTACGCGCCGCCGCCCCGCCGTTACGGCTACGGTTACGGCGCCCCGCGCCATCGCCGCTACGGTTATCGCGTCGTCGCGGCCGGGCCGGATCTCGGGCCCGTGCCGCCCTTCTTCCGAGGCATGGGCGACGCCGCCGCCTCCCTCGGCGGCGGCCCGGTCGGGCTGACGCTCTATCGGGAAGCCTATATCGGCCGCGGCCTCTTCTATAATACACCGCCGACGCTCGACCGGCCCGGCCCCATTCTCGGCGGCCGCTACTGAAACGAGGGTTGGGTCCCGGCGGTATCCATGTGTATAGCACTTCCAAACCGGGAGTGCTCGACGTGACTTACATGGATGTAAAGGCGGGGCTTCGGACCCTGAAGGATCCGAGCCTCCTGCGGCAGCAATGCTATATCGACGGCGCCTGGACGGATGCCGATTCCGGCGCGACGATCGAGGTCACCAATCCCGCCACGGGCGAGGTCCTGGCCACGGTGCCGAAGATGGGCACGGCCGAGACGCGGCGCGCCATCGAGGCGGCGGAGGCGGCGCTGCCGGCCTGGCGGGCCAGGACCGCCAAGGAGCGCGCCACGATCCTGCGCCGCTGGTTCGAGCTGATGATGGCGAACCAGGACGACCTCGCCGCCATCATGACGGCCGAGCAGGGCAAGCCCTTCGCCGAGGCGAAGGGCGAGATCGCCTATGCCGCCTCCTTCATCGAGTGGTTCGCGGAAGAGGGCAAGCGCATCTACGGGGACGTCATTCCCGCGCACGGGCCGGACAAGCGCATCGTCGTCATCAAGCAGCCGATCGGCGTCTGCGCGGCGATCACGCCCTGGAACTTCCCCTCGGCCATGATCACCCGCAAGGCCGGCCCCGCCCTCGCGGCCGGCTGCACCATGGTGCTGAAGCCCGCGAGCCAGACGCCGCTTTCGGCGCTCGCGCTCTGCGTCCTGGCCGAGCGGGCCGGCCTGCCGAAGGGCGTCCTGTCCTGCGTCAGCGGCGCGGCCGGCGAGATCGGCAACGAGATGACCTCCAACCCGATCGTGCGCAAGCTGACCTTCACCGGCTCGACGGAGATCGGCAAGAAGCTGCTCGCGCAATGCGCCGCCACGGTGAAGAAGACCTCGATGGAACTCGGCGGCAACGCCCCCTTCATCGTCTTCGACGACGCCGACCTGGAGCCGGCCGTCCGGGGCGCCATCGCCTCGAAATACAGGAATGCCGGCCAGACCTGCGTCTGCGCCAACCGCCTCCTGGTCCAGGACGGCATCTATGACCGCTTCGTCGAGAGGCTGGCCGAGGCCGTGCGGGAGATGAAGGTCGCCGACGGCTTCAAGGAAGGCGCGGTCATCGGCCCGCTGATCGACGGCAAGGCCGTCGCCAAGGTCGAGGAGCACATTGCCGACGCCCTCTCGAAGGGCGCGCGCATCGTCACGGGGGGCAAGCGCCACGCGCTCGGCCATTCCTTCTTCGAGCCGACCGTGCTGGCCGACACGACGCCCGAGATGAAGATCTTCCACGAGGAGACCTTCGGCCCCGTGGCGCCGATCTTCCGCTTCAAGACGGACGAGGAGGCGATCCGCCTCGCCAACGATTCGGAATTCGGCCTCGCCTCCTATTTCTACAGCCGCGACATCGGCCGGGTCTGGCGGGTGGCCGAGGCGCTGGAAAGCGGCATCGTCGGCATCAACGAGGGCCTCATCTCCACCGAGGTCGCCCCCTTCGGCGGCGTCAAGGAGAGCGGCCTCGGACGGGAAGGCTCGCGCTACGGCATCGAGGATTTCCTCGAGGTGAAATACCTCTGCATGGGCAATATCTGACGCTCCGTCCCTGAGCTTCGGCTCGACGACATCCTGCTCGAACAAGAAGAGATCGCGATGACGGCTCGACCAAGCTTCATCGCGATCCGCCTTACTGGAAGCCGGCGATCCGGTGGGGGATGTAAGGCTCTTCGAGCGCCTGGATTTCGCCGGAGGTCAGGCCGAGGTCGAGCGCGGCGACGGCGTCGGTGAGGTGGGCCGGTTTCGAGGCCCCGACGATCGGAGCCGTGACCCCCTTCTTCTGTGCCACCCAGGCCAGGGCCACCTGGGCGCGGGAGACGCCGCGCGCCGCGGCGATCCTGCCGACCGCCTCGATGACGCGCCGGTCCGCATCGGCCGCGGCGTCGTAGAGGTTCTTGCCCACGTCGTCCGTCCGCTGGCGCTCGGTGGCATCGTTCCAGTCGCGGGTCAGGCGGCCGCGGGCCAGGGGACTCCAGGGGATCACGGCCAGCCCCTCCTCGGCGCAGAGCGGCAGCATTTCGCGCTCCTCCTCGCGATAGAGGAGGTTCAGGTGGTTCTGCATGCTGACGAAGGGCGTCCAGCCGTTCCGGCGCGAGATGTAGATCGCCTTCGCGAAACGCCATGCCGGCATGGAGGAGGCGCCGATATGGCGGACCTTCCCGGCCTTCACCATGTCGTGCAGAGCCTCCAGCGTTTCTTCGATGGGCGTCGTGTAGTCGAAGCGATGGATCTGGTAGAGATCGACATAGTCCGTGCCGAGCCGCTTCAGGCTGGCGTCCAGTTCGTGCAGGATCGCCTTGCGGGAGAGGCCCATCCCGTTCGGGCCCGGTCGCATGCGGTTATAGACCTTGGTGGCCAGGACGATGTCCTCGCGCCGGGCGAAATCCTTGATCGCGCGCCCGACGATTTCCTCCGACGTGCCATCGGAATAGGTGTTCGCCGTGTCGAGGAAATTGATCCCGAGCTCCAGCGCCTGCCGGATGAGAGGGCGGCTGTCCTCTTCCCTCATCGTCCAGGAATGGTTGCCCCGGTCGGGGACGCCGTAGGTCATGCAACCGAGGCAAAGGCGGGAGACCTTCATCCCCGTCGGGCCGAAATTCACGTAGTCCATGCAACCGCTCCGATGATCACCGCAGGTCGCGGAGGCCGCTTCGGCCTCGGGTTCGGTGCTTCCTCGTCGGTGAAAACGCGGTTGCGGGTCAAGAGCCTGACGCCCTTGGAAGCCTCCAGCTCAAACGCCACCCCCGGCGGACCGGGACCGGGACGCTCGGCACGGAGAGCGTCCCCCCTGGAAAGATCACAGCGGAAAGATGACGTGGCCGATCGTGCCGAGTGCCCGCTGGTTGTCGGGCAACGTCAGCGCGGAAAAGCGATCCGCAGGGCGGGATCCGATCATCCGCCATCCGGCCTCCGCAAGAAACTCCGGCGGATCTTCATCGAATGGCACGGCACACAAGATCTCGCTGGAGAACCGCGATCTGAATAAACGAACCCGCATGGCACTGCTCCAACTATAATTCTATTGCATTTAAAAACTTATCTCCATATCTTGTTCCATTGTGTTCATATCGGAACAAACCCGCCTGAAGTCGTGGCCGGCGGCCATTTGCTCCACATATCGGACATACTGTTCTTCCGACCTCCCTGCCGGATTTCGATCCCGGCAAGTTGTCGCCGATCTCGGGAAGGCTGCCAGCGCGCAAGAGTCATAGTTCGCCCTGTCGAGATCGCCCATATTTCTAAGTACGAAATCGTACTGGCCTCTTGATCTTCTGAATCTCGATGGTCATCGCGCGTTTCCATGCGGATTCAGCAAATTATGAACCTGATGAAATGTCTCCCGCCGAGGTCATGAATTGAGCGGAGGCAAGGGATTGGCCGGAACCAGACGTTATTCCATGCATTGGAGCATAGGAAAATCGGAGACACGAATTTGCCGGATCGCTCTCTCAACCGACTCCTTGCCATCATGCCGCGAGAGGCGGAACGCCGATTTGGCGACCTTGGAGAGATCGTCGAATTCGCCGCGGGCGACATGATCCTCGAGCCGGGACCGCTGAAGGAGGTTTATTTCCTCGAGACGGGCTTCGCCTCCCTGATCGATCCGCGGAGCGGCATCGAATTCGCGCTCGTGACACCGGACGGGATTGCAGGGCATCCGGCCGTGCTGGGCATGCGTCACATGAGCGCCGCCGTCCAGGCGACGGCGGCGGTACGGGCCCTCCGGGTGTCCGTGGACGACCTGGAAGGAATGATGGAGGATCCGCGGGTTCGCTCGGTGCTTCTCGAAGCCGTGAGCGAGCTGATCGACCATCTTCTGAGCGCCGTGGTGAGTTCGTCGGGCACCGTGAAGCAGCGCCTCGCGCGCAGGCTGCTCCTGGCGGCCGAGACCCAGGGCGACGAGATCCGCGTCACGCATGAGCAGGTCGCCCGCTGGCTCATGGTTCGCCGTCCCGGCGTGACGGTCGCGCTGCACGAACTCGAAGGCGAAGGCTTGATCCGCAACACCCGCGGCATCGTCAGGATCCGGGACCCGGAAGGCTTGCAGGCGCTGGCCCGCGTCTCGCGACGGAACAGCGTATGCGCGACGCCCGGGATCGGCCCGGAAGCCGCGTTCTTCGCCCCGGCCGCCCGTCTTCGCAACCCCGCTCAGTGGCGCGGCAGGAGCGCGGACTGAGCCCCTCTGCCAGACGCTCCCTCGCCGGTCGGGAAGCGGAGCGGGACGACGCGTCCCGCCTCATCACGCATGGGCTCCCGCCTCCCTGTTTCGTCGCCGCGTATCGGCGGCCTTCCTCGCCGAGGCTGATCTCGCGGCAGGGCTGCGCGAGGCTGCGGCCTTGCCGCCGGCCGCGCCGCCCTTGCGCGAGGAGGCGTGCGATTCCGGTTTTCCACGTCCCGAGCCGCTTTTCTTGCCGCCGCCGGATTCCTTGTTGACGGTCGCCCAGGCCCGACGCTCAGCCTCCTTTTCGGACACTCCCCGGTCCTCGTACCCCTCGGCGATATGGTCCGCCTTGCGGCGCTGCTTGTCGGTGTAGCTGGATTTGTCGCCTCTGGGCATGTCTCTTCTCCAGTGACCTCCCGCGGGAGGCTTTACCGGGCGGCGCGACGTGCGCAATCCGGGAACAGTCGTGGCGAGGTCAGGATCAATATACGCCGCGATCCTCCTCGATTCCTGAAAGAAAGCGATTTGCTGGCGCAAGCGTTCCAACGCCGCTCGCGATGTCCAAAAGCCGTACTTGTTCGGACCGATCCCGCAGGGAGGCGAACATGGGCAGGACCTTTCGAGTTTTTATCTTCGAAGGAGAAGAAAATGTCCGAGAAACGCTCAGACCCAGCGAATGACGAGCGTCGCCCGGCGGAGGGCCCCCGTCTGCAGCCCGGCGAGATCGCTCCGGGAACGACCCGGGCCGAGTTCGAGGAGCGCCATCCCGAAGACCCGGCGAGCGCCCCCGGCTGGCGCGAATATGTGAAGGATTTTTTCGATCGGGAGGTGTTTCCGGGAGAAAAAATCCGCAAGGCCACCGACGCGATGCGTGACGAGCAGGTGGAAGGCGAGGCCGCGGACCCAAATCCCGGCCGCGCGGAATCGGGCGAAGCGCCCCGCCAGACCCGGCGATAGGCGCGCCCCACCGCTTCCACCGGCGGAAAGCCCGGACCCCGGCGCCCGAAAGAGACCGGCCGGCCCGTCCCCTGCCCCGATTTCCTGACGCGATCGCCTCGCGGGCGGCCTGCCGCGTACTTGTGCGGGGCGGGATTTTCGCGTCATTTGTCGCATGCCAGTCATCCGCCAGATGCTACAGGCCCGCGCGAACGCGGCGTTGTCCGGGCCGGGGCGAAAGACCCGGACCCGAACACGCGAGCACCGAAAACCGCTGGAAAAACCTCCTCTCTTGACGCCTTTCGACGCAAATGCCGTGGGCGGGGAGCCACGGCTTCCGGCTGCGCAAGCTCCCGGAACGACGGCTCGTGTCCGCCGGGACACGGCACGCTCTGGCACACGATCCACCGGCCGCGCGCAGGATGCTCCTGGGCCGGCCATTCTCAAATCCGCTTGGAAGCCGGGCTGCGAATGGTCTCTTTGGCGCTAAACTCCGTCACCAAGAGCTGGGCCGGGACGACCGCCGTCGACGATGTCAGCTTCTCGGTGGAGCCCGGCAAGCTCGTCGCGCTGCTCGGCCCCTCCGGCTGCGGGAAGTCGACCACCTTGCGCCTCATCGCCGGGCTGGAGGAGACGACCGAGGGCGCCATCCTGATCGGCGGGCGCGACGTGACGCGGGCCCAGCCCTCGCAGCGCGGCATCGCGATGGTCTTCCAGAACTACGCGCTGTTTCCCCATCTCTCGGTGGCGGAAAACATCGTCTTCGGGCTCAAGGTGCGCAAGGTCGGGCGCGCCGACCGCGACGCCCGCCTCGCCCGCGCCGCCGGGATCCTCGGCCTGTCGGCTCTCCTCGAGCGCAAGCCCTCCCAGCTTTCGGGCGGCCAGCAGCAGCGCGTCGCGCTCGGCCGCGCCATCGTCGCCGAGGCGCCGGTCTGCCTGATGGACGAGCCGCTCTCCAATCTCGACGCGCAACTGCGCGTCGAGATGCGCCGCGAGATCCGCGAATTGCAGCAGCGGCTCGGCATCACCATGGTCTATGTCACCCACGACCAGGTCGAGGCCATGACCATGGCCGACCAGGTCGTGCTGATGCGGCGCGGCCGCATCGAGCAGGACGCCCCGCCCGACGAACTCTACGAAAACCCGGCGAGCATCTTCGTCGCCCGCTTCGTCGGCACCCCGCCCATGAACGTCGTGCCGCTGCCGGCGATCCTGGCGGCCGGCGGGCGGGAGCTGGTCGCGCCTCCGGCCGGTTCCGATCCCGCCGCGCTCGCCGTCGGCATCCGTCCGGAATTGACCGGACTCGGCGAGAGCGGCATCGCGGCCGACGTGGTCGCCGTCGAATATCTCGGCTCCGACACCCTCGTCGATGCCCGCATCGGGACGCATCCCTTCATCGTCCGCCTGCCGGGCAAGGCCCGCGTCAAGGCCGGCGAGCGCATCCACGTCACCTTGTCACCCTCGTCGCTGCACTGGTTCGACCAGGCGTCGGAGCGCAAGGTGGCCGGGACTTAGAGGTTGTCATGGACCCGGGCACAAGGGTCGGGCGCGAGCCGTCTCAACAGGGAGCGAATGCAATGGACAGGCGTGAATTTCTGGGTGGGGCCACGGCGCTCGCGGGCTCGCTCGCGATGCCGGGCATCGCGCGCGCGCAGACGGCCGAGATCTCCTTCCTCTATCCGGTCGCGGTCGGCGGGCCGATCACCAAGCTGGTCGACGCCTTCGCCGCCGGCTTCGAGAAGGAGAACCCCTCGATCCGCATCAAGCCTGTCTATGCGGGCACCTACCAGGAAAGCATCGTCAAGGCGCTGACCGCGCATAAGAGCGGCACGCCGCCCCAGCTCTCGGTGCTGCTCTCGACCGACATGTTCACGCTGATCGACGAGGAGGCGGTCATCCCCTTCGACGGCTTCATCAAGAGCGACGAGGACAAGAAGTGGCTCGGCGGCTTCTTCCCCGCCTTCATGCAGAACAGCCAGACCGGCGGCCAGACCTGGGGCATCCCGTTCCAGCGCTCGACCGTGGTGCTCTACTGGAACAAGGAGCTGTTCAAGGAGGCCGGGCTCGATCCCGACACGCCGCCCAAGACCTGGGACGAGCAGGTCGCCTTCGCGCAGAAGCTGACGCAGCGCGACGCCTCCGGCAACGTCTCCCGGTGGGGCATCCAGATCCCCTCCTCGGGCTTCCCCTACTGGCTGTTCCAGGGGCTTTCGACGCAGGCCGGCGCCATCCTCGCCAATGCCGAGGGCAACAAGACCGATTTCGCCGCCACCGGCGTGGTCGAGGCGCTGCAATACTGGGTCGACCTCTCGCAGAAATACAAGGTGCACCCGCCCGGCATCGTCGAATGGGGCACGACGCCGCGCGACTTCTTCGAGCGCAAGGTGGCGATGATGTGGACCACCACCGGCAACCTCACGAATGTCCGCGCCAATGCGAAATTCCCCTTCGGCGTCGGGCTCCCCCCCGCCGGCCGCCGCCCCGGCAGTCCGACCGGCGGGGGCAATTTCTATCTCTCGAAAAAGGCCAAGCCCGCCGAGCAGGAGGCCGCCTTCAAGTTCGTGCGCTGGCTCACCACGCCCGAGCGCGCCGCGCAATGGAGCATCGATACCGGCTATGTCGCGGTGACCCCGGCCTCCTACGAGACCCCGGCGATGAAGACATACGTCGCCGACTTCCCGCAGGCACTCGTGGCGCGCGACCAGCTTCCGCATGCGGTGGCGGAGCTCTCCACCCACGAGAACCAGCGCGTCACCAAGGCGCTCAACGACGCCCTCCAGGCAGTCCTGACCGGCAGCAAGACGCCGCAGCCGGCCCTGGCGGCGGCGCAGGCCGAGGCGGACCGCATCCTCAAGCCCTATCGCTGAGCCATGAACCAGCGCACGACCGCCACGATCCATGGCTGGCTGCTCCTCCTGCCGGCCATGGCCTGCCTCGTCCTGTTCACGCACTGGCCGGCGCTCGCGAGCTTCATCGAGAGCTTCTACTCGACGCCGAAGGCGCGCCGCCCGGCGCGCTTCGTCGGCCTCGAGAACTACCAGCAGCTCCTCGCCGACCCGATCTTCTGGAAGGCGATGAGCAACAATCTCTGGTTCGCGCTCGGCACGATCCCGTGCTCGATCGCGCTCGCGCTGCTGATGGCGGTCTGGGTCAACGACCGCATCGTCGGGCGCACCTGGGTGCGGATGGCCTATTTCACCCCGACGATCCTGCCGATGATCGCGGTCGCCAATATCTGGCTGTTCTTCTTCACGCCGCAATACGGGCTGCTCGAGCAGATCATCGCCTTCTTCGGCGGGCGCCCCACCAACTGGCTCGGCTCACAGGACACCGCCCTCTACGCGGTCACCGTCGTCGCGATCTGGAAGGAGGCCGGCTTCTTCATGATCTTCTACCTGGCGGCGCTCCAGGCGCTGTCGCCCAGCCTCGGCGAGGCGGCGGCGATCGAGGGGGCCTCGCGCTGGACCTATTTCCGGCGCATCCAGTTTCCGCTCCTGATGCCGACGACGCTCTTCGTGCTGATCAACGCGGTCATCAACGCCTTCCGCATGGTCGACCACATCTTCGTGATGACGCGCGGGGGACCGGACAACGCCACCACGCTGCTTCTCTACTACATCTACCAGATCGGCTTCAGCTTCTGGGACACGGCCTATGCCGCGGCGCTGACCTGCGTGCTGCTGGTGCTGCTCGCGCTGGTCGCCTTCGTCCAATACGGCTGGCTCGAGCGCAGGACGCATTATCAATGAGCGCCGCCGCCCCAGGAAAAGCGGCGAAGCCGCAGGCCGGCGCGATCTCGCGGGCCGATCCCTATGCGCCCAAGGGGTTCTCGCTGACGCTGGAATCCTTCGGCGCCATCCTGCTCGCTTTGATCTGGGTGCTGCCGCTGGCCTATGCCGTCTGGGCGGCCTTCCACCCGGCCGAATACACGACGCGCTTCGTCCTCTCGGCGCCCCTGACCTTCGAGAACTTCGCCCGCGCCTGGGTGGCGGCGCCCTTTCCGCGCTATTTCCTCAACACCTTCGTGCTCGTCACGCTGATCCTGTGCTGCCAGCTGGTGCTCGGCACGCTCGCCGCCTATGCGCTGGCGCGGCAGGATTTCTGGGGCCGCGACGTCGCCTTCGTGCTGATCCTGGCCCAGCTCATGATCATGCCGGACGCGCTGATCGTGGAGAACTACCGCACCCTCGCCCGGCTCGACCTGATCGACACGATCACCGCGATCGCCCTGCCCTATGTCGCCTCCGCCTTCGGCATCTTCCTGCTGCGGCAGACCTTCAAGACGGTGCCGAAGGAACTCGACGACGCCGCCCGCGTCGAAGGAGCGAGCCCGCTCCAGGTGCTGCTGCGGGTCTATGTGCCGCTCGCCAGGCCGACCTACCTCGCCTACGGGCTGGTCTCGGTCAGCTATCACTGGAACAACTTCCTGTGGCCGCTGCTCGTGACCAACTCGGTCGAATCGCGGCCGCTCACCGTCGGCCTCCAGGTCTTTTCCTCGACCGACCAGGGCATCGACTGGTCAGTGATCTGCGCGGCGACGCTGATGACCTCCGCGCCGCTGCTCGTGGGCTTCCTCCTGTTCCAGCGCCAGTTCGTGCAGAGCTTCATGCGGGCCGGCATCAAGTGACGCCGCGGGGCGCGCGATGAAGCTGATCACCTGGAACATCCAGTGGGCGCGCGGCATGGACGGGCGGGTCGATCCGCGCCGCATCCTCGCCCATGCGCGCGAGATGGCGGATTTCGACGTGCTCTGCCTCCAGGAGGTCGCCGCCAACTTCCCCGATCTCGACGGCAACGACGCGACCGACCAGTTCGCGCTCTTCGCCACGCTGCTGCCGGGCTTCACCGCGATCGAGGGGATCGGCGTGGATGTCGAGGACGGCCGGGGCGGGCGCAAGCGCTTCGGCAACCTGCTCCTGACGCGCTATCCCGTGGCGCAGGCCTTGCGCCATCTCCTGCCCTGGGAGGCGGCGCGGACGCGCAACATGCCGCGCATCCTGATCGAGGCGGTGGCGCACACGCCCTTCGGCCCGGTGCGGCTGATGACGACGCATCTGGAATATTCCTCGGCCGCCCTGCGCGCCGCCCAGGTCGAGGGCATCCGCGAGGCCCACCGGATGGCGGCTTCTCGTAGCCGACTGCCGCGCCAGCCCGGCCCGCATACCTACGCGCCGACGCCCGACACCGCGAGCGCCGTCCTGACCGGCGATTTCAACATGCGCCCCGACGATCCCGCCCTGGCGCGGCTGCTGGCGCCCTTCGACGACGGCGCCCCGGCCTTCTGCGATCTCTGGCCGATACTGAGGGGCGCGGAACCCCACCCGTCCACCGCCTTCATCATCGACCAGACCTACGGCCCGCCGGGCTGCCTCGACTATGTGCTGGCGACGCCCGACCTCGCGGCGCGGGCGCGGCGGATCGCCTGCGACATCGACAGCCGCGCCTCCGACCACCAGCCGGTCCTGGTGGAGTTCGAGCCGGATTAGGGAAATACGGTCGACCTGTCGGATTTCATATCAGTGGCTCGCCTTGGCGGCGTCCTGGCGTCGCGCGGCGGCGACGAGATTGGCCACTGCGCAGGAGGCAAGCCGCGCCTCGAGCGAATCCGCCCGGCTCGTCAGGATGATCGGGACCCGCGCGCCCAGCACGATGCCGGCGCTGTCGGCGCCCGCCAGGAAGGACAGGCTCTTGGCGAGCATGTTGCCGGCTTCGAGATCGGGCACGACGAGCACATTCGCCCGCCCGGCCACGGGCGAGACGATCTTCTTGATTTCGGCGGCTTCCGGGCTGATGGCGTTGTCGAGCGCCAGCGGGCCGTCGAGAATGCCGCCGGTGATCTGTCCGCGATCGGCCATCTTGCAGAGCGCGGCCGCCTCCAGGGTGGAGGACACGTCCGGGTTGACGGTCTCCATGGCCGAGAGAATCGCGACGCGCACCTCGTCGAGGCCGAGCGCATGGGCGAGGTCGATCGCGTTCTGGACGATGTCGACCTTGTCCCTGAGCGTCGGGGCGATGTTCACGGCCGCGTCGGTGATGATCAGCGCATCGGGATGCGAGGGCACGTCCATGATGAAGCAATGGCTGATCCGCCGCTCCGTCCGAATGCCGCCTTCGCGCGAGACGACCGCGCCCATCAGCTCGTCGGTGTGCAGGCTGCCCTTCATGATGGCTTCCGCCCCGCCCTGCTTCACGACCTCGACCGCTTTGCGCGCCGAATCATGGCTATGGGCGGAATCGACCATCTCGAACCGGGAAATGTCGATGCCGTGCGCCGTGGCGATATCCCTGATGCGCGCCTGGGGGCCGACGAGCACGGGCTCGATCAGGCCGAGCCGCGCGGCCTCGACGGCGCCTTCCAGGGAAACGTCGTCGCAAGGGTGGGCCACGGCGACGCGGATGATGCCGGCGGCAGCCGCCTTCTCGATCAGGAGATGGTATTTGTCGTGTCCCTCGACCCGAGTGGCGGCCTTCATCACGTTCTCCTGCGGGCGGGCGCCGGGCTCCCCTCGGCGCAGGAGACATTCCCGATTTTCATGCCCCGGTTCCCGGCACTTCTTCCTGCTGCCGATATGCGGAATCGCGCCGATCCGCGAGGCTCTATTCGCATAACGTGACGCTTCGACGAAGCGCAATATTTCCGAAAGCGCCGGGGCCGGCAGGCATTACAGCCCGGCCAAAGCAACGATAGCCTGCATCACGACCTGTAATCCGGCTCCTCGCGGTCGAGCGTTCTGCGCAGGCTCGCGAGGTGCAGCCTCGCCGATTCCGCGTCGCCCTCGCGCATCTGCCGGGCCGTCGCTTCGGCGATCTCGCGCGAGACCGGGACGATCTCCCGGCCGGTCGAGAGTGCGAGGCACTGAACCTCGCAGGCGCGCTCGAGATAATAGAGGTCGTCCCAGGCTTCGGCGATCGTGCGGCCGAGCACCATGACGCCATGATGCTTCATGAAGACGATATCGGCATCGCCAACGGACGCGGCGATGCGGTCGCCCTCGCGCTCGTCGAGGGCGAGGCCGTTATAGTCGTTGTCGACGACGGTGCGGCCGTAGAACTTGAGCGCCGTCTGCCCGGCGAAGACGAGCGGGTCGCCCTCCACCATCGTCAGCGCCGTGGCATAGGGCATGTGGGTGTGGAAGGCGGCGCGGGCGCGCGGCACGTTCCCGTGCAGCCGGGCATGGATGTAGAAGGCCGTCGCCTCCGGCTCCCCCTCGCCCTGCACGACGTTGCCGTGGAAATCGCAGATGAGGAGCTTCGAGGCCGTCACCTCGCGGAAGGCGTAGCCGTAGGGATTGACCAGGAACAGGTCGTCGTGGCCCGGCACCATCGCGGAGAAATGGTTGCAGATGCCCTCGTGCATGCCGAGGCGGTCCGCGAAGCGGAAACAGGCGGCGAGATCGGCGCGGGCCTGCATGACCTCGTCGCTGTCGAGGGCGGGACGGTTCAGGCGATCGGCCGGGACGGAGGCTGCGGGGAGCGGATCGCGGTTGAGGGAATGGGCCATGATCGCCTTCAGGCTGCGGGGAGGGAAAGCTCGGGCGGCGTCCAGCGGCCTTTCGGCGCGCCGTTCGTCAGGTAGGAGAGCACCATGTCGACGATCATCACCTTGTGCCGGGCGAGGTTCTCGGGGGCCTTGAGGTCGCGCTCGAAGAGAAGCGACAGCGTGAAGCGGTTCGACAGGTAGAAATAGCAGAGCGCCGACATCGAGATATAGAACTCGGTGACGTCCACCTTCGGCCGGAACACGCCCTGCCGCTCGCCCTCGTCGAGGATCGTGCGGATGGTGTCGGAAAGCCGGTTGTAGAGAGCCCGGATGATCGGCGATTTCGAGATGTGCCGGCCGCGATGCAGGTTCTCCGTGTTCAGCATCACGATGATGTCGGGCTCGTCGACGAAGACCTGGAAGGTGCTCTCGCAGAGCCGGCGCATGGCCTCGAGGGGATCGAGGCCGGCGAGCGGCACGTCGCCCTGGCGGCGGCGCAGGGTCTCGTAGGTCCGCTCCAGCACGCGGATATAGAGTTCCTCCTTCGAGCCGAAGTGATGGTAGAGGAGGTTCTTCGAGACCCTCGCGCGTGTCGTAATCGCGTCGACGCGCGCGCCGTCATAGCCTCGGCGCGCGAATTCGGCCTGGGCGGCCAGGAGGATGCGCTCCTGGGTCTGGATCGAATCGCGCTTGCGCGGCTGCTCTTTCACGGCGGGCCTTGGTTGCGTCGGCGGGCCCGCGAGCATCGCGGGCCTCACGCCGCTTTAGCCTGCCGCCGCGGCGCGACGAAAGGCGCGCAGCGCTCGACCGCGATCCGCGTCGTCTCCGCGCCGTCGCGCAGCCACCAGTCGAGCTTCGAGAAGATCTCGATCTCGAAGGGGCCGTCATAGCCGATGCGGTCGAGGACGGAGCGATAGAAGGCGATGTCGATGACGCCGTCTCCGACCATGCCGCGATCCTGATAGACGTCGCGGGTCGGGACCAGCCAGTCGCAGAGATGGAAGGTCAGGATCCGCTCGGGACCCGCCCTTTCGAGGCCCGCGGCGAAATCCGGGTCCCACCAGCAATGATAGACGTCGGCCACGATGCCGGTGCCTTCGCCCAGCGTCTCGCAGAGGGCGAGGCAATGGGCGAAGGTCGAGAGGCAGGAGCGATCGGCCGCATACATCGGATGCAGCGGCTCGAGGCCCAAAGCCACGCCGGCCGCACGGGCATGGGGCAGCAGCTCGGCCAGCGCCTCGGCGACGCGCCGGCGCGCGGCGCCGAGGTCGCGCTCGCCCGGGGCGAGGCCGCCCGGCACGACGACAAGAGTCTTCGCGCCGATCTCGGCCGCCATGTCGAGCCGGCGGCGGTTCTCGTCGAGCGCCGCCCGGTAGGAGACGGGATCGGCGAGATTCACCCAGGCCGTGGTGCAGAGGCAGGGCACGAAGAGTCCCGCCTCGCGCGCCATCCGCCCGGCCGCCGCCGCCCCGATCTCGTCCACGTACTGGACCCAGGCGCCGATGCCGCGGACGCCCGCCCGCGCATAGCCGTCGACCGCCTGTGCGAAGGTCCAGTCGCGCGTCGTGATCTGGTTGACCGCGAAGCGCGACAAATCGGGGCCGGAGGCGCTCATGCCGCGCTCCTAGCATCCGCGCCGCGCAGGCCGGCGGTCGCTTCGGCATCCACCGCGCCATCGCGGATGACGACGCCGAAGCCCTCGCGGGCGAAGCTTTCGGTCACCTTGCCGTCGATCACGTCCGCCAGCACGCGGGCCGGATCGCGTTCGAAGGGCTCCCCGTAGCCGCCGCTGCCGGCCTGCTCGTGGCGGATCACGTCTCCCTTGTGGACCGTCCGCGTCACCTTGCTCGCCAGCACCTCGACTGCGCCGGTCCCAGCATCCGTGAAGATGTTGCGGGAGGGCAGGCCCGGCCCGCCCCCGAAGAGGCCATAGGGCCGCGTGGCGTAGCGGTCGGTGCGCAGTTGCATCACCGCCTCGTCGGCGAGGAGGCGGTACTGGCGCACGATTCCGAGGCCGCCCCGGTTGCGCCCGGCTCCCCCCGAATCCGGCCGCAGGGCGTATTCCTCGATCATGAGCGGATAGGTCGCCTCCATGATCTCGACCGGCATGTTGGACATGTTCTGCGAGGGATTGGTGATCGCGTCGATCCCGTCCTTGGCCGAGCGGGCGCCGAGCGCCCCGTTGATCATGTCGACGACGATGAAGGGCTCGCGGGTCTCCTTGTCGTAGCCGCCGAGGCAGACGACCGAATTGCCCCCCTCCCCCGCGGCCGAGACTCGCTCGGGCACGACCTGCGCGAGCGCGCCGAGCACCGTGTCCACGATGCGGTAGCCGGTGAGCGCGCGGGCTGCGACGGGAGCCGGGAAGTTCGGGTTCAAGAGCGAGCCCTTCGGCGCGCGGATGTCGATGCAGCGGTAGAGGCCGGCATTGTTCGGCACGTCGGTGTCGAGCGTGCAGCGCACCGCGAGATAGGTCGCGGACTTGACGAAGGAGAGCGTCGAGTTGATGGCGCCGCGCACCTGGGGCGAGGAGCCGTCGAAATCGACGACGAGCCCGTCGCCCTTCACCGTCACCGCGACTCGAATCGGGATCGGCGCCTCGTCGAAGCCGTCGCCGTCGATATGGTCGGTGAAGCGGTAGGTTCCATCCGGCCAGGCCGCGAAGGCCCGGCGGCTGAGGCGCTCGCCGTAATCGAGGAATTCCTCGAGGAAAGCCTCCAACTGCTCGATGCCGTATTTCCCGACAAGGCGCAGCAATTCGCGCTCCCCGAGGGCGCAGGTCGCGAGCTGCGCGTCGAGATCGCCGATGACGAGGTCGGGCAGGCGCACATTCTTCGCGATGATGTCGAAGAGCGTCTTGTTGCGCACGCCCCTGTCAAAGAGCTTCAGCGGCGGGACGCGCAGGCCCTCCTGGGAGATTTCGGTCGAGTCGCTCGCATTCGAACCGGGCCCCCGGCCGCCGACGTCGCAATGATGGCAGATGACCACCGAGAAGCCGACATGGCGGGAATCCGCGAAGATCGGCTTGAACATGAAGATGTCCGGCAGATGCATGCCGCCGTCATAGGGATCGTTGAAGATGATCACGTCGCCGGGATGGAGGTTGCCGCCGTAATGGCGCAGCAGCGCCTCCATGGCATCGGGCACCGCGCCCAGATGCAGCGCGACCGTCTTCGCCTGGGCGAGGATGCGGCCCTTCGCGTCGCACATCGTAGTCGAATAATCGAGCACGTCGCGTACGATCGGCGAGCGGGCCGTGCGCATGACCGTATAGGCCATGTCGTCGACGATGGATTCGAGGGCGCTCTTCAGCACCGCGAAGGTGATCGGGTCGATCGGCTTCGTCATGGCAGGCTTTCCTCGGCGAGCGTGATGAGGAGGTTGCCGCGCGGATCGGTGACCGCGGTCGCGCCCGGCGGCACGAGCACGGTCGAATCCGCGCCCTGGAGAATGGCCGGCCCCTCGATCCGGCCGCGCAGGGCGGCGCGATCGTGGACCGGCGTGTCGATCCAGCCGCTTTCGGGCCCGAAATAGACCGCGCGCCGCTCGCACGGGCCGGATGCTGCGGGCGCATCGTCCTGCTCGTGCCGGAAATCGAGCTTGCCGGGCCGGATGCCCCGTCCGATCAGACGCAGGCTGACCGTCTCGATGACGTCGTCGGAGGCGTAGCTGTAGATCGCTCCATAGGCTGCGAGGAAGGCTTGGCGCAGGCTCGCCGCGTCGTCCGCCTCGCCGAAGGGCACCGCGAGCGACATCTCCTGGCCGCGGAAGCGCATGTCGAGTTCCGGCTGGAGCGAGATGTCGTCCGCTTCCACGCCCTCGCCGAGAAGCCGCCCGCGCGCCTCCGCGGCCAGCTCTGCGACGATCTCGCGCGCGGCGGCGAGGTCGATGCCGTCGAGCCGGCCGGGAAGGGGGCGGATGAGATAGTGCTCGACGTCGCCCGCCAGCATGCCCATGGCCGTGAAGACGCCGGGCGAGGCCGGCACCAGCACGCGCGGCATCGAGAGCAGCCGGGCGATGTCGACGGCATGGACGGGTCCCGATCCGCCGATCGCGACCAGCGTGAAGTCGCGCGGATCGACCCCGCGCTCGACCGTCACGGCCCGGATGGCGCGGGCCATGTTGGAATTGACGACCTCGCGCACGCCGTAGGCCGCCGTCGCCGTGTCGAGCCCGAAGGGCGCGGCGAGATCGCGCGCGAGGACCGTCTCGGCCTTCTCCCGTGACAGGGCGCGCGATCCGCCCGCGAGCGCCTCGGGCAGGTAGCCGAGATAGAGATTCGCATCCGTGACGGTCGGCCTGTCCCCGCCGATGCCGTAGCAGGCGGGGCCCGGATCGGCGCCGGCCGAGACCGGGCCGACCTTCAGAAGGCCGCCTTCGTCGACATGGGCGATCGAGCCCGCCCCGCTGCCGACCTCGGCGACGTCGACGGTCGGCACGCTCATCATGTAGCCGCCCGCCTTGATGAAGCGGCTCGGGGTCGAGATTCCGGCGCGGAACTCGTATTCGGAGACCCGCATCAGGCTGCCGCCCTGGATGAGGGAGGCGGAGGCGGTGGTGCCGCCCATGTCGAACACGACGAGATCGCCTTCCCCCAGGGCCTCCCCGAGGCGCCCGCCCCCCACGACGCCCGCCGCGCGGCCGGAGGAGATGAAGAAGACCGGCTTCGCCCGCGCCGTCCCCGACGAGGCCAGCGCGCCGTTCGAGTTGCAGACGAGAAGAGGCGCCGAGATCCCGATCGAGCCGAGGCCGCTTTCGAGCCGCGTGAGATAGGCTTCCAGCACCGGCCGGACATAGGCGTTCACGACCGTCGTCGAGGTGCGCTCGTATTCCTTGGCCTCGGGCAGGACCGAGACGGAAGTCGTGACCCGCAAGTCCCGCACATGCCCGGCGAGAAGCGCCTCGGCCCGCCGCTCATGCTCCGGGTTGCGATAGGAGTTCAGGAAGCAGATCGCGACCGACCGGATGCCCGCCGCCGCGAGTGCGCGGCCGGCCTCGACGACCTCCGCCTCGTCGAGCGGCGTGTGGATCGCGCCCGAGGCGGTGATGCGCTCGCTCACCTCGCGGCGATAGCGGCGCGGCACGAGCGGCAGCGGCTTCTCCCATTGCAGGTCGAACATGCCGGGCGTGCGCAGGCGCCCGATCTCCAGCACGTCGCGGAATCCCCGCGTGGTGATGAGGCCGGTCGGGGCGCCGGCCTTCTGGAGCAGCGCGTTCGAGCCGACCGTCGTGCCGTGGACCACCTCGCTCACCTGCGCGGCCGCGATGCCGGCTTCGTCGAGGATCTCCCGCACCCCGGCCAGCACCGCCTCTTCCGGCGCGGCGGGGGTCGAGGAGACCTTGCGCTGGAAGGTCCGGCCGGCCGCGTCGGTCAGCACGAGATCGGTGAAGGTGCCCCCGATATCGACGCCGATCCGGGCGGAGCGGTTCGCTCCAATCATGAGGCCATCTCCTCGCTATTGGACCAACTGGTTAGTTACTGACACGGGGCGCGTCAAGCCAGATCCGTGGCCATGCAGGAGGAAATGCAGGGCGCAAATTTGCGCTTGCGTCGACAATTGAACTAGTTAGTCTATAACAAATTGACCAGGAGGGATTGATGGAGCGAACCACTCACTGGGCTCGTGCCCTGCGCACGGCCGGGATCGGCCTCGCGGCCCTGGCGGTCTGCGCGTTGCCCGCCCTGGCCCAGGAGAAGCTGACCGTTCGGCTCGATTTCTCGCCCTGGGGCGTGCAGGCCGCGATGCATCTCGCCAAGGAGAAGGGGTGGTTCAAGGACGAGGGCCTCGACGTCGACATCCAGGACGGGCGCGGCTCCGGCAACACCCTCCAGCTCGTCAATGCCGGCCAGGTCGATATCGGCCAGATCCAGCTCGGGCTCCTGCCGCAGGCCCGGGAGAACGGCGCCCAGGTGAAGGGCATCGCCGGCTGGGGCCGGCGCACCGACCTCGCCGTGCTGGTCGACAAGGATTCGTCGGTCAACAAGGTGTCTGACTTCGCCGGCAAGACTCTGGTCGTCTTCGCGGCGAGCCCCTGGGCGCCCTATATCGACTACTGGCTCAAGCAGGGCGGCCTCGACCGCACCAGGACGACGATCACGTTCGTCGATCCCGCCGCGCTCTGGGGCACCTATACCGCGAGGCGCGCCGACGGCCTGATGTCGACCGAGCCTTCCGCGATCCCCGTCGCCGCCGCGACCCGGCCGTCGAAGGCGATCCTCGCGGAGGATGCCGGGATCGCCTATCCGAGCTACGGCCTCGTCGCGACCGAGAAGACGATCGCGACGCGGAAGGAGGCGCTGGCGAAGCTCGTCGCGGTGCAGGCCAAGGCCTGGGCCTATCTGCGCGACGGCAAGATCGAGGACGGGGTCGACGCCATCGTCAAGCAGCGCCCCGACGCCAAGCTCGACCGGACCGTCCTCGCCGAGCAGATCCGGCTGACCATCGCCTTCTTCGACACGCCGGCCACCAAGGGCAAGCCGCTCGGCTGGCAGGCGGAAGAGGATTGGAATGCGGCGCTCAAGGGGCTCGAGGCCGCCGGCGCCGTGAAGCCGGGCTGGAAGGCGTCGGACTACTACACCAACGACTTCATCAAATAGGGAACGCCCGCATGAGGACGGCCCTGGCCATGAAGACGACCGAACCCGCAGCCGCCGTCGCGGCGGGCGCCTCCTCTCCGGCTCCCGCCTATCTGTCCCTCGACGGCGTCGGCAAGGCCTATGGGTCGCGCCACGGCGCGGTCCAGGCCCTGGCCGGCATCGGCCTCGAGGTTCGCGAGGGGGAGTTCCTTTCCATTCTCGGGCCCAGCGGCTGCGGCAAGAGCACGCTGCTCAAATGCATCGGCGGCCTGGAGGACATCACCGGCGGATCGCTCAGGCTGCGCGGCCGGCCGCTCTCGGGGCCGCCGCCCAAGGCCGGCATGGTGTTCCAGCGCGACGTGCTGCTCGACTGGCGGACCGTTCTCGACAACGTGCTCATCACGGCCGAATTCCTCCGCCTCCGGCGCGAGGACCTGAAGCCCCGGGCGCTCCAGCTTCTCCAGCGCTTCGGCCTGTCGGGCTTCGAGAACCGCCACCCCTGGGAATTGTCGGGAGGCATGCGGCAGCGCGCCTCGATCTGTCGGGCTCTCCTCTGCGATCCCGAGCTTCTCCTCATGGACGAGCCCTTCGGCGCGCTCGACGCCATGACGCGCGACGATCTCAACCTCGAACTCGCGCGGATCTGGCAGGATACGCGGAAGACGGTGATCTTCGTCACCCACGGCATTTCGGAGGCGATCTTCCTGTCCGACCGGGTGGTGATGATGGACCGCAATCCCGGCCGCATCGTCGAGGTGCTCGACATCGACCTGCCGCGCCCGCGCCATCTCGCCTTGCGCGAGACGCCCGAATTCGGGCGCTACGTCGCCCATATCCGCCATCTCTTCGCCGGCCTCGGCATCCTCAAGGAGGGCTGAGGAATGCGCTCCACCCTGCACGAGATCGCTTCCGTCCTCGGCGTCATCGCGGTGGCGCTCGCTCTCTGGGAAGTCGCCGTCCGGCTGATCGGGCCGCCGCCGATCATCCTGCCCGCGCCGAGCCTGATCTTCTCCGAATTCCTCCTGGCGCCGGCCTATTTCCTGCGCCAGACCGCCTTCACCCTCTACACGACCCTCGCCGGCTTCGGCCTGGCCGCGGTGCTCGGCCTCGCGCTCGCGATCGGGATCGTGCATTCGCGGCTGCTCGAAAAGACCGTCTACACGCTGCTCGTCGCGCTCAATTCCGTGCCGAAGGTGGCCTTGGCCCCGCTCTTCGTGATCTGGATGGGGACCGGGGTCGAGCCGAAGATCGCGATCGCCCTGATGCTCGCGCTCTTCTCGGTCGTGATCGATGCGGTTCTCGGCCTGCGCTCTGTCGATCCCGACATGCTGAACCTCGCCAGGATCAGCCGGGCGAGCCATCTCGCGGTCCTTGGCAAGATCCGGCTGCCCAACGCCCTGCCCAGCATCTTCGCGGGCCTCAAGGTCGCGATCTCCTTCGCCCTCGTCGGGGCCATCGTCGGGGAATTCGTCGCCGGCTCCGAAGGGCTCGGCTTCGCGATCCTGACGGCGCAGGGGCAGTTCGACACGCCGCGCGTCTTCGTCTGCCTGATCCTGCTCGGCATTCTCGGCACGATCCTGTTCTATCTCGTCGAGGGAGCCGAGCGCCTGTGCCTGCCCTGGCACGTGTCCCAGCGGGGCCACGCTCCGGGCCATTGATCCGCGCCGGCGGCGGTGCCGCGCCGACGGCGGGTCAGGCGGGGTCCGCCTGCGCGCGGCGGCGCAGCGCCTTGGCGAGGCGGCGCAGGATCGCGCCCGTGGCGATGCCAAGCGCATAGGCCGCCGCGCAGAGGACGGCGATATCGAGCCACAGGCCGGGCCGACCCGGCACGACTTCGAGGACCGAGAGCAGCCCCCCCGCCAGCAGAACGAGGATCGCGCCGAGGCGGACGTCCTGGCGGGCGCTGGGCAGCCCGGATCCGGCGCCGAAGACGACGGAGAAGCCGAGGCCGAGCCCGGCCGCGACGGCGAGGGCCAGCCAGAGATGTTGCAGCAGAATGCTCATCGCCCGGCCTCCTGGAGCGGCGCGACCTGGAATTCGGTGCGCTCCGCCTCCTTGTCGGGGCCTCCGGCCACCTCGCCCGCGGCCGAGAAGCGCGCCGTCGAACCGCGCTCGGACAAGGCCGCGACGAGGGCGCGCGCCCGAGAGAGCGCGAGATCGCGCGGGGCCTGCGGATCGCCCATATGGTGCACGACGCGAATCCCGACCCTGCCGCAGCGCCGCGCGATATCTGCAGCCGCCTCCAAAGCGGGGCCGGCATTGGCGGCGGGCTCCGCCTGTCCGGGCAGGAACCGCACCGGATTGCGGCGCGCGGCATCGCCCAGGAGATCGGCGCAGAGATAGGCGTCGAGGGCGCCCGGCGCGCGGACCGGCTCCAGTTCCACCCGCGCCTGCCAGCCCTCGGGCACCTGCCGGGGCGCCGTCCGCCTGATCCGGGCGGCGAGCTGGGCATAGAGGACACGCCCGGAATAATGCAGGTCGCGCTCGCGGATCGCCGCCTCGCCCTCGGCGAAATCGCTCAGCGTCTCGAGGGCTGTCCGCATCGCCTCGGGGAAGCCGGCCGGGGCGCCCTCGACCACGATCGTGCGGTCGAGCAGGCGCTCGCCCGGAAAGCGCGTCTTCGCAAGATCGGCCGCGGCGGCGCGGTCGCGCTCGTCCGAGACGTAGCCGGTCAGCTCGATCCGGCCGCCCGCGCGGCGGGCGCCGAACAGAAAAGGCGAGGCCGGGACCACCAGCACCGCCACCTTCGGCGCCCCGAGCGCCGGCGGCAGGGTCTCGCGCAACCTTTTCTCGACTTCCGCGGCGCCGCCCTTGGCGACCGTCTCGCCCGCGAGGGAGAAGCGACGGTCCACGATCTGAGCCTCCCCGGCCTTGAGCCGCCCGAGCGAATCGAAGGCGCTGCGCGCCGTCTCGAGGAAGTCGATGGAGCGGTCGAGCCCGCGCGCAGTCTGCATCGCGTCGCGTACGGGCAGGTCGGGCAGCATCTCCTGGGCGAGCCGCAGGAGCGCGGCGCGGCTCTCCTCCGAGGGGACCGCGCCGCCGAGCGAAAGGCCGCCGTCGTCGCGGCGCGCGGTCCAGAGGAACGGGGTGATGCGCGGCGGGAGGATGTCCAGCTCCCCCGCGGAATAGCCGGCCGGAAGCGCGCGGAACGAGGCCATCAGCGCATTGTAGGACAGCGAGTCGCGCGGCCGCGCCGTCGCCCGGACCCGGCGGCCGGCGAGGGCGCCCTCCCCCGATTCGAGCGCCCCGATCGCCGCGAGCAGATGCGAGGCCGCGGCCTCGAACCCCTCTGGCGCGCCGGAGGCGAGGCGCAGCCTGTCGTCGACCTGGTCGGGAGACACGAACCGGGCCGCCTGCGCCACCAGCCGGTCGCGCAATTCGGCCGTCGGCACGCCGCCGGACAGCTCGATGCCTGCCTCGCTGCGCTTCACCCCGAAGGAGAAGGGCGAGAGGGCGACATAGCCGGTGGTCTCGCTTCCGACCACACGCACGGCCGGGATGGCGGCGGCACGGATGCCGATCTCCCGTCGAAGCTCCTCGGGCAATTCCGCATCGGTGACGATCCGCACGTCGCGGCCTTCCACGACGACGCGCCCGCCGGCCGCCGCGAGCGGCGAGCCCGGCTCGGCGCGGACGAGCTTCGCGGCTTCCCGCCGGATATTGATCTCGACCGCGGGGCTCACCCGCATGACGGCGACCGCCGCCAGCAGCGCGAGCATCGGAAGCCCGAGCGCCCAGCCCGCCGGGCGGCGCCGGGCCGACCCCGTCTTCCCTCCCCCGGGGGGAGGCTCGCCCGTCTGCGCCTGCAAAAGCTCCGGCTCCAAGATCCACCCGCTCCATGCGTCCCCGCCGTCATGCCGGAGGAAGCGGACGTCATTGAGGCAGGGGAGCGCCTTCCCCTGTCATCCCGGTTCGGGCTGAACGGCAGAGCCTGTCATCCCCGGCCGGGTCAATGACGGAACGGGCATCGGACTGCGATTTTTTCAACAGCCTGCGGAGAGACATGCAGCCGAGCGGTTCAACCCGAAGCGGGATGAGATGGGGAGGACCGCAACGAAAAAAGCCCCGGCACGAGGCCGGGGCTCCGTCTTTCGCCCGAGGGCGAAAGTCTTAGAAGTCGCGTTGGACGCGCATGCGCACCGACCACACGTCGTCCGACTTGGCGGTCTTGGCGGGCAGGGCGTTGCCCAGGGTGTTGCCCAGGGCCACCGAGCCGGCCGTGAGGTCGGTCGTCCGGCCGTTCTTCAGATCGACGCGGGTATAGATCGCCTCGAGACCGATATCGAGATCCTTGACCGGCGACCAGATCAGGTTCGCGCCGACCACCGAGGTGCTGTAGTCGCGCAGCGCGGCGCTGTAGGCGACGGTGTTGAAGCCGACGACCGCATTCGACGCAGTCGCGTCGAAGGTCAGGCCGTAAGGCCCGTTGCCGCGGGCACCCTTGCCGAAGCTGACCTCGCCGTAGGAGCCGAACACCGCCGACCGCCACTCGGGCGCCCAGTAGTGCAGGAAGGCGCCGGTGATCGACCAGGCTTCCGTCAGGTGCTGCTTGCCATCCGTGCCGAGGAACGAGTCCACGGTGCTGACCGCGAAGCGCCCGCCGTAGTTGTTGCCGAGCGTCTCACGACCACCGAAGCGGGCCGGGTGGCCGGCATACATGGTGGCGCCTTCCGCATAGGCGGCCTGCAACCAGAGCACGTCGCCGGTGGCGAGCTGGGGCAGGTTGAGCTTCAGGCCGCCCTGGATCGCCCAGCCCATGGCCTCCTTCACCTTCATCGACGGCGGCAGGCCGGCAGCCTGAGCAGTCAGGCCCTGCATGCCGGAGCCCAGGGAGGGCAGGCCGGTGGTGGTGTTATAGGACAGCGTCTGCGTGGTCCAGAGCTGGCCGCCGCGAAGCTCGTGCGAGGCCGCGGAGATCTGCGCCGCGCCCCAGGCCGCGTCGTAGCGGATCACGCCCACGAAGTCCGGAACCTGCTGACGCTGCGACACGTCATAGTTCGCGACCATGGTCGGGAGGCCCTGCGCGTTGAAAGCGTAGGGGATGGACGCCGTGAAAACACCGCCGAGCTGCGACAGCAACGGAGAACCGGAGATGGACGTCGCGGACGTGCCCGACCAGACCTGATCCGCGAAGATCGGCTGACGGCGCAGGGTCGGATCTTCCATCGAGATCGTCGCCGACCAGCCGTTTCCGAAGGTCGCGGTATAGGCGAGCAGGTTGGTGCTGGAGACGTCCGAGCCCGCCGTCGCGCCGTAGAACTCGAGGTCGTGAGCGTAGAAGTCGAAGAACGAGCCCGCCTTACCAGCCGTGATGCCGGCGAACTGGATGAAGGCCTTGTCGAGGAACATCGTCGTGTTGGCGCGGCCGTAGGTGTCCTGGCCCATGGCCATGAACGACTCGCCGTAGCGCTGCGAGGAGCCCGAGGTCAGATAGCCGCCGCTCGAATAGGCCGCCTGGATGCGCAGGAAGGTGCGCAGGGTGCCGTAGGCCGTCGAGGTGCGGGAATCGACGTTGAAGAACGCCAGCGACTGATAGGCCGAGTTGTCGGCACCCACCTGGCCGCCCTGCTGGCCGTAGATGTTGGTCCCGTTCGCGTGGCTGCTCATGTACTGGTAGCTGAACCGGGCGCGGCCGCCGATGCGGATGCAGGTGTCAGTGCCAGGGATGTAGAAGAAGCCGGCACCGTGCGCGGTGCAGACGCGGACATATTCCACCGGCGCGGCAGCGCGCATCGGCAGATCGGCAGCCTGGGCCCCGGCGACCGCGCAGAGCCCTGCAGCAGACCCGAGGAGAAGGCTCTTCACGAGCTTCATGTTGATCTCCAAAGTTAGAACCTCGGGCTTCGGAAACGCCGCCGGCCCCGCTCCCAGGCCCGCCGGCTTGCCCCTTACCCCCAGCTTCGGCCTCGGCCCCGCTTCGCGGCTCGCCTCGACTGAAGCGCTCCGAGGTTGCCCCCGTCGCAATGTCACCATGATTGAGGCGTTCCGCACGATCAACCGTTTCCGCCTTGTTTCGAGGCCAATCCGGGGGCTTTCCAAAAAGCTGTGGCTTCAGGGCAACGAAAAGAGAGGCCCGCCTCTCCAAGTTATTGTGAATAAATTACAAACCCTCTGCCGACCTACCCCTGCCGGGGCGTTGCATCCCTGCCACCCCGAGGCGCTGCGGCGCAGCATCGCCGGAGGCGGCACCGCCTCATTCCCGCCCGACGCGGACCGTTTTCGGGCCGGGGCGGCCGGGCGGCGCGCCCGCACGCGCCGCCCGATTCGGGCCCTCCTCTACAGGTCCAGCACCGCCGTCACCGGGACGTGGTCGGACGGCCTCGTCCAGCCGCGGGCCTGCGCATGCACATCGACCGAGGCCAGCGTGTCCGCGAGATCGCCGGAGAGCCAGGCATGGTCGAGACGACGGCCCTTGTTGGCCGCCGCCCAGTCGGGCGAGCGATAGCTCCACCACGTGTAGATCTTGGCAGGCTCCGGCACGAGGTGGCGCGCGCCGTCGATCCAGCCGCCCTCCTGCCGCAGGGTCTCCAGCGCCTCGGTCTCGACGGGGGTGTGGCTGACGACGTCCAGGAGCTGCCTGTGGGACCAGACGTCGTGCTCCAGGGGCGCGATGTTCAGGTCGCCGACGAGAATCGCGGGCCGCCTCTCCCGCGCGGCCCCCCAGCGGCGCATCTCGGCCAGGAACTGGAGCTTGTGGGCGAATTTCGGATTCAGCCCGGGGTCCGGCACGTCGCCACCGGCCGGGACGTAGAAATTGTGGACCTCGAATCCCGCCGCCTTCCCGGCCTCGGGACCCAGGGTCACCGCGAGGTGGCGGGCATCCTCGCGCCCGCACCAGGATTGCGGGGCGACCGCGGCGAAGGGAAAGCGCGAGAGGATCGCGACGCCGTTATAGCCCTTCTGTCCCACCTTCGCGACATGAGGCAGCCCGAAGGCGCGCAGCCCCTCCAGGGGAAAGGCGTGATCGGGGCATTTCGTCTCCTGGAGACACAGGATGTCCGGCCCGATCTCGTCCACGGCGCGCCCGACCTGATCGAGCCGCAGGCGCACGGAATTGATGTTCCAGGAGGTGATCTTCAGGCGCAAGGTTCGAGTCCGGGCCGGATGCGGGCCCGCCTTACAGCAAGCGGCGGGGGGCCGGGGCAGCACCCGCCCCGCGTGCCCTGGAACCACCCGCCCCGCGCCCCCTGTTCCGACGGCCCGGCGGGGATCATGCGTCGCCGCAGGAAGAGCGAGATCGGGATGTGGCTCGACATGGCGGGCATGGCCTTCGAGGCGAGCCAGGTCATTCCGCTCCGGCTGATGCGCATCGCCGCGGGCGGCGCGGCCGGGCACGCGGAAAGCCGCCGGATGGTGCAGGAGAAGCTGGACGCGGCCGCCCGGGCCGGGATCACGCTCGCGGCGGGCGGCTCCCCGCAGAAGGTGGTGCGGCAGGTCCGCAGCAAGGTGCGCGCGAACCGCAAGCGGCTCGCCCGCGGGGCCTGAGCCGGCCCGGACTCAGTCGACCGGGCGCATGAAGCCGAGGTTGAAAGTGCGCGGATCGATCGGCTTGTTCTTCTCGATTCCGCCGAGGGCGACGGTGGTCGTGTAGCCCTGCGGGTCGGTCACGCGCCAGCGCTTGAGCGAGGTGATCTCGCTGTCGAAGGTGAGCGTGATCCGCGAGGTGCCGCCGATGGTCGAGGAATCCTCGATCGTGATGTGGACCCCGTCCCCGGCCGCCGAGACCGAGCGGACGCGGGTGTCGCGGGCGAGGTCGATGCGCGAGGAGAGCAGGAACTTCAGCGGCGTCTGCGAGATCGGATAGGGATCGGAGGTGTTGAGCTTGCGGTCCCGCACGAGGACCGTGGAGCCGTCCGAGACGACCTCGAGCGTCGAGGGCCTGTTGTATTCGAAGCGCAGCCGGCCCGGCCGCTGCACCCAGACCGTGCCGGTCAGGCGGCCCCCGTCCCCGCCGGCCTGCGAGAAGGACGCGCTCAGCGTCGAGAAGCTGTTCAGCGCCGCATTGGCCCTCTCGACCGCGGTCTGGGCGTCGATCGTCCGGCTCGCGGCCAGGACGGGCTTCGGATCGCGGCCGTCCTGAGCCCGGGCCGGCGCCCCGAGGAGGACCGCCAGAGCCACGACCGTCGAAACCCGCACGAACATTCCCACCTCCAGGCGCACCGCCGGACGCGGCGAGCGATCTGCTGTCCTATGGACGCGATTATGGACCGAAAAAAGGTGGCATGGCCGCGCGGGCGGCAGCGCGCGCGTCATTCGTCCTCGCGCGCTCCGTCCTCGAGCAGGATCTCGCGCTTGCCGGCATGGTTCGCCGGCCCGACGATCCCCTCCTTCTCCATGCGCTC
>OEIU01000134.1_pt1 | contig 74972 bp, 62 predicted proteins | sample 1539221 | NCBI WGS metagenome assembly OEIU01 (sample SAMN03792071, study PRJEB22550) | activated sludge metagenome | feature: wastewater treatment plant; material: activated sludge; isolation source: Wastewater treatment plant of a petroleum refinery complex | place: Argentina: Zarate | collected...
ATGCGCGCCAGCGCCTCGTCCACGTAGGATTCGCCCTCGTGCATGCTCATGACGAGGATGCGTAGCGCCGGAAAGCGAGCGCGCTGCGACGGCAACGCCTCGATTCCGCTTTCGCCGCGAAGGGTCAGATCAAGCACCAGCACATCCACCGTGTGATCCGTCAGCGCACGTTCGGCATCCGCCAGTGAACCGCACTCCGCCGCGATTGTCATATCCGCCTCGCGCTCGATCAGCGCACGGAAACCCGTGCGCACGATGGCGTGGTCGTCGGTGAGTGCGATGCGGATCATGCGGGCATTGTCGCGCGCAGACGGGTGCGCAAGGTAGGAATTTTTCTGATTGCCCACTTTCGTCGCATGGCTATGCTGCGAGGCGTTTACTGTCGTTCCCCATGAAGGAATAGCAATGCTGCGCTTCGCCTAATCCGCCATTCGTCGATTGATATTCGGTTCCATCCTTGTCGCCACCGCGGCGAGCGCCCAGATGAGCATTACTTCGTCGGCCTTTATCAATGGCAATCCGATTCCTGATCCGTTTCAATACAACCAAGGCCCCCCGGGGCAGTGCACGGGCGGAAACAACTGGTCCCCGCCGCTAGCAATATCCGGCATCCCAGCCGGCACAAATACACTAGCAATCCAGCTGTACGATATAACCAACCCGTGGCTTCATTGGTATGCGTGGGGTATTCCGGTTTCCGGAACGAGCGTGTCATTGCCCTACAACTACGCTTCGACAATGCCGGCTGGCACACAAGCAAATAATCAGTTTGGAACGTACGGTTACGGCGGCCCGTGCGCACCCCCTGACGGTCAGACACATTTCTATTTGTTCGCGGCATACGCACTGACGATTACTGGCACGACCGAGCCGACCGATAATCAACTCACCGCCGCACCGCAGGCAGATCTTCTCGGCACGCGCGTATATGGTCAAACCGTGCCTTGGTCATCTGACGTGATCTTCGTCAACGGGTTCGAACCGTAGCGCATCACGGCACTGGCTTGACGGTGTTGAGTGCTGACCTCATCGATCGCAACGGCTTTGAGTCGGAATCACTGTCTTGCCCGGTCGAATAGAAGGACAGCAGGATCGTCGTTATCAGCCGTTGCACCGGTTAACATGGTGGTGACCGGCATTGCCGCGGGTCGGTAAGTTCTCGCCCTACAATGCTCGGTCAATGAAACTTGAACCGCCCAATATCGCCGGTGCGCGAATAATCGACAGCCCCCGCCTCCCCTACGCCATCCTGCGCCCGCTCGCCATGCTGGCGTTCGCGCTGGTGTACTGGCTGCTGCTGACCCACGTCGCGCGGTTCTACTGGTTTGTGCCGTGCGGGTTGCGGGTGGCGTGTCTGGCGCTGCTGCCTCTGCGCTGGTGGCCGTGGATCATCGCGGGCGAGGTTCTTGCGCGCACACACTATGCCGCGAGTCTCCTCGATCCGCATTCGCTATCGGATTTTTTCCTGCGAGTGTGGAACTGGGACTCGCTGACGGTGATCTTTCTGGCACCGATCCTGGCTTTGCCCGGATCGTGGTACCTACGTCGTTGGGTTCCCGATCTGGCGCAACTGCGCCAACCGCGCGTCATGGGATATGTTCTGCTGGCCTGCCTTGTCAGCGCAATCGGCGATTCGCTGGGCAATATCATCAATGTCCTGTTCACCCCACCGCCACCGCATTTGCCGATAAGCGCGACACGGTTTATTGCCGGCAAGATCACTGGCGACTATATCGGCGTGATCGCCGTAGCGCCGGCTGTGTTCGCGTTGTGTCTGCCGGCAGATCGGCCTTGGCGCTGGCGCGAGGCGTGGCCGGATGCGGTTTTGCTGATTGCGGTCGGGGTCGCTTACGCCGCGCTGATGCGTCTGCAATCGCATATCGTGATCTACGAATACAGTCGCGCGCTGGTGCTGATCCCGGTATTTCTCATCGCATTCCGCCACGGCTGGCGCGGTGGCGCAATCGCGCTCGCGTTGTGCAGCACGCTTGTCGCGCTGGTGCCAGCCCTGCATCCGGCGGATGCGTATCGTGACCTGTTCACGCAGATGCTGCTCGCCATCGCCGGCACGGCGGCCTTGCTGCTCGGTTCGGCCATCGACGCGCAGCGCGCGGCACAAGACGAGCTGACGATGCAGAATGCCGCACTCGAATCGGCGAACGCAGGGCTAGATCACCTCGGCACGGAACTGCGCGAAGCGGCGCAGCGCAACTTGCGCATGGAGGAGGAACAACGCCGACGCATCGCCACGGAAATCCACGACGAACTCGGCCAGAACCTCACCGCCGTGCACACGCGCGTCAAGCTCGCCGCCGATCGCCTGAACGCGGCGCAGTTGGGCGATGTCACCACGTCGATCTACGAGATTCTCGCCACCATGCGCGGCTCGGTGCGCGGGCTGATGGATTCGCTGCGCCCGCCGGTGCTGGACGAATTCGGCCTCGTGCGCGCGTTGCGCGAAGGGCCGTTGCGCGATCTCGTCGAACGCGCCGGGTTGCGCTACGAATTCGACTTGCGCGGCGACCCGACGCTGATCGCAGCGCTGGACGAAGCCACGCAAATCGCGATCTGGCGCATCGTACAGGAAGCGGCGACGAATACGGTGCGGCATGCGCGCGCAACGAGTTTCCGTGCACGCCTGCGCGTGGGCGTGCGCGGCGCGAACGCGCTGGCGATACTGGATTTGCGCGACGATGGCATCGGCATCGCCGATGCGACGGCCGCATCGCGCGGCGGTCATGGCTTGCAAGGCATGCGCGACCGCGCGCTGGCATTGAACGGACTCGTGCGTGTTGTCGGCAACCGGAAGGGAACGCGCCTGCGGGTGTTGTTGCGGCAGGCGTTGTGAGACGACGGTTTCACCACAGCGCCGGTCGATCCAAATCATGCTAGACTAGACCAGTCTGCCGACCAGATTGGAATTGGCCATGCACCCGGAAATCGGTTCCTATGATGCCAAGACGCGTCTGCCGGAATTGCTGCGCGAAATCGCAGCCGGCCGCGCTTTTACGATTACCTTGCGCGGCAAACCCGTAGCGGATCTGGTGCCAAGCCGACCTGCAGCCCGCAGCGATCGCCGTGCCGCAATCGCGGCGATGCGCGCCGTGCCGAAATTGCGGGTCCCAATAGGACAGTCCGTGCGCGCCTGGGTCAGCGAGGGCCGCAAGTGACGGTGGTTCTCGATGCCTCGGCCGCGCTGGCCTGGTTGTTCGGGCGCGACGACAAGGCCGAACGCAAACGCGCGGACACCATGCTCGACGCGCTCGCCGAAGACGGCGGATTGGTCCCTGCGCTATGGCACAGCGAGGTCTGCAACGCACTGGTCGTTGCGGAACGGCGCAAGATCGCCAGCGAAGCACAATCCACAGATTTCCTCACGCGCCTGAACGCCCTTCCGATCGACACCGATTCGGCGCCCATGCAAACGCGGCGCGACATCGTTCTTGAACTGGCGCGCCGCTTCACGCTGTCGGTCTACGATGCCGCCTACCTGGAATTGGCGCTGCGCAGCGATGCGCGTCTGGCGAGTTTCGACCGGCAACTTGTGGCCGCCATGCGCAAGGCGGGCGGGAAAGTCTTCGACTGAACAGCGCCGGACGGATCGCTCCGCCCGGCGCTTGTCACGACAAAATTACGCTGCCTTCGCCGCCTTGATCAAACCTTCCGCAGCCATCGCGGCCTGTACCGCCGGACGCGCGGCGACGCGCTTCTGGAACGCTTGCAGCGACGGGAACGCGGACAGATCCAGCTTCACGAAATCGGCCCAGCGCGTGACCGTGAACAGATAGGCGTCGGCCACGGTGAAGTGATCGCCCAGCAGATACGGTTGCTTGGCCAGGATTTTCTCGATCAAGGCGTAACGCTTGTTCAGATACGCCTTGCGCTCCTCACGCGTGGCTTCTGGCGTGGCTTCGCTGAATAACGGGCTGTAGGTCTTGTGGATTTCGCTGGTAATGTAGTTGAGTGTTTCCTGCAGGCGCGCGCGCGCCAGCGTGCTATTCGCAGGAGCGAGCGCGGTATTGCCCTTGAGATCGGCAAGATACTGCACGATCGCCGGGCCTTCGGTCAGCACTTCGCCATTGTCCAGCTCCAGCGCGGGCACCGAGCCTTTCGGGTTGATCTGCCAATAGTCGCGGTCGGTCGCGGTGCGCTTGGTCTTGGTGTCGACCTTTTCGATCGCCACCGGCAGACCGAGTTCGTGCGCGACGATATGCGGGGACAGCGAGCAGGCGCCGGGTGAATAATAGAGTTTCATGGCTTCCATCCTTTTTTGATTGGGGGAATTCGCGCCAGCAGACTGGCGACGTGGAGTATCCTATCACTATCTAGTTACTATTCGATACCACATATCCATTAATTACTGATAGAATGTGGTAACTGGGCGGTTACCCGCTCACCCCGCAATTACCAGGGACAACAGCCATGGGACTGCCGTTACGCAAAAGCAAGGTCATGCCGCCGCCACAATGTCCGCTGAGCATGTGCATGGATCTGCTGCGCGGTGCCTGGGCGCCGAACGTGCTCTGGTACCTGCGCGGCGGCGCGCGCCGTTTCGGCGAGCTGCGCCACGACATCCCGCGCATCTCTGCGCGCGTGCTCAGTGCACGCCTGCGCGAGCTGGAAGCGCGCGGCATGATCGTGCGCCGCCTGCTCGACACCTCGCCACCGTCGGCAGAATACGAACTCACCGAACTTGGTCAGGAGTTGCTGCCCGCGCTCGACGCCATCGTCAAGGTCGGGGCCAAACTCAGGCATGATGCCGCGCCGAAGCGGAAGCTGGCGGCGTGAAGCGCGCGCCAAGCATCGAGGTTGGCGCAACGCCCCGGCAGCCGCTCGGCATGTCGCCGGCGCGTTTCCTGCGCGATTACTGGCAGAAGCGGCCATTGCTGATACGCGGTGGATTTCCAACTTTCGGCAAGGCCATCGCGCCGGATGATCTGGCCGGACTCGCCTGCGAAGAAGCGGCGTTGTCGCGCATCGTGCTGCACGACGCGCAACGTGATCGCTACACATTGCACAATGGTCCGTTCGCGGAATCGGATTTCGCAAAGCTGCCGAAGACACACTGGACCTTGCTGGTCCAGGACGTCGACAAGTGGGACATGGACGTGGCGGCGCTACTCGATGCGTTCGCGTTCATTCCGTCGTGGCGTGTGGACGATGTAATGCTGAGCTACGCCACCGACGGCGGCGGCGTCGGTGCGCACGTGGATCAGTACGACGTATTCCTCGTGCAGGGTATCGGCCAGAGGCGCTGGCGCATCAGCACCAATCCGCGCGCGGCAACGGATTTCCGCGACGACTCCGAACTGAAACTGCTGCGCGAGTTTTCGCCGACCCACGACTGGGTCCTCGATCCCGGCGATGCGCTGTACCTGCCGCCGGGCGTGCCGCACGAAGGCACCGGTATTGGTGAATGCACGACGATTTCCATCGGCATGCGCGCGCCATCGCAGGCCGAATTGCTACTGGATTTTTCCGAATTCCTCGCCGAACCGCTGGGCGAGGAACAGCGTCTCTCCGATCCGGATTTGCTCCCCGTGCGCAATATCGGCGAGATCGACGCCGCCGCGATTTCGCGCGTGCGCGCCGCAATGCCGCATTTTTCCAGTGTGGACAATGTGACAATCGCGCGCTGGTTCGGATGCTTCATCACGCGCTATCGCAGTGCGCAGATTGCGGTTTCTCCGCAACGGCCGCTGTCGCCTGCGCAATTGGCGAAGCGGCTGCCGTCGGCCCGCCTGCTGCGCAATCCGTTCAGCCGTTTTTCCTGGACGCGCTTGGGGCGCGGCGCGCTGCTGTTCGTGGCTGGCGAAAGCCACGCGTGTTCCATCTCGCTCGCACAGGCGTTGTGCGCGAGGCGAGAACTCGAAGGCGCTTCATTGGCGCGACTGGGCGGGCAAGAAACGCTTGCAACACTGGTCAATGGCGGACATTTGCGATTGCTATAAATCGTCATTCCGGCAGGGACTGCCGGAATCCAGAACACATAGACGTGGTACTTCGTGAAGCTGCGCCATCCTTGGCAACTGGATCCCGGCAATCCATGCCGGGATGACGAGATTCCTAGAGCAGCGCTGCCGCCGCTACAATCCCTTAAGCATCCAGCCTCCTTTGGCAGCCATGATCCCCACCGACTTCACCATCAGCACTGTCGACTGGAACAACGACGCCGAACGCGAGGCCTGCCGTGCGGTGCGCGAGCAGGTGTTCATCATCGGCCAGAACGTGCCGCGCGAGGACGAATGGGACAGCCTCGATGCAACGTCGCGCCATGTCCTGGCGCGCGACCTCGCCGGCAATCCCATCGGCACCGGGCGCTTGACGCCAGAACGAAAAATCGGCCGCATGGCCGTACTCGCCGACTGGCGCGGCCGGCACGTCGGCGAAGCAATCATGAACCTGCTGATCGAGCAGGCGCGTGCGCTCGGCTACCGCGAAGTGGAATTGCATGCACAAACGCACGCGGTGCCGTTCTATGAAAAATTCGGCTTCGTCAAATACGGCGACGAATTCGAGGAATGCGCGATCAGGCACTTCCACATGCGCCGTGAACTGGCGCCACTGGCCGTGCCGCCGCCGCGGCTGATCTCGCCCCGGCCCGAACGGCGCATCGTCGCCATCGGGTCGCGCGAGGACGCGGCCGGCGAAACCCTGCGCCTCATCGAAGCCGCGCGCCACGAGCTGTGCATCTATACCCGCGACCTCGACCCGATCCTGTTCGAAAACGAACCAGCCCTGGAAGCGCTCAAACGCGTGGCGGTTTCAGGACGCGGCGCAAGCATCCGCATCATCATCCAGGACCCGCGCGCCGTCGTCGCCCATGGCCACCGTCTGATTACGCTTGCACAACGCTTGACGAGTGTGTTCGCGCTGCGCACGCCGGTCGAGGACAACGACCTTCAATATCCAAGCGCATTCCTGCTCAACGACGCGGCTGGCTACTACTTCCGCACGCTCGCCACGCGTTTCGAGGGCGAGGCGGTGAATTATGCGCCCGACCGCCACGCCCAGCTGCTGGAATATTTCAACCAGGTCTGGGAACGCGCCGAGCCCAGCGAGGAGTTGCGGCTGTTGAACCTCTGAAGCACTTCTTGCGCAGCGCAACATCCGCCCCGAATTGCGTATAATTCCGGATTCTTGCGTCCGGCGTGCGGACGCGGCGAATCCACACCCGGCAGGCCAGCGTGAGCCCGAGTCTTCTCCAGCAGTTTGCGGCATCCTCCCAGCTATCCGGCACGAACGCCGGATTCATCGAAGAACTTTACGAAAGCTGGCTGCGCGATCCGAACGCGGTCGCACCGGAATGGCGCAACTACTTCGACACGTTCAAGGGCCGCGAGGCCGGCGACGTGCCGCACGCGGACGCGATCGCACGCATCGAGGCAGCGCAATCGCTAAACGGCCACGTGCGTGCCGCATTCGCCGCGACGGTTCCCGACGCGCGGGCGCAGAAGCAGGCGGCGGTGTTGAAACTGGTGACCGCCTATCGTTCGCGCGGACACCTCGCCGCCGATCTCGACCCGCTCGGCATGGCGCAAAAGCTGCCGGCGCCGGATCTTGAACCCGCCTTCCACGGTCTTTCCGCCGCCGACATGGAAACCGAGTTCGCCACCGGCGCGTTGGCCGGCCCACAGACGCTCAAGCTCAAGGATCTGATAGCGCGCCTGAAAGCGACTTACGCGACCAGCATCGGCGCGGAGTTCATGCACATCAGCAACACCGAACAGCGGCGTTGGGTGCACGAGCGCCTGGAAGCAGCGGCCGGGCAATTCGGATTGTCGGCAGACGAGCGCAAGCACACGCTGGAATTGCTCACGCAAGCCGAAGGGCTGGAACGTTATCTGCACACCAAGTACGTCGGCCAGAAGCGTTTTTCGCTGGAAGGCGGCGACAGCCTGATTCCCTTGCTCGACGAATTCGTGCGTCGTGGCGGCGAGGATGGCGTGCGCGACATGGTCATCGGCATGGCGCATCGCGGTCGCCTGAACGTGCTGGTCAACACGCTCGGCAAGGCGCCGCAGAAATTGTTCGCCGAATTCGAGGGCAAGTTCGATCACGTCGACGACCCGGCGCATTCGGGCGACGTGAAATATCACATGGGATTTTCCGCCGACGTGAAAACCGCCGGCCACACGGTGCATCTGGCGCTTGCGTTCAATCCCTCGCATCTGGAAATCGTCAATCCGGTGGTAGCCGGTTCCGTGCGTGCGCGGCAGACGCGGCGCAAGGACGCCAATCGCGAACAAGTATTGCCAGTAATGATCCACGGCGATGCCGCGCTCGCGGGTCAAGGCGTGAACATGGAAGTGTTCAACATGTCGCAGGCGCGCGGTTTTGGCGTCGGCGGCTCGATCCATGTCGTGATCAACAACCAGATCGGTTTCACCACGTCCGATCCGCACGATGCGCGCTCGACCTTGTATTGCACCGATGTTGCCAAGATGGTCAACGCGCCAGTGCTGCACGTGAACGGCGACGATCCGGAAGCCGTAGTGTTCTGCGCACGCCTCGCGTTCGATTTCCGCGCCAGGTTCAAGCGCGACGTCGTGATCGATCTCGTCTGTTACCGTCGCCACGGCCACAACGAGGCGGATGAACCCGCCGCGACGCAGCCGCTGATGTACCAGATCATCCGCGCGCGACCGACCGCACGCGAGTTGTACGCTTCGAGGCTCGTCGCCGATGGCGTTCTCGCCAGCGGCGACGATCAGAAACTTGTCGATGCCTATCGCGCCAAGCTCGAGGCCGGCCAGGAAATCGCCAACATCGACACCGCGTTCAAGGACGCATTCGCGGTCGACTGGACGAAGCATATCGGCGCCAAACTCGACCAACCGGTGAAAACCGGTGTGGCGAAGGACAAACTCGCTGCACTCAACACGACGATCCTCACCCAGCCGCCGGAATTGGTGCTGCATCCACGCGTGGCGAAGATATACGCCGATCGCGTGACGATGGCAGCGGGCACGCATCCGATGGATTGGGGCTTCGCCGAGAACCTCGCCTACGCCACGATCCTCGCCGACGGCTACGATCTGCGTCTGGTCGGACAGGATTCCGGCCGTGGCACGTTCTTCCATCGCCACGCCGAGCTGCACGACCAGAAGACCGGCAAGATCCACGTGCCGCTCGAGGACGTGCGCAAAGAAGCGAACGTGCAGGTCATCGACTCACTGCTCAGCGAAGAGGCAGTGATGGCGTTCGAATACGGCTATTCCACCGCCGATCCGCACACGCTCGTCATCTGGGAAGGCCAGTTCGGCGATTTCGCAAACGGCGCGCAGGTCGTCATCGACCAGTTCATTGCTGCCGGTGAAGCCAAATGGGATCGTTTGTGTGCGCTCACGCTGTTCCTGCCGCACGGCTACGAAGGCCAGGGGCCCGAGCATTCGTCCGCGCGCCTTGAGCGCTACCTGCAACTGTGCGCGCTGCAGAACATGCAGGTGTGCGTACCGACCACGCCCGCGCAGATGTTCCACATGCTACGCCGGCAGATGCTGCGCGATTGCCGCAAGCCGCTGATCGTCCTGACGCCCAAGTCGCTGCTGCGTCACAAACTCGCGGTGTCGTCGCTGGATGACCTGGCCAATGGCAGTTTCCAGCTCGTTATCCCGGATTCCAGCGCCAAGCCGGGACAGAAAGTGCGCCGCATCGTGTTGTGCTCGGGCAAGGTCTATTACGATCTCGTCGAAGATGCGGCCAAGCGTGGTGTCAACGATGTCGCGATCATCCGTGTCGAACAGTTGTATCCGTTCCCGCGCAAGGAAGTCGCCGTGGAATTGGCGAAGTATCCGGCCGCGCAAGAACTTTTCTGGTGTCAGGAAGAACCGATGAACCAGGGCGCGTGGTACCAGATCGAGCATCACCTGCTCAACGTGCTCGGCGAAGGCCGCTCGCTGCATTACGCCGGCCGCACGCGTTCGCCCGCTCCGGCAGCCGGACACCTCGCCACGCACCTGGTCGAACAGGCGGCGCTGGTCGAGCAGGCGCTGGTCGCCGCACCCGGCACGAATTACGCAGCCGACTAAAAATATACAGTCACAGGACGCAAATCATGGCACTCGAAGTCAAAGTTCCGGTACTGCCCGAATCCGTTGCCGACGCGACCATCGCGAGCTGGCACAAGAAGCCCGGCGACGCGATCCGGCGCGACGAGAACCTTGTGGACCTTGAAACCGACAAGGTCGTGCTCGAAGTGCCTGCGCCCGCCGACGGCGTGCTCAAGGAAATCAAGCAGCAGACCGGCGCGACGGTGACGAGCGGGCAATTGCTCGCGATCATCGAGGAAGGCGCTGTGGCCGCTGCAACGCCAGCGACTGCGCCAGCGCCGAAGGCGGCCGCACCTGTGCCTGCCGCACCCGCCGCACCCGCGCCGCCAGCGCCAGCACAGAATCCGGCCGCCGCGAATCTTTCGCCGGCCGGCCAGCGCGTTGCGACCGAGAACAAGATCGATCCGGCGCAGGTCGCCGGCACCGGCGTGCGTGGTCAGGTGACCAAAGAAGACCTGGTCAACTTCATGCGCGGCGGCCAGCCCGCCGCACCCGCAGCAAAGGCCGCGTCTGTGCCGACGGCCGCGCCTACGCCGGGATCGCGTCCGGAAGAGCGCGTGCCGATGACGCGCATGCGCGCCAAGATCGCCGAGCGTCTGATGCAGTCGAAGAACTCCATCGCCATGCTGACCTCGTTCAACGAGATCAACCTGGCCAAGGTCGCGGCGATGCGCAAGGAACTCGGCGAAGCCTTCGAGAAGGCCAACGGCATCAAGCTCGGCTACATGAGCTTCTTCGTCAAGGCCGCCTGCGAGGCGCTCAAGCGCCATCCCATCGTCAACGCGTCGGTCGACGGCAACGACGTCATCTACCACGGTTATCAGGACATCTCCGTCGCCGTGTCCACCGACAAGGGCCTGGTCACGCCGGTGCTGCGCGACGCGCAGTCCATGAGTTTCGCGGACGTGGAAAAAGCCATCGCCGCTTACGCCAAAGCCGCGCGCGAAGGCGGTTTGAAGCTCGAAGACCTGCAAGGCGGCACGTTCACGATCACCAACGGCGGCACGTTCGGATCGCTGTTCTCCACGCCGATCGTCAATCCGCCGCAGAGCGCGATCCTCGGCATGCACACGATCAAGGAACGCGCCGTGGTCGAGAACGGGCAGGTGATCGCCGCGCCGATGATGTATGTGGCGATCAGCTACGATCACCGCATCATCGACGGCAAGGATGCGGTGCTGTTCCTCGTCGACATCAAGAACCAGCTCGAGAACCCGCAGCGCATGCTGCTTGGAATGTAAGCGCCTCGCTCGCGAAGGAAAAAACATGGCAGAGCAATTCGATGTCATCGTCATCGGCGGCGGTCCCGCCGGTTATCACGCCGCAATCCGTGCCGCGCAACTGGGCCTCAAGACCGCCTGCGTCGATGCGTGGACCGGCGCCGACAACAAGGCCGCGCTCGGCGGCACCTGCCTCAACGTCGGCTGCATTCCGTCGAAAGCTCTACTCGATTCGTCCAAGCAGTTCCACAACCTCACGCATTCGTTCAAGGATCACGGCATCAACGCCGCGAATCCGAGCATCGACGTGAAGACGATGGTCGGCCGCAAGGACAAGATCGTCAAACAATTCACCGGCGGCGTGGCGATGCTGTTCAAGGGCAACAAGATCGCCTCGTTCCTCGGCAAGGCGCGGCTGCTCAAGGATCGCCAGGTCGAGATCACCGCGCCCGACGGCGGCAAGCAGACGATCGCCGGCACGAACGTGATTATTGCGACGGGCTCCGCACCGATCGAACTGCCGTTTGCCAGGTTCGACGGCAAGACCATCGTCGACAACGCCGGCGCGCTCGCCTTCGAAGCCGTACCCAGGCGCCTCGGCGTGATCGGCGCGGGCGTCATCGGCCTCGAACTCGGCAGCGTGTGGAAACGCCTCGGCAGCGACGTAACGATCATCGAAGCATTACCCGACTTCCTCGGCACGGCCGATGCGGAAGTCGCCAAGGCCGCGCTCCGGGAACTGACCAAGCAGGGCCTCAAGATCGAACTCGGCGCCAAGCTGTCGAAAGCCGAGGTCAAGGGCAACGAAGTGCAGCTCACCTACGCCGGCAAGGACGGCGAGAAACAACTCGTCGTCGACAAGCTGCTCGTCGCGGTCGGCCGTCGCGCCTTCACCGACGGCCTGCTCGGCGACGGCACCGGCGTCAAGCTCGACGAGCGCGGCCGCGTCGTCGTCGACGAACACTGCTGGACCGGCGTCGACGGCGTGTGGGCGGTCGGCGACTGCGGGCGCGGACCGATGCGCGCGCACAAGGGCTTCGAGGAAGGCATTGCCGTCGCCGAGCTCATCGCCGGCAAGGCCGGCCACGTCGACTACGACGTCATCCCGTGGGTCATCTACACCGAACCGGAAATCGCCTGGGTCGGCAAGACCGAGCAGCAGTGCAAGGCCGAGAACATTCCGTACAGGACCGGTTCGTTCCCGTTCGCCGCGATCGGCCGCGCCGTCGCCATGAACGAACCCGCCGGCTTCGTGAAGATGATTGCCCATGCGCAGACCGATCGCATTTTGGGCGTGCACCTTGTCGGCGCAGAGGTTTCCGAACTCGTCGCCGAATGCGTCGTCGCGATGTCGTTCAAGGGATCGTCGGAAGACCTGGCGCGTATCATCCACGCGCATCCGACACTAAGCGAAGCGGTGCACGAAGCCGCGATGTCGGTGGACAAGCGGGCGATACACAAGGCCAACTAATGTCATTCCGGCAGGGACTGCCGGAATGACGAGCAAAGCAAATGAGTGCCACAAACCAACCCTTCTCCGCCTTCCGCATCCACGCCGAGGAAAAACCCTATCGCGCCGGCATCGAATCGATGCGCACGGACGAGCTTTCGCCCGGCGAAGTGCTGATCAAGGTCGCGTATTCGTCGGTCAACTACAAGGATGCGCTCGCTGGAACCGGCAAGGGCAAGATCCTTCGCGAGCCGGTGTTGAATGGCGGCATTGATGTGGCCGGTTACGTTGCAGCATCGACCGACCCGAAATTCAAGGAAGGCGACGAGGTGCTGTGCACCGGTTGCGGACTATCGGAAACGCGCGACGGCGGTTACGCGCAGTTCGCGCGCCTCGAATCGAAGTGGACGATTCCACTGCCGACGGGGCTCACTCTGCGCGAATCGATGGTGATCGGCACGGCAGGATTCACCGCGGCGCTGTCGGTGTATCAGATGCGGCGCAATGGCCAAACCCCGGACATGGGTCCGATCGTCGTCACCGGTGCGACCGGCGGCGTGGGCTCGCTCGCGATCGACATACTCACCCGCGCCGGCTTCGACGCACATGCGATAACCGGCAAGCTTGACCGTTTCGATGACCTGATCGCGCTTGGCGCCAAACAGTGCATTTCGCGCAAGGACCTGTACTGGGGCCAGCGCCCGTTGGAATCAGCGCATTGGGCCGGCGCGATCGATAACGTCGGCGGCGACATGCTCTCCGGGCTAACCCGCGTGATCAAGCCCTACGGCAATATCGCCAGTTGCGGACTCGCCGCCGCACCGGAACTGCAAACCACCGTGATGCCGTTCATCATTCGCGGGCTGAGCCTGCTCGGCATCGCCTCGGCCGGGACCGCGCGCACGATTCGCGACAAGGTCTGGGCGCTGTTGTCCACGGACTGGAAACCAGCGCACCTGGAGCGCATCGCCACGCGCGAAGTCGGCCTCGCCGACCTGCCCGGCGTGTTCGACACCATGCTCGCCGGCGGCTCGTTCGGACGCACCGTGGTCAAACTTTGAGCGGAATTCGATCTCGATTTTTGATCAAGAAATCGCGTCAACAATCTGGAACACAAGAAGATTTTTTTGCGATCTGTGTCGCGCTGGAAATATCGTCGCGCCGCGTCTTAGAATGCGATGCCCGCACAAGCGGGGGTGAAAGGAACCGGTAACTCATGGCGCGCATTCTTATCGTGGACGATTCGCCCTCGCAGTTGGTCGGAATCAAACGGATCGTGGAGAAACTCGGCCACCAGACGATCACGGCTGACGATGGCGCCGCGGGCGTCGAGGCGGCCAAGCGCGAAGTCCCCGATCTCATCCTGATGGATGTGGTCATGCCGAACCTGAACGGCTTCCAGGCCACACGCAGCATTTCCAAGGACGCCAAGACCAGCCACATCCCGATCATCCTGGTCACTACCAAGGACCAGGAAACCGACCGCGTCTGGGGCATGCGTCAGGGTGCCAAGGCCTACGTCACGAAACCCGTGAACGAAAGCGAATTGGTGGAGACGATCAACAAACTCCTGCCCGCAGCCTGATCCGGCCAACGACGTCAGGCAAAAGCCTTGGCCATCTGCTCGTAGAGCTTGCGCTGTGCCTCGGTATGTGCCGGAGGCGCGTGGATTTGCAGGGTGACGAACTGATCGCCCGGTTTGGCGCCCGGCATACCGCGTCCGCGCAAGCGCATGCGTTTGCCGCTGTCGGAGCCAGCCGGAATCTTCAACTCCACATCGCCGCCGAGCGTCGGCACCGTGACCGTCGCGCCGAGCGCGGCTTGCCACGGCGGCAGCGCCAGCGTGTAGTGCACATCATGGCCTTCCAGATGGAAGCGCGGATCGTCGCGCACGCCGATTTCCAGCAAGAGGTCGCCCGACGGCGCGCCATTGCTGCCGGGTGAGCCCTGCCCGCCCAATCGAATCTGCTGGCCGGGGAGGACGCCGGCCGGAATCTTCACTTCGAGCGTGCGTTCGCCGCCGCCGTCGCGCAAACTAAAACGTTCGCGACCGCCGCTAAACGCCGTGGCCAACGGAATCTCGATCCGCGCCTGCACATCGCGACCGCGCCGCGGGCGCGGCTGCCCGCCGCGGCCGCGTTCGTGCCGGAACAGCGACTCGAAGAAATCCGAGAATCCGCCTTCGCCAAGATCGGAAGGATCGAACCCCTGTCCCTCGCCGAAATTCGGCGGCGGATGGAACTCCTCGCCGGGCCGGTAACCCTGCGCGCGCAATTGGTCATACGCCTTGCGCTTGGCCGGGTCCTTGAGCGCCTCGTACGCTTCGTTGACGCCCTTGAATTTCTCCTCCGCGCCCTTTTCCTTGCTCACATCCGGGTGGTATTTGCGCGCCAGCTTGCGATACGCGGTCTTGATTTCCGCGTCGCTCGCGCCCGGCTTCACGCCGAGGATGTCGTAGTAATCCTTGAATTGCATCGTCGGTCACTCCGTTCACGCTGAGCGTAGCGCGCCTGGCGCGCGAAGTCGAAACACACGCCTCGCCTGAACACGAATACCCGCGGCTGTGCGAGACAGCCGCGGGTATCGCTGCAGCGGTTGCTCGCTCAGTGCTTGATTTCGATCTTGCGCGGCGTGGTTTCCGGCTTCTTCGGTATGGAAATTTCCAGCACGCCATGCTTGCCGCTGGCGCTGATGCCATCGGCGTCGGCGCTGTCGGGCAGTGCGAAGCGCCGGTAGAACGAACCCCACGACCGCTCCACGCGCGTGAACTTGCCGACTTGCTCCTTGTTCTCGGCGTTGCGCTCGCCCTTGATGGAAAGAATGCCCTTGTCCATGCTGATTTCGATGTCCTTGGGATCGACTCCGGGGATATCGGCGAGGATCACGAAACGCTTTTCTTCCTCCCGGATATCGACGCGCGGCGCCCACTGGCTGGTCACCACGTTGGACTGATCGCCGTTTTCGCCGAAGAACTGGCCGAAAACCTGTTTCATCTCGTCCTGGAAGCGGTCGAACTGGCTCCAGGGCTCATAACGTACGATTGCCATGATTGCCTCCGTTGTTGTGAATCGGGCGCTGCAGGCCCGCCTGCGCACCAGTTGTGGGCGCCACTCCGCTTTTCAAGGGTGTTGCCGGCGCCACGGCGCCGCTATCATGGAGCTTCCACAATCACCGAAGGACAACCCATGACGATCCAGGTCGGCGACCGCATTCCCAACACCACGCTCAACTATCTCAAGGACGGCGTGCAGGCGATCAACACGGACGAAATTTTCAAGGGCAAAAACGTGGTGCTGTTTTCGGTGCCAGGCGCATTCACGCCGACCTGCTCGGCCAAGCACCTGCCCGGCTATGTCGAGAACCTCGCGAAGTTCACCAACAAGGGCATCGACGTTGCGTGCCTGGCCGTCAACGATGCGTTCGTGATGGATGCCTGGGCGAAGAACCAGAAGGTGCCTGACAACCTGCGCATGCTCGCCGATGGCAACGGCACGTTTTCGAAAGCGCTGGGCCTGGACATGGACGGCACCGCATTCGGATTAGGCATGCGCGGCAAGCGTTTCGCGCTTTACGCCGAGGACGGCGTGGTCAAGCAGCTGCACGTCGAAGCGCCAGGTGAGTTCAAGGTTTCCAGCGCGGATGCCATGCTGGAAACGCTTGGCTGAAATCGCCTCCCGCAATTGGCGGGAGGTTATTTTCACACCGTCGGTTGCGACGCGTCTGCGGATTCCGTTTCTTCGGCGTCGTCTCCATTGAGCGAATCCACGCGCACCACGCCGATGAGTTTTTCTTCTTCCGGCAGGCGAATCAGGGTCACGCCTTGCGTGTTGCGACCGACGCGCGCGACCTCGGCGGCGCGCGTGCGCACCAGGGTGCCTTGGTCGGAAATCAGCATCAGTTCGTGGGAATCGTCGAGTACGGTCGCCGCGACCAGCGCGCCGTTGCGTTCCGAGCACTGGATCGCGATTACGCCCTGCGAACCGCGGCCCTTGCGCGGGAAATCGGCGAGCGCGGAACGCTTGCCGAAACCGCGTGCCGTGGCGGTAAGCACGTCGGCGTTTTCCGTTTCGGTGCGCGCGTCGGCGACGATCATCGACACGACATGCGCATTGCCGGTCAGGCGCATGCCGCGCACGCCGTGCGCGGTGCGGCCCATCGGGCGTACTTCACCGCCGGCGAAACGCGCGGCCTTGCCGTTGGACGCAAACAGCAGGATGTCGCACTTGCCGTCGGTCAGCTCGGCTTCGACCAGTCCGTCGCCCTCGTCGAGGCCGATCGCGAGCTTGCCTTTCTGCAACTGGAATTCGAATTCCTTCAGCGGCGTCTTCTTGACCGTGCCGTTGCGCGTGGCGAAGAACACGAAACGATCCTCGGCGTAATCGCGCACCGGCAAGACAGCCTGGATCTTCTCGCCGTCTTCCAGCGGCAGCAGGTTGACGATCGGGCGGCCGCGCGCATTCGGGCCTGCATCCGGAATCTTGTGCACGTTGAGCCAGTACACGCGACCGAGGCTGGTGAACGTGAGCAGCGTGTCGTGCGTGTTGACGACCCACAATTTTTCGACGAAATCCTCTTCCTTCATGTTCGTCGCGGAGCGACCCTTGCCACCACGGCGTTGCGCGCGATACACGGTCACCGGCTGACGCTTGGCGTAGCCGGCGTGCGACAAGGTGACCACGACGTCTTCCGCCGCAATCAGGTCGAGCACGTCGAGATCTTCCTGGCTGGCCTGGATCACGGTGCGGCGCACGTCGCCGTATTGCGCTTTGATCTGGGTGAGTTCTTCGCGGATCACCGCGAGCAGTTTGTCCGCATCCATCAGGATCGCGAGCAGGCCCTGGATCGTGGTCAACAATTCCTTGTATTCGTCGGTGAGCTTTTCCTGCTCCAGGCCGGTGAGCTTGGCCAGGCGCATGTCCAGGATCTGCTGTGCCTGGATTTCGGTCAGCTGGTAACCGGCAGCCGAAAGGCCAACTCCCGGCGGCAGGTCTTCAGGTTTCGATGCATCGGCGCCCGCCGCGGCAAGCAGGGTACGCACCAAGCCCGCTTCCCAGACCCTGGCGAGCATGCGTTGCTTGGCGATGTCGCCGGATTCGGAGGTCTTGATGAGCTCGATCATCTCGTCGATGTTGGCGAGCGCGACGGTGAGGCCTTCGAGCACGTGTGCGCGCTTGCGCGCTTCGCGCAGTTCGAAAATCGTGCGCCGGGTGACGACTTCGCGGCGATGGCGCACGAACGCTGCGAGGATCTGCTTGAGCGTGAGCAGTTGCGGCTGGCCGTCGACGAGGGCGACCATGTTGATGCCGAACGTCACCTGCATCTGCGTCTGCTGGTACAGGTTGTTCAGCAGCACCTCGGCCATGGTGTCCTTGCGCACTTCGAAAACGATGCGCAGGCCGTCCTTGTCGGATTCGTCGCGCAGCTCCGAGATTCCCTCGATCTTCTTTTCCTTGTGCAGTTCGGCAATCGCCTCGATCAGGCGCTTCTTGTTCACCTGATAAGGCAGCTCGGTGACGATGATCGTCTCGCGACCGTTGTCTTCGGTTTCGATATCGGCCTTGGCCCGCACATAGATGCGGCCGCGACCGGTCTTGTAGGCTTCGATGATTCCGGCGGCGCCATTGATGATGCCGTGGGTGGGAAAATCGGGGCCCGGCACCAGGCGCAGCAACTCCTCGAAGGAAATTTCCGGGTTGTCGATCACCGCGATCGTCGCATCGACGATTTCGCCGAGATTGTGCGGCGGCACATTCGTCGCCATGCCCACGGCGATGCCGGCGGAACCGTTGACGAGCAGATTTGGCACGCGCGTGGGCAGTACCGTTGGCTCGAACTCCTTTTCGTCGTAGTTTGGCTGGAAATCGACGGTTTCCTTGTCGATGTCGGCGAGCAGATCCGACGCCAGCCGTTCGAGACGGCACTCGGTATAACGCATCGCCGCGGCGTTGTCGCCGTCGACCGAACCGAAGTTGCCCTGCCCGTCGACCAGCGGATAGCGCAACGAAAAATCCTGGGCCATGCGCACCAGCGCGTCGTAGATCGACGAGTCGCCGTGCGGATGGAATTTACCCATCACGTCACCGACGATGCGCGCGCATTTCACGTAGGCGCGATTCCAGACGTTGTTCGCCTCGTACATGCCGAACAGCACGCGTCGATGCACGGGTTTGAGCCCGTCACGCACATCCGGTAACGCGCGACCGACGATCACGCTCATCGCGTAATCGAGATAACTCTGCCGCATTTCGTCTTCGATATTGACGCGAATGACTTCTTTGGCAAGCTCCGCCATTGAGGTTTTTTCCCTGGAATTTTTCGGATTTCAGGACCCGCCTTGCACGGGCCCTGGAAGGGGGTTTTTCAGCCTTGGAATTCTACCACATTCCGGCATCCAACGATGCAGCGTAAGCCATTGATTTTACTACATAGAATGCCTGTTTACTGTGGTCATTTCGCGGCGCCTTCGCCACTGTGCGCCGCTGGCCTGCGCTGGTGCCGGTAAACCCAGTAATGCGAGGCCGTGTAATTGACCCCAAGGCCGGCCACGGAGCCGGCGGCGACGGCGAGGATCAACCACTGCCGGTCGACGTTGAAAAAGTATACGAGCGCCGAATACGCGGCGAAATTGCAGGCGAATCCGCCACTCATGGCGAGGATGTAACGCGCCCATTCCACGCCGAGCGAATGCGTGCGCGGGCCGCGGAACGTATAGCGCCGGTTGAGCAGCCAGGTTGCCGTAGCCGCGAACAGGAATGAAATCAACCGGCCCGTGTAGCGGTCCCAGGCCAGGCCGAGCACGAGCAGTTGCAGAACGCCGGCATCGACGATGAAGCCGACTACGCCGACAAGACTGAACATTGCCAGCCGGCGCAGATGTGATTTCATGCACCGAACACCGCGCGCAGGCGTTCAGCGTGCGGACGCTCGATCACGCCGCGTTCGCTGACGATGGCATCGATCAGTTCATGCGGCGTCACGTCGAACACCGGATTCCAGGCCTGCGCACCTGCGACCACGGTGCGCTGCCCGCCGACGGCGAACAATTCGGCGGGATCGCGCAGTTCGATGTCGATGTCGGCGCCGGTAGCTGTGTGCATGTCGACTGTCGAGGAAGGCGCCACGACCATGAACTTGACGCCATGATGGCGCGCGGCAATGGCGAGCTGATAAGTGCCGATCTTGTTCGCGGTGTCGCCGTTCGCGGCGATGCGGTCGGCGCCGACAATCACCCATTGCACGGCACCCGACTTCATCAAGTGCGAAGCCGCCGAATCGGCGATCAATTTCGCCGGGATGCCGTCGCGCAAAAGTTCCCACATCGTCAAGCGTGCGCCCTGCAGCCAGGGCCGTGTCTCGCCGGCGTATACTTGTGCAATTTTTCCATTCGCGTACCCGGCGCGGATCACACCCAATGCCGTGCCGAAGCCGGCGGTGGCAAGTGATCCGGTATTGCAGTGCGTCAGCACGCTCGATCCGGGCGCGATCAACGCGGCGCCGAGTTCGCCCATGCGCCGGTTGGCGGCCAGGTCTTCGTCTTGTATCGACTGCGCCTCGCGTTCCAGTGCGGCGGCATCAGCGCCGGCCGCACTGCGCGCACGCATCCGGTCCAGCGCCCACATCAAGTTGACCGCCGTCGGCCGTGCCGCGCGCAGGCGTGCGATCGCCGCATCGAGGTCTGCGCCCTGCCGCGCGGCCAGCACTACACCCCAAGCAGCGGCGATGCCGATGGCCGGCGCGCCGCGCACGACCAGATCGCGGATCGCGGCAGCGACTTCGTCCGCGTTGCGACAATCGAGCCAGGTTTCAACAAAAGGCAAGCGGCGCTGATCGAGCAGGCGCAACACGCCATCAGTCCAAGTGACCGCGCGGATGGTATCGTGATGGTCAAGTGACGGCATGTGCGGTTCCAAAGATGCGCAGGATAACCGATGCGTCCACTTGCTGTTAGCATTGGCGCATGAAATCTCTCGTTGTCCGCAGCCGCGAAATCGTCGTAATTCGACGTCGAGCACGGCCATCGGATCCGCACGCGAAAGAGTTTCTTGCGCTGCTGCGGCGCAAGTGCGTGCGCGCCGCGACCATCGGCGCTTGCACCGCGGCGGCGGAGTCCCTGCCCGGCCTCGGCAAAGCGCTCGGCGTGGTGTTCGGCGAACTCATCGATGCGGAAATGCTGGCGGCGACCCAGCGTGAACTCATCGAGGAAACTTTCCGCCTGTATGGGCTGAACCTGCCTGCCGTGCTGCAAAATTCACTTGTACACAAAGTGCTCTTGTTCGGAACCGGCGCAAGCGTAGCCAGCGACGCAATTGGCCGTGGCCTGCTGCATCGCCTGTTGCGCAGCGCTGGAAGCCTCGTCGCAGGGCGTGTGCTGCCGGTGGCGGCCATTTTTTCTTCGGCACTGGCAAACGCGACGGTGACCTACGCGATCGGCAAGCGCGCACAGGCAGCGGCACGACTGCCGCAGGTGCCCATCGCCGGCATGCCCGACGCGCTGCGCGCCTTCACCGGCATCGACGAACGCCGCATCGTGGCGTGGTCGCTGGGCGCGGCCAAAAGCGCAATCGCCGGAGTCGGCAAGGCGGCCAAACGCGCCGCCTCGACCGTACGCCCGGCGAAATCGCGGCGTGCCTAAACGCCGTCGCCGCGCGACCCGGCCAGCGCGGCGGTCTTGCGTCCGCCGTTTTCCGGCATCAGGAAGAATTCGCCCGCCTCGTGCCCGGCGAACTGGATCGGCGCATATTCCGGCGCCTGCTGCAAGCCGGCGTTCGCACTGCGCAGGGCCATGCCGGCGGCGATCTCGCGGAACATTTCCTGACCGGTGAGCAACTGGTTGTTGTCGCGCAATACGGTCAGCAGTGCCGTGGCGAACACGGAATGACCGCCCTTGCTCGTCGCGTCGGCGACCGGCTGCACGCCGCCCGAGGTCAATGCCGTGCGCGAGCGGCCCGCGCTCATGGCCTTGACCCAGTCGCCCCAGACGTTGTCTGCCATGCCGCCGCCAAACGTCGCCAGCGCCGAGCGCGTCATCGTGCCCGAATAGCACGAGTCGGCGATCACCAGCACATGCCGTGCCTGCATGGTGGTGAGAATGTCACTGATCGCACGGTTGGAAATCCAGCTGTTGGGCTGGTTGAGCTGCGCATCCACCGGCAGCCAGTAGCCCTGGCGCTGCGCATCGATTTCGCCGTGCCCCGCGTAATACACCAGCAGGTTGTCCTTGTCGGTCAACGCTTCGCGCAGGTCGTTGAGCGCGGACAGGATTTCGAAACGGTTCGCGTTGGTCAGCGTTTTCACGTCGTAGCCATAGCGCGATTGCAACACGCCGCCCACGGCCTTGGCGTCTTCCGCGGCGCTGGCCAGCGCCGGGAATGCGGCGTAGCTGTCGTTGCCGATGATCAATGCGTAGTACTTTCCCAGGCGCACGCCGGCTGGCAGCGACTGCCCGCTCGGCGCCGCCTCTCGCACGGCCTTGCCGCCCGGCCCCGGCAGGAGCATGAAGTCGAGTACGGCCTCGCCTCCGGTCTTGTCGGAGGCGGCAACGCGCACCGGCGTGTCATTGCCGCCCGCCAAAACCACGTGGGTCTTGAACAAGCCGCCCGCACCGACCGCCACGGTCTGGCCGTTCAGCGTGACCGACGTCAGGCCCGCTGGCGCCTGCACGCGTCCGACCACGTCGATGCCGTTCTGCGCGGGCGGCACGGATGCCGCCGGCTTGTTCAAGCCGCGCGTGACGGCGAGAGCGGGCTGCAGGATTTCCACGCGCAAATCGCCGGTCAGGCTGGCTGTCGCGAATCCCGGGGGCAAGGAAGCATACTTGGCGCCGTCGATCTGGCTTTGCAGGCTCGCCATCTGCGTACGCTGGCTGGCAAGTTCCTGACGCTTCTCGGACAACTGCGCTTCCATCAGCTTGAGCAATTGCTTCGAGCTCTCGTTCTGCGCATGCTCGAGCGCGAGTTGCGCGCGTGCCTGGTCGAACTTCGCCTGTGCTTCCTGGCGCTGCTGGTCGTTCCGCGCCATCTGCTGCTGCACGAGTTGCAGGCGTTCGCGGCTTTCGCGCAAGGCCGTATCCATCTGCGACGCCGATGCGCGTAGTGTGGCGAGGGCCTGATCGTTGTCGGGCGAGGACTGCCGCGCCAGCAATTCGCGCTCGCGCGCCTTGAGCTTCGCGATCTGGTCCTCGGCATCGGCAAGCTGCCTGGTTGACGAATCCTGTTGCGCCTTCAACGCGTCGCGTTGCGCGGCCAGATCCTTTTCGCGCGACTGCGTTTCATCTTGCAGCTTGACGAAATCCGGATTCTTGTCGATGCCAGCACGCGCCTGCTCGGCATCGAGCTCGCGCCGGATGCTGTCCAGTTCGCTTTGCGACTTTTGATAGCTTTGCTGCTTTTGCTGCAACTCGGATTGCAGCTTGCCGACTTGCGCGCGCAACTGGGCGGACTTCTGCTGCTCGGCGCTCAGCTGTTCGCGCAAGGCCGCAGATTCGTTCTTCGCTTCCTGCACCTGCGCGGTGACGGTCGATGCGAAAACCAGCTTGTCGTTGTCGACGCCGGAGGCCTCGCCGTACAGGTTCAAGGCCTTGGCGAGGTCTTTGGGAACGCCCAGACCCTGTTCGTACAGATAACCCAGATTGATGCGCGCGCGCTTGTCGCCTTGCGCGGCGGCCTTCTCGAACCATGCGCGCGCCTTGGCGTAATCGGGCTCGGTGCCGAGCCCCTTGAGATAGATCTCGCCCACATAGTTTTGCGCTTCGGCATCGCCTGAATCGGCCTGCCCCATCCAGACCTTGAGCGCAGTTTCGTAATTGGCGCGATCATAGGACACATATTCGCCGCCACGAATCTCGCAATCGGATTGCGTGGTTCGAATCGGCCGGCGCGCACTCATGTAGGTGGCCGCGCGGCCAAGCTTGCGCACCTGGCCCGGCAGCAGGCAATCGACGATCAACAGGTCCTCCGGATTGCGTGTGGTGACCGTGGCCTGCGCCGGTTGAACCTGCACGCACAGGCCCACGATTCCCGCACACACGAAGCCGGCAGCCAGGGCAAGTGGCCGCAAGCGATAGCGCAAAGTTCCGAGCATCCCCATGACGATCTCCCGCAGTGGTATGAACCTGCATGTGCAGGATTTGCCGCTATACTCTTCATTATAGGGCGGTCACGGGGAGTATGCGTCATGCGTTGCGTATTTTCTGAAGCACGACAAGCGATCTGCTGGCTTTTACTGATCCCGTGCGTTGTGCTGGGTAGTACTGCCACACAAGTTGCGGCCCAATCCAACAATCCCTACGCACCGACGCTGGCGTATGTGGGCGGCAACAACCAGACCGGCTCGCCAAACGCTACACTGCCACAGCCACTGGCAGCCGCCTTGAAGATCAAGGCCGGTAGTGACGGTGGTTCGATCACCATTGTCTGGCAAGTTCTCAAAGGCAGCGCGACGATCGTCGAAGGCAACGGTCCGCGTTATGACGACAGCATCTCTTTGCCGTCCGGTGCCGGTCCGTTCTCACTACCCACATCGGTCCACGTAGTCCTCGGACAGACGCCGGGGCCTGTACTGGTCAGGGCGTTCTGCAACCTTTGCGCCACGCAAGGCGGGGATCCTTACATCCAAGATTACAACCTCACGACCATGCAATCTGTCTTGCAGATCGTGTCGGGCAACAACCAAAGTGGTCCTGCGGGTACTTCTGCAAGCGCTCCGCTAACCGTCCAATTGACCTCCAACGGCGTTCCCGTGGCCAACCAGTCCATAGCGTGGACAGTCAGCAGCGGTCAGGCCACGCTAGGCGCAACCAGCTCGATCAGCGACGGCAATGGCAACGCATCGATCACGTTCACCTATGGCACTGCGCCCGGGCCGCTAACAATCCAGGCCAGCGTCGGTGGCAGCCAGGTGACCTTCAATGCGAGCGCCTATGCTCCTGCAGTAAACGCCATCAGCGGCAGCAGCCAAACCGGCCAAGTCGGCACGACGTTGCAACCGTTTGTCGTGCAGATCGGCCCAGCCGGATCCACCGGTAGCGGCGTACAGTCTTCGAGTCCGGCCGCCTTGGGCGGCATCGCGGTGACGTGGTCGGTGTTGCAAGGCGGTGGCAGTCTTGCTTCGTCGCAGACTGTCACCGACGCCAGCGGACGCACCAGCAATACCCTGACGCTCGGCACCAACCCCGGCACCAATCTCGTGCAAGCGACCGTGGCCGGAGCCGGAAGCATCACGTTCAGTGCGATCGCGATTCCAAAAATCAGCTCCGGCAGCACGGTCTTTACGATCGTATCCGGCAACAACCAGGCTCTCGTGCCCAATCAGCCATCGCAACCGCTGGTGGTCAAGCTCGCCTCGACCGATGGCACGGCAGTACCTGGCGCGGTTATCCAGTGGAGCGTCACCGGCGCAACCGGTAGCCTGGCCAATGCAAATACCCCGACCGGCGCAGACGGAACTGCGCAGAACACGCTCACCGTTGTCCTTCCGGGCAGCTATACGGTCTCGGCGCAAATCGCAGGGATTTCCAGCATCCCGCCGCTGTCGTTCACCTTCAGCAACGGCGTGGGAAATCTGCCTGGCCTGTCACCAGCCCAAAGTGGAGTTGCGAACACCATCGACAAGGCCTGCCCGGCCCTGGCTACTGCAAACGCACCGCTGACGCCACAGCAGAAGGACTTCCTGCAGCGTTGCTCGGAACTCGTGATCGGATCAGGCAGCAATCCGCAGCAGGTGCCGGATGCGCTCGACGCCATGCTCAACAACAAGGCGCTGCCGCAACGCGCCATGGCGCAGGGTGTGCAGCAAGGCCAGTTCGACAATCTCAACACACGCTTTGCCGAGTTGCGCCAAGGCGCGAGCGGATTCAGTGCTGGCGGACTGACCTTCAATCTGGACGGACATGGCTTGCCGCTGGCCATGCTCGGCGACCTGTTCCGCAAGGATCCGGCCAATAGTGATGAGGTCGGCAAGGATTTTTCGCGCTGGGGATTCTTCGCCACCGGCATGATCGAGCGCGGCGGCTTCGATGCCACCGCGTTGCGCCCGGGATTCGACTACCACAATGCCTCGCTGACCGCAGGTGTCGACTATCGCTTCACCGATTCGTTCGTGGCTGGCGCGGCGTTCGGTTACAACCAGAACAATTCCAGCTTTGATGCCAATGCGGGCAAGACGGACGTAAACGCATACAGCTTGAATGGCTACTTCAGCTGGTACCGGGGCGATTGGTACGTCGAAGGCTCGCTGATTTTCGACAAGCTCGATTTCGACCTGAGCCGCAACATCACATACCAGATCGCGAGCCTGTCGGGCGGCACCACCACGGTGGCGCAAACCGCCCTCGCATCGCCGAGCGGCGACCAGAATTCGTTCTCGCTGTCGGCGGGACGTGATTTCAATCGCAAGGCGTGGACATTCAGCCCCTACCTGCGTGGCGTGTATTCGCACACGAGCCTGGACGGTTTCAGCGAAACGATGTCCGACCCGAATGCCGCCGGCGCCGGACTTGGTACGTCCGTGGCGAGTCGTTCGATGGATTCGATGCTGGGCGTTGCGGGTGCGCGCGTGAGCTACACCATGAGCACCGACTGGGGCGTGCTCGTGCCGAACGCGGTAGTCGAGTGGAACCACGAGTTCCGCAACGACCCGCAGACCGTCGTGGTGCGCTTCCTTGCCGACCCGACGCAGACGCCGATTTCGCTGACCGACAAGGCGCCGGATTCCAACTACTTCAACCTCGGCCTGGGCCTGAACGCGGTGTTCGCGCAAGGGCGTTCCGCCTATGTGTACTACGAACACATGGCCGGCCGTGCCGGCGCACACGCCGATCGCTTGTCCGTCGGAATCCGTATTGAGTTCTGAGGATGCGCGATACCTCGCACTGCGGACTCTACTTGCGCGCACGGGCGTGGACACGGCATGCTATGGCCGTCGCGCGAGATGGCCACAGCAAGATCGGCCCGCGCCCGGGGATGACACCGTCAGCATGATCGAATTCGGCCACAGCACCCATGTCGGATTGCGCCGCGAGCACAACGAAGACACGTATTACGCCGACGCCGAACTTGGCCTGTGGCTGGTTGCCGACGGCATGGGCGGGCACGAACATGGCGAAGTCGCCAGCGCAATCGCGCGCGACGCGGTCGTGCGCGAGATCGGGGCCGGCATGCCGCTGGCCCACGCGGTGCAACGCGCGGATGAGGAAATCATCCAGCATTCGAGCAAGAAGGCCGAGGCGCTGCCGATGGGCACCACCATCGCCGCAATGCGCCTGCAGGGCGCCGACTACGAAATCTGCTGGGTCGGCGACAGCCGCGTTTACCTGTGGAATGGCGAACTCAAGCAACTTTCACGCGATCACTCCTATGTGCAGGAGCTGATCCAGCAAGGCGCGATCACGCACGAACAGGCACGTACCCACCCACACCGCAATGTCGTCACCCAGGCGCTGGGTGTTACCGATCCGGAAAGCCTGCGTGTGGAGACGATCCGCGGCACCTTGCAACCGGGCATGCAGGTGTTGCTGTGCTCCGATGGCTTGACCGAGGAAGTCGACGACAAGGACATCGGCGCCGTGTTGGCGCGCCAGGACCTTTCCGCGCAGGAATGCGTCGACCACCTGATCCTGGCCGCGCTGGAAGGCGGCGGATCGGATAATGTAACGGTCATCCTGATCCGCGACCGCTAGCTATTTCAGCCGCCGCCCTCGGCTTTCGCCAGTTGCGTCTTGAGTTGCAGCAAGGCGGCATTTTTCGGATCCGCGCGCAATCCCGATTCCACCAGCACATCCGCACCCGTGTACAACCCGTTCTTGAGTGCGGTCTGCGCACCGTTGGCGTAGAAGTCCGCGATCTTCTGCAAACCTTGGGTCGCCTGCGCGTTGCCGGGATCGCGCTTGAGCACCTCGTGGAACAAATCCACGGCGTTATCGCCGGGTGGAAAACTCATCTTTTCGCCGCCGTTTTTCTGGCCATAGGCAAAGTATTCGCTGCCGCGCGAAAGCAAGGTGGGCAGGTCCAGTTGCACGAGGGCTGCGTCGGCAGCCGGGGCAGGCTCGGGAATCGGCGACGGCGCGGTCAATGTCGGTTCGGTTGGTGGCGGGACATTTACGATTGTCGTTGCGGCCGGAGTTGCTGCCCTGCCGTGCCAAAACCACCATGACAACCCTGCCAATACAATCGCCGCGGCAATACCACCGATAGCGAAAATCCATTTTCGGCCGCCCGGCGCGGTCGCGGTGGAAGACGAGGACTTGGCCGCCGACACTGCGCGCCGGCGCGCGCTGCGCGATTCGCGCATCACCGCATCCATCTTCGGATTCGCGGCGAGCAGGCGATCGAGCTCGGCGACAAAGGCATCGCCGGTGGCAAAGCGTTCGGCCGGCTGCTTGGCCATCGACTTGTCGATCAACGGTTGCAGCCAGCCGAGTTTCTCCGGCAACTTGGGCACCGGCTCGGTCACATGCATCAAGGCGACGGCATACGCGTCGCCAGCCTCGTAAGGCTTGTGCCCGGCCAGGCACTCGAACAGCACGGCGCCAAGACTGTACAAGTCCGAACGCCCATCCACCGGCGTCGCCTGCGCCTGTTCCGGACTCATGTAGTCGGGCGTGCCGATCGCATTGCCCGCCATCGTCGCCGCGCTTACCGATTTGATCGCCTTGGCGATGCCGAAGTCCGCCAGCACCGCCGAACCATTGCTGCGGAACATGATGTTGCCGGGTTTCACGTCGCGATGCACGAAACCCATTTCATGCGCATAGGAAAGTCCGGATGCCACGTCGCGCACGATCTCGAGTACTTCAGCCGTGTTGAGTCGTTGCATGCGGTCACGCAGGGTACCGGCTGGAAGATATTCGCTGGCAAGGTAATAAACACCCTTCTCCGAGCCGATGTCGTGGACGGTCATCAGGTGCGGATGCGTCAGCTTGGCCGCGATGCGGCCTTCCTTCATGAACTGTTCGCGAAACGTCTCGTTCGCGGCCAGCGTCGGCGCCATGATTTTGAGCGCGACTTCGCGGTCGAGCGACTCCTGCATGGCCAGATAGACCGTGGCCATGCCGCCTTCGCCGATTTTCTGAACCAGTTTGTAGCCGGATACCTGGACGTTTTCGGTCATCGCATGCAACTCATGGCACGGCGGCGCGCAAGTCCTTCAATGCGGCCACGAACGGCGTCATCGAATAGCGATCCTCATCCTTTACGGTCACGTACAAGGCATCGAGTTTTGTGTGCAGCGATGCAGCCATGGCCTTGTCAAGCTTGCCGTCGTTCTCGAACGCCAGAACGATGGACTCGGAAGCCATCGCCGCCTGCTCGGCCGCCGCGTAATCGCGGAATTCGCCATTGCGCGCATCGGCGAGCATGGCGTCGAGGATCGGATTCAGGCTCGTTGCGGCATAGTCGTATGCGGCGACCTTGGGCAGGATCGATTCAAGCGTGCCGCGCAAATTGCGCGCCGCGGCGAACGTGGCATCGCGGCTCTGCGTAGTGGCCTGGTGCAACGCGCGTGTCTGTTCGAACACGCGTTGCGCCGCGGATTTGTCCACCGGCGCGAGCGCATAACGGAACGTCACCAGATTCGCGTCGTTGAGCCGGACCACGCCGGGGCCAAGGCCCGTACCTTGACGCGGTCCCCAGCTGTTGTCCTTCATCAGCTTGTGGCAGGCCTGGCAATTGAACAGCACGAGTTCCGGGAAAATGCCCTGCCACCCGGTTTTCGGGTCGACCAACAGATCGAGCAGATTTTCGGCCGCGACACCCTGGCCCACGGCCCAGTCGCGCACGCCATTCCATTCGCCCTTGCGCTTGATCCAGTTCGCCGTGATCTTGTAGTGCGGCTTGAGCCAGGTGAAGGTATCCAGCTCGAACGAAAGCCGCGGATGTCCGGCGCCCATGATCCGGTGCGTGATCATGCGTTCCTTTTCGCCCATGTGGCAGGACAGGCACAATTGCGCGCGCTTGACCGGATCGGCCGTCGCGTACATGCCTTTGGCCAGATTGTCGGCATGCGTGACTTTGCGGTCCGCATGCGAGTTCAGCCACAACTCGGCGCCGCCATGGCAGGCTTCGCAACCCACGCCATCGGAAATCTGGAAACGCTCGCCACGATCACCCGCCGGGACATTGTCGGCGTGGCAGTCCAGGCAAACCTTGGCCTTGGTTGCATCGCCCAGCCCCAGTTTGCGCGCGATCGACTGCGAACGCGGCTGCTCGAGTACCTGGTAGGCCTTGGCATGCGGATCGAACTCCTGCCAGATCGCGAATTCGTTCTGGGCGATGTCGGAATCGCGAAACGGCTGCGACGCGCCGTGGCAGACGCTGTTGCTGCAGGTGGCCACGCCCATGTGCTTGTGCGCGGCAATGGTATCGACCGCAGATTCGGCACGAGCAGCCGTTGCGCACAAGATGATTGACGCGAGCAGCGCAGTCGTCGCTTTCATCGCCTTCCTCCCCAGGACCGGTCCGACCTACCGGGCGATCATACCGTCACGCTATCAGGCGCGCCACAGGCAATGGCCCTTGCTAGCCTTGTCGATGGCCTGCAAGCGCGTTTCATGCGCCGCTTGCTCCAAGGCATTTGCCCGACGCACGCGCAACGGCGAATCCGAAACCGGCCGTTGCCCGACGTGTGCTGTCGCGGCGGCAAGCGGCGCATTGAGCAGGCCCAGATCGCCCTGCCCGCCGCTCATTGCAAGATAGACATCGGCGAGCAGTTGCGCATCGAGCATCGCACCATGCAATTCGCGATGGCGATTGTCGATGTTCAGGCGCTTGCACAGCGCATCCAGCGAAATGCGCTGACCGGGATATTTTTCGCGCGCCAGCGCCAGAGTATCGAGTACGCTGGTGTGGTCTGTCATGCGTCCCAGTCCGGGATCGACCAGCGCCAGTTCTGCGTCGAGGAATGCCAGATCGAACGTAGCGTTGTGGATAACGAGCTCGGCGCCTTCGACGAATTGCAGGAACTCGGCGGCGACCTCGGCGAAGCGCGGCTTGTCGGCGAGGAATTCGTCACTGATCCCGTGCACCGCGCGCGCGCCTTCGTCGACCGTGCGCTGCGGATTCAGGTAGCGGTGGAAGCGGCGCCCGCTGGCACGGCGCTCGATGAGCTCGATGCAGCCGATTTCGATGATGCGATGGCCCTTGCCAACCTCCAGGCCGGTGGTTTCCGTGTCGAGTATGACTTGTCTCATCGTGCCTCCGCTGCGGCATGCGCCGCCGCACGCGCCAATTCGTCGACGCGCTCGTTTTCCGGATGCCCCGAATGTCCGCGCGTCCATTGCCACTGTATGCGATGCGGCAAAATGGCAGCGGACAGGCGCTGCCACAGATCCTGGTTCTTCACCGGCTTGCGATCGGAGGTGCGCCAGCCATTGGCCAACCATCGCGGCAACCATTGTTCGATGCCTTGCAGCACGTATTGGGAATCGGTGGTCAAGCGCACGGTACTGCCGCGGCGCAGGGATTCCAGCGCACAAATCGCCGCCATCAACTCCATGCGGTTGTTGGTGGTCTCGCGTTCGCCGCCACTGATCTCCTTTTCCAGCGTCTTGTAGCGCAACAACGCCGCCCATCCGCCGGGTCCGGGATTGCCCAGACACGCGCCGTCGGTGAATATTTCGACGCCATGGGGAATGCTCACGCGACATTCCTGCGCGCGCCGGGCGCCAGTTGCGGCGTGCGCGCCGGATCGCGTGCGCTGGCACGCGGCCGGATCGGCGTAAGTGCGCTACGACGCTTGCGCGCGATCAGCAACCATGAGCTGCCGAACCGGGCGAGCCGCGAGACTGGCGTTTCCACAACGTTCGCTTGCGCGCGCGGCCACATCAAGCCGGGGAATCGCACCTGCAAGGTGTCGATGCGTTCGCGCGCGAATTGCGCGCTGCATGTTTGCGCAGAACCAAGGCGCAAACCGCTTGCACGTCGCAACAACCACGGCCGCCAGGTACCGTAGGGATTGAATCCGAGAACAAGCGCAATGCCTTCGGGCGCAAGCACGCGTGCAAGCTCGGCAATGCAATCGCTGCCATCCACGATGCGCTCCAGCGCATGCTGCGCAATCAGCAGCTTGAAACTCTCGCTGGCGAACGGCAACTGCCATGGCGCGCATTGCACGGATCCGGCGAGCATCCCGTGCGCGTCGACATGCATCTCGGCAATCGTGCCGAGCAGATGTGGCGGCAGGTCCGCGCTGACCTGGCACGGACGCAGGATCAAGCCGTAGTTGCCGTATGCGCCAGACAGGATTGGCGCCAGCGCCGCCGTCTCGCGCGCAAGCAAGGCCCGCATCGGCGCACTGGTGTAAACATCGGCAACTTCGGCCATCAATGGATTTCGTGCTCGGCTCACAGACCCCGATTGTGCGCGAAACGATGGCGACGGGTAAACCCGCATGCTGCACCGCACGATTCGGGATAACGGCCCCTTACCCGTTCGCTGTTATAGTGCGCGCCCGTTTTTGCCCGGGGAGGGGCAAACCGAGGATGCGGCGCGTCATACCTGCCAGCCACCATTTGCCCGGGAAATCGCCGCCACGGCACGAGCGCGATTGGCGGCTGGCATTGCTTGGCAGTGGTTGCACGACCCTGGGTGCCATCTGCGTGTTGCTCGCGGCCTGCAGCACCGCACCGCAAAAACCACTGATAGCAGAACAGGCAACGACACCAAGTCCCATTCCCGCTGAAGCGCAAGCTGCACCTGCTACATCCACGCCACCCGAAGCCGTACCGGCGCTTTCGTCGTGGCAGCAATTGCGCAACCGTTTTGCACTGGCCGACTGTGACTACAGCCCTGAGGTCACACGCCTTGCACACTGGTTTGCCGCCGACCCGAGCGGATTTGCCGAGTCGCTGCGCCAGGCGCTGCCATTCCTGCTTTACGTTGCGAACAGCGTCGAAGAGCGCGGCATGCCGGGCGAGTTCGTCTTGTTGCCGTACATCGAGAGCAACTACGTGCCGATTTCCTCGACCGGCGACCATGCGGCCGGCATCTGGCAGTTGCTTCCGGACACCGCGCGCGAAGCCGGCCTGCACATCGGTAGCGGTTACGACGGACGCCTGGATGTCGTCGCAGCCACCGACACGGCGCTGAACCTGCTCGATCGCTACCACGACCGCTTCGGCGACTGGCGTGTATCCGACATGGCGTTCAATGCCGGCCCCTACCGCATTGCCAAATTGCTTGGTGATTCGGACGTGCCAGCCAGCGCGGCGGAATTGTCGCGCCTGCGCGTGGATGCGCACACGCACCGCCACCTTGCGAAGCTGCTGGCCGTTGCCTGCATCGTGTCGGATCCAGCGCGATTCGATGTCAAACTGCCGGAACCCGATGCCGGCGACGACCTCGAGGTGGTTCACCTTCCCGCCCAGCTGGACCTGACCCTCGCCGCGCGCATGTCGGGCATGGACGCCGCGCGTCTGCGCCAGCTCAATCCCGGCTACTTGCGCGGCCGCATGCCGCCCTCCGGGCCGTTCCGGCTGCTGCTTCCCAAGCAGCAAGGCCGCACTCTGACGACGGCATTGGACCATGTGCCGCAACCGCTGTGGCGCGACTGGCACGAGATCGTACTGCGCAACGCCGAGCCGCTGGATGTGCTCGCGCAGGCGCATGGCCTGGATGCGCCGACGCTTGCCGCCGCGAATGCGATTGCCATGGATGCCACGCTCGCCGCGGGAACGCGCGTCCTGCTGCCGGGACGCGGCGAAGAACCGCCAGAGCCGGCGCGAGCGAACGCTGCCATTCCCGCCGACATCCACATCGTGAGGTCGGGCGACAGTTTGTGGAGCATCGCCCGCGACGGGCATGTTTTGCTGTCCGACCTGCTGCGTTGGAACGACCTGACGCCACGCTCGGTCTTGCGTCCCGGCCAGCGTTTGCGCCTGCAGGCGCCGGATCGCGGCGGCGTGTCCGCCACGGCCGTGGCAAGTCCGGACTGACGTGGTACGGCGTGTCGGCTAGAATCAGCGTCCATCACGGCTACACATCGGGACTCGACCATGGGATTTCTGCACGGCAAGCGCGCGCTCATCACCGGCATCATCAGCCAACGCTCCATCGCCTGGGGCATCGCTGAAGCGATGCACCGCGAAGGCGCACAACTGGCCTTCACCTATGTCAACGACAAGCTCAAGGGCCGCGTGGATGAAGCGGCGAAGACCTTTGGTTCGGATATCGTGCTGCCGTGCGACGTAACCAGCGATGCGCAGATCGAACAGTTGTTCGCGGACTTGGGCAAGCGCTGGGACGGCTTCGACATCCTGATTCATTCCATCGGCTTCGCCCCCGGTGACGCGCTGGCTGGCGAATTCCTCGATGGCCTGACGCGCGAGAATTTCCGGATCGCCCACGATATTTCGGCGTACAGCCTGCCGGCCCTGGCAAAAGCCGCGCGGCCGCTGATGAAGGGGCGCAATGGCGCGATCCTCACCCTGACCTATCTCGGCGCAGAACGCGCACTGGCCAATTACAACGTGATGGGGCTGGCCAAGGCCAGCCTGGAGGCCGGCGTGCGTTATCTCGCCTACAACCTCGGGCCGGAAGGCACGCGCGTCAATGCGATTTCGGCCGGCCCGATCAAGACCTTGGCCGCGGCGGGCATCGCGAACTTCCGCAAGATGCTCGACCATGCCGAGCAGAACGCCCCGCTGCGTCGCAGCGTGAGCATTGAGGAAGTCGGCAATGCCGCCGCGTTCCTGTGCTCGGACCTCGCCTCGGGGATCACCGGCGAAGTTACCTACGTCGATGCCGGATACAACATTCTCGGCATGACTGGACTCTAGCTAAAACGGGGTCAGATCCAGTTAATTGGCAGATTAACTGGATCTGACCCCGTTTCCAATTACTGCAGCCGGTTTTCCGCGATCTCGATCTTTGCCGCCTTGCGCAGGCTGTCGAGGAAGCCGGTCATCGATTCGTAACCAACGCCCTGACGCAGCTGGTTCAATGCGGCTTCGCGCGTGCGCGGGTCGAGCTTGGACGGATCGCCTTCCTTGACTGCATCGAGCTGGAACAACGCATAGCTATCGGCGTTCAGCGCAACCATGCCCGGCACGGATTTCCCGGCTGCCGGACGCGGCAGCGCAAACACGGCGTCGACCAGCGGCTTTTCCAGGTTCGCGGCATCGCGACCGATGCCCTTTTCCTCGACCGGGGCCAGCTTCAATTCCGCCGCAACCTTGTCCAGCGCCTCGCCTTTGCGCAGGCGCGCGAGCAATGCATCGGCGCGCTCCTTGGCGGCCTTGGCCGATTGTTGCGCACTCAGCGTCGTGCGGATCTGCTCACGCACGGCATCCAGTGGCTGGGGTTCCGGCTTGACGTGCTGGTCCACGCGCACGACCACGATGTGGTCGGTGCCCAGCTCGATCGGATCCGACGTGTTGCCTTCAGCGAGCACGCTGTTCGAGAACGCGGCCTTGACCACGGCCGGATTCGTGGCAATGCCGGTGCCGCCGCTGCGCGCGAACAATCCGGTCTTCTGCACTTCCAGGCCAAGCGCTTTCGCAGCCGGCGCAAGTGACGACGGATCCTGGTAGATCGCATCCGTCAGTTTGCCGGAAATGTCACTGTATTCGTGCTCGCGCTGCTCGTCCACATACTTCTTGGCCAGTTCGTCCTTGACCTCGTCGAAGCTGCGCACCGCTTCCGGATGGACGTCGCGTAGCCAGATGATGTGGTAGCCATCGGCGGATTTGACCGGATCGGAAACATCGCCCTTCTTCATCGCGAACAAGGCGGACTCGAACGCGGGATCGGTCACGCCTTTTTCCAGCCAGCCCAGGTCGCCGCCCTGGGTTTTGGAACCCAGGTCGTCCGAGTCGGCCTTGGCCAGAGTGGCGAAGTCCTTGCCCGCCTTGAGTTCCTTCTCGATGCCTTCGGCCTTTGCCAGCGCTGCCTTTTGCGCGGCAGCGTCGGCATTCTTGCCGACCGCGATGAGAATATGCGATGCCTCGCGCTGTTCGGGGCTGACGAACTTCGACTTCTGCTCGTCGTACATTTTCTTGAGCGCAGCATCGTCTGGTTTGGTGTCGGACTGCATCTTCGAGGCATCCAGTTCGACGTAATCCAGCGAAACCTTTTCCGGGGTCATGAACTGGTCGGCGTGCGCCTTGTAATAGGCGTCGATATCGGCATCGGCGATTGCTGCACCCGCGTCCGGCTTGGGCAGTTTCACGAACCAGAAATCGCGGGTCTGGTCACGCAGGCGCAAGTACGTGTTGACGTCGGCGGTCGTGACCAGGCTGGACAAGGCGATCTGGCCGGTGAGCTGGCGCAGGGCGATATCCTGGCTCACGCTTTGCTCGAACTCTTCCGGTGACTTGCGCTGCGAAGCGAGCAGCAGGCGGTACTGGTCCGGGTTGAACTTGCCGTCGACCTGGAACGCGGGAATACCCATGATTTCCTCGCGAATCGCGGTTACCGGCACCACAATCCCGAGTTTCTCGTTCGCCTGCAGGAGCAACTGCTCGTTGATCATCTGGTCGAGCAATTCGCGCTTGCGTTCGGGAGTATCGAATTCCTGTGCGTCGAACTGCGCACCCATCATGCGCTGCGTCTGCGCACGGTAATTGTTGTAGCGATCGCGGAATTCGTCCTGGGAAATCTCGTGGCCGTTGACGGTGGCGACGTAGGTCTCACTGCGCGGGTTGAAATACTGCTGGATGCCGAAGAATCCGCCGAATACCACACCGATGATGCCAAGAACGACCTTGACGAAGGGACCGGAAAACCTTTCGTGGAGCGTACGAGCCATAGACGACACCGTTTGGACAAAAATAAAGGGCGCCCTGTGGCGCCCTTCGGGAAAACGTGGCGGAGTGGACGGGACTCGAACCCGCGACCCCCGGCGTGACAGGCCGGTATTCTAACCAGCTGAACTACCACTCCGCGTTGTTTCCGAAAATCCTGCGGCCTTACGCTGCAGGATTTCCTTGCGGAATGATCCGCATCCAGGTGCTGGTGGGTGCTGAGGGTTTCGAACCCCCGACCCTCGCCTTGTAAGGGCGACGCTCTACCACTGAGCTAAGCACCCTTACAAACACCTTTCGGGCAAGCCGCTTAGTTTATGGCATCCTTGAGCGCTTTGCCAGCCTTGAAGGAAGGATTCTTCGAGGCCTTGATCTTGATCTGCTGGCCGGTGCGCGGATTGCGGCCGGTACGCGCAGCGCGCTTGCGCACCACGAACGTGCCGAAGCCTACGAGCGCAATGGTATCGCCCTTCTTAAGCGCCTTCTTGACGACTTCGATGACGGCTTCCACCGCTTTGCCGCCTTCGACCTTGGTCAGGCCGGCGTGTTCAGACACAGCACTAATAAATTCTGCTTTATTCATTTATCTCTCCCGAGCGGATTCTGATGGCCGCAACGTGTGATGTCTGCGCGAGGCGAAGTTGATCCGCATCCGGATGCCAGCATTCGCATCGCTTCCCCGCGACCGCCCGGACTTGTTGGTCACCCGGATCGCGGCGCAGACTTTATACCAGCGCCCGCGAACGGGCGCAACACAAGCCGCCATGCGGATTTGCGCGGATCCGCCAAAAACAAAAATGCCGGTCAATCAGAAAAATTCCGCTTGACACGCGGGTAAGAAATTTGCATGCGGCAGCCGGCGCGTTCAATGTGCGCGCGGGTGCGTATCGTCACCATCATCCTTGCGCGCCGGGTCCAGAGTGGATTTTTCAGCGTTTTCCACTTTTACCGGCAATGGCGACAGCGGGCGTTCCAGCGCCAGGTCCAGAACCTCGTCGATCCAGCGCACCGGCTTGATCGTCAGCGACCCGGTCACGTTCTTCGGAATATCGGCCAGATCCTTGACGTTTTCTTCGGGGATGATCACCGTCTCGATGCCGCCGCGGTGCGCCGCGAGCAGCTTTTCCTTCAGGCCACCAATCGGCAGCACGCGGCCGCGCAAGGTGATTTCACCAGTCATGGCCACGACCGAACGTACCGGATCGCGGGTCAATGCCGACACCAGTGCCGTGCACATGGCGATGCCCGCGCTAGGGCCATCCTTGGGCGTGGCGCCCTCGGGCACGTGCACGTGAATGTCGTACTTGTTGTGGAATTCCGGGTCGATGCCGAGGCGTTCCGCGCGCGCGCGCACGACCGACAGCGCAGCCTGGATGGATTCCTGCATCACCTCGCCGAGCTGACCGGTGTGGATCAGCTTGCCTTTGCCGGGCACCACCGTCGCCTCGATACTGAGCAGGTCGCCGCCGACTTCGGTCCAGGCCAGGCCGGTGACCAGGCCGAATTCGTTCTTCTGTTCGGCGCGCCCGTAGGTGAACTTGCGCACGCCGAGGTAATGTTCGAGATTCTTGCTCGACACCGAAACCTTGCCGCGCTTCTTCGCGCCCTTGTCCGCGGCAAGCGTGAGCTCCTTGACGACCTTGCGGCAGATCTTGGAAATCTCGCGTTCGAGGTTGCGCACGCCGGATTCGCGCGTGTAGTAGCGCACCATGTCGCGCAGCGCTCCTTCGGCGATCTGGATTTCGGTATCGCGCAGGCCATTCGCCTTGATCTGTTTCGGCAGAAGATAACGTTGCGCAATGTTGATCTTCTCGTCCTCGGTATAGCCGGGGATGCGGATCACTTCCATGCGGTCGAGCAACGGACCCGGGATGTTCAGCGAATTCGCCGTGGCGATGAACATCACCTCGGACAAGTCGAAGTCCACTTCCAGGTAATGATCGTTGAAGGCATGGTTCTGTTCCGGGTCGAGCACTTCGAGCAAGGCCGAGGACGGATCGCCACGGAAATCCATCGACATCTTGTCGATCTCGTCGAGCATGAACAGCGGGTTTTTCGTGCCCACCTTGTTCATGTTCTGCACGATTCTGCCCGGCATTGATCCAATGTACGTGCGCCGGTGGCCGCGGATTTCGGCTTCGTCACGCACCCCGCCCAGCGACATGCGTACGAATTTGCGATTGGTCGCGCGCGCAATGGACTGGCCGAGCGAAGTCTTGCCCACGCCCGGCGGGCCGACCAGGCACAGGATCGGCGCCTTCATCTTCTTCACGCGCTGCTGCACGGCGAGGTATTCAACGATGCGTTCCTTGACCTTTTCCAGGCCGTAGTGATCGGCATCGAGTACATCCTCGGCGGCTTTCAGGTTCCTGCGCACCTTGCTGCGCTTGCGCCACGGCGCACCGACCAGCCAGTCGATGTAGTTGCGCACGACGGTGGCCTCGGCCGACATCGGCGACATCTGCTTGAGCTTGTTGAGCTCCGCGCGCGCCTTCTTCTCGACCGGCTTGGGCATGCCTGCCTTTTCGATTTTCTTGCCGAGTTCCTCGACTTCGTTCGGCGCTTCCTCGTTGTCGCCCAGTTCCTTCTGGATCGCCTTCATCTGTTCATTGAGGTAATACTCGCGCTGGCTCTTCTCCATCTGCGTCTTGACACGGCCGCGGATGCGTTTTTCGATCTGCTGAACGTCGATCTCGCCTTCGACGAAACCGATCAGCATTTCCAGGCGATCGGCGACATCGGGCGTCTCGAGCAGGCGCTGCTTGTCGGCAAGTCGGATCGACAGGTGCGCAGCTATCGTATCGGCCAGGCGCGAGGCGTCGTCGATGCCGGCCAGCGTGGTCAGCAGCTCTGGTGGAATCTTGCGATTGAGCTTGACGAAGTTTTCGAACTGCGACACCACCGTGCGCGCGACAACTTCGATCTCGCGCGCGCCACGCGTGTACGCAGGATCGAGCGCGCGTACGTGGCCGGTCATTACGCCATCACGTTCGCCGTAGCGCACCACCTCGGCGCGCGTGCCGCCTTCGACCAAAACCTTGACCGTTCCATCAGGCAGCTTGAGCAATTGCAGGATGCTGGCGACCGTGCCGATCGGGTACAGATCGCCGGCCTTGGGGTCGTCGATATCCGCCCCGCGTTGCGCGACCAGCAGGATGCGCTTGTCGCCGGCCATGGTCATGTCCAGCGCCTTCATGGATTTCTCGCGGCCGACAAACAGCGGAATCACCATGTGCGGGTAGACCACCACGTCGCGCAGCGGCAGCACCGGCAATTCGGCGATGGCAGAGGATTTTTCGGACTTGACGCTGGATTCCATTGCGATTCCTGTCGGCGAGGTGGCGCGGCTCCACGGGCAGCGTGAGCGCACGCGCAAGATTCGTCAAGTGACGACGCGCCGACAGATTTTCAAGATGCGCTCAAGCGCGCTTCAGGATTTCGGACTACGCAAAGCGACCGTGTCGTCGGCAAGGTCTGCGGCATCCGAATCGGATTGCGCTTTATCGCGACGCGCGACATTGCGCAGCTTGTCACGGCGCGCATTCGCCGCGAACAGGCTGCCGGGCGGCGGTGTGGCCTCGAAATAGCCACGCACGCCATCGAGAATCGCCGTTGCCAGTTTTTGGCGTTGTGCGGGATTCTTCAGGCGCTTTTCTTCGGAAGGATTCGAGATGAAGGCGGTCTCGACCAGAATCGAGGGGACATCCGGCGAACGCAGCACGACAAAATTCGCCTTTTCCACGAAGCCGCGATGGGTCGGGCCAATCTTCGCAAGCGCTTGCAGGACCCGCTTGGCCACGGCATCACTCGCCTCGGCGGTCGCGCCCTGGGAAAGATCCAGCAGCACCGCCGCCAGTGTGTTGTCCTTGTCCTCGAGCTTGACGCCACCGACGAGATCGGCACGGTTTTCGCGATCCGCCAGCCAGCGCGCCGCCTCGTTGGTCGCGCCGCGCGGCGACAACACCCACACCGACGAACCGCGTGCGTCGCCGCTGGCATACGCATCAGCGTGGATCGACACGAACAGGTCGGCCTTGGCCTCGCGCGCCTTCTGATAGCGTTCCTGCAGCGGGATGAAGGTGTCGCTGTCGCGCGTGAGCACGGCATGCATGCCCGACTGCTTGTCGATGAGTTTGGCCAGATCGCGCGCCACCGCCAGAGTGATGTCCTTTTCGTGCGTGCCGCCGGCACCGGTTGCGCCCGGGTCCACGCCGCCATGGCCGGCATCAATGGCAACCACCACATCGCGCGGCTTGGCCGCGAGCGCTGCCATGCTCTTGACTGCACTGGCCCGTTCCTTGGTGTACAAATCCACAATGAGCCGGTAGGCGCCGGACTTGCCGTATGCCTGTACACTGGTTTTTGGCCGCGCCGCGGCGGACAGGTCCAGCACGATGCGCGCGCCGTCCTTGCCATGCCGACCGGTACGCACGCCCTTGAGTACGCCCGTGGCAGCCGGCGCGACAAATCCGCGCGCAATCGCGGCATCGCTCACATCGATTACCAGTCGATCGGGATTGGCAATCTCGAACAGTTTGTAGTCCGCCATGCCAGAAAGATCGAAGCTGACACGCACGCGGTCGCCGGATTGGCTTGCCTTTACAGAGCGGATTTCTGCCGCCCGCGCCGGCGCGGCCAGCACGGCTGCGCAGGCGAGAAAACATCCGATTCGGGCCGCTACTCCCCTCATGCGGCATATTCAAACGCAAAACCACCGCGAATTTCAAGTATTTTCTCTTTATGAATCGATGATTTGCGCGACTAACCTCCCGCCTAACTCAGGAATCGCTGCTAAGCTGCTGTCCTGAATTCACATCGGATTCGATATGCAGGGCCTTCAGCCAGCCAGCTGCGTTTTCGCCGTGGGCGTGCAGATGAACATCGCGACCCGAGTCCGCGTGCGCCAGCCGGATCGTCAAATCCGGCGCGGGAATGGCTCCCGTGCCGCGCTCCGGCCATTCGATCAGCCACAGGACCGGGCCGTCGGCGAGATCGCGCAAACCGAGCCATTCCAGTTCCTCGGCAGCAGCGATGCGGTAAAGATCCAGATGCTGCACGGTCAGACCGGCCAATGCGTAAGTTTCAATCAAGGTGTAGGTCGGACTCTTGATCCGTGCGCCGGCTCCGAGAGCGCGCAGCAGGGCGCGCGCGAACGTGGTCTTGCCCGCACCCAGCGGTCCGGCCAGATGGATGCTGCCGCCACTGCGCACCCGTGACGCGAGTTCGCGTGCGAGCGCGACAAGCGCATCCTCGTCGATCCCATTCAAGGCAATTTCAGCCATCGGTCAATCCATTTCGAAGTCGACGCAGATGCGCGAACAAATCGCTGGCCAGCGTTCCCGCCTCGCCATCTCGCGCAGCAGCATCGCCGGCCTGGGCGTGCAAGGCGACTCCCAGTCGCGCCGCACGCCAGGCATTGAGCCCCTGCGCCATCGATCCGGCGATGATTCCGGTCAACACATCGCCCATGCCGCCCGAGGCCATGCCCGGATTGCCCCACGGGCACACCGCCACGTCGCCTTGTTCGTGCGCGATCAGGGTGCCTGCGCCCTTGAGCACGGCCACGCAGCGGTATCGCGCGGCGAGTTCGCGCACGGCGGCGAAGCGATCGCGGGCGATCTGCGGCGTAGCGCAGCCGAGCAAACGCGCCGCCTCGCCGGGATGCGGCGTTATCACGCTTTCCGGCGGCAATACCATCACCTGCGCGGCGAGCAGGTTCAGCGCATCCGCATCGACAACTACCGGCTTGAACGAACCCAGAGCTGCATGCCAGATCTTGCAGCTCCAATCGGACTGGCCCAGCCCAGGCCCGAGCGCGAGCACACTCGCGCGCTCGAGCAATGGCGCCATTTCCATGGCATCACCTGCGGCATGTGCCATCACTTCGGGCCGCGCGGCATTGATGGCGATGATGTTTTCCGCGCGTGTCGCGGCACTGACCAGACCGGCGCCAACGCGCAGCGCAGCCTCCGCGCACAAACGAATCGCACCACCCATGCCGGCATCGCCACCGATCGCGAGTACATGGCCGAAATCGCCCTTGTGCGCACCGCGTGCGCGCGGCGGCAACCAAGACGCCATCCGGCGTGGATCGAGCAGGCGCGCGTCAAAAGCCACATCGGCAAACGCTTCTTCCGGCAATCCGAGACGATCCAGCACGACGACGCCGCAGTAATCCAGCGCCGCGCCGGTCGACAGTCCGCGCTTGCGCGCGATGAAGCTCACCGTGATTTCTGCGCGTACCGCAATGCCGAGCACCGCGCCCGTGTCAGCGTCGATGCCCGATGGAACATCCAGAGCGAGCACCGGCTTGCCGGTCGCGTTCAGATGTTGAATTGCCCGTGCGAGTTCGCCTTCCACCGGACGCTGCAAGCCCGTGCCGAGCATCGCATCGACGTAGACATCAGCCGCCGGCAGGCCAGGTTCAGCGACGACGATGTCCCCACCCGCATCGCGCCAGGCGTCGCGCGCGCGTCTGGCGTCGGTCGTCGCCGGTTCGCCCAGCGCAAGCACGACCACTTGCAACCCGGCCGCGCGCGCCTGACAAGCCAGCAGATAACCATCCCAGCCGTTGTTACCGGCACCGCACAGCACCGCGATTTTGCGAATCCGCGGCCAACGCGCGGCGAGCACGCGCCATGCCGCGCCGGCGGCGCGCTGCATGAGGTCGAAACCGGCTATCCCCAAATCCTCGATCGCATGGCGGTCGAGTTCGCGCACCTGTGCGGCGGTATACAAACGAGTACTCATCCTGCAAGTTTATACTTTGTGCCATGAACTCGCCCGACTACATCGAACTTGCCAGCGCGATCAAACATTGGGGCGTGGAAATAGGCTTCGCGCAAATCGGCATCACCACGACGCAGCTCTTCGACGACGAAACACATCTGCTCGACTGGCTGGCGCAGGGTCGGCACGGCGAGATGGATTACATGCAGCGCCATGGCACGAAACGCAGCCGTCCCGCAGAGTTGCATCCCGGTACAGTGCGCGTGATCTCGGCGCGCATGGATTACGACCCACCCCGCGCGCGCGATGGTTGGGAAATACTTGACGATCCCACCCTCGGCTACGTCTCGCGCTACGCGCTGGGCCGCGATTACCACAAGCTCATGCGCGCGCGCCTGCAAAAACTCGCCGATCGCATCACGCAGGAAATCGGCCCGTTCGGCTACCGCGCGTTTTCCGACTCTGCCCCGGTGCTGGAAAAAGCGCTGGCGCGCAATGCGGGGCTTGGCTGGATTGGCAAGCACACTTGCCTGATCGATCATCGTGCCGGATCGTGGTTCTTTCTCGGCGAGTTGTATACCGATTTGCCGTTACCCAGCGACGCGCCTGCAACCGATCACTGCGGCACCTGCACACGCTGCATCGAGGTCTGCCCAACCCAGGCCATCGTCGGCCCGCAGCAACTCGATGCGCGCCGCTGCATTTCCTACCTGACCATCGAACTGCGCGGCAGCATTCCGGTCGAGTTGCGCCCGCTGATCGGCAATCGCATCTACGGCTGCGACGATTGCCAGCTCGTATGCCCGTGGAACAAGTTCGCAAAAAAAAGCGTGGAGCCTGATTTCGCCGTGCGCCACGGCCTAGACGGCGCTACGCTGGCCGATTTGTTCGGCTGGAGCGAATCGGAATTTCTCGCCCGCACCGAAGGCTCGGCGATCCGCCGTATCGGATACGAATGCTGGCTGCGCAATATTGCGGTCGCCATGGGCAACGCTCCACGAAGTGCAGCCATCACAATTGCCCTGAAATCGCGCGCGGACCATCCGTCCGTGCTGGTACGCGAACATGTCGCCTGGGCGCTAGGCCGTCACCGGGAAATGGCTGTCGTCTGAAACTTACGCTCACCCAAATTCGCGGCATGCGGACATACGTCTCATTTACGCAACATCGAAGGGCCGGTCAAAAAACAGCCGAAAAAAAACCCCCGCAGATACTGCGGGGGTTGAATTATAGGAGTGACGATTACCAGAACGATGCCGCCCTGCTAGCCTGGGGCAACGCGCGAACGTTGCAAAAACCCCGATGGCAGTGGCGAGAATACCACAGCCGTTGCGCAAATGCTAGGGGTCGAGAAGCAGATTGTCGATCAGTCGTGCGCGGCCCATGCGAATAGCAATCAGGGCGATTGCACCGCAGCGATCGGACGGATATGGTGCAGACAAATCGTCTGCACGCCGGATCGTTGCATAGTCCGGAATCGAACCCGCCGCCTCCAGCACCGCACGCGCATCCGATTCGATGGCGGCGATCGGTCGCCCGGCATTCCATTGTTCACGCATTGCGCACAAGGCGCGATAAATGACACCGGCGCGTTCGCGTTCCTCGCTGCTCAAATACTGGTTGCGCGAACTCATCGCCAACCCGTTCGACTCGCGCCGCGTCGGCGCGGCGATGATGTCGATGGGCAGACGCAAATCCATCGTCATCCGCCGGACGACCAGCAACTGCTGGTAATCCTTCTGGCCAAATACGGCGACATCCGGCTGCACGAGGTTGAACAATTTCGTCACCACGGTCGCCACGCCAGCGAAATGACCGGGACGCAACTCCCCTTCCAGGACTTCGCTGATTTTGGGAACATCCACGCGCACGCCTTCGGCCACGCCGAAGGGATACATTTCATCCACACCCGGTGCGAACAACGCATCGCAGCCATGCGCGGCAAGGCCGGCGCGATCGGCATCGAGTGTGCGCGGATAGCTCGCGAAATCCTCGTTCGGACCGAACTGGGCCGGATTCACGAACACACTGGCAACGACTGTATCTGCGCGCTTGCGCGCCAGTTCGACCAACGACAAATGGCCGGCGTGCAGATTGCCCATCGTCGGCACAAAGCCGATGCGCGCGCCTGCGCGACGCCACGCGCACACGCGTGCACGCATGTCTGCGGCGGAATGAACGACATCCATCAAAATGCGTGCTCCGGAGCGGGGAATTTTCCGCTGCGCACTTCATCCGCATAGGCGCGGATCGCATCGCCGATCGAGCTGCGACCAGCGAGAAAATCCTTGGTGAATTTCGGCCGTTTGCCGACCGTGATGCCGAGCATGTCGTAGATGACCAGCACCTGGCCGTCACAATCCGTGCCGGCGCCGATGCCGATGGTCGGGATCGGAATTTCCGCAGTGATGCGCCTGGCCAGCGTCGCCGGCACGCATTCGAGCACGAGCAGATCGGCGCCGGCTTCGGCGACTGCATGTGCGTCCGCCATGAGCTGCGTGGCGGCGTCTTTCGTTTTGCCCTGCACACGGTAACCGCCGAACTTGTGCACGGATTGCGGCGTCAGGCCCAGGTGCGCACAGACCGGAATCGCGTGTTGTGCCAGCGTGCGGATGACATCGAGTACATAGCCGGCGCCTTCGAGTTTAACCATCGCCGCGCCGCCTTCGGCAAGCAGGCGCCCGGCATTGCACAACGCCGTATCCGCATCCCGAAAACTCAGGAACGGCATGTCGGCGATCAACAGCGCACTGCGGACGCCGCGCGCCGCGGCCGCGCTGTGATAGACCATTTCATCGACGCTCACCGGCAGCGTGCTGTCACGTCCCTGTACGACCATGCCCAGCGAATCGCCGACCAGAACGGCATCGACACCTGCTGCGTCGCACTGGGCGGCAAAGCTGGCGTCGTAGGCGGTCAACATGGCGATTTTCTCGCGCTTTGCCTTCTTCGCGTGCAATTGCGGCACGGTGATGGCGGCACGCGCCGTGGGTTTGGCGTTGGCGTACATGACGAACTCCCTAAGCCGAACGCTTATTCTGCCATGCGCACGCAAGATGAAACATCGACGCTTGCGAGCAATTTCGAAACGTTTCCATGGCCTGGAATGTCCAGCTCCGGCGCGATTTCCGCGAGCGGTACCAGCACGAAAGCGCGCTCGTGCAGATGGGGATGCGGCACATGCAGGCCGGATTCGTTCAAAACCCGATCGCCGTAGACAAGGATGTCCAGATCCAGCACGCGCGGCCCCCAGCGCGTGCCGTCGCGCACGCGTCCCGCCGCGCGCTCGATCGCCAGGAGCAGATCGAGCAATTCACGCGGCGGCAGCGCGGTTTCCAGATGCGCCGCCGCATTGACGAACTCGGGTTGGGCGGAGCGCCCCCACGGCGCGCTGCCATACAGGCGTGAACACGCAACGAGGCGCGTTGCAGGCAGTTCGGCAAGAGCGGCTGAGCCTGCTGTAACCTGTGCAGACGGATCGGCAAGATTGCTGCCGAGCCCAATGTATACATTTTCCATTGTGTCACTGTGAATCGGTGGCAGCGCTGGCTTGCGCGGACGGCCTGCGCCTGCGCCGCCGGCGCTTTTTCGGCGCGTCACCGGCAGGCGCCAGGGCGGAGCTCGGCGCAGTAGACAATTCTTCTGCCAGCGTCTCGTGCGGCGTGGATTGTGCGCGCGTCCACCAGCGGCCGAGTTCGGCGATATCATCGCCTTCCGCTGCGCGCAGCAGCAGAAAATCGTATGCGCCGCGAAAGCGCGGATGTGCGAGCAGGCGGAACACCTTTTTCTTCTGCCGATCGGCAAAGCGCGGCTGCAGTGTCCAGATTTCCTGCATCACCTGTCCGAAGCGGCGCGGAATCGCCACGTGCTTGGCCTGTTCGGCGATGACCTGGTGGCTCACACGCTGCCAGGCCACGTTCGACTCGACGCCACGCGCAATTTCGCGCTCGGCCTGCGCGCGCACCGCGCCCCACAGCAGCACGGCGAACAAAAATGCAGGCGTGACGGATTTGTCTTCACTCACGCGCGCGTCCGTTCCCGCAAGTCCGGCCTCGACCACGGCGCGGAACGTCTCGCCGCCGCGAAACGCGAGCGCACGCGCCGTGAGCGGAAACACTGCGCCAAGCAGGCCGAACTGTTCCAGCGCACGGAAACTCTTCAAGCCGTTGCCGGCAAGGAACATCTTCAAGGATTCGTCGAACAAGCGCGCCGGCGGGGCTTGCGTGAGCAACACGCCAAGATCCGTGAATGGCGCGCGCGCTTCGGGCGAAATCGAAAAACCCAGCTTCGCCGACAAGCGCACGGCACGCAGCATGCGCACCGGATCCTCGCGATAGCGCTGCAGCGGATCGCCGATCAGGCGCAGCACGCGACGTTGCACGTCGTCGTATCCGCCGACGTAATCGCGCACCGAGAAATCGGCGATGTCGTAATACAACGCGTTGACGGTGAAATCGCGGCGCAGCGCATCCTCCTCGAGCGTGCCCCAGACGTTGTCGCGCACGATGCGTCCATCGACAACCTGGCGGTCGCCATCGGTGTCGATGTCGTCGCCACCGTTGCCGCGGAATGTGGCGACTTCGACGATTTCAGGCCCGAACACGACATGGGCGAGGCGAAAGCGCCGCCCGATCAGGCGGCAATTGCGGAACAGCCGGCGCACGTCTTCAGGCGTGGCATCCGTGGCGACGTCGAAATCCTTGGGCTGGCCGCCGATCAGCAGATCGCGCACGGCGCCGCCGACCAGGTAGGCGGCGTAGCCGGCTTCGTTGAGTCGGTACAGGACGCGGAGTGCGCCGCTGGATATCTGCTTTCGGGAAATGCAATGCGCCTCACGCGGAATGATGCGCAGCGCGGCCTGATTCGGATTGGATTCGTTCATTGAATGTTCTTCAGGTGCGCTTCGTGCGCACGCGGGAATTGTCCCATGTAGGGGCGTGCCGGTATACTGCGGCCCGCGCGCGCTCCCATCGTCTAGAGGCCTAGGACGGGGCCCTCTCAAGGCCTAAACAGGGGTTCGAATCCCCTTGGGAGCGCCAACCGTTATTTGTGCGATCTTCCCTGATCGCAAACTAAAAGAAGAACCGGCCATTCCGTGGCCGGACTTTTCTATCAAAAGAAACAGCGCGTCGCCCATGCCTTTCGTCGTCGTCGAAAACTGCATCAAGTGCAAATACACCGATTGCGTTGAAGTGTGCCCGGTCGATTGCTTCCACGAGGGGCCGAACTTCCTCGTGATCGATCCCGAGGAATGCATCGATTGCACCCTGTGCGAGCCGGAATGCCCGGCCAACGCGATCTTTCCGGAAGACGACGTGCCAGCGGGCCAGGAGCATTTCGTCGCGCTCAATGCCGAACTGGCGCGCCTTTGGCCCGTGTTGACCGAACGCAAGGACGCGCCTGCCGACGCCAAGGAGTGGGACGGCAAGGCCGGCAAGTTGCCGTTGCTGGAACGCTGAAAAAAGTCCGGCTTACGAGAGACGCTCGCGCAAGATCGCCAACACGCGACGCGCGGCCTCCTCGGGACCGTTCACTTCCACGCGCGCGCCATCACCATCGGCGCTGACTGTCACGGTGAGGTTTCCGCTCACCGGACCGGTATCGGCGGGGGGCGTCGCGCCCCCCCCCGAATGGGGGCGGGTTTGCGGAAAACAGCAGTGTTCCGCAGGCGCGGGCCCCCGCCCCGGAGGGGGCGGGCCGGGGAATTCAAGCGTGTAGGTGTGCGCCACGGCGTCACGCGCGCTGATCGTGCCGGCTTGCGCGCGTTCCAGGGCCAAGCCGACGCGCTGCCAGGCATGATCGACGCTATCGCTGATCCGCAAGCTGCCGCCGCCGGCGATCACACCTGCCGGAGGCGCACTGCCTGGTTGCGCGGCGGATGCCTGTGCGGCACTGCCCGATCCCGACTGCGGTATCGACAACGTGTCGGAGGACACCGGCGTATCCAGGTCCGGCGGCACCTCGAGCGGTTGGGTTTCGCGCGCCTTGTCGTAGTAGTTGGTGTTTTGACGAAACCAGCTGCAGCCGCCGAGCAGGCCTGCGACGGCGATGAGGGAAATGGTCCAGCGAATGGAATGAATGCGGTTCACGGCGAATCCTGTCGGGAAGCGTTGAATCGGAGAGCTTACGCGGCACCGCTGTGCCGTTGCTGAACCAGGTGCAGTGCATCGAGTACTTGCCTCGCGCGCGCACGGTGTCCTGCGGTCAGCGTCAACAGCGGCAAACGCGGCTCGGGCGAACCCAGGCCAAGCTCGTGCAATAACCATTTTACCGGAATCGGGTTCGGTTCGGCGCCAAGCAGGACGTAAAGATCGGCAAGCTCGGCGTCAACGCGTTCCGCGCCGGAGTCGTCGCGGTGCAATGCCGCGTCGCACAAGGCCCGCATCGCGGCAGGCGCTGCGTTCGCCGCAACCGACACGACACCGCGCGCACCAGCCAACATCGCTCGCGCGCAGGTCGGGTCGTCGCCACTGAAAACCGAGAAGTCCGGCGTCTGCAGTGCCAGCAGCGCCGAAACCCGCGCGACTTCTCCAACGGCTTCCTTGATGCCGACGATGCGTTCGTGTGCAGCCAGGCGCGCAACGGTTTCCGGCAGCATGTCGCAACCGGTGCGCGACGGTACGTTGTACAAAACAATTGGTATCCCTGCCTCATCCGCGACCACGGAAAAGTGTCGGAACAATCCTTCCTGGGTCGGGCGCACGTAGTACGGGGTGACGATCAGGGCGGCATCGGCGCCGAGCGTCGCCGCACGCCGGGTCGCGAGGATCGTCTTGTGCGTGTTCGCCGTGCCGGTTCCGGCGAGCACCGGCACGCGTCCGCCCACGCGTTCGATGCAGAAGGCAAGCAAGCGGTCGAATTCCGATTCGCTGAGCGCGTGCGCTTCGCCGGTCGAGCCGGCGACGATCAGCGCTTGCGTGCCGCTCTCAATCTGGTATTCGATCAACGCGCCAAATGCAGGCAGATCAGGCGCGTCGTCGCGAAACGGCGTGGCCAGCGCACAGATGCTGCCGACGAGTTTTTTCAATTTTTCACCCGGAAGGATCGGAGCCGTCCAAAAGCGTCGCGAGCGACGGCGGATTGTGCGTCGCCGGAGCGCAGGAACCGGAGTTTACTTGACAGTAAATGAGGATTCCGAGCACCGCCGGCGCACAAGCTGCCGAGCGCAACAGCTTTTGGCTCGGCGATGTTACTTGCCACCCGCGGAAGCGGCAAGTATTCTCGCTGGCGACGCTGGCAATCACCCCGACATGCGCAAGATTCCGGAAGCCGCCGCACCCATCGATCCAGCCCCGCGTCCGGCCGCGAACGAAAACTACCTGTTGATCAACGCCTTTGCGCCCGCCGCGCGTTCGCCGCTCACCGCGATCGCCAAGCGCGTAAGCGACGCCGGCTGCAACATCGCCGAGACGCGCGTGTCCGCGCTGGGCACCGAGATCGGCGTGCTCGTGCTGGCACAGGGATCGTGGGATGCCATCGCCAAACTCGAAACGGCGCTGGCGCGACTTGAACGGGACGAAGAAACCCGACTGATGCATTTCCGCACCGGGCCCAAGCCGGTGCAGACCAACTTGCTGCCCTACATGATCGAGGTAGTTGCCGCGGACAAGCCTGGCATACTGTTCCAGATCGCCGAGTTCTTCCAGGAGCACGGCATCAGCGTGGAGCAGTTGCAGTCCATGCGCTACCGCGCGATGCAGACCGGCGCGGACATGTTCTCGGCGCAGATTACCGTCGGCATCCCGGCGAATACGCACATCGCCGCACTGCGCGACGATTTCCTGGAATTCTGCGACGGCCAGAATCTGGATGCGATCATGGATCCGGTGAAATTCTGATGGTCGCCGTCGGCAAGTCCGTTCCCGATCTGCGCAGCGACAGCACGAGCGGACCGATCCGCCTGCGCGACCTGCGTGGCCAACCCGTGGTCGTTTATTTCTATCCGAAGGACAACACCTCCGGCTGCACGCGCGAAGCACAGGACTTCCGCGATCTGGCCAGAGCATTTGCCAAGCACAAGGTGGTCGTACTCGGCGTATCCCGCGATTCGCTGGCATCGCACGAAAAATTCCGCGCCAAACAAAAACTCACATTCGCACTGGTTTCCGATCCGGACGAAACCTGGTGCCGCGCGTTCGACGTGATCCGCGAGAAAACGCTGTACGGACGCAAGTTCATGGGCGTGGTGCGCAGCACGTTCCTGATCAGCGCGGACGGCAAATTGCTGCGCGAATGGCGCGGCGTCAAGGTACCCGGGCACGCACAGGCCGTACTCGAGGCAATCTCCGCTACATGACACACAGGGCAAGCACCGCATGACCAAAGGCAAGCGTATCTACGTCCTCGACACCAACGTGCTGATGCACGATCCGACCGCGTTGTTCCGCTTCGAGGAACACGACGTATTCCTGCCGATGACCGTGCTCGAAGAACTCGATGCGGCAAAAAAAGGAACTTCCGAAGTCTCACGCAATGCGCGCCAGGTCAGCCGCTTCATCAACGAGCTGATCGAGCGCAATCGCAAACAGGCGATCGACCAGGGCCTGGAACTCAAACTGCCGCAAGGCCTGCAACTAGACCGCAAGGCACAGGTCGGCCGCCTGTATTTCCAGACCCGTGACTACGATTCGAACGGCGCAAACGGCAAGCGCAAGACCCTGCCGGACAACCTCATCCTGGCGTCGATCGTGGCGCTGCGCGAGCACAAGCCGGATGCGCCGGTCGTGCTCGTGTCCAAGGACATCAACCTGCGCATCAAGGCGTCGATCCACGGCATACCTGCCGAGGACTACGAGAATGACCGCGCCCTCGACGATTTCAGTCTGCTGTTCGCCGGCCACGCCGAGCTGCCGAGAGATTTCTGGGATCGACATCCGGAACTGCGTTCCTGGTCCGAACGCGGCCACAGTCTGTATGAGGTCAAGCTGCGCAAGGACGAAGACTGGCATCCACACCAGTTCCTGTACCTGCCCGGCGACGAAGACGTCGAATTGCGCGTGCTGAGCGTCGAAGGCGGCAAGGCCCGTCTGCAGATCATCGACGACTTCCGCAACGGCGCGCATACGGTCTGGGGCATTGCTGCACGCAACCGCGAGCAGAACTTCGCGCTCAACGCGCTGATGGATCCGGAAGTCGATTTCGTCACCCTGCTTGGCACCGCCGGCACCGGCAAGACCCTGCTCGCGCTGGCTGCAGGGCTTGCGCAGACGATGGACCAGCAGCGCTATCGCGAAATCATCATGACTCGCGCGACTGTTTCGGTCGGCGAGGACATCGGCTTCCTGCCCGGGACCGAAGAGGAAAAGATGACGCCGTGGATGGGCGCGCTCACCGACAACCTCGAAGTGCTGGCAACGCCGCAGGAAGGCGGCGGCTGGGGCCGCGCGGCGACCAATGACCTGCTAGCCTCGCGCATCAAGATCCGCTCGCTGAACTTCATGCGCGGACGCACCTTCCTCAATCGCTACGTCATCATCGACGAAGCGCAGAACCTCTCGCCCAAACAGATGAAAACCCTGCTCACGCGCGCTGGCCCAGGCAGCAAGATGGTGTGCCTGGGCAATGTCGAACAGATCGACACACCGTATCTGACGGAAACCACGTCGGGCCTGACCTATGCCGTCGACCGCTTCAAGCAGTGGCCGCATTCGGCGCATGTAACACTGCGTCGCGGCGAGCGTTCGCGACTGGCCGATTACGCTTCGGAGATGCTCTGAGCCAACGCACAAACAAGAACGGGAGCCTCGCGGCTCCCGTTCAATTCAACCGTTGTCGCGTATTCAGAATTTCGTTGCCCAGAGCAACTGGTACTCGATCTGGCCGCCATTGCCGGCGTTGCGCATACTGTTGCTGGTGGGCAGTCCGAGGACGAATTCCGACGGCGCGTACGAAGCGGCCAGGTGCAGGCTCGAAGCGCTGCCGAACGGGCGCATGAATCCGAATTCGATGCTGTGCGAGGCGAGATAAGGTTCAAGCGCCGTCTGCAGCAACGGCGACGTCGGCAACGGCTGCTCGCGCGTGGTGTAGTGCAGCGACCATTCGCCATTGCCGGCATCGCGCCAGTTGAAGCCGGCGGAATACACGTCGAGGTTCTGCCACGCGAACGCAGGCGAAATGGAACTGCCGAGCAGGACCAGGAAACGGGTCGGCAGCGCGGCGCTGGTGAACGGCGCAATTCCGCTGTACATCACGCGCTCGGCGCCGACGTCGGCGGTGAGTCCCGGCGCCACGGCAAGCCCGAGGCCGATATTCGCGCTCGCGGGTATATCGAAACTGCCTGGCTCGGAATACACACCGCGATAGTTGTTGAAGGCGTCCATGTTCACGCGCGACTGCACGCCCACCTGCCAACTCACGCGCTCGCTCAGGCGGCTGTCGAAATCCAGGCGCAGGCCGGTGCCGTAGGAACCCGGGTATCTGTCGGTAACGGAAATCCCGGTTTCGCCGCTTTGTAACGGCACGTTGGCGATTCCCAGTCCGAGTCCGGCAAAGCGCTGATAGGCGAAAATCGCCGATACGCTGAATGATGAATTCTCGCCCCAGCGCTGCGCGTACGATGGCGCCAGCAAGTAGCGCTGCAAGCCCGGCGTGTAATCACGCAGCAAACCCGATTGGCTCGCCGCGGTGACAAACGGAGTGTCGGCCGCAATTGCCTTGAGGTAAGTCACGGAAATCGGCGATACGGAGCCCGCACCGGTGAAATGCGAGGCCGGCTGTGCAATGCGTCCAATGCCACGATCGAACAGGCTGGGTGCTTGCGGGGACGCACCGCCATTGTCGGCCCAGTCGAATCCGCGAGTGAGGTCGGCCAGCGCGTAGTCGCGCCAGGCGTCGAGTATACTTTGCGACTGCGCGTAGGCAGCCAGCATGGAGACATCCGCGCGCGGGGATTCGGCCGCGTTGGCAAAAGAAAGCGGGAGCGCCAGGACGAACCCGATCGCTCCCGCAAGATTTTTTGCCTTCGCTGTTGACCGACGCATAGCCCTGAATGCGTTAGGAGTGGTTGTCTCCAAGGCCAGTTTGGCAAAAACGCAACACCACGTCAAGCGCTTTGGCAACAAATGGATCAATGTTTTTCAAGCATTTCCGCCGAGAGTCCGCAACACTATCAGATTTTGTTGTAAAAAAAATACAAACCATGAGTGAGCAGATACGTAGTGCCCTGACCATTGCCGGATCGGATTCCAGCAGCGGCGCCGGCATTGCCGTCGATCTGAAAACCTTTGCTGCTTTTCATGTGCACGGGTTGGCTGCAATCACCGCGGTGACGGCGCAGACCACCAGTCGGGTCCTAGCTGTCCACCATCTCCCCGCAGCACAGGTCAAGTTGCAGATTCAAGCCGCGTTCGCGGAATTCCGCGTCGGCGCCATCAAGATCGGCATGCTCGGTACGGTGCCGATCGCGCGCGTGGTCGCCCAGTCACTGCGTATCGCGCCGTCGACTCCCGTTGTGCTGGATCCCGTGCTCGCATCCAGCAGCGCAGCCGCATTACTGTCGGCGTCCGGATTGCGTGTGCTGCGCAAGGAGCTGTTGCCGCTGGCCAGCCTGCTGACACCCAATCTGCCAGAAGCGGAAATCCTGCTCGGATACCGCATCAAGGATCCGGCGCGAGCCGTTCGGGATCTGCGAGCGCTCGGAGCCGGCGCGGTACTGCTCAAGGGCGGGCATGGGCGCGGCCGCGAAGTGCGCGACTTACTCGCAGACGCCGATGGCGTCGTTGAGTTCCGCCATACGCGCTTGCCGATTCGCGCCCGCGGCACCGGCTGCGCGCTGGCATCGGCAATCGCCGCAGGACTCGCGCGCGGCCATGACCTGCGCTTGGCAGTCGCCAATGCCGAAATCTTTTTGCAGAACGCACTCGCGCGCAGTTACCGCTGCGGCGCAGGGAACACGCGCCTGCTCGAACTCAACCACTGAACACGCGACTAACACGCTCGCGGTATCATTGCGCGCTTGTGCATCACTGGACGTTCGCATGCTTCGCCAAACACTGCCCTTCGTGTTTTCCGCCGGCCTGCTGGCCGCATCCGCCGCCCGCGCCGATGCACCGATGGTCGCGCACCCGCTGGCACCGTCGGCTCAGGCCAAGTCCGGTGCCGCCGCGGAATTCAAACCCGCCGACAAGCTGCGCCTGCCGCCTCCGACGATTACGGTAACTCGTCTTGTGCGCCAACCCGATGGCAGCCTGCGCATGCAGTGCGATCAGGAACCGAACCCGCACGCGAAAATCGCGCTGCCGCCGGATCGATCCGTTTCACCGGACGCGCAGGTACAGCAATGATGCGCCGCCTTGCCCTGTCTGTAGCCGCGCTGGCCATTTCATCCAACGCATGGGCCGATGTCGGCCTTAATTCCGGCGCCGTGACTAACCTGCCGCAACTACCCGCAGGCAATTACTTTTCGAACTACTACATCGACGTGCCGGCCGGCGCGCAGCAGCTTTCGGTCAATCTCAATGCCACCGGCGGCGACGTGGACATGTTCGTACGTTTCGGATCGCCGTTCCCGGTGCAGGCCACTGGCGTCAGTTACCCGACCGTCAGCTACGACCTCCTCAACCGCTATGGCCAATACCATTCGATCAGTTCCACCTCGAACGAATCCGTCCTGATCCTGCCCTCGGACAAGGTGCCTCTGCAGGCTGGACGCTGGTACATCGCCCTGATCAATGGCGCCAGTCCGGGCGCGGGTTCAACTGCCAACGGCACGCTGACCGCGACGTATTCGTCCACGGTTGCGGTCGGCAATATCGTGCTGGATTTCAATAGCGCGTATACCGACAAAACCGATGCGACCAAAAACTGCGACATCAGTTTCTGGACCGACACCACGGCCGCCACGCCGATCGGCGGCAACAACGGCCAGACCCTGGGCCAGCAGCGCATGAACGCACTCGCCAAGGCGGCCAATGAACTCGTCACGCAACTGGGCATCCAGACCACAGTAACGGTGCAGGCCTGCGGCGCGCATTTGGGCGGCACGGACAAATCCGCCACGCTCGCGCACGCTGGCGCGACCTCGTTCTTCTATGACGAGCCGCAGTATCCCTCGCCATCGCTGCCGCAAAAGTACACCTGGTATCCGTCCACCGCGGCCACGCGCCTGAACGGTTCGAGCCTGTGCGGATTCGCCGGCGGTCCCTGCGACACCAAGAGCAACGACGAGATTGCCGCCACGTTCAACATGGATATCGGCACGCCCAGCGTGCTCAAGGGCGAGAATTTCTATCTCGGATTCGACCCGACCTTGAAACCCGCAACGGACGTCGATTTCATCAGCATCGCCATGCACGAAATGACGCATGGGCTGGGCTTCCTCGGACTGGTCAACACCGATTCGACCCAGGGTCCGCTCGGCGCCAAGGCCGGAATTACGGTCGATAGCGTGAACAATACGGCGTCCATCGACTACACCAACCTGACCGACGGCCCGTTCGACGACATTTTCGACAATTCCGTCGCCATCGTGAACGGCAGCAACTACACGCCGTTCGCTGGCTACGAAGTGAATGGCGCCAACGACGCGGCGCGCGCGGCGGCGATGGTCAGCGGTCCGGTCTTCAGCGGCACCTACAACCCCGGCGTCTTCACCGGCATCCGCTGGTCCGATGCCGTGGCCGATAGTTCCGCGGTCAACATCCATTCCGCGCAACCGGCGCCGGCGAATTTTCCCAGCCTGTACGCGCCCTGCGACGAGTCCAAGACGACGACATGCGCCATGCAAAACGGCTCGACTCTGTCGCACACCGTGCAGACCGGCGACATGATGAATGCGTACTACTCCAACCAGAACCTGCGTTCCATGGGCCTGGCCGTGCCCATGCTCGCGCCGATCGGTTGGTCCAATGCGACTGCGTCGATGCCGGCTTGGGGGCAGCCGATTCCGAGCAACTGGTACGACGTCTCGCGTTCCGGCCATGGTTTCGATTTCCAGTTGCTGGCACACGACGCCATCAACGGCGACATCTACGTTCTGACGTTTTACAGTTTCGACGCCAACAACGTGCCGGAGTGGTTCCAGGCTGCCGGGCGTATCGTGGACGGGATCTTTCTGCCGTTCATCCAAAGCCCAAACGGCAGCACGTTGCTCCGTGTCAAATATGCCTCGAATGCGCCGGGACAACTCAATGTCTCGCCCGACACCGGTTATTACGGCACGGTAGCGGTGGACTTCAACCAGGCCGCCAACTCGCCGGTCTGCAGAAACGTCGACCGCAGTCAGGCATCGCAGCTGGCGGTGATGTACTGGGTCATCGGCACGGATGCCGGCAATTCTGCGAACGATCAAAGCGCATCCTGGTGCATGCAGCCCATCGTGCCACTCAACTTGCACGCAACGCCGGATTACAACGGTCACTGGTATGCCGGCTCGGCAGATTCCGGATGGGGCTTCGAATTGCTGGATATCAACACGGGCGGCGCCACGCCAGCCATCATCGTTTATCTCTACTATCCGGGCAAATCGAACCAACCTACCTGGGCGACGGCCTCCGGAACTCTGGTCGGCAACACCGTGACGATGCCGGTAAAAGCGATCACCAGCGGGTATTGCCGCACGTGTCCACCGCCTGCGGGCGACCCGCAGGGCACGCAGATCGGCAACATGACGCTGACCCTGGATCCGATTTCCGGTACGCAAAATCCGACGGGCACGGTGACTTTCAATCTCGCCAATGGCGATGGCACCTTCTTCGCGCGTACCGACGTCGGCATAAAAATGCTGTCTGTGCCAACCGGCCAATAATCAGCCCAATCGTCGCAACAATCCTGCAACGGCCGCGCAATGCGGCCGTTGTAGTTTTTTTTGCTGCAAAAGCCTATGCTGCAAAACCGACAGCATTCCCACCCGTGAAGGAGGAGCCCATGCTGGCGGAAGTCAGACCCAGCAACGACATCCATAGCACCCGCGTCCTGTCGCTGGATTCCAGCGGACGCATCCTGGACTGGATGAGTTGGCAGGACGCGGTATGCCTGTATGTGCGCGATGCCGTGGCCTGGACGCTGGGCGATGCGTGCCTGACCGTGCACGGCGGCACCAACCGCGATAGCGGGTTGCAAAGCGTCATCGACCTGCACCCCATCGTTGCCAGTCGCGGTCACGCGAAATCCAGCCTGATCGATCCGGCACCAGCGTTGACCAATGCCGCGCTGTTCGCGCGCGACCGCATGCTGTGCCTGTACTGCGGAGAGCATTTCTCGCGTGGCGAGTTGACGCGCGACCACGTCGTCCCGTTGTCCAGGGGCGGGCTCGACGTGTGGGAAAACGTCGTCAGCGCCTGCATCTCGTGCAACGTGCACAAAGGCGCGCACACGCCGCAGCAGGCCGGCATGCCATTGCTCGCCGTGCCGTACCGGCCGAGCTGGGTCGAGCACCTGATATTGTCCAACCGCAACATCCTCGCCGACCAGATGGAGTTCCTCGTCCACCATCTGCCGAAGAATCGCCGCCAGGTTGCCTAGCACTCGCGCATTGTCCGAATGCGCGATCGGCGCTATGCTGCGCCGCACTAAATCCAGCGCTCCCCGACTCCGATGACTGCTTCGCATCCGGATCAGCCTGATCGTTCCGGCGCGCGTATCGGTGCAGTTCCGGTCGCGCCAGGCCTGACCGACACCCTGATCGACGCCAGAATTCCGCGCAAGACCATCCTGGTCGACAGGCGCGTCGTGCTGGTATCGGCGATTTCGATCGCACTGGCCATCGCCGCTGCATTCATCGCGCAATTTCTCAAAGCCTTGATCGGCCTGGTCACCAACCTGAGTTTCTATGGACACTGGTCGACCGCGTTTTCCTCGCCGGCCGACAATCACCTGGGCTTGTGGGTGATCGCAGTTCCGGTGATCGGCGGCCTCATCGTCGGTGCGATGGCGCGCTGGGGCTCGGCTGCGATTCGCGGCCACGGCATCCCCGAGGCGATGGAACAGGTGTTGCTCAACGAATCGAAAATCGCCCCGCGCATCACGTTCCTCAAACCAATTTCATCAGCCATAGCCATTGGAACCGGCGGACCGTTCGGCGCGGAAGGCCCGATCATCGCCACCGGCGGCGCGCTCGGCTCGTTGATCGGCCAGATCCTGCGCGTGACCGCGACCGAACGCAAAATCCTGCTCGCCGCCGGTGCTGCAGCCGGCATGGCCGCGGTGTTCGGATCACCCGTTTCCGCGGTGATCCTCGCGGTGGAACTGCTGCTGTTCGAGTTGCGACCGCGCTCGCTGATTCCGGTCGCGCTGGCGACCACTACGGCGGCAGGCATTCGCTACGCGATGGTCGGCTCGCAGGCCGTGTTCGCGATGCCTGCGATCGCGACACCGGGCGGCGGCGCGCTCGCCTTCTACGTCATGCTCGGCGCCCTGCTCGGCGCGGTCAGCGTCGGCGTGACCTGGCTGGTTTACGCTATCGAAGACGGTTTCGACCACTTGCCGATCCATTGGATGTGGTGGCCGGCGATCGGCGGCATCGCCGTCGGCGTGATCGGCTATTTCGCGCCGCTGACCCTGGGCGTGGGCTACACCAACATCGAGCAGATCGTCGCCGGAAATTTCACCGCGCAGGCGCTCATGTTCCTGTGCGTGATGAAGTTCCTGTCCTGGTCGATCGCGCTCGGCAGCGGCACCTCGGGCGGCACGCTGGCACCGCTATTCACGATCGGCGGCGCGTTCGGCGGCGTCGCCGGATATGCGGCATTGTCGCTTTTTCCCCATCTGGGCATCGACCCGCGCATTGCCGGGCTGGTCGGCATGGCCGCGATCTTCGCCGGCGCCTCGCGCGCGTTGCTCACCTCGGTCGTGTTCGCGTTCGAAACGACGCTGCAACCGGCCGGCATCCTGCCCCTGCTCGGCGGCTGCGCGGCAGCGTACCTGGTTTCCAGCCTGACCATGCGCGATACGATCATGACTGCCAAGATCGCGCGCCGCGGCGTACGCGTACCGACCGAATACGCGGCGGATTACCTGGACCAGGTGCTGGTGCGCGACAGCGCTTCGCGCAAGCTGACGACGCTGAAAACATCGGACGAACTCGGCGAAATCCGCCGCTGGCTTGCTTCCGGCGATCCGAAAGCGCAGTTCCTCGGTTACCCGGTGCTGGACGACGCCGGCAATGCGCGCGGCATCATCACGCGGCGCGAACTGCTCAACACCACGCATGCGGAAATCCTGCACATCGGCGATTTGCTCACGCAGCCGCCGCTGGTCGTGTTCGAGGATCATTCGCTGCGCGAAGCCGCCGACCACATGGTCGAGCACAACGTCGGCAGCGTCATCGTGGTCGCGCGCGAAGAACCGCGCAAGATCACCGGCGTGCTCACGCGCGGGGACCTGGTCACCGCGCATTCGCGACGCCTGAAGGAAACGCGCGACGCGGACCGCCACATCCGCATCCGCCAGACGATCCGCAAGACCCTGCACCGGAACAAGCCGGAATCCAGGCTCTGAAACGCCAGCGCGCCGCCACGCCGGCGCCGCAATCCTTGCCCAGACTGCCCGCGTGGCCGAAAATAGCAGGCCACCTTCAGAACCCGCCATGATCGACTCTACGCGCTACCCGCGCCTCTCCCACATCGACTCGCCCGCCGACCTGCGCAAGCTCGCCGCAAGCGAACTGCCCGCGGTCGCGCGCGAATTGCGCGAGTACCTGATCGAACGGGTCGCCGGCAGCGGCGGCCATTTCGGCGCGGGTCTGGGCGTGGTCGAGTTGACCGTCGCCTTGCACTATCTTTTCGACACGCCGAACGACCGCCTGGTCTGGGACGTCGGCCACCAGTGCTATCCGCACAAGATCCTCACCGGCCGCCGCGACCGCATCCACACGATCAAGCACAAGGACGGTCTGGCGCCGTTCCCGCGCCGCGATGAAAGCGAGTACGACGCCTTTGGCGTGGGCCATTCGTCGACGTCGATTTCGGCCGCACTCGGCATGGCCATCGCCGCACAACGCAAAGGCGACGCGAGAAAGATCGTCGCCGTCATCGGCGACGGCGGCCTGACCGGAGGCATGGCCTACGAAGCGCTGCACCACGGCGGCGACGTCGATGCGGACATGCTGGTGATCCTCAACGACAACCAGATGTCGATCAGCGAAAACGTCGGCGCCCTGCCGAAGATGCTCGCGCGCCTGATGGTGAGCCGGCGCCTGAACGCACTGCGCGAAAGCACCAAGCGCCGCCTGCGCCGCGACGGCCTGCTGTGGCGTTTCCTCAAACGCTGGGAAGAACACCTCAAGGGTATGTTCGTGCCCAGCACCTTGTTCGAGGAATTCAATTTCCATTATTTCGGGCCCATCGACGGCCACGACCTGCCGCAATTGCTGCAGGCGTTGAAGACGCTGAAGGATTTGAAAGGCCCGCAACTGCTGCACATCGTCACGACCAAGGGCAAGGGTTATGCGCCGGCGGAAGCAGCGCAGATCGAATACCACGCGGTCGGGCCGTTCGATCCTGACAAGGGCGTCGCGAAAAAATCCGCCGGAAAGAAAAGTTATACCGACATCTTCGGCGACTGGCTGTGCGACATGGCCGCGGCCGATCCGCGGCTGTACGCGATCACCCCCGCGATGCGCGAAGGCTCCGGCCTGGTGCGCTTCGCCAAGGAATATCCTCAACGCTATTTCGACGTTGGCATAGCCGAGCAGCACGCGGTCACGCTTGCCGCCGGCATGGCCTGCGAAGGCGCCAAGCCAGTGGTCGCGATCTACTCCACGTTCCTGCAACGTGGTTACGACCAGCTCATCCACGATGTCGCCCTGCAAAATCTCGATGTCACGCTCGCCATCGACCGTGCCGGCGTGGTCGGGCCGGATGGCGCCACGCATGCCGGCAGTTTCGACCTGACCTACCTGCGTTGCATTCCGAACATGGTCGTCGCCACGCCATCCGACGAAAACGAATGCCGGCTACTGTTAACCACCGCGTTCAAACACGAAGGGCCCGCCGCCGTGCGCTACCCGCGCGGCGCCGGCATGGGTGCAAAGGTCGAATCCGAGTTGAACACCTTGCCCATCGGCAAGGGCGAGATCCGTCGGCGCGGATCGGGTATTGCGATCCTCGCCTTCGGCAGTCCGCTTGCGGATGCGCTTGTCGTTGGCGCGGAACTCGGCGCGAGCGTCGTGAACATGCGCTTCGTCAAACCGCTGGACGAAGCGCTGGTGCTTGAACTTGCGCGGTCGCACACGGTGCTGGTCACCGTCGAGGACAACGCCGTCGCCGGCGGCGCCGGCAGCGCCGTGGCTGAATTCCTGGCCGCAAGGAACCTGCAAACGCCGCTGCTGCAACTCGGACTGCCGGACGCATTTCTCGAACACGCCAGCCGCGAGCAGCTTCTCGATGAAGCCGGCATCGACGCGAGCGGAATCCGCAAGGCCATCCTGGCGCGTTGGCCGCAGTTCGGCGTGAAACCGGTCGCCGGAGTCAGGTCGGCGCTGTAAGCGTGGCTTCGCGTCGCCACATCGGCATCAGGATCAGCAGTCCGCTGCCGATCGCAAGCGCAAGCAGCCAGCAGGCGTAGCGCGAAAGCGCCGCAGTGAAATGCCGCGTGGCGGCAACAAAAGCCGAAGGCGCGGGTCGCGTGCCGAGGCGATCTCCCAGGATGTAGCGCACGTCCGGCGCATCAAGCAGCGCCATGAGGCGGTTGCGGTCGGGATACGGCAATATTTCCTGCGCAACGTGCGTGAATGCGCCGTGATCACCGTGGTTGATGTGGCGCTCGATGCGCAGCGCCGCTTCAGCTTCATTGCCGGCGCGCCACGTCATCCAGTGCCACGCAATCGGGCTGCCCGCCAAAGCCGCCACGATGCCGAACACAAGCGCCGCATGCGCAAGACGCGGCCACATTTGTCCGTTGGCTAGCGCCAGGCGGCACAGGCTGGCCAGGCTTGCAAACGCCATGCAGGCGAGTACGTCGATGTAGCGCGAGATCGGATACCACAGGCGGAATTCCGGTCGCGCGAGCAGGATCGCAGCCAACTGCATCCCGCCCCAGATTGCAACGCATACGAACACGATGTCGCAGGACGCGCCGCGACGTTGCACGATCCGCGCGAGCAGGCATGCCGCCGGCATGAGCAGCAGCATCGCAAGCATTGCCTCGCCTGTTTGCAGCCAGCCCCAGTGCAAAGACACACGCGCAGCGTGCGGCAGCAAAAGGAATATCGCGACCGTCGCCAGCACAACGACGGCAGAGAACACCCATGCCGTCGCCACACGCAAATCGCCGTTGCGACAGCGCAGGACGAAGGCGAAGCTGACGACGGCGCCGGCAAACGCGCCCGAGCCCATGGACAATTCCGCACCAGCCATGCACGCGACAACCAGCGCCACGCCCGATACCCCGCGTACGCGCACCGCAAGAATAATTGCAGCGATACTGAACGCGATCAAAAAATAATACGGATTGGCCCAGCTCGCGATGACGCATTCCCACGAATACGGCAGCGCCACGATCAGCAACGCGCACGCCACGAACGCGCCGCGATGGCGGCCCAGCGACCGCGCCGCGCCGGCAATCAATGCCGCTGCCATTGCGGCATACAGCAATTGATTGACCAGGCAAACCGGCACATTGTCGTACTGCACGTCGCTGATGCGCAGTTGCAGCCAGCTCAGGGCCTTGCTCCACAACATCACGTGCTCGTTGTCCAGTGCGAGCCAGAATGTCGATGCGAGCGAGTGCGCGAGCATCGGTTGCGCCATCGCCGCGATCACGCTATCCCATTCGTCGTAGAAAGGCATCTCGGGCGCTAACGCAATGACTGTGGCCATGCGCACCGCGACCAGCACGAGGAAGATACCCGCAGCCGCACGCCAGAAGCCGCCACTCGCAGCGGTGTCGACGCAAAGTGCCTTCATGCGAGCAAGGGCGGAATCGCGCCGCCGCTCGCGCGCTCGCGGCCTTCCAGGTCGCGTTCGGTAAACACTTCCACAAATCCACTTTGTTGCAGCAGGGCGCGCACGGACGCACCCTGGTTGAAGCCATGTTCAAGCAGCAGCCATCCGCCCGCATGCAGATGCTTCGGCGCGTTGCGGATGATCTGGCGGATCGCATCGAGCCCATCCGCGCCGGATGCCAACGCACTGCGTGGCTCGAAACGCAGGTCGTCTTGCGCGAGATGCGGATCGGTGTCTGCTATATACGGCGGATTCGTCACGATCCTTGCGAAGCGGCTCTGTCCGAGCGCGGCACACCAGTCACCTTGCGCGAATTCGACGTTGCCGAGACCCAACCGCTGCGCATTGCCGCGCGCAACGTCGAGTGCAGCCGCACTGGCGTCGGTTGCCAGCACACGCGCTTGCGGCCGCGCATTCGCGATGGCCAGTGCGATTGCTCCTGAACCGGTACCCAGGTCGGCAATATCCACTTTTCCGTTTTGTGGAATACGCTGCAACGCCAGATCCACGAGCAACTCGGTTTCCGGTCGCGGGATCAGGACGTCCGGCGTCAGCGCGAAATCAAGCGCGTGGAATCCACGATGGCCAATGATATAGGCGACCGGCTCGCCGGCCACGCGACGCGAGAGGCAACAATGAAACTGTCCTGCCAACGCCGGCGCGACCGCATCATCGCGATGTGCGATCAGCCAGGCGCGGTCGCGACCGAGCGCATGCGCGAGCAACAACTCCGCCTCACCGCGCGCCTCGTCGCCTGCCAATGCAGCCCGCGCCTCCTCGAACAAGGCGCGTACCGTGAATCCCGTCACGAGACGTCCACGGGTTTTTCCGGCGGCGTTTCAAGTGGCGACGCGACCAGCACCGGCTTGCGCCAATAGCCGTCCTTCGTCCACGCCGCGAATGCATCGCGCAGCCAGCCGATCAATGCATTCGCCAGCCACAACGCCCATGCCAGCATGAGCAGCTTGTAGACCCACAGCGGCACCGTGATTGCGGTAGCTTGCGGCAGCGTGTTCGCGCTGCGGTCGGCGAACCATTGCAAAGCCTGCGCCGTGGAACCGTTGCCGGTGACATGCATGTCGGGCGATCCGAGCAGGCCCTGGGGGATCGCCGAAATCAGGCTCGCCAGCGCAAACAGGGTCAACAATGCCAATCCAAGCTGGCTCAGGTTGAACAGCGATTCGTTTTTCGATTGCGCTTCACGGCCGCGCCAGTCGAAGGCAAACAGCCACACCACGACGACGATCAGCGCGCTCCACGAGAACGTGGAGAATCCGAGTCCCAACAACAGCCAGTCGCGGAACTTCAGGCGCGTGCGCCCGCTGCGCGAGAGCGCGAACGCGACCAGGATCATCACGATCAGTTCGCCCCAGTACAGCACGGCCGGGCCGACGGTCGGGCCCCAGACCGCGAGCAGCCAGCGATTCGCCGGCAGGGTCAGCACGAGGTTCACGTTCGCGGCAGGCAATCCAAGCGCGACCGGCGGCGTACTCGTCGCCATGCCCAGTGCCGCATCCGTGCGGAATCGGACTTCAAAACGATGCGTGCCCGGCGTCAGCGGCAGGGTCAATTTTCCGTCCTGCGCGCGCAGGTTCAGCGGCGCGTTGTCGCGCGTCACTCCGAGCACCTGCGCGTCGGCCGGCAAGGCGATGACCTGGTCGCCGCCCTGGCTCGCGCGCAAGGTCAGTTGCAGCGTGTGGGTGGCTGCATGCTGGCCGGCATCGCTGGTCAGGCTGGCTGCATCGATCGCGCGTTGCGCTCCTTCGAGTGCTGCCGGGCGCGTTACCGTCAAGGTCAGGGTTTCGCCGGGCAGCGGATGGAACTCGAAATTGCGGTAGTCGTTGGCATCGTCGCCTGGTGCCAGATCGACGCCGGGCACGCCCGAGAACTCCACATGCCAGGTCGGACTGACCACCACGCGCCAGACTTCAGCGCGATCGGACAAGGCCGGCGCAGTGAGCGTCAATGCGCCGCCCTTGTCGAGGTTGCCGTTCCATGAAGCCTCATCCGCGCCATCGGCGATGGCGGCTTCGACAGCGCCATCCTTCACCACGATGCCGGCACTGGACACATGCTCGCCCTTGAGCAGCGGCACGGTGACGGTGAATCCGCCCGTTTGCGGCGCCATGCGCCGGACATGCGTCGTCGCTGTCCAGTCCAGCCCGAGATTGATGCGCCGCGTCACCTCGACGTAAGGCGGAAATTGTTGGGCGCCAAACGTTGGCTTCGTGCCCGTGCTCGCGTCCGCGCGCACGCGCGCGAGCGTCAGGCTGTCGGCGAGCAGGCGATCGTCGGCCAGACCCGAGGCATTCCAGCCCTTGCCCGAAAACAACACGCGCGCCGGTTTCAGCGGAAATGCCAGAGTCGCCTTGTCGCCGGCCGCGACGTAGCCCAGTTGCACGCGGTGCACACCGCGCGGCAGCGCCAGCCAATTGGCGTTGTCGGAGCCGCGCGCGACGGCATCGGTGGCTGTGCCGTCCACTTGTACACTTTTCAGCATCGCGCTATCGCCGGCATCCGGCAACGGCAGTGCGATGCGCTCGCCGGCGTGCACTTCCAGTGCAACGCTGATGCCATCGCCATCCGCCGTCACCTGCGTTTGCGCGATATCCGCGCACTGTGGCGCGCACTTCGGCGCCTGCGTCAGGCGCTGGCGCAATTGCTGCAGCAATTCCTGCGGCGGATAGCCTTGTGCCTGCGCGGACGGTCCCAGCACGAGTCCACCCAAGGCGAGCAAACCTGCCCCAAGCGCCGCGCGGCGCGGAAGCGTGAAATCCGGCTTGGTGCCACGGAACAGGCGCAGTATCAGGAATGCGAGCAAGGCCACCAGCACGATGCGCAGAGGCCGCACCAGCCACGGCGGCGCGATCAGCAGGCGCACCGATTGCGTTGCCAGCACCGGGCCGCTCCAGTTCAACTGCGCTTCGCTGCCAAGCGACCAGCTCGGCATGCCCGCGCCGGTTTGCACGACGGTGGTCTGGCTGTAGTGGTCGACCACGTCCACGCGCTTGAAACCCGATCCACTGACAACGACAGATTCCGTTGCTCCAGATGCCGCTGCCTGCGGTGCCGCGCGCAGCATCGGCGCGGACACTGCCATGTCCTTGCGTTGTTCGGCGATTTTTGCCGAGGCAGGTGCTGGGGGCGTGGGAAGCGACATCGGGGCCTGCTGGGGAGCGACAACATACCCGCCCGCTTCAAGTTGCGGATACAGGGCATCGCGCACTTGCGTGGCAACGAAAGGCAAGGCAATCAGAACCAGGACCAGTAGCGCGAGCGCGCGCAGGCGTCGCGCCGCATCCGCGAGTTTTCCCGCAGGCAGAGCCTGCGCAATCAGGGCCAGCGCGATGACGGCGATAAGGCTCCACAGCGGCGCATCGGATTCCTGATAACCAAGCACCAGGTAGGCAACTGCCGCCACTCCACCGGGCAGACCGAGCAGGCGCCACGCGAGCAGGACGAGGATGGCGCAGACAAATACGTCGAGCAGGGTCCAGCCGGCGATCCAGCTGCCGGCAGCGCTGTCCGCGCCGGGCGCAGCGAGCAGCTTGTAGCCGAATGGCAGATGCAGGCGCGTGCTCACGCTGTCGAAAGCTTGTACCCATCCGGCGACCGGCATTGCGGATGCGGCAGCGATGCGCAGGTTGGCGGACAGATCGACATTCGGTGTGCGCCATTCCACGCCGCTCGCATTGGCCATTGCGCCGCGCGTGACCAGCAAATCCTCGTTGCCGGAGCGCGCGTTCGCGGCGCTGGCCTGCTCGAGCGTGTACGGCGCGGTAGCGTCGAGACGCCAGCCATTGACCATCGTGCCGCGCACCTCGTCGTGCGCGTACCAGCCGCCGCCGGAAAAATCCAGCCACGCCTCGCGTTGCAAGCGCAGGCGGTTGGCGGCATCCGGCGCGAGTCCGCGCGAGCGCTGTTCGATGTCGATTTTCGCGCCATCGACGAGCGCGAACGCTGGATACGTTTGCCACTCGCCCGGCACCTCGGATTGGCGCGGATCGACCTGCACGGCGCCGCTCGCGGCAGTCACGCGCAGATGCGGATCGGCGGCGTAACTCCAGATTTCCTGCTTCGGCCACGGCGTCGGCGCGCTGCGCGCGGCGACCGACTTCAGCGGCGCCAGTGCGCGCGCTTGCAGCGTCAGCATCGCACTGCCGGGTTGCACCTGCACACGCAGCATGCCATCGGCATCCAGACGCGCCGGCCAATCGCTGGCGATGGACACCGCCGCGAATCCGTCGGGCAATACGGGGCCAAGCGTTTGTTCGCGCGCCTGTCCGGAAACCGCGAGCCGGATCTGCGTGGTCAGCAGCGCGGGCACGCCGTCGGCGAGCAGGCGGAACACGCGCACGTCGATGTGATCGGCCTGCGGCGCCGCGGCGGCGGCGCGGCCCAGGGTCAATTCGTCGCCATCGCGCTGGATCTGCGTGACCGGCTTGCCGTCCACGGCCAGTGCGATCAAGCCGATGCCTTGCGGGACCGCGAGCGACTGCGGACGTTCGCGCCACGGGATCGAACCCTTGATCGCGTAATTGCCGGTCGCCAGCCACAGCGCAGGCGCGCCGCCATGTTCGAGCACCGCGGCCGCCTGCCCATTCACCGTTACCTGCTGCGGCCAGTGCTCCGGATCGCCGGGCAGAACGACCCAGCTCGGCGCTTCCACACGCCAGCCAACCGAGAACACGGCGCCATCGGCATTCGCATCGACATGCAGCGTGCCCGGCCAGGCGCAGACGAAGTCGCCCGCCGCGTTCGGCGTGCGCGTGGCCAGGAACGGACAGGCGCGGTAATCCAGATCGTGCATGACCCAGGCACGCCAGTCGCGCAACGCGGATGGAATTTCCGCATCCGGCGCCTGCGCTTGTATACTTGTGGACGAAACCAGTAAGCAGCCGAACAGCAAAATTCCGATACGCATGCGGCACTCCATGGATTGGACGTGGCGGATCAAACGCAGTTGGCGCCCAACCGGGGTCAGATTGGACCCACGTGCACGAGCAGACGCCAAGCCTGCTCGGCGCAAGCGAGTACGAACCCGGCAAGGAAAAACAGGTAGCTCCAGCGCAAGTACGGATACTTGTGCTGCGCCAGGTACACGCCCAGCGAATAGATGTCATCCGACCAGGTGGCATACGGCGAGCCGTCGCGCGCCAGCGCCTGTGCCATCTCCTGCAGATACCGCTCGCGCGACAACTGGCCGAAGTGGCCGAAGAACAGCAGGTTGAATCCGGGCGGCAGCGAACCGTCGGCATTGAGCTTGGGCGGCCGGTACTTCGGCAACACCGCGAGGATCGCCAGCAGCAGGGCAATCAGCGTGAACGCGGCGAGGATCAGCGCGGCGACGCGCAAATCCGGATCGTTGAGCCGACCCAAGGTCAAGGTCAGCACGATCGAGGACATGGTGATGATGATGTTGGCCTTGGTGTCGGCCATGCTCGACAGCGCCACATGATGCTGTTGCGCGGTACGCAGCAGGTTATCGGTGGTGCCGCGCTCGGGAATGTCGGCGAACAGCGCGGTAGTGCGTTGTGAGGGCGGCACTTCCATCCCCATCGCTCCCATCCCCATCGGCAAGTGACAGAATAAGGGCATGATAGGAACCGCGCGCCGGATTGGCAATCGCCTTGTGCTGGCTGCCAGCGTGCTCGCGCTGGGCGGCTGCGCGGACGTGTTTTTCGCGGTCGTGGACCGTCTCGAATATTCGCGCAACGTGACCGAGCGCGACCACATCGTGTTCGATCAGAAGCACGATCTTGCGCTCGATACCTACATGCCCGCCGGCGCTCATGACGATCCGGTCGTGGTGTTTTTTTACGGCGGCAGCTGGAGCGAAGGCAAGCGGCACTGGTACCGCTATGTCGGCGACGCGCTCGCGGACAACGGCGTGGTCGTGCTCATTCCGGACTACCGCAAATATCCCGATGTGCATTTCCCCGCGTTCATGCACGACGCCGCGCGCGCGGTCGCATGGGCGCGCGAGCACGCCGCCGAATTCGGCGGCGATCCGCGGCGCCTGTTCGTGATGGGCCACTCCGCCGGCGGCCAGATCGCCGCTCTGCTCGCCTGCGACAAGCGCTATCTTGCAGACGTCGGAATGAAACCGCGCGATCTCGCCGGCATGATCGGCGTGGCCGGCGCATATGCCTTCCTGCCCTTCGTCGACGACGAGCCGGAAATCTTCGGCGACGATGCGAAAGGCCGCTACGATTCGCAGCCGATCAATTTCGTCGATGGCGACGAGCCACCGATGCTGCTGTTGCAGGGAGCCGACGACGACGAAGTGCCGCCGAACAACGCCGAGGCGATGGCCGAACGCGCCCAGGCGATGGACGGCACCGCGACGCTGAAACTGTATCCGGATGTCGGCCATAACGGCATCCTGCTGGCGCTCGCGCGTGGCCGTGAAACACGCATCCCCACCCTGAAGGATACGCTGGCCTTCATCGCGCAGCAGACGCCTGCTGCGCGATAGAGCCGTACTCCGCTGCGATCACGCCAAGTCGTAGCGATCAGCGTTCATCACCTTGTTCCATGCGGCGATGAAGTCATTGACGAACTTCTCCTGCGCATCGGCCTGGGCATAGACCTCGGCCAAGGCCCGCAGCTGCGAGTTGGAGCCGAACACCAGGTCGGCGACGGTTGCCGTCCATTTCAGGTCACCGTTCTTGCGGTCGCGTCCTTCCAGCACGCCCTCCGTTCCGGTGCGCTGCCACTTCGTGCCCATGTCAAGCAGGTTGACGAAGAAGTCGTTGCTCAGTGTTCCCGGACGCTGGGTAAACACGCCGTGCTTGCTGCCACCGGCATTGGCGTCGAGCACGCGCATGCCGCCCACCAGCACGGTCATCTCCGGCGCGGTCAGGTTGAGCAGTTGCGCCTTGTCCACCAGCATCTCGGCGGCATGGCCTGCGTAGCCCTTGCGCGCGTAGTTGCGGAAGCCGTCGGCCAAGGGTTCCAGCGGGGCAAAGGAATGCACGTCGGTCTGCTCCTGCGTGGCATCGGTGCGGCCAGGCGCGAACGGCACCTCGACGGCCACGCCGGCCTTCTTCGCCGCCGCCTCGACGGCAGCACAACCGCCGAGCACGATGAGGTCGGCCAGCGAGACCTTCTTGCCCCCAGTCGCCGCCGCATTGAATTCCTTCTGCGCGGCTTCGAGCTTCGCCAGCACCTTGGTCAGGCCGGCCGGTTGGTTGACTTCCCAATCTTTCTGCGGTGCAAGGCGGATGCGTGCACCGTTTGCTCCGCCGCGCTTGTCGCTGCCGCGGAAGGTGGAGGCAGAGGCCCATGCGGTGCTGACCAGCTGCGTGATCGACAAACCGGAGGCGAGCAGCCTGGCCTTGAGCGCGGCGATGTCGCTGGCGTCGATCAGCGGATGGTCGACAGCCGGTACCGGGTCTTGCCAGATCAGCACCTCCTTGGGCACGAGCTTGCCGAGGTAGCGGCTGCGCGGGCCCATGTCACGGTGGGTAAGCTTGAACCAGGCGCGGGCGAAGGCGTCGGTGAACTGCTCCGGATGCTCACGGAAACGGAGCGCGATCTTGCGGTACGCCGGATCCTCGCGCATCGCCATGTCGGCATCGGTCATCATGATCGGCACTTTCTTCGATGCGTCATGCGCTGCCGGCGCCATGTTGCTGGCGTTCGACTCCTTGGGAGTCCACTGATGGGCGCCTGCCGGCGTCTTCGTCTGGACCCACTCATTGTCGAACAGAACCCTGAAATAGCTGGTCGGATCCCACGTGGTCGGCGTGGTCGTCCACGAGCCTTCCAGACCGCTGCCGATCTGGTCGCCGCCCTTGCCGCTCTTGTAGCTGCTGATCCAGCCCAGGCCCAACGCTTCGATCGGGGCGGCCTCAGGCTCGGGACCGACATGGCTAACTGGGCCGCCGCCGTGGGCCTTGCCGAAGGTGTGGCCACCGGCGGTGAGTGCGAGGGTTTCTTCGTCGTTCATCGCCATGCGGGCGAAGGTTTCGCGAACCATCTGCCCGGAGGCGAGCGGGTCGGACTTGCCGCCCGGGCCTTCGGGATTGACGTAGATCAGACCCATCTGCACCGCGGCCAGGGGATTCTCGAACTCGGCCGCCTTGGTGCCCTGGCGCTTGTCGTCGAGCCACTTGCCTTCCGATCCCCAGTAAACCGAGTTGTCCGGTTCCCACTGGTCGGGGCGACCGCCGGCGAAGCCGAAAGTCTTGAAACCCATGCTCTCGAGCGCGACGTTGCCAGCCAGCACCAGGAGGTCGGCCCAGGAGATTTTTTTGCCGTATTTCTGCTTGACCGGCCAGAGCAGGCGGCGCGCCTTGTCGAGATTGACGTTGTCCGGCCAACTGTTGAGGGGTGCGAAACGCTGCTGGCCATGCCCCGCGCCGCCGCGGCCATCGCCGATACGGTAAGTGCCGGCCGCATGCCAGGCCATGCGGATGAACAGCGGGCCATAGTGGCCGTAGTCGGCCGGCCACCAGTCCTGCGAGTCGGTCATCAGCGCCTTGAGGTCGGCAACCACGGCGTCGAGGTCGAGAGTCTTGAATTCCTTGGAGTAGTCGTACGCCGGTCCCAGAGGATCGGATTTATTGTTGTGCTGATGCAGGATATCGAGGTTGAGTTGGTTGGGCCACCAACCCTGGATAGTCGGGGCCGTGGAGCTCGCGGCGGAGTGAACGAACGGGCATTTGGCTTCGGTTGACATGGCGGGTTCCTCGGTTGGAAGTGGTGGCATTGATAATCAAGGTGGCGCACACCGATGCTATGACCCGAATATCAATCAATCAAATTGATTGATGTTATGATATCAATTGATCTTATCAATTGATAGGCGGCTCCCATGAATCTGCGTGATTTGCGTTACCTCGTGGCCTTGGCCGAGCACCGGCATTTTGGCCGCGCCGCCGCGGCCAGCTTCGTCAGCCAGCCGACCCTGTCCACGCAGATCAAGAAACTGGAGGACGAACTCGGTGTCGCCCTGGTCGAACGCACGCCGCGCAAGGTGCTGCTCACCGAAGTTGGCCGCGAGATCGCGCGGCGCGCGCGCGAGGTGCTCAACGAAGTCGACCAGATCCGGGCGATCGCGCGGCGCACGCTGGATCCGGAATCGGGCACGTTGCGATCGGGGATATTCCCGACGCTCGGCCCCTACCTGCTTCCGCATGTCGTGCCGCAGATTCGCGAACGATTCCCGCGCCTGGAATTGTTGCTGGTCGAGGAAAAATCCGAGGTTCTCATGCGCCTGCTGCGCGAAGGCCGGCTCGATGCCGCCGTACTGGCCCTGCCCATTCACGACGATCAATTGCATAACGAGTTCCTGTTCGAGGAACCCTTCGTGCTGGCAGCACCGCTGGACCACCCATTGGCGCGACAAAAGTCGCTCAAGCTCGAAGACCTTGAAGACGAGAGCCTGCTCCTGCTTGACGACGGCCATTGCCTACGCGACCAGGCGCTGGAGGTGTGCCACCTGTCCGGCGCGAGCGAGAAATCCGGATTCCGCGCCACCAGTCTGGAAACCCTGCGCCAGATGGTCGCGGCCAACGTCGGCATCACCTTGCTGCCCACACTGTCCGTGCAGCCGCCGGTGGCGCATTCGGACAACGTGCATCTGGTGCCGTTCCGCAACCACGCGCCGAGCCGGCGCATCGCCATGGTCTGGCGCAAGAGTTCGGCAATGGCCGGGTTTCTGAAAAAAATCGCTGCAACGTTTCGCGATTTGCCGCGCCCCTTGCTGGATGCGCGTAATGCCGTTTCCGAACATGCCACTGCACCGCGCCGACATGCGCATCGATAGATAGTAGCTATTGGATTAATCGGAATAATCGATTTTCAAGAAGCCAGCGAATGCGTTACGCTTAGGCAGGACGCAGGGTATTTTCACGGCTCGCAATTTTTCACCACAACACGAGGTGTGCCATGAGCAACTTGAAAGGTTCCAAGACCGAACAAAGCCTGAAAGACGCATTCGCCGGCGAATCGATGGCGAATCGCCGTTACCTGTATTTTGCACAGAAAGCCGACGTGGAAGGCTACAACGACGTCTCCGCGGTGTTCCGTTCCACTGCCGAAGGCGAAACCGGCCACGCGCACGGGCACCTGGAATATCTCGAACAGTGCGGCGATCCAGCCACCGGCCTGCCGTTCGGCGACACCCGCAACAACCTCAAGTCGGCGATCGCCGGCGAAACGCACGAATACACCGACATGTATCCGGGCATGGCCAAGACCGCGCGCGACGAAGGCTTCGGCGAAGTTGCCGACTGGTTCGAGACGCTGGCCAAGGCCGAGCGTTCACACGCGAACCGCTTTACCAAGGCGTTGAACGAACTGGTTTGATCGTACTCGCCCTTCTCCCATTCGCGGGAGAAGGGCTTCCTCGCAGCCAGGGCATCCCGAACATGGCCGACGACCGCATCACCAGTACCCGCGAAGGCAACCTTGAAGCGCCAACCCGGCATGCGCTGGATTGGAAGAATCCGCAGTTCTACGACCCCGCCGCGCTCGAAGCGGAAATGGAACGCGTGTTCCACATCTGCCACGGTTGCCGGCGCTGCGTGAGCCTGTGCCAGGCGTTCCCGACCCTGTTCGACCTGGTCGATGAATCATCGACCATGGAAGTCGATGGCGTGGCGAAATCCGACTACGCAAAAGTCGTCGACCAATGCTACCTGTGCGACTTGTGCTACCAGACCAAGTGCCCGTACGTACCGCCGCATCCGTGGAACGTGGATTTCCCGCACGTGATGCTGCGCGCCAAGGCCGCGGCGCACCAACGCGGTGAAACAAACCTCAGCGCGAAGATTCTTTCGTCGACCACGGCTGTGGGCAAGTTCGCGACGATACCGGTCGTAGTTGAAGTGGTGAATGCGGCGAACCGCAGCGGCATCGGGCGCAAGCTGCTGGAAAAAACCCTCGGCGTGGATGCGGATG